>ENA-OOXM01000001-OOXM01000001.1-human-gut-metagenome-genome-assembly--contig:-NODE-1-length-185722-cov-8.165738_pt1 | contig 185722 bp, 197 predicted proteins | sample MGYA00241589_ERZ501347 | MGnify/ENA primary metagenome ERZ501347 (study PRJEB25962, sample SAMEA2042832) | human gut metagenome | biome: human gut; feature: human-associated habitat; material: faeces...
TTCAATAATTATTTATAATTTTTTGTATATTATATTGCTAATAGAAATTGATTTTCTATTTTAGGTTAATTATAGTCTGAATAGTAGCAAAAATAAAGAGCCTAATTTCTACAATTAAACTCTCTATATAATATACATTTATATATTTTTAACCATCTGACATATAACATCAGCAGCTTTTTCAACACCAAAGCTATCACTATTTATACAAAGGTCATAATTTCTTTTATCTCCCCATTCATTTGATGTATAATGCTTGTAATGATTACTTCTTAATTTATTAATTTTACTAATTTGTTTTTTAGCATCTTTTTCATTGATATTAAATCTTTCAACAGCTCTTTTTATTTTGTTTTCCTCTGTGCTATATATAAATACATTAAATGTATTTTTCATATCTTTTAGAATAAAGTCAGCACATCTACCTATTATTACACATGAACCTTTACTTGCTATATTTTTTATAACTTTTTCCTCTTCGATAAATATTTCATCAGAATTATTAAGAGACGAATAATATATATTGTTTAACAATTCAAGGTTACTTCTTTTTTGTTCATGATTTTCAATATATTCTAGAGAAAGTCCTGTTTTATCTGCAATTTTTGTTAGAATTTGTTCATCATATAACTTTATTCCTAACTTTTCTGCTACAAGTTTACCAACATATCTTCCACCTGAGCCATATTCTCTTGAAATAGTAATAACAACATTGTCTGCTTTTTTATCTGCAGCTATTTCTTCATCACTATCAACTGATAAATTATTTTCTTTTACCTGTGATTTATTTAAATTTCTAATTTCAAATATTAATAATATTCCTGATACTAAAAAAGCTAACCCATCTGCTACTGGACCTGCATGTAAAACTCCCAAAACTCCAAACATATTTCCAAGAATTACCATACTTGGTACCAAGAAAAGTATTTGTCTAGAAAGTGAAATAAATGCACTTTTAACACTTTTACCAATTGCTTGAAAAAATATTCCAGATGGAATTTGAATTCCATTTACAATAACAAGCATTAGGTATATTCTAAATGCAAGGCATGCAAAGTTTTTATATAAATCTCCCTCGTTTCCAAATAACAAAATTAATTTATCTGGGATTGTTTGGAAAAGTATAAATGCAATTGTACTCACTGAAAGGCTTGTAATAAGTACATATTTTAAAGTTTGTTTTACTCTATCAAATTTTTTAGCTCCATAATTAAATCCAATAATTGGTTGAGCACCAGCAGCTATACCTATAATAAAACTATTTAAAATTTGACTTATTTTCATAACAATTCCAAGAACAGTTATTGGAATTTCTGATCCAAACTCAGACATGGCACCATATTTTTTTAACAAATTATTTTCAAATGCAATTACAACAACAATACTAATTTGAGTAATAAAGCTACTAATTCCAAGTTTTGATACCATAGATGCTACTTTAAAATTAAATTTAAAATCTTCTTTTATTAATTTTATTGATCTAAATTTTCTTATATAAAAAATATTTAAAACAAAAGTTACTATTTGACTTATAACAGTAGCAATAGCAGCACCTTTAACTCCCATTTTAAATAAAAATATGAAAACAGGATCAAGTATAATATTAAGAATTGCACCAATTAACATAGATTTCATTGCATATTTAGGATTACCATCTGCACGTATAATTGAATTTAATGTTGTACCTATCATCATAAATGGAAGACCTATTACAATAACGTATCCATAGCTAATCGCATATGGAAAAAATTCATCTGTACAACCAAATACATTAAGTAAAAATGGTAAAAAAACAAGTCCTAAAATACAGAAAATTATTGACACAAATATAGAAACTATAATACCATTTGCGACTCCTTTTTTTGCTTCATCTTTTCTATTTTCACCAAGTTTTAAACTTAGAAAAGCTGATGCACCATCACCAAACATTAATGAAAATGCAAGACATATCATTGTAAGTGGAAATACAACATTTGTAGCTCCATTACCTAAATACCCAACACCCCATCCTATAAATATTTGATCAACAATATTATATAATGAATTTACTACTAAAGATATAATGCAAGGTATTGAAAATTTTCTAATTAATTTACCTATTTTTTCTGTTCCAAGTATATTTTCTTTTTGCTCCATAATAACTCCTTTCACGCAGAAAAAACGCAATACTAACAAAGTATTGCATTTTTGCAACTTGATTATTATATCACAATTTTTTATTATAGTAAAGTTTTATCTTTTATTTTTTACTCTTTTATTTTTCTACTCTTTATTCTCTCATCATTTAATATATATTCAAATTCATCTATATTATTTTGTAAATGATTTAAAAGATTTTGGGGCAAAAATATATAATCTTTAAAATTATTTACATCTATCCAGAAAAATTCTAACTTATCTTTTTTTCTTTCTTCTATTGATTTAAATACTTCCTTTTGATACATTGATTCATCACAAAACTTCATTTCATGAACAATCAATATCTCATGATATTTTTTTCCTTTTACTTCAAAAAAATTTTCAACATAAGATGATGATTTAACATATTCTGTATCTGCTCCTATTTCTTCTAAAATTTCTCTTTTTAAAGCAGTTATGCTATCTTCGCCTGATTTAATTCTACCACCAATTAAAGTTACATGTTTTTTACTTTTTTCATGGTGGACCAATATTTTATTCTTGTTCTTTATTATTGCCCCTACTCTAAAATTAAATAAATTATCACCAATATCCAAACTTATATCCATATGATTCCTCCTAATAATATTTAGAATATTATACCATACAGTTATATATTCTTCTACATTTTTGAGTATTTTTCAAATATTTTTTCAACATCAATACTCTTGCAAAACTCATCTAATGATTTATCACAATACCAGTCATCAACTTTTATATTACCATACTTAAGTACACATATTTGTGCATCTTTAGATAAAAATAAATTATGTGATTCATTTGGACCTACTGCAATAACATCACCTATCTTAGCAACTTTTTTATTTACACATTTATCTTTTTTAGTTACCATTATTATTTTTCCAGACTGTACCACATAAACTTCATTACATAATTTATGGTAATGAGAGTTTTGCCACTCATAATTTTCACCGCTTTTTGTTACACTATATATAGTATTATCATCAATTTTAAATCTATATCTAAGTTCTGTATTAGGCATTTTTTCTACCGAGAACAAAACATTGTTTTTATTTAGTTTCATATCATCTGTCATAACTTTCATTTATCTCCCCATTCTAAAAAATAATTATATATTGTATAAATTACTTATTCAATATATTTTACATAGTTTCCTAAAACTTGACAAAAATATACAAATCTATTCCTTTTTATTTTTTAATTTAAAAAATATAATCTTAGGTTTTATAATTTTTATATACAAATATGCTAGCACACATATTATTAAGAAAATAATAATAGGAAGTTTAAACATGTTAAATATACTTGCTATTTTAGTATAATTATTTCCTAAATAATACCCTGAAAGTACAAAAATTAATGTCCAAGGAATACTTCCAAGTGTAGTATATATAACAAATTTTTTAAAATTTAATTTAGATATTCCAATTGGAAGAGAAATAAAAGTTCTAACTATTGGAAAAAATCTACAGATAAAAGCTGCTCTCATTCCATATTTTTCAAACCATTTATCAGATTTATCTATATCTTTTTGCTTCATAAAGAAAAATTTACCATACTTTATTATAAACTTCCTTCCGCCATAATATCCCATAACATATATAACAATTGCACAAAAAACACTTCCTATAAGTCCTATAATAAAAGCTCCTAAAAGTGAAAATTTTCCACTACTTGCAAGGATTCCTCCTGTTGCAAGAATTAATTCACTAGGAATTATAATAATAACTGCTTCTAATACCATAGCAATAAACATTCCAAAGTATCCAAAACTTCCAATCAAATTAACTATATATTCTTCCATTTCATACCTCTTTATATATTATAATTACTTTATATTTAATTTATTCTTTTTAGTAACATAATATACAAGCATAAAAAATATACTAAAACTAGATAGGAGATGATGAATGCTATGTATCTAACTATTGATAAAAAACATATTATATTAAGTTTAGTAATATGCACTATACTTGCATGTTCTATTGGATTTGTATATAACAATGTATTTGCTGCTAAAGGAAATTGGGGCCTTAGTTTTAAGGAAAATGGAAAAATTCCAGATGGAAATGCTACTTCTGATTTTTTAAAGCAATATAATTCATATTATATTGGTGATACAACACAGAAAAAAGTTTATCTAACATTTGATGCTGGATATGAAAATGGATATATGCCTCAAATATTAGATGCATTAAAGAAAAATAACGTTAAAGCTACTTTTTTTGTGGTTAGCACCTTTATGAAGACAAATCCCGAACTTGTAAAACGTATGGTTGATGAAGGCCATATTGTGGGAAATCACACAATGACTCATCCAAACATGTCAAAAATGTCTACTATGGAGGATTTTAAATCAGAAATTGAACCAATGGAAGAAATGTACAAAGAAATTACAGGAAAAGATATGAAAAAATTTTATAGACCTCCTCAAGGTGTATATAGTGAATTAAATTTAAAAATGGCACATGAACTTGGTTATAAAACAATTTTTTGGAGTCTTGCCTATGTTGACTGGTACCAAGATAAGCAACCTTCTAAAGAAGAAGCTTTTAATAAATTAATTCCTCGTCTTCATAATGGAGCTATTATACTGTTACATAGCACATCAAAAACAAATGCTGAAATTCTAGATGAATTAATACAAAAAATTAAGCAAGAAGGATATGAATTTTCAGATTTGGAAGAACTTACAGGTACAAATAACTAACATAATATAAAAAGGATATAACAAAATTTAATGTTTAAGTTATATCCTTCTTTTTTATATTATATATATATATCAATTTTAGATATTTATTATGATATAATAATTTCGTATACATCTTTTATACAAATATATCTATAGTTTATTATAGATTTATAAAATGCTTTTCTAATATTAGATATGCCTTCAATTTCATCTATAAATTTATTTATTTCATTAATTTTTATATCTAAAAATATTTCTTTTATAGCATCATTACACTCTTTATTTTTCATTTTTTTTATATAATTTATATAGTTAATTCTTTTTCCATTTTCCCTTAAACAAGAATAACAATTTATTGCTAAATTCTTTATTGCAATTTCATCTAATTTCTCTATTTCTGTATCTTCTAAAAGTGGATTTAAACACGATCCACAATCATAAATAGGTGAAAACTCTATTTTTTGTGTTTTGACGTTTATCAAAAATCCCCAATTTCCATTATGCCTATCTGTATTTCCTATTAAAGCATCAATTATGAACATTTTCCAAAACATTTTTGATGTATCAGAGCAAATCATTTTATTTGTTTTGATAACTTCCATTATATCTTCCACTTCTGTACCTATTTTTTTATCAGGATTAGAACTTAAAGCTATACTTTCAAACTCATATAATTCATTTTCTTCATCTGTAAAATCTTCACACGCACAAACTATTTTATCATTTCCATTATATTTATACTTTCCTAAAATTGTATTTTGTACCTTAAAGCCAACAATTCTAAATATATTACTTCCAACATATTCAGAATATGCATTATTTATATATGATATATTTTTATTTTTTTCTCTAATTGGATCTGGGAATTTAACTAAATACCTTTTACTATCATATATTAAAGTTTTCTTTTTTTCAGATCCTTTATATTTATTAAATTCTTCTATAGCATTAGTAAAATCAATCATATTCTCCTCCATATTTCTAATATATTATTTCAACATTTGACTGTTTCAAATAATTTGCAAACTGATTAATAGTCATACTCCTATTTGCATAAATTCTTGGAATTCTATATAAGTCATGTTTCTTTGAATTATATACTCCACCCGTCATAGCTAAACCATATTTGTATATTTCTTTTGCTTTATTTACAATTGTATCGTTATATTTTCCAATTGGATAGCATATTGTATCAACATTAATGTTATATGTACTATCCAAATATTTTTTTGATTCAACTAATTCCTTTTCCATCTCTTCTAAAGAAAGTGATGTAAGCTCTCTATGAGATAAAGTGTGTGTTTGAACTGAAACAAGTCCACTATCAACCATTTCTTTAATTTGATCTGTTGTTAAATAGTTTGGTCCATTTACATAGTTGCATATTATATATATACTAGCCTTCTGATTATATTTCTTTAGCAATGGATATGCATTGTTATAAAAATAAACAAAACAATCATCAAATGTAAGTGCCACGGGTTTAGTATAATTTGATAAATCTTCTATTTCATTTACAAATACAGTTTGGTATCCATTATCAACTATATATTTTAATTGCTCTTCAAGTGTGGAAGGTTTTACAAAATTTTCAGTATCTAAATTATCTCCATAATCATCTAAAATAAAATGATACATAAATATTGGCAGAGAAACATTAAGCTCTTTATATATCTTTTTTTCATTTTGAGCTTTAGATATATTTTCAATGTTAACACTATTATCTCTTGATTCATCGTTTACAAAGTCTTGCTTCTTTTTATTCTTTTGAACTACAAATAAACATAACATACATAAAGCTGTTATTAAAGTAACTATAACAATAATTGCTATCATTTTCTTTTTATTTAAATTTACCTTATTTTCCATATCATAATACCTCTTTTAATATAAATAAATTATAACAATTAATATAAAATATATCAAGATTTTATTCAATCTTTTACATATATCTTCAATTTATCTTGATTTTTAAAATATATTAATATATAATTATTTCCGAAAAAAGGTGATAATATGTTACAAAAAGTTGTTGGAAAAATGAGAAAAGCAATAGAAGATTATAACATGATTGAAGATGGTGACAAAATTGCAGTTGGACTTTCAGGTGGAAAAGATAGTATAACTTTACTTAATGCTTTAAATAATTTAAGAAGGTATTATAGTAAACATTTTGACATTATTGCTATAACAATTCACCCCGGTGGTGAAAATTTTAACACAGATAATTTAAAAAAGATGTGTGATGAACTTGGTATTGAGTATATTGTATATATGTCAAATATATTTGAAGTTGTTTTTGATATTAGAAAAGAAAAAAGTCCATGTTCATTATGTGCAAACCTTAGACGTGGAATGTTAAATAGTCTTGCCATAGAACATGGTTGTAATAAAATTGCTTTAGGACATCACATGGATGATGTAATAGAAACTGCAATAATGAATTTATTTTTAAACGGAAATTTTAATACATTCGCACCTGTTACATATCTTAGTCGTAGTGATGTAAAAACAATCAGACCTCTAATATATGTTTCAGAAAAAGAGCTTCGTGCTACTGCAAGAGAAAATAACTATCCTGTTATGCAAAAATGCTGTCCTAAAGATGGCTTTACTAAAAGAGAATATGTTAAAAATTTAATTGCTGATACTCAAAAAGAGATGCATGATATAAAGAAAAATATATTTGGTGCAATAAAAAGATCCAATATTAAGGGATGGAATAAAGAAATTTAATAAAAATCAAAAAAGTACTTGACATAATATATTTTGTATGCTATAATATGGATGTAGGCAGAAACAAATATATTCAAAATTTTGAATATTAAATTAACTTTATTTTAAAGGAGTGTTATAATATATGATTGTATCAAGTTTATCAAATACAATTTGATCAGGTTTCAACGTTTTTTGTTAAGGAGTACATAACAATAAAAATCTATTCAACCGGTTCAAAGGAGGGCTATAATATATGATTGTATCAAGATTTTCAAATACAATTTGATCATTTTTCGGCGTTTTTTGTTAAGGAGTACCTAACTATGACCTATTCAACCGGCTTTACTTAGACCAATCCATATCTTTAAATATTTAATAAGTAGAGGTAAAAATTACTATTAAATATTATTCAGATTTAATTAAAGACCAAAAAAGTCACGTGTAAAAACACGTGGCTTTTTATTTTGCATATAATTATTTATCATCAAAAAATTTATTTGCACCGTTTCTCTTCTTTGGAGATTCATCATCTAAATTTTCGTTTGCTTTTCTTTTCTTTTTATTTTGTTTGAACTCTTTATCTAGTCTCATTCTCTTATTTCTTTTAACACCATCATTTAAAATATTGTCTTTAGTTTCTTTATTGCCTTTTGTATCTTTTTTACTATTTTGATTTTTATACAAATATACAATTTCAATAAATTGAACTAGAATTACAATATACATAAGACATACTAGCCAGTTATTTTTTATCTTCTTAAACAGTTTATTAAAAAAATTGTCATCATTATCTGTATCTTGTAAAGCATTTATTTCTTCAATATTATTTTCTTCGACTATATTTGAATCCTTTTTTACAGTTATAACATATTCTTTAGTAGTTGTTCCATCTTCAGATGTAACCTTAACAATAATCTTGTTATCACCTTCTGATAGTTTATCGTTACCTGTAATATCAATCTTTACATTTTCATTTTCACCAAATGCAAGTATTTTTAAAGTTTCTACACTTTTTCCAACTGTTCCACAATCATATTCAAAAACTTCTTTGGAAAACTCTGGGGATAATATTGCATTCTCAACAATCAAATTTTGTAAATATGAATTTGATTTATTTGCATCCCCTGTCTTAGTTACTGTTATAGTATATACTTTCTTAGTTCCATCTTGTGCTGTTACAGTGATATATACTTTATTGTCACCATTTTTTAAACCTGTATTACCTGATATAGCTACTTTCGATTTTGAATCTTCTGCTACAGCTGTAACCTTTAAATCATTTACATTTTCTCCAACTGTAACTGCATAACTTGTTTTATTTTTATTAAAGTTAGGAGTTAATCCTTCTTGATTTATTTGTAACTTTGATAAATATGCATTGCTGCTTTTGGTAGAAGTTGTACTAGATGAAGTACTTTTAGTAACTGTTTTTATAGCAGAATTTGAATTAGTATTATTACTTGGAGTTGTAGGAGTAGGTGCTGGTGTTGGTGTTGGTTGTACAATTTGAATACTTTTACTTCCACGAATAACACCCAAATTATTTCCATTACTATCTGAAGTTCCATCATCACTTACAGCAGTAATAGTAGTTGTTCCACTGCTTCCTACTGTAACTGGAACTGTAACAGTATTATTCTCTACCCATATACTTTTATTTCCATAACCATTTGACACTGTAACATTTACTTTACCAGTAAAACTTCCCCCAACTGAAACATTAACCGTATTGCCAGGTGAAGCACTTGAAGCACCCGAAACGGCAATAGAACTTGCATAAATATTACCCATTAAAAATATGCATAAACTAATAAAACAAGATAAACTTATTTTAATAAAATTTTTCTTCATAATCAATCCTCTCTTTATTATTGTGAAATATCACCTGTACCCATTATATAATTTTTGATTTTAACGTAATCTGTTGCATAAATTTTCCCATCATGATTTACATCTGCAGCTTCAAGACAAGCACCTTTTATTTTTTCAACATCCATTATATGGTTCTTTATTTTAACATAATCTGTTGCATAAATTTTTCCATCACCATTCACATCACCATAAATTATAACTGTGAAAGTTTGTATTTCTTCTCTTGAATCCTTTGATACCAAACTAATTGTAGTACCTGTACCAATTAAATCATCATCTGATATTACTTTTCCATTTATGTTTTTAATTACCACATCAAATTTATCTTTATTGTATTCAATCTTATCAAAAATACTTGAAGTTTTCGTATTAGGTTCTATTTTACTTACATATCCATTATCTTCATTTACTTTTAAAGTTTCATCAAAAGTTATAAAATCTGAATCTGAAATATTTATAACATTAATTTCTGCTTTTACAGATTTGTTTTGATCCTTAGTTGTGAATGTTACATTTGTTTTTCCTTCATTTACACCTACTATAACATTATTTTCTATTTTAACAATATTTTCATCATCACTTGATATAGTATATTCTTTGTTAGTTGCATATTCAGGTTTTATAACTGGATTTATTGTAAGTTTCTTTCCCTTAATTACAGTATAACTATTTTTTTGTAATTCTATGCTTTCAACTCTAGCCGTAACAGTTATTTTACATGATGCAGAAATTCCTGTATCTTTGGATTTTACTGTTATATTAGCTGTACCTGTTTTTTTAGCTATAACTTTACCATTATCAACACTTACAACATCTGAATTACTGCTAATCCATTCAACTTCTTTATTTGTTGCGTCATCAGGACCTATAGTATAATTTAAAGTACTTTCATCACCAACATTTAAGTTAACTGCACTTTCTGATATCGATATTTCCGTTACTTTCTTAACTACTTTTACATTACAAGTTGCAGAAACTCCTGTATCCTTTGATTTTACAGTAATCTTTGCGTCACCTTTATTTTTAGCTACAATCTTACCATTTTCAACAGTAGCAACATCTGAATTATTACTAGACCATTCTACTTCTTTATTTGTTGCATTATTTGGTGTTATTGTTGATGTTAAGGTATACGTATCTCCTATTTTTAATTCTAAATTATTTTTATCAAGACTAATTCCCGTTACTTTAACATTTTTTGGAACTTCTTTAGTATAATCTCTAAATACATACCCCTCTATTCCATTGTCTAATCTTACCTTATCCCATTGTGTATTTACACTTTTAGCAATCCTAGTCATTTCATTTCCTTCATCTAGTTTTGCTACAATAGAATAATCTGTTCCTGGACCTGAACGAATATACAATTTGTATGGTGCTACATCGTATGCACATATTCTCGTATTATCATCTATATATGTTATCTCAGATTCACCTGGGTATGGCGTAGGATATTCAGGCATATTTTCAAATACTGGGACATGAAATTCAAGTGAACTATCTAACATTCCCATTTTTTGATATGCATTATATGTACTGTATGATTCATTAGTTGGAGCAATAATATTTGCCATATACTGGTATGCATATAGTGCAACAGCATTTCCATACGGATTATTTACATCAAATTTTTGAAAATACGTTGTATCTTGTCCCCATTTAATCCAACTATTTCTTAATATATCTGTTCCACCATTTATTGCTGATACTGGATCTGTCCATCCTTTTCCTGCTGCGTATGTTAAACCATTAGTTATTGCATTTGGTGGTGTAGCCCCTATATTAAAATAGTTATATGGAACAATTCCATTTACAACTGTAGAGCCATTAATAGATCTATTTGAAGTTATAGCTCCACTTGTTTCCTGTTTTATTCTTGAAGCAATATGTATAGCACTTACATTATATTTTTTTGCTGCTTGAAGTATAATATTTGAATAGGTTTGTCCCATATTTACCATAGATCCTAATCTTTGATATTCTGATCTATTATACATTGATGTTCCATATAAAACTTTTTCGATAGAATTAATACTATCCATAGATGAACTATAACTTAAAGTTTGAAACTGGAATACTTCCTTCTCATTTAAATGCCCTCTAGGATCCAACATATATTTAACTGCTTCCTTAGAAGCTATTACAAAATTTCCATCTTTATAATAATTTTGTCCATCTTTTTTCCATACAGCATCATAGCTATCAGGAACTAAACTTATTCCCTCATTTACGTCATAACTTTCATGTGTTACTGCTTGGTTCCAATCAAGCCCTGTATATACAGCTTTAAAAACCCAATTTGGATGTGCACTTTTTAATGCATCAATATATGGTTTATAACTATTTGGAAAATTATCACTCATATATGATTTTGGAAGATTTGTTTTAATACTAGCTTGTACATTATTTATTCCTGAAAATCCAGTTAATAATGTTGAAAAACTAATCATACCGGCAGCGAACATTCCCAAAGCTTTTTTTCTTATATTATTTTCATACATCATGTTTTTTACTTTTTTGTACCATTTTTGATACAATCCCCCCTTATACTTCAAATTATAACATAAATACAAACTTTGTAAAAGTATTTTTATAAAAATAGAAAAAATTTACAAAAATGCAGATACAAAATGTACCTGCATACAATATATTATTTTTGCCATTTTAACATTGGATATCCGTTATTTTTCCCTGAATTATCCTTTACATATTCACTTCCAAGCATATTTAAAAAATTATCTGATTTCATAAATTCTTCTGTAAGTATTGTTCCATCATCCAAAGTTTCATTTAAATAATATGAATTTTCAACTTCTCCTGTATTATCATAAAACAGCTCACAACCTTGATATTTCTTTTTTAAGTAACATTTACCAATATTATATGAATTTGATATTTTTCCAATAAAGATATTCCCTTTTTTTTCATATGTTTTTTAACCTCTCTTATAATATTATATATATTATATATAAATTAAGAAAAATAAACAAGACATTTATATAATTTGTTTGACATATAAATAACACAGTAGTATAATAGTTGCCAAATAATGTTACAATATAAATTAAATTTAATTTATTAAAGATTTAACAAACATAATGTTTTTAATAATATGTATTTTACATCCATAATATTTGACTTTTTTTTGTTAATATATTAAAATAATTTTAAATTTAATTTTACTTTTAAGGAGGTTAGATTTTAGTAACATTAAATAGCGCATGAACATACCTTTCGTATGTGACGAGGATGATAGTTATCGAATATTCAGCGGATACTATCACGGTGATTTAGCATCGATATATATAGTACAAAAAGTAAAATCTTTAATTACTACAAAAACTATATAATCTAAATATTTTATAGAACATTGAAAATAATATATTATGGAGGTAATTATATGTGTGGAATAATTGGATATAACGGTTCTGCAAAAAATGCAAAGGAGGCAATTATTGCAGGACTTAAAAACTTAGAATATAGAGGTTATGATTCAGCAGGCATTGCACTTGTTGAAAACAAAAAAGTGGATTTGTATAAATCTCAAGGTAAAATCTCAAAACTTGAAGATTCCTTAAAGGATATTAATACCAATTCAAATATTGGAATTGGTCATACAAGGTGGGCAACTCATGGTATTCCAAATGAAATTAATGCTCATCCTCATAAAGTGGGAAAAGTTACTTTAGTTCATAATGGAATTATTGAAAATTATGCCATTTTAAAAAATGAACTGATTTCAAAAGGAGTAACTTTCAAAACTCAGACAGATAGTGAAGTTGCTTGTGCATATATTAACTATATGTATGAAAAAGAACTTGAAAATAATTCAAAAACTCCAGAACTTACAGCTATCATTAAAGCATGTAAAGATTTTAGAGGTTCATATGCCTTTGGAGTTATTTTCGATAATGATACAAGTTCAATTTATGCTACAAGAAAAGACAGCCCTTTAATAATTGGAGTAGGAGAAAACGAAAACTTTATTGCCTCAGATGTATCAGCAATTCTTGATTATACAAAAGAGTATATCTTGCTTGAAGAGGGAGAATTTGCAAAAATTACTAACACTTCTATAGATATATTTGATAGTAATCTTAAAAAAATAACTAAAGGAATCAATACTGCAACATGGAGTGCAAATAAATACAAAAAAAATGGTTATGACCACTTTATGTTAAAGGAAATTAATGAGCAACCCAAAGTTTTATCAGATATATTTAAAAGATATATGAAAGATGATACATTAGGAATAAGTTTAAACTTTGGAGACTACGATAAAATACATATTGTAGCATGTGGTAGTGCAATGCACGCAGGTTTAGTTGGAAAGTATTTATTTGAAAACTATGCTGATGTTGATGTAACTGTAGAAATTGCATCAGAATATAGGTACAAGAATATGAGAATAACTCCAAAAACTTTAGTTATTTTAATTTCACAATCAGGTGAAACTGCAGATACTCTTGCAGCCTTAAGAATTGCAAAGCAAAAAAGCGCTACAACACTTTCTATTGTAAATGCTGTTGGTTCCACAATTGCAAGAGAAGCTGATATTAATATATACACATATGCAGGTCCAGAAATTGCTGTTGCAACTACAAAAGGTTATACTTCACAGGTTGCAATTTTATCTCTTCTTTGTATAAATGCAATGAAGCAAAAAAATATCTTAGATTCTGGCTTTTTCTCAAAAATTTGTGATGAATTTAGTAACATTTCAAATTTGATTACAGAAGTTATTAATCAAAATGATAAATACAAAGAAATTGCTAAATGCCTTTATAAAAGAAATGATATATTCTTCATAGGAAGAGGTATTGATTACTCTTTATGTATGGAGGGTTCTCTTAAATTAAAAGAAATTTCATACATTCATAGTGAAGCTTACGGTGCTGGTGAATTAAAACATGGTACTATCTCTCTTATTGAAGATGGAACACCTGTAATTGCAATTGCAACAAATGATACTCTTTATGAAAAAACAGTAAGTAATATTAAAGAGACAAAAGCTAGAGGTTCTTTTTCAATATTTATCACAACATCAGATGAATGTTCAAAGGACTTTGCTGATATCACTTTAAAGTTACAAAAGCTTTCAGAATTTGTTGAGCCATTACTTATTGTTACAGCACTTCAGTTAATTGCTTATGAAACAGCAAAACTTAAAGGTTGTGACATTGATAAACCAAAGAACTTAGCAAAATCTGTAACTGTTGAATAATCTAATTTTAATACTACTACAAAATCCAGGAGAAAAATTCTCCTGGATTATTTTATATCCTCAATTAAGTAACTATTTCCTTTTCTTTGTATTTTGTATACACCTTTCTTCATTTTATCTTTGCTAATTTCTCCTGATGAAATTTTACTATTTAAAAATTCATTTTGAGTATTCTCATCATCCATTTTTTCATCGTTTATAACTAAAGCTTTGTTCTTTTTAGTGTCATCATAGTATATTGTATGAGTTGAATTAGTATTTTCTTCCATAGTTTCAACAGTATTACAGTTAACATATAATCTATATGTATAAACTGTTATATTATCTCCTGTCTCTTCTATTTTATATGGTATATCTTTTATATAATTAAATTCTACAAAACCAGTTGGAAGTATAATATAATTTCCTTCTTTACTGTCATAAGATCCAGATAAAAATACTTCTTGATGTTTTAAATTTGATGTATTAGTAAATAATTTCTTTGCAACACTTTCTAAATCATCTTTTGTAACATAATCTCCCACATATTCTTCAGATTTTCTTCTTAATGATAAATACTCATCATCTGTAACAATTTTTGCAAAAGTAAACATTATTTTCGCTCTATCATCTAGTCCACTAGCTTCTACTTCTTTAAAAAAGCTATCTGAATATATATTAGGAATATATATTAAATCTTGTATGATATTTCCTATTTTACTACTTAATACAACATTTTCAGTCTGGCTATTTTCTACATTTTCTTTGACGTTTTGTTCACTATCATTTTTACCTTGCTCTATATTATTTTCAATTTTTTCATCTTTTTTACTAGAATTTTGATTTAAAATAATCACCGCAAGAAAAAATATAACAGCCGCAGCGACTATAACTGAAATTACTATACCAACCTTTTTATTCATAAATATCCCCCTAAATTTAAATTCCACCTATCATAGCATCTGAATATACATCTGCAAAAAGTCTAATTTGTGATATATCCTTAAGTTCAAAACTAAATACCTTTTTTATATCAGCCTTCATTATATATTCTATTGCAATAAGAGTAGCTTTATTAATTTTTATATATCTTCTTTTATCCTTATTATTTATACAATTATTACATAAGAAATTATTTCCTACATAATCATAATATATTTCATCAATACTATTTAATGCTTGTCCACATAAATAACATTTTTCTATACGTGGCATAAAACCTAAAAGGCAAAATAATTTTATTTTAAATATAGCTATAACTAAATCTATATCCTTAATATTTTTTCCTAAGATATACATTGTATTTAAAAAAAGTTTTAATATATATGAAGTATCTTCATTTTCATCTGTTACTTTTATTAAAAGCCTTGTAAGTTCGAATGAAATTTCAAGTTTATCCAAATCTATTCTTATGTTATAAAAAGTGTCAATTACATTTGCAGAATTAATATAATAAAAATTCCTTGATTTATACAAAACAAATTCGTTATACACTAGATATTGTGCATTTGCAAGAATTGGACTATTTGTTTTTTTTGCTCCTTTTGCAATACACGAAACCTTTCCTAATGTGTCTGTAAGTATCGTTATTATTTTATCATTATCTTTATATTGTACCTCTTTAATTACTATCCCTTTTACCTTTATCAAGTTCATCTAAAATAATCCCTTCATCATTTATTAATCCAATATTTTGATTGTTAATTTCACATATTTTTTTATATTCAATATAACTTTCTAAATTTCCTGTTTTACAAAAATTCTCCCATGCCAAATCTTCATACATAAAATCACCTTCTACTCATATTTTATGTAATTATTAACTTCATATACTAAAAATTATATACTTATTTGTCTAATTTTGTAACTATATTTTTGATTTCAAATCTCCTAAAAAATTATCATTTTCTTGCCAATTTTCTCTTACCTTAACCCAAATTTTAAGATTAATTTTAGCATCAAGATTATTTTCTAAATCTTTTTTTGCCTCTCTTGTTATCTTCTTTAACATAGTTCCATCTTTTCCAATTACAATTCCTTTATGAGATTTCTTTTTACAAATTAAATTTACATCAATATTATATACATACTTTCCATCTTCTCTCATATTTTCTTTAAAATTTTCAACCTCAACCTTAATTCCATGAGGAACTTCTTCATCTAAATTATTTAAAGCCTTTTCCCTAATTGTTTCTTCAACAATTTCTCTTTCTGTAATATCTGTAATTTCATCTTCCGGATAAATAATATCTCCTGGCTTTAAATATTTTTCTATACATGAAATTAAAATATCAAGTCCATCATTTTTATATACAGAAATAGGAATAATATCACAAAAACTTGCTCCTATACTGGCAAAAAATTTATTGTATTCATCCATTATACTAAGAAGTCTTGCTTTATCAACTTTATCTATTTTATTTATACAAAGAATTACTTTTGTATTTAAACTTCCTATATTTTTCATTATATTTTCATTTGCAAAATCTATTTTAGGCCTTGTTGCATCAACTAAATATACAATAACATCAACATTATTTATAGCTGTATTTACACTTTGCATCATATATTTTCCCATTTTATGCTTAGGTGTATGTACTCCAGGAGTATCAATAAATACAATTTGTGACGTTTTACTTGTAACTATTCCTTTTATATTAAATCTTGTAGTTTGGGGTTTTGGTGTTGTAATTGCTACCTTAAACCCAACTAGTTTATTTACAAGTGTAGACTTTCCTGCATTAGGTTTTCCAACTACACTAACATATCCACTTTTAAACATTTTCCCCTCCAAATTATCAATATTATATCATTTAAAACTATTATTGTAAATACATTCAAGAAATTAAAAAATATGTTTGAAAATAATATACACAAGTATTATTATTTCAAAATCACAAAAAATTTTAGAAAATATTGATACTCTTAAAAAATACATATTGTTATTAAATTTTTATTTAAAGTATTAAAAAACACACCTTATCAATAAAAAATAATTAGAACTTAACTACATATACTATTTCATTATCTGCATATAATAAATAAAAATATATGCAGATAAGCATTGACTATATGCATATAAAATGATAAAATATATGCAGATAATAAAAAATACACATAAAAATATTCAGAAAGAAGGAGTTATAATGAAAAAATTTGATTATTCATTTTTAGATAACGGATTATTACCAGCAAGTTTAATAAATATAACAAGTACAATTTATTCATTAAAGGCAGGCGCAAATATTAGAAAATATGAATATGAGAGAATATTTACTGAGTTAGAAAAAATAGCAATAGTACAATCTGTAAAAAGTTCAAATGCCATAGAAGGAATAGTAACTAGTGATGAACGTATTGAAAAAATAGTAAATCAAAATGGTAAGCCATTAAATCATAACGAAAGTGAAATTGCAGGATACAGAGATGCATTAAATGAAATACATTCGCATTATGAAGAGATAGAAATTAGCGAAAATACAATATTAAGATTACACGAAATAATGATGAATTATACAGGCAGTGAAGATGCAGGTCGCTATAAAATTAATCAAAACTATATAATTGAAGAAGATAAACTAGGAAACAGAAAAATGAGATTTAAGCCATTAGACGCAAAGGAAACACCAGAGGCAATGAAGCAATTAATATTAGCTTATCAAGATGCTCGTAATAACTCTAATATTAATCAATTATTATTAATACCATGTGTTATCCTTGATTTCTTATGTATACATCCATTTAGAGATGGAAATGGAAGAATGTCAAGATTATTAACCTTATTATTATTATATAAAAATGGTTTTGATGTAGGTAAATATGTTTCATTTGAAGAACAAATAAATAATAGTAAAGGAAATTATTATGAGGCATTAAGATTATCTTCTATTAATTGGTTAGAAAATAAACATAGTTATATTCCTTTTATTGAAAACTTTTTATCTACTCTCTATATATGTTATAAAGAACTAGATAAAAGATTTAGTGTTGTAAATAGTAATAAAATCACAAAAAAAGCAAGAATTGAAGCTACAATATTAAATAATTTAACACCAATATCTAAATCTGAAATATGTAGTATATTGCCAGATGTAAGTGCAACAACTGTAGAAGTTGTTTTAGCTTCAATGGTTAAAGATGGCACAATAATTAAAATTGGAAATGGAAGAAATACAAAATATATAAAAAATAATGTTTGATAATAAATTTTGAACAAAGTGACTTCGTCACTTTTGTTCTAAGAGATATACAAAAACTTTATAAAAATTATTAATTTAGCAAGGTGTACAAAAATGATGCAGAAAATTCTGCATCATTTAATTTAAAATATAAATTGTATTATTTTTAACCTTAACATATCTTTTGATAATGCGGGTTCTTCATTAAGATTAATTTTTCCCAAATTATTATAAGTCATAAAAAGACTTAAATCCCTTATGAATTCATTTACAGCATCAACATATGTCATTCCATTATACAATGATAAAATATCATTAGTATTAAATTCTACTTCATAATATGCATTACCAGTCTGGTTTACTTTAGTTAATACATGTGTATGAGTTTGCAAAAGATCAGGCCATAGCCTTTCACTTAAGTACTGAAAAGTAGATACATTTATATCATAACTTCCTATATAACAATTTAGAGCTATTTTAGTTGAAGTATCATCCAACCAAAAAATATCCACCTTAACATTTGGCATATATTTTTCAAGGTTATATTTTAATAACTCATTATTGTTTTTAAACCGATTAAAATTTGTAAAATCTTTCCATTCTGATATAAAACTTTCAACATCAAAGTTTATATTATACTTTATACCTAAGTTATATAGTAGAGATTCAATTTCCAATATTTTATTCAAGTTACTCATATTTGGATACATTAAACCTATTTGCATAGTACAAAAATTGAAATCATTCATATTAATCCTTCTTTCATTTTTTATTTAAAAAGTAATAAGTATTTTTTTAATTATATCATTTTAAACCAATATGTCAAATAAAAAATAACATTTATATTTATATTGCATAAAATATTATATATAATGGAGTGATTAATATGAATAATTTTTGTTACACATTATCAGTAAGACAAAGAAAATGTCAAAATGGAATATCAAATATAACAGATAATGTATATACCAATATATCAAATAATAGTGTTGTTCAACTTGGATTTGGATATACTTTGACATTTATTTCAAGTAACTCAAGTACTGCTACAATACAATTATCAAATCCTGATGTTATTCCAAATATTTTATTTAATATTCCAAATGGAAGTTACAAAATATTTGATTTACCAGTAGATTCTGGTACAGTTAGAATATATGTAGGAGTAACTGCTATAGATTGTAGCAATACTATTGCATGCTGTAATATTATTTAAAGGAGACCAACTATGAATGATTTTAATGTTAGTTTAAAAATTGAAGATTGTACTTATTCATGTAATTGTAAAAACTGTAATTCAAGTACAGATACTATTACAAATGTTTCTCAAACAATTTCACTTCAAGGAAACTATATTTTAAATGTAATAGCAGTAAATAATAATTTTGCAACTATACTTATTCAAAATGGATTCCAAGTTATAATAAGAAATGTCAGAAATTTTCCAATGCAAATATGCATTCCTACAAAATGTTGCACACATATTGTAACTCTTACAGCAACTATAAATTAGAGGAAAATGTCAGATATTACATCAAATAGTTCATGTTGTAATAGTGTAGGTTACAATTTAGTAATTTTTTCATCACTTCTTTCAATTTTAATTGCTAAAGATTTATCCATTGAAGATCAAAATTTACTCTCATCACTCCTCCAGAGTATTGGTGAAAATCTATCTATAATTGCTACAGTACAATCTAATTGCGAGTCAAAAAATAACTCTAAATAAATAGAGTTATTTTTTATATTTATATTATTTAAAAGCATTTGCTTCTCTTAAAGCTTCTTTTTCTTTCAAAGAGGCTCTTTTGTCATATAATTTTTTACCTTTGCATAAAGCAAGTTCAACTTTAACTAGCCTTCCTTTTAAATATATCTTAGACGGAATTAAAGTGTATCCTCCCTTTTTTATATAATTTTGCAACTTTAATATTTCTAGTTTGTGTAATAATAATTTCCTATCTCGCAAAGGATTAACATTATTTATATTTCCCTTTTCATAAGGACTAATATGTATTCCTTTTACAATAACCTCATTATTATTAATAATTGCAAAACTATCTTTTAAATTACAAAGGCTATCTCTTATGGATTTTACTTCAGTTCCTTTAAGTTCTATTCCTGCTTCAAATGTTTCTACTATGTCATATTTATAATTTATTTGTCTATTATTTATAACTAAACCTTTATTATCCTTCAAAATATCACTTCCATTCTATATATTACATTTCTAATTCCATAAATAGCTTCTTAAGTTTCAAAAGGTCCAAATCTAAATTTTCGTTATATACTCTTATACCGCTATTAACAGCTTTATCAATTAATGCAGAACTATTAACATTTGGTGTTTTAAGAATACTTCTTAATTTTACTAAATTTATATCTTCAAAGGAAAAACTTATATTATTAAGTTTTTCCTTCAAAAACTTTTCTTTTAATTCGATATTTTCAATATTACATCCAACTTCATAGCAAAATTTTACACTAAATTTAACAGTTGAATATATACTCACTTTTTCTTTTATTTTATTTATAAAACAAGATAATTTTTCTAAATCATGATAAGTTTCATCTATACATCCAATATTTACTTTTAAATGTATCTTTTTTGCTCCATTTTTAATTGCAAGTTCAATGCTTTCCATTATATAATCTAGTTCTTTGCTTTTTATACTTTTAGAGAAAATTTCAAAATTTATATTTGATGAAATCATACCTGTATAAGTATAAATCTCTAAAGTATCCTGACTAAACAATAAATTTTGTATAGTTATTTTTAAAAATGGATAACTTCTTTTCAAATTTTTAATCAGCATTAACATACTTGTATAATCATTGGTAACATCAATAAAATTTAAATTAGTAATTCCTGTATTTTTTATCAATTTTATAATGTCTTGATATAACTTTAATATATTTGAATTATATTTTATATTAAGCCTTTGATTTATACTCGAAATATTTGAAACCGGAATCATAGGAAAAATTTTTTCATCTTGTATTTTACGTTGTGATTTATTTTCAATTTCTATTTTTTTGTTACTATCAATGCATGGAACAACAACATTTTCTATACTATTTATACTATATAAATAATCACTTATGGATAATTTCTGACTTTTATATACACCATATCTAAATAATATATCATTATATATAACACTTTTATTTCCATATACAAAAATATCAAAAATATTATCTAAATTACAATGTTTAAATTCAAAATTATCTATCATTCCTATTATTATTGGTCTTTTACTATCTTTATTATTAATTTTCGAAAGTTTTAACATACAAGCCACATTTATATATTCAATTTCATCGTGTAAAACAAATATAGCAAAATCGAAACAATTCATTTCTTTTTTCGTTTCAAGCGAAAAAAGATTTTGATTATTATTTATTAATAACTTTTCAATATCTAAATCTGGCATAAAAAATCTTTCTGCATATATACCCTTTTTGCTATTTAATAGGCTATATAAATACATCGTAGTATAATTATTCATTCCTATATCATACAGATTAGGGTAGCATAATGCCACCCTTATTTGTATTTCAGACTCATTTTTTATTACCTCTCCATACTCTCCTCCAGTATATCTTAAAGGTTCTTTTATTTTAGTCAAATCATTTTTTGTTATGTTTAACATTTACAACCCCTTAGCTTAAATTAAATTTATTATATTCCATATTAACGCTTACATTAGAATTAACAAGTTTTAAAAGTCTATTAGAAAGTTCTTTTGTTAACATCTCTGTTTGCATTAATGATTTTGTATCATATTTTTCTAGCAATTTATCCATGTCATTTGGTAATGTTATATATATGTATTTAACATCCTTTGATGTAGTAGAATCTGCATACTCAGGAAGTTTTGAAAGTTTATACGTAGTATCTCTTAATATATAATTTAGATTATCAAGATAAAACTTATTCTCCTTAACTTCAAAGTCTTTATATAATCTTAAAACATCTTGAAGTAGAGAGTTTTTTTCATCAGATGATATTTCACGTATCTCGTTATTTTCTTCTGCATTATCTAAGCTATAATATTTTATTTTTTCATTTAAAGAGTTTAATAGATTTTGTTCATAATCAATTATATATTTAGAAGTTACTGTATAATTTGTAACATCAACAGATGTATCTGATGATACCTCTTCTCCATTTTCATTTTCCACGCTTACAATTGAAGATGTTGTACTTCCTAAGACATATTCATCTAATGCTTTCTTTTTTTCATTTAATATATTACTTGTATTGTTAAGTAATGTATTTATATCGTAATTTTGTACAACTTTTTCTTTTTCTAAGTTTACTTCCTTTAAAAAGTTTAAGCCTTCTAATTCTAAACTAACAGATTTTGTTTCCAAATCATCTAATTCTTCTTTACTTAAAAGGACATTATTAACAGCAATTTTGTAATCATAAACTCTATCATTTATATCATAATATTTAGTTACTATAGACTTAGAATTTTCATCATTATTTATTAAACTAATAGTAAGTATATCATCATCTTTTGAAATAAGATTTGATGATATATTATTTAATTTTTCTTTTAATGAATCAATTTTATCCAACTTTTCCTTTGGAATATATCCTTCAAAAATGTTATTTATTCTTTTATCCAATAATTCATCTGTATTTTCTACCTGGCTTATGTACTGAATAAGTTTTGTAATAGCTATCTTAGCATCAGACTCTGAAATGCTATCATCGAGTTTTACATCTTTTGTGGATACAACAATATTTCCTATTTTAATATCAGGAAGTTTTATACTCATGTTATTTACTACATCTTTTATCGAATATCCTTTTGCGACGTCAACAGTTGATACATCATTTTTTATTTTTAGTTTTTGATCAACCATAGAACTAAGTCCAAAAAAAGGCGTATCTATATTAAGTCTAATTGCTGGATATTTTTCATATTCTTCTGTGCTATCTAATTTATTAAGAGTATTATCAATATCCCTTAAATCAATTTTTATTTCATTTACACATTCATTTATTACTTCAAGAAGTTCTTGATTATTTTTATTTTCACTTTGTACTGTATTATTTTCTTCACTTGCAAAACAAATTCCAAATGAAATTACAAAAGCAAATGTAAGAAAAATTATCTTCAAAGAAAAGGTTTTTCTATACATAATATATTCCCCTTTATTTTTTCTTTATTATATCATTTCTTTATATTACTGTAAAGAAATAAGGAGAAGTTTTTTTAAAATCTCCTCCTTATTTCATAAATTTATCACAATATATATTTTTTACATTTAAATATTTAGACATTTCTGACATTATATTATCTGCCTTTTTCTTAATATTAGTATTTGATTCTAAATATTCGGGCTTTTTTTGTAGCATCATAAGTTCTGCAAAAGTTTCAGCTCTATCTTCCTTTTCACTTGTTTTTGCATATTTAGTTACAAAATACCAATTATCTGTATTACTATCTTTTAGATATACATAATTATTATCTAATTTTAATACATCTGATTGATATTTAAATATACTAGGATTTAAATTTGTCCACTGCTCAAATACATATTTATTTTTATCAGCCATATAATATTCAAAAACATGAAACAATTCATGATGAACTGCCCTTTCAAATTTATCTGTATTACTTACATATAATTTTATTTCTTTTAAGTTGTTTTTTGATGCTAAGGCTAAATTGTTATTAGTAAAGCTATCTAATAAAATAACATCCATTTTATACTCTTTGTTTTTAAAAACATCAAACATACCTCTTGGATATTTTTCAAGTGTGTGAAATAAAACCTTTACATTATTATTTACTATATTTAAATCAGTTTCAACTGTTGCATCAACTTTATTTGCATAATTAATTGTATCTTCTCCATATAATACATTTATACCATATAACTCATTTAAAGAAGAAATGTATGAGTCTATCTCCATTTTTTTACTTGCAATATATTCTTTACTATCAGTATCAACTAGACTCAAACTTTCACTATTAATATCTGGAGCCTCCAGCTTTTTTATAAAAAGAATAGTAATTAATATTAATATCAAAAAAAGTATTACAACACTAATTAGCGAAGCTTTTTTCTTATGTACCTCTTCCTCCATCTTTTCCTCCAAAAAATTAATCTATATATTCTACATTAAAAGAATCTATAATATAGCTTTGAAGATTGCCTATTTTTTCTAAATTTTCTGTTAAAATATTAGTTAACAAATTTCTAGAATTATCACTTTTATCTATTAACAAAATCTCTATATCATATATTTTTTTGTATTTACTAAAGTTCTTTAATTTTTCTACATATTTATCTACATCATTTGAAAATTCATTAATAGCCTGATCATTTATCATTTCCACTTCTCGGCTTAATATGACTTTTAATTTTCCATTTTCAAGATACCCTATTTTATATTCTAAATTAAAATTTTCACTACCAATATAATTTTTTAATTCTTCATATATTTTTGTATTATTTTGGCTTGTTAATTTAAATTTATACTCATCAAAAACAGCGTATTTATTATTTTTTATAACAATAAAATTTGAATTTATATTTGATGTTATATTTCTCATCGTGAATGTATAGCTTTTAGTTTTGTAAAAAGTATACTTACATCCCATTTCTCTAAATTTTTCATCTTTATACTCTTCATTTAAATAATCATATAAACTACTTCTAGCTTTAAAGTATGATACATAATTTCCGTTTGTAAAAATATGAAGTAATATAGCAAAAATAAATATAACAAATGTCATAAGATATGTTGATAAAACACCCTTATTTTTTAATTTTTTCCTTTTAGTATAAAATTTTTTAGATCTTAAAAAATACTCACCACAAAGTTCTCCCATTGCTATATTTAATCCGTCGCATAAACTAAAAAATATGTTTTCTTTTATATTTATATTATTTGTTACACGTATAATGCATATAGCTGTAACAATTCCAAAGATAGTTGTCATTACAGGTCTATCAAATATAATTCTACCAACAAATCCAAGTATAAATAAAATTGGTAACATTTTTATATATATAGGTCCCGAATTACAAGCAAAAATACCAACGATTATAGCTAAAATATATATAATAGCTTCAATATATTTAATAATATTTTTACTAAAAATCTTTTTCTTAGTCATATCTTACCACCCAAAACTTTACGTTAAAATAATTATATACTATTAAAAGAAAATATTCAATAACAAAATAATTTTCTCCATTTCATAAATGTAATATATTTCATATTTTAGAAAAGAATAAAGTGATACAGTTTTATATTTACTGTACCACTTTAAGCAATAAAAATTTTACACTAATTTTAATATTATCCTCTTATATCCATATCTTTTATATAGAAATAAACATATTTTTTATTCCCTCAAAAAAATAATCAATAGGAGTTTTACATTTTATATCTTCTTCCAAAATTATCTCTTTTTTATAAATTTCTTCATCACCAATATATGCATATATTGTACCTATTTTTTGTCCAGCATTCATAGGAGGTGTAATACTCTGCATAACATCTTGCTTAATATATATTCGTTCATATTCCTCATCCGTTATAGGTATTTCTTTACTATCTGATATTTTTTTCTCATATGATTTTATATTTCCCTTTATAACCGGAATATTAATATAAAAATTAAGATAATCTGATATATCTCTTATTTTATATCTATTAAAACTCTCTTCCAGAAGTTTTCTTGCATCATTAAACCTTATTTTTGTCGTTTCTGCCCCAAGCACAACCGCAATATACCTTTCATTATCTTTTGTTGCAGAAGCTATCAAACAACGATTGGCACCATTGGTAAAACCAGTTTTCACTCCATCAGCAAATTCATAAGACCTAAGTAGAGCATTTGTATTATTTAAATTTTTAGAAAAAGATCCAAAATTTACAGTCTTACTTTTAGTAGCAACTGCTTCATTTATATATTTATTATTAAGTGCATACCTTGTAATTAACGCCATATCATAGGCTGTAGAATAATGATTTTCATTATCTAATCCATGAGGATTAGCAATACTAGTGTTCATTGCCCCTATATCATGTGCTTTTTTGGTTGCCATTACCCCGTAATTTTCAATACTACCACCAATATGTTCCCCAACAGTATAAGCACAATCATTTCCTGATGGAAGGAGCATTCCATAAAGAAGACTTTCTGCACTTACCTTATCTCCCTTTTTTAGTCCTACTGTTGAGCCCCCAATCCAAGCGGCATTTTTAGGTACCTCTATCATTTCATCCATCTTACAATTTTCAACCAACATAATTGAAGTTAAAACTTTTGTAAGAGAAGCCATTGGTCTTTTTTGGCTTGCATTTTTATCATAAAGAATTCTTCCAGTTTTGTAATCTATTACAACTGCTGCAGGGCTATCTACATTTATAAACAACTTTGTACTTGTATCTGCATATAATTTACTACTAAATATACTAAAAAATAAAAATAAAGCTACTATATATCTTATTTTTGACATTTTTGCACCTCATAACATTTTATGTTATAAAGTAAAATATATGAAACTTAGTTATATATTATCTAGACGGTACTTCAGATTCACTTTTTGACATTTTTTCATGTTGCATATTTTCTCTTATTTTTTGACTATCAATCTGTATAATATCAATTCCAAGTTTTTTTGCTTCATTAACTTCAGTTCCTATAATTTTATTTATTTCAGCTTCTGAAAATTTTCCAGATTCTTTTAGCTCTTCTAAATCGTATGAACAGACCAAATATGAAGGTTTTAAATTTGTCCTACTTAGTAAAATTTCTTTTCTTTCATAATTAGATTGGGATACCTCATTCATTGTCATGGATAATTCTTTGAACTTATTTTTATATGGAATGTTTTCAATTCCTAAATTTGAATCAGCATTTTTATCACAACTAAGTAGTATATTATTATAATCTAAATCTGCTCCAAACCCAACGGCAAATTTTAAAGAATATATCATATCATCTTTTGTTGCAGTTGTACATGCAAGCTGCTTTGAACCATTTTTTAAAACATCTAATCTGTAACCATATTTATTATTTATATCCTCATTTGTTATTTCAAATGTCTTTTCAGGAATAAGTTCATTTATACATTCTTTAATATTACTATCAATTATTTGGCCTTGGTACTTTTTATATAATTTTGGATATACTGGAATTTCACGTCTATTAATTGGTATAACATCAACAGTTTTTTTCCCTTCCTTTACAAGTTCCCTATTTACTATAACATTCTTAAAGTTGTTTTCTAAAAGTTTAGGAAAATTTTTTGAATAAAAATGAAGTAACATATTATCCGGAATATCATCATATTTTTCTATTTTTTTACTACCTCTATGGTTATATAATCCAGCGACAATATCCTTCCTATTTATTATTTCAAAATCATTATATATATCTTTCATAAGTTTTGCATTAAACTCACTCTTTTTTACCTCTTTCATATTAGATGATATATATGCTTCATTTTCGTCTGGTACTTTGCTTTCTATTAAATATTCCGTAATTCCTAACATGTTAGAAATTTTAGAATATTCAATTTTATTACCATCTTTTAACATATTTAATCTTTCTTTTAAAGTATTTAAATTATAATAATTCCAAACATCTTCTACTTTCCAATTACTACAATTTATGTTTTTTCTATCTTCTTCTGAAAAAGCATTTCTATTCTCTTTTATAATATCAAATACACCATTTTCTAATTCTTTTTTTATTGTATCATTATTGTTTATTAAATCATCTACACTATAACATCTTAATAAGTCTAAAAATGTTTTTAATACAATTTTATTACTTCCATCTAAGTTATCGCCACCCTTAAGGAAATTTTTAAATTTTGCTTGAACGTTTTGGTTATCAAAAACTTTACTTATATTATCACTATCAGCTGTAACATATACTCTCATATATGGATTTCTTTTTATAACATTAATCACATCTACTATATATTTAGAATATATATCATAAAATTTCTCCTTATCTATATCTATATCTTCAACAAATTTAACTTCATCTAATTTAAAATTTTTACTATCGTATACTCCGTGATCACCAACATTATTTTCACATATATAATCTTCATTTATACCAATTTTAGACAATATTTCTCTTATTTTTTCATCATCAACACTCATAACTTTCACCAATTTAATTATATTATAATTTTTAATATTGTCAATAGAACAAAATTTTTCAAAAATAAGGAGCGGTAAATTTTACCACTCCTTTAAACAAAAATTACGATGAAATTAAAGAACTACTTTTTTCTTCTAAACACATCTTCAAAATAGATGATGTATACATTAGGACAACCGTGAAGCGTTACTTCTGCCATTTTTATTACATTTTCATCATATAAAAGCTCAAAATCTACTATATTTGAAAATAAAGCTTTCATTACATCTGAACATCTTTTTACATCATCCTTTTTATAAAACTCTGAGCATTGTTCTACCAAGTCAAACTGCTCTTTTGAAAGAATTTCGAACTCATTTGGGAGAACTTCTCCATCTTCAACCCTATCGTACAAAATTGAAAGTTCATCCCTTATATAAAGCAATCCATCCAAAATTTTTTTAAGCTTCACCTTATCATTATAATAAGGAATACCTTCAATATACTTAATTTTCTCATTCAATACGTCTACAAATTCTTTCTCTTTCATAACGTTCCCTCCTAGGAACTAAGAAGTTTACAACATTTAAGAAATATTTATACGGAAAAAAGATAGAACTATATTTTTTATTAATATAATTGTCTTAAATCTAAAAATATAACCTAAGATGTTAATTAACTTCTTAAATAAATTTTATGATAATAATATTATATCATAAATCAATAAAAAAATCAATTTTATGTAATGCTTTTTTAAGTAAATCCTATTTTTCATCGATTTTATCCATATCTTCAATCATATTTTCTATAAAAACACCATAACCTTTAGTTGGATCATTTAAAAATACATGTGTAACTGCTCCGACAAGTTTTCCATTTTGAACAATTGGAGAGCCACTCATTCCTTGTATTATTCCTCCTGTTTTTTCAAGTAATTTTTCATCAGTTATCTTAATTATCATATTCTTATTTCCACTTGATGTAAGTAGAACCTTTTCTATTTCAATATTATATTCTTTTACCTCATTATCATTTAAAGTACAAAAAATACTTGCTTTGCCCTCTTTAATCTTTGACTTTGGTAAAATCTTTATGCTTTCTTTTGAAATATTGTTTGTATTATAGACTTTTCCATAAACACCTTTATCAGTATTACCAGCAATATCACCAATTGTATCATTTGTAAGGGTACCCTTAAGTTCACCAGGGGATTTAGGAAGCCCCCTTTTTACCGAATAAATTTCAGTCTTTGTTATACCACCTGTTGTAATTGGTAATATATAATTTTCTTTAGTTTCTGTAACAGCATGGCCAAGTGCTCCAAATTTTCCACTTTTTTTATCATAAAATGTTATAGTACCAACTCCTGCACTACTATCCTTCACCCACATTTCCAACTTATATGTTTCTGACACTTCATCATAATTTGGTTTAACAGTTACATTAAACTCTTTTCCCTGTCTATTTATTTTTAAATTTAAATCATTACCATTACTATCTCTTACAAATTGTATTAATTCATCATTTGACTCAATTTTAGTATTATTTACTTCAAGTATAATATCTCCTACTTCTATCCCTATATTTTCTCTATCTATCCCTACAACTAATACGCCTGTAGCCAACAGTTTAATTCCTACAGCCTCTCCTCCAATTACAATATCCATATCTTTTACTTTCTCTTCGACACTTTTTTGTAAATTATATACTGCTATAAGTTTATTATAATTAGATATGCAATAAAAAAATAGCAAAAACGAAACTATAAAAAAACAAAATATAATTTTTCTTTTGCTTTTTAATATACAACCTGTATCATTTATTTTATCATATATTTTCATTTTAAATATTAACTCCTATTATACCCCCAACTATTCCTGAAAGTGCACAAATTCCTAAATATATACCTAGAGCACTTGATATAAAGAATCCTGAAAAAGCAATAACATTTGTAAAGTATATAATCAAGAAATAAATAATTCCAAAAATAAGGCCATACAAAAAACCTTTTTCTTTTAATTTCTTTAACAACATCATTGAACCTATTAAAACAGAAATCATCACACTTCCAAGCACAAATGAATTTAAGTGTCTATCATTTATATTAGTATACGCAAAAATAACAGATGAAATAAGCAAAAAAATCGATGCAATAATGAATGATATTACGAGGCTAATACCATATCTTTTTAATTTTTCCATTTTATATCTCTCCTTCTTTAATACATATATATTTTAATTATATTATTTTATGAACCTAGTATTAATAATATTTTTATATTTATAACTTTAAAAGTATGCATAGAAATTCAAATATTTTTCTTAAAAATTATTTACTTTTAATATAATATATGATAAAGTTAAATAAAATAAATATTGAGGAGTTCTAATTATGCAAGCTCTGGTAACAAAAAAACAAATTCGTAGTTATTTTTTAATCTATATTGAAGAAAATTTAGAAAGGATTGATAGAGGATCTATAAGCAAACTTATTTGCAAAGTAAACTTAGATGTTCAAGCTAGAAGCAAGTATAAATCTTTAAATGATGTTTTTAATAATATGATTACATCTTTAACAAATGTTAATAAAAATAATGTTACATTATGGGATGTAACAAATTTTTATCGTTACTATACACAAATTAAACAACAACTATTTTGACATATTGTGTTTCCTTCTTATTTTATTTGAAATGAGAGATACCGTATTTATATGGTATCTCTTATTTTTTGTATATTTTAAATTAAATATGTACAAAATAATAAAAAATAAAATAATAGGAGTATTTATGAGTAAAAAAAATAATCAAGTTGTTTATAAAAATATTGAAATGAATTTAGAAGCTATTAAAACAAGACTATTTAGTGATTTATCTTATGACCTTGTAATACGTGAATTTAAGTTTAGATATGAAAAAAAAGATATAAAAGCATTTCTTGTTTTTTTTGATGGCATGATAAACAAAGATTTTGTAAATGAAAATATTCTATTTAAAGCAAATTCGACTTATCAAAATACAAATAGTATAAAATGTGAAAATGCATCAGATTTTTTTAAGAATTTTATTATATCAAACTATTCTTTAGAAGAGTCCTCAAGCTTTAATCAAATAATAGAAAAAATCTGTAATTCACACTGTGCTATATTTATTGATAATTACGATAAATGTTTTCTATGTGACATGATAAAATATGAACATAGAACAATTAGCAATCCAACATTTGAAAGTAGTGTTAAGGGAACTCAAGAAGCTTTTAACGAAGTTTTAAATATAAATACAGCTCTAATTAGAAAATATGTAAATGACTCTAATCTTATAATTGAAAAAATTCCAATTGGAAAACGTTCAAAAAATTCATGTGTTGTAATGTATATAAACAATTTAACTAATATGAAAATTGTAAAAAAAATAAAAAATAGAATTACAAATATTGATACAGATATTATACTTACAACAGATAATCTCTCTCAATTTATTGAAACCAATACTTTTAGTATTATTCCACAAATAATGCCAACAGAAAAACCAGATAGAGTAGCTAGCTTTTTAATGCAAGGCAGATGCGTTATACTTACAAATAATTCACCTATTGCAGGCGTTATTCCAACAACAATTATTGATTGGTTTCATTCTAGTGAAGATGGATATCTAAGAACACCATTTAATTTTATTTTAAAATTAATAAGAATTACTGCAATTATTATTTCACTTTTCTTACCTGCGTTGTATATAGCTACTGTAACATATCATATTGATATTTTGCCTACAAACATTGCTATGATGCTTGCCGCTTCAAGAGATGCTGTACCGTTTCCATTTGTTGTAGAGGTAATTTTTATGGAGATCGCATTTGAACTTTTAAGAGAAGCTGAAACAAGAGTACCAACAAAAGTAGGTCCAATTGTAAGTATAGTAGGTGGTCTTATTTTAGGTCAAATTGCTGTTGAGGCAAACATTATTTGTTCATTTACAATGATTATAGTTGGTTTTACTGGAATATGTATGTATGCCCTTCCAAATTATTATAGCTCTTACGGACTTAGGAACATGAGATATATTTTAATAATATTATCATTTGCAAATGGATACTTAGCTCTTAGTTTTGGTGTATTTATATTTTTACTTATTCTTGCAAATTCTTACTCAATTGGAACAAGATTACTTCCAAGTTTTTATATCGATAAAAATAGAAATGTTATACAACAAATATTTACAGAACCAGTTTGGAAAAGAGAAAATAGACCGTATTATACAAAAGCAAAAGATAAAACTTCGCAACCAAGTATATCAAGAAGGTGGTTATTTAATGAGAAAAAATAGTGATTTTAAAAATATAAGCTATGTAAATTTTGAAATGATTTCAATGATGATAACTTTGATGTCATGTGCTTTTATAAGTTACTCACCAATAAGAATCGTAGAAAAATGTGGAAGCGCATCTGTAATCGGAATAATTTTTATATGTTTAGCTGTATATATATTCTACTCAATTATACTAAAAGCTGTATTTAAAAATGAATATGATATATTTAGTATAATAAAAAAGTCATACCCACCTATATTACAAAAAATTATTGGAATTATTATATACTTTTTTATAATTTTATATATTTACCTTATAATATCAAACTTGCTATATAACCTTAAAGGCTCAATTTATACTAATTCAACTATATTTTCAATATCTATATTCTTTATTGTTGCACTATATTTACTTAGCAAAAAAGGATTTAATGCAACATTTAGAATAGTAGGCTATGTATCATTTACAATAGTACTCTATATTATTTTTCTATTTATAATGTCAATAAATAAAGTAGATATAAATAATTTCTTTCCAATTATGGGAAATGGCTTTAACGATATATTTGTAAATAACTTAATAAATACTGGTATATTTGTACCTTTATTTTTCTACCTTTTCTTTGGTGGTAAAGTTGCTCATAATAAAAAACGTAGTGTATACAAAAACTTTAATATCATAATGTTAGTATTTACATTAGTATACGCAATTTTAATATTTTGTTTTATAGGTACAATTCCTGTAGAAATTATATCATCAAGGTATACCCTACTACTTGATTTATCTTCACTCATATCTCTAACGCCACTTTCACTTAAATTAACACCAATTATGATATTTGTATTTTCACTTTTGATATTTATATCAATTTCGTTTTGTCTACTTTGTGGGTTGTATAACATACAAAGATTAAATGTAGTTAAAGATTACTCAAAATATGTACTTCCAAGTGTTATTATATTATTAATTATGTTTTTAATACCTATTCCATTATCAACTTATTACATAATTTTAACTATATTCTACATTTTATCTATAGCAATTACATTTGCTTTTCCAATTATAACATTAATTATATACTATATAAGGACAAAAGGGGGATGTAAAAAATTTAATAACAATAAATTAAAAGAAGATTTTGTAGAAGAGGTGGATCTAAATGAGTAATTCTAACTATGTAATTGATAAAAAAAGAAATCCATTTTTTACAATTATAAAAATAATTGTAATAGTTATAATTCTAGTGTTAATGGTTGGATTAAATAATTCAGTTGATACTAACAATTTATGTTTTGCAAATATTATTGGTCTTGATAAGTCACAAACTATACCAAATAATTTAGAAGTAACTTTTCAATTAATAACTCCAAAATTAAAAGATGGAAATTCCGTATCTACTGAAAATACATTAGTTAAAGTTATTGATGAAAATTCTCTTGATTTAGCTGTATCCGACCTTCAAGATTATATTAATTCAAGCATAGATTTTTCAAATACCAATGCAATAATTATATCTGAAGATTTGGCAAAAGAAGGAGTACAAAGATATATATCAAATATATCAAGTAATCTAAAATATAATAATAATATGTATATATTAATATGTGAAGGAAAAGCTAAAGATTTTATAAAATGTTTAGATAAAAATGATAGCATAAACTCTGTATCATATTTTGATATTTTAAAAAACGCACAAAAAAATTCTGCATCAATTAAATTCATAAATATAACAGAATTTTCTAACTTGCTTTTTACAAGTAATTCAGTACCTACGGCCCCAATATGTAAAGTAATTTCTGAAAATAGAGATAAAAATCAACAAAAAGAACAAGAATCCGATGAAAAAAATAAAGAAAATGAAAGTTCATCTAAAGATGATTCTAATAGTAGTAACTCTAATAAAAGTAATAGTTCAAATAAAGATGAATCAAAAATAGATATTGAAGTAGGTGGAATGGCAATATTTAAAGATGAAAAAATGATTGGAAAACTTTCAAGTGATGAAACTGCATACTATTTAATGCTAACTGATTATTTGGATTCATATGATACTAGTCTAGAACTAAACGAGCTTTCCGATAAATCTCAAAACAATCAATCCTCTTCCAAAAATGTTGAAATAAGTCAAACTGGAAAAGCAAAAATAAAAGTTGATACTAAAAATGATAAACCAAGAATTGATATAACTATTCCACTAAATATTATAATTTTAGATACTCCTGCTGGAGAATATAACTATCTAGATAACAACTATATTTCAGAAATCAAAAAAGAAGTTACAGAAATTTTAGATAAAAAAATGAAAGATTATATAAATAGAACTCAAAATGAACTTGATGCTGATATAAATGAATTTTATAAATATTGTAGAAAAAATTTTTTTACAGTAAAAGAATATGAATCATACAATTTTGAGGAAAAGTACAAGGATGCTAAAGTAAATGTTAAACTTAATATAAGCTTTAATGATTCAGGATTAAATATTGAAAAGTAGACCTTTTTGGTCTACTTTTCTTAATATAATTAACCTATATAAAATAAATAAATCTTCACATTATGTTTATTAGCATTATATTTTTTACAAGTTTGTTAATCTGAAATTTATAATATTAAGAAAATATATTTATTTTTTTCTTTTTATCTTCCAAATTCCATTTTTAGTTGAGCCCACTCTTTCAATAATTCCACTATCTTTCAATTTTTTAATATTATAAGAAATACCATCGCGAGTCAATCCTAAAGCCTCTGACATTTCTATTTGGGTTATACTTGGCTTAGTTTTTATTAAGTTTAAAATTTTTTCTTGTGTAGTTTCTTGTGCAGTTTCTTGTGTAGTGCTTTTTGCTGTTTCATATATAGTATTTTTTATCATTTTAAGCATAAACTCAATAAATTTGGTAGAATTCCCATCTTTATTACACTCGTCAATAATCTTATAATATTCATCTTGATTTTTCTTTATCATACTTTCTATAGGCAAATAAGTAAAAGCCTTTTCAAAATGTGATAAAATTACTGTTTGCCAAAGTCTTGCTGTTCTTCCATTACCATCAGAAAATGGATGTATAAACACGAATTCATAGTGAAATACTGAAGAAAGTATAAGTGGATTAACATTATCTTTATTTTCAATCATCCAATTAAATAAGTTATCCATTAGTTTAGGTACCAACCTATGTGGTGGAGCCACAAATATCTTAATATCTCCATCATAAACAGCTTCACCATGATTTCTAAATTTTCCAGCATCCTTTTCAATTAAAAAAGTTAATATACCATGTATCTTCTTTAAATCATCTACAGAATATGGATTTACTTCATCAATTTTTTCATAAGCCTCATAAGCATTTTTTACTTCTTGAATATCTTTTTTTTCACCAATTACCATTTTACCATTAATTACATCTTCAACTTGAAATAAAGATAATTGATTATTTTCTATTGCTAAAGAAGAATGTATCGATTTTATTCTTGTTTTTCTTCTTAATTCAGGATATCTATTTAAACCTTCAAAATAATTAAACTCACCAATTTTTTTCATTATGTCGGAAACATAATTTAACATTTTATCTGTTATCATATAAGGTGGATAATTTTCCATATTTAAAACCTACCTTTCATGTTTATTATTTTCATAAATACTATTAAAAATCTACTCATAAACTTTATCATATTATTTTGCCGTAGTATTTGCAATTCATGTTACATCAAATAATTCACTGATAAAATAATAATCTAAATTATTACTTACAAATGAAAATATACTTAATAAATACACTTTTATTATATTTTATATTTAATTTTTTTTCAATACTCCACAACTTATTATTTCATAATTTTAAACTTTAGAAAGCTAAATATTAATTTTAATATAAATTGTTCTAAAATATAGTTAACATATTTCTTGCAATTTCGATAAAATAACGGTATAATATTTGTATGAGAACTATAATTGTAAAAAATATAAATAAAAAAACATACTTATCTAATTATATCTTTAAAACTTTCCCAAATTTAAGTAAAGGAAAGTTTTTTAAATCCTTAAGAAATAAAGATATAAAAATTAATGAAAAAAGAGTAAATAAAGATATAATTTTAAATGATAAAGATGAAATCAAGCTATATATATCAGATAATATCCTCTTTAATCTTCCTCAAAAGTTAGATTATATTTATGATGATCAAAACATTGCAATAATATTTAAACCCCAAGGTATTTTATCTAATGATGAAACAAAAAATTCGGATGAACCAACTTTAGAAAGCTTAGTAAAAAAAGAAAATCCAAACTATATTATATGTCACCGTCTAGATAGAAATACTGCAGGCCTTGTGATATTTGCAAAAAATGATATAGCATATGCAAGTATACTATCTGGCTTTAAAAATAACAGTATAATTAAGGAATATATAGCATACGTTTCAGGTAGTAACTTTAAAAATAAAGAAGAAACATTAAACCAGTATATATCTCTAAATAAAAAAGATGGAATATCTAAAATATATGAAAAGAATAATGAAAAAAATAGCTTAAAAAGTATCACAACATCCTATGAAGTTATATATACTAATACAAAAAGAGATTACTCTATACTAAAAGTTTTTATACATAATGGAAAGACTCATCAAATACGTGCCGTTTTATCAAATATTTTTCATCCTATTATAGGGGATTCAAAATATGGTAAAAACGAGATAAATAAAAAATTTAACAAATATAGACAGCTTCTTTTTGCTGTAAAATATAAATTTAATTTTGATAGTTCTTCTAAGCTTTCTTACTTAAATAACAAGGATATTATACTTGATAAAAGTTATTATTCAAATTATATAGGAGACAATTTATGAAAAAACTTCCAAAAGTAATTAACATATCGTATAAAGTTGATAGAATAAATGAGAAAAAAATATCATTAATAAATATGATATATATTTTTATTATCTGCTCATTTCTAGGCTGGGGATTTGAAGTGATTTTTTGTTACTTTAAATTTGGTTATATAATGAATAGAGGAATGTTATATGGACCATTTTGTTCTATTTACGGAATAGGTGGAATTATTTTATACCTTCTATTTTATAACGTAAAAACAACTAAAAATAATATTGTCTATACATTTATAACTGCAGCAATAATACTTGGAGCTTTTGAACTTTTAAGTGGATTAATATTAAAATATGTTTTCAATACACAAATGTGGAACTACGATGGTGAATTTCTTGAAATTCTAAACTATACTACAGTTCCAATAATAATTGGATGGGGAATTCTTGGAACTATTTATTTATATTTAATTCAACCAATTTTACTTAAAATAATTTCACTAATCCCACTTTCTTTTGTAAAAAGACTTGCAATAATAATTGCATTTATATATGTTCTAGATTTTGGAATATCTACACTAAATATAAGTTTAAATCCTGAAGTGTTATATAAAATGGTTAATCCAAATATTTAAAGACGGCATTGCCGTCTTTTTCCTTGTAAATTATATATATTTTTAATTTAATACATATATAGAATAATTTAAAATAGTTGCAAATACAAGCCATAAAACATATGGTATTTGTAAATAGAAAGCTAATTTACTTGATTTATAAAAATAATACATCATGACCAAAACAAGTAATAATAGTAATAATAGCCAAATAAATGCAAATAAGAAATTTTCGAATCTAAAGAAAATCATAGTCCAAAGTGCATTTACTATTAATTGTATGACGTAAAATATTGAACCTATTTTTTTATACTCACTATCACTTTCATATACTAAATACGATGATATTCCCATAAGTATATAAAGTATTCCCCATGCCATTGGAAATAAAATTGCAGATGGAGCAAACACCGGCTTTTTAATGTTATCAAAAAGTGACATTGAACCACCAAGTAAAATTCCAAGAAAGCCTATAAAAACTGGTATAAGTATACTTATTACTATATACCATATTTTTTTCTTATCCATATATAATCTCACCTACTATTATTATATTCTGTCTTTTTTTTCTTATTCATTTATTTTAATTTCATACTTGAATAAAATGAATTTATTTACAAAAAATAAATAATATATATTTGGTGATTGTCTTATGGAAGAAAAGAAAATAAAAAAATGTAATTTTTATACATATTTTTGGGTGTTTTTTATAGGTTCTGTATTTGGATTTATATATGAAAGTATTTTAAGTTATTTTCAGTTTGGTCATATAATAAATAAACAAGAACTTTTATTTGGACCGTTTATGCCTGTATACGGAATAGGTGCAATAGTATTTTTATATATTTCAAACAAATTTAAAAGTATCTCCATAATATTTATACTTACCACTCTATTTGGTAGCATAGTAGAATATCTTTACTCTTTTATGCAAGAATATTTATTTGGGGTAGTATCATGGGATTATTCATTTACTTCTTTAAATATAAATGGAAGAATAGCCCTTCTATATTCACTTGGCTGGGGCTTTCTGGGTATAATTTCATGTAAATTTTTTATGCCATATATACAAAAATTTATATTTAATTATCCTAAAATTCAATTTAAAGTTACATCATATATACTAATTATTTTTATGATATTTAATATATCTATTACAAGTATAGCATTATATAGAAAAAAGCAAAGATATTTTAATGTTCCTCCACAAAATATTTTATCCAAAATAGTTGACAAGTATTATCCTGATTCAAAAATAAATTCAATTTTTGAAAATCAAAAAATAGTATATGATAAAGTAAAATAGTGCTCATCTACTAAACATATATTACATTGACAATAACAATTTACCATGTTATAATTATGTTATTCGAATACACAACCTAAACTTTAATAAGAAAGGATAATCATTATGCAGACTGTAAATTTTACAAAAGATTACTTTGATTTTATTCAGAAAAATACGCTTCTTACATTGGAACAAGCACAGTGGTTTACACAAAATGAAGGTTTCATTCCACTTCCAAGAAAATGTAACAAAAAAAATATATATGTTATATTTTCTGAAAGACATCCACATTTTTTTCTCACATTTAAAGAGAAAAAAATTAAACAATATAGAATTTCAAAAGTTTCAGTTGAATCAAAACCAACTTGGGCATCTTTTGAGGAGTATATCATTGTAGTTGAACTTGAAAAGTCAAAATTTAACACACATTACTATTTTGATTCATTTTATGGTACAAAGATTATACATAAAACAAAGCTTCCGAAAGCATTTTCAAATTCAAAAATTAAAGTACATATATAAAGTACGCTTTAAATAACTTTAAAAGACTTGGATTATTTTCCAAGTCTTTTTTCTATTAGTTTTTGAAGAATTTGAACAGCATTAGTTGCCGCTCCTTTTCTAATATTGTCAGCCACACACCACATATTTATTCCGCTCTTTACGCTATAATCCCTTCTTATTCTTCCAACAAAAACTTCATCTTTTCCATCTACAAATGTTTGAAGAGGATATATTTCCTTCTTAGGATCATCTAGTAATACTATCATTTCTTCTCTACATAAATTTTGTTTTAACTCTTGCATATCAAATTCTTCTTCAAATTCTACATTTATACTTTCTCCATGACAATTTAAAACAGGAACTCTTACGCACGTAGCAGTTATATTTAAGTCTTTTATACCAAGTATTTTTCGTGTTTCCTCAATCATCTTCATCTCCTCTTTAGTATAATCATTTTCTAAAAATACGTCTATTTGAGGAATACAATTATTACGAATTGAATACTTAAATTTATTTTTAGTATTATTTTTTAAATCTTCAATTCCACTTAATCCAGCACCAGATACAGCCTGATAAGTAGAATACACAATTCTTTTTATTTTATAATATTTATTTAATATATTAAGTGGTATAACAGCCTGAATTGTAGAACAATTTGGATTAGCAATTATCCCGTTATTTTCATATGCTCTTTCAATATTCACCTCAGGTACAACAAGTGGAACATCATCCTTCATCCTAAACGCACTACTATTATCAATTACAGTACATCCATTTTTTGCCGCAATAGGTGAAAATTTTTTACTTATTTGTCCCCCTGCTGAAAACAAAGCATAGTCAAACCTTTTATTATCAAAAGATTTATCTGTTAACTCCTCAATTTCATATTCTTTATTCATAAACTTTATCTTTTTACCCTTAGATTTACTTGAAGCTAAAAGAACATATTCATCTATATTTAAATTTCTTTCTTCCAAAACTTTAAGAAACGTCCTACCAACTACTCCTGTAGCACCAACTATTGCACATTTTATCATAAAAAAGTCACCTCTAGTAAACAATATACTAGAGATAACCTTCATTTATGAATATTTTAATGCAAAATACGTCAAATTATATACTAACTGTTATTATCTGTTGTATCTGGTTTTATATATTCAAAAGTCCTAATTCCTTTTTTATTCATACTCATATTCATATTAAGTACATCGTTAGAAGTTAATGTAAAGTATTCTCCTTCATAATCTCCAAAATCAAAGAAGATCTTTCTAGCTCTTGGGAAACCATACACATAACATACAACTTGTCCATCTTTTAGAAATACAAGTTGATTCATTCCTTTATTTGTAGCTTTTGTTATCTTATCCCATTTATATCCAACAACTTCATATATTTTTTCAATAGGTACATCTGGTTTAAAGGTATAAAGTGTATCCCACTCAAATGGTATATCCTCTCTAATATCTCCAACGTATACGCTTTCACCTTTTTTTATTTCATATTTGCATAAATTTCTATTTAATTTATCTGCATTTTTAGACCAAATATCCGCAAAAAACATTCTGTATATTACAAAAGTAATTGAACCAATTAACAAAATAATACCACAGATTAAAAATATAATATCATTTTTCTTCATTTTAACCACCTTTATATATTTACCTTTAATCCTTTTTTAATAAACTCATCATGTTTTTCTTGTAAGCTTCAACTCCTGGTTGATCAAAAGGATTTACTCCTAACATATATCCACTTATTGCACATGCTTTTTCAAAGAAAAATATAAGCTGACCAACATTATATTCTGATACATCTTCCATATTTATTACCATAACCGGTACACCACCATCTACATGAGCTTTTAATGTACCAAGATAAGCCTGTTTATTTATATGATCAATTTCTTTTCCAGATAGATAATTTAGATTATCATCATCTTCACTATATTCTGGGAATTTTATAAATGTTCTATCAATTTCCACATTTATCACAGTTTCAAATATATTCCTTGTTCCCTGTTGTATAAATTGTCCCATTGAATGAAGGTCAGTTGTAAAATTAACTCCAGCTGGAAAAATTCCTTTATTTTCTTTTCCCTCACTCTCACCAAATAGTTGTTTATACCATTCAATAAAATACCTAAATGATGGCTCATAGCTTGCAAGTAATTCGATCGTTTTTCCTTTTTGATATAGGACATTACGAATAATTGCATATTTGTAACAATCATTAGCCTTAATATTTCTTTGATTAAACACATGAGAAGCAAATAACGCTCCATCTAGTATATCATCTATGTCAATATTTGCAACTGCCATAGGAAGAAGTCCTACAGGAGTAAGCACTGAATATCTTCCTCCAACATTATCAGGGATTACAAACATTTCATATTCATTTTTAACTGCAATGTCATGTAATACACCTTTATTTGCATCAGTTGTAACATATATTCTTTGTGCTGCTCCTCTTATTCCATATTTTTCTTCTAAAAACATCCTAAGTATTCTAAATGACATTGCTGGTTCTAAAGTAGTACCAGATTTAGATATTACATTTATTGCAACATCTTTATCTTTTATATATTCAATTAAATCATATATATACTTTGCACTCATATTATTACCTGCAAAAATAATCTGTGGATGTTTTCTATCATTTAATGACTCCATATTTGAAAACTGGCTACTAAATAAATCGATTACAGCTTTTGCACCTAAATATGATCCACCAATTCCAACAACGATAAATACATCTGCTTGTTTTTTTATTCTATCTGCCGCATTTTTTATTCTATCTATTTCTTCGTCATTTCTATTTTCAGGTAATTTAAGCCATCCTAACATATTTCTGCCCATTCCACTTTTGTTTTCTAACATATCATGAGCTTCATAAGCTTTTTGTTCTAGTAGCTCTTGTTCCTCTTTACTTACATAGGGAGCAATTCCTTTAATATCTAAAGATATTGATTTCATAACCTACCTCCTATACATATTTTTCCGTTAGTTTTTTTACAATTTCTTTTGCTTTTTCCATGTTTTCTTCAAATGATTTTTCATCTAATTCTAAAATATTTTTAGATAATACTAAATCCATAGCTTCTGCTAATTTTTTCATATCATCTTCTTTTAATCCCTTAGTTGTGCATGCTGCAGTTCCAACTCTTATACCACTTGTTACAAAAGGACTTTCAGGATCATTTGGAACAGCATTTTTATTTACCGTTATATTTACACTATGAAGTAAATTTTCAGCTTCTTTTCCTGTCATTTTTTTATTTACAAGATTAATAAGCATTAAATGGTTATCTGTACCACCTGATACTAAATTATATCCTCTTTTTAATAGCTCATCTGCAAGAGTTTTACAATTTAATACAACTTGATGTATATATTCTTTGAATGAAGGATCTAAAGCTTCTTTAAAACAAATTGCTTTTGCTGCAATAATATGTTCAAGTGGTCCTCCTTGAATTCCTGGAAATATAGTTTTATCTATTTGTTTTGCATATTTCTCTTTGCAAAATATTAATCCACCACGTGGCCCTCTAAGAGTTTTATGTGTTGTAGATGTAACAAAATCTGCATATGGCACTGGTGACATATGTTCTCCAGTACAAACAAGTCCTGCAATATGTGCCATATCCACCATAAGATAAGCACCTACTTCATCGGCAATTTCTCTAAATTTAGCAAAATCTATTTTCCTAGGATAAGCACTTGCACCTGCAATTATCATTTTAGGCTTACATTCTCTTGCTTTATTTAATACATCTTCATAATCAATATACCCATCTTCTGTTATACCATATGAAATAATGTTATATAACTTACCAGAAAAATTTACAGGACTTCCATGAGTTAAATGCCCACCATTTGAAAGATCCATTCCCATTACTGTATCACCAGGTTTTAACATTGCCATATATATAGCCATATTAGCCTGACTTCCACTATGTGGTTGAACATTTGCATGTTCTGCTTTAAATAACTCTTTAGCTCTTTTTATTGCAAGAGTTTCAATTTTATCAACATTTTCGCAACCACCATAATATCTTTTTCCTGAATATCCTTCAGCATATTTATTCGTAAGTATTGAGCCCATAGCTTCTAATACTGCTTTACTTACAAAATTTTCTGAAGCAATAAGTTCTATGTTATTTTCTTGCCTTTTTTTCTCATCATTTATATAATTAAAAATTTCTATATCTTCTTTTTCGATACTATCCAAAATATCACCCCATTTTCATTATCAATAATATCATAATTTATGTTATTTTTCAATAAAGATATATTTATTATTGAAAAAATACAAAAAATAATATATTATAGTATATGATTTATAAATTATATTATTATCTTTAAGGAGGAAGAGTATGAATAACAAAATATATACAAATTTAAATGAATGTATAAATGAAGTTTTAAGTCTTAGTAGTAATTATGCATGTAAAGGTGTAGAAAAAAACATAGGAGGTCCGTTTGGTGCAGGGATTATTCAAAAAATAGATAATAGTTACAAAATAATTTGTATTGAAAGAAATACTGTTATTTCCTCAAAAGATGCAACAAGTCATGCTGAGGTAAATGCAATACGAAAAGCTAGTAAAATTCTTGATAGATATAATTTAGAAGATTGTATTTTAGTTACAACTGCAAAGAGTTGTCCTATGTGTCTTTCAGCTAGCTGTTGGGCAAATATTCCAGTTATCTATTATAGCGTAGATTATAGCGAGGCTACTGCAAGTGGCTTTAGAGATGATGCAATTGCAGAATATATTAAAGGAAATAATACAAATTTAATTAACGAATTACAAGTAAAAAATGATATATGCTGCAAGCCTTTTAAAATTTGGAATGATAAAAAAGATAAAATGCAATATTAATATAAATTATAACTTTTTAAAATAAATTCCCAGTAACTAATAATAGTTTCTGGGAATTTTTAATATTTCTGTTACTTTATTTCATCAAGCAGCATACATCTTAAATATTCGGGCCTATTTAATTTTACCAGTTTTTGGTTGTAAACTTTTACCTCATCTACAGCCATGCCCATACATTCTTCCAGCCAATATGCAACCAAATGTCTATGGCAAAATTCATTTTCTTTTTCATAGCATAAAAGTATTTTTCCATCTAAATCACTATATACTTTAATAGGATCCAAAAATTTTAGCACCCTGTTATAGTATTCATGAATGTAAAATCTAGTATTTTCCTTTTCTGGTATTTTACCTTTATTATCTTTCCATTTTCTAAAGAAATCGTACTTTGGTGCAAGAGAAGAATATACATTGCCATAAAATCCTGCATTTTTTCCTCTGTCACCTGAAATTGATACACACATATCACCTTTACAATTTAAATAACAGCCAGTATAAAGCATAAAATTTCATCCTTCCTTAGCAAATATATTTAAAACTATTATACTAACTTTCTTGTATATTTTCAAGTATATTTTTTAAATTTTGATACTCACTATAGATAGCTTCATTTGCATATTTTTCCCATTCATCTTTTTGATCATTTAAAAGATAATTTCTCATTTTTGTTGCAGATATATTAAAACAATTTCTATCAACTAGGACCTCTGTTATATTTTTTACAGTATTTTTATCAAAACATTTAAAGATATCTTTATCTTTTCCGTAAATAATACACTCGGGCCTTTTACCTAAAACTTGTGTTGCTTTATTTAAAACATACTCTCCCCACTTTGGAGACAAATCATCTTTATTTTCTAAATCCTTTAGTGGTTTTATTATAACATTTCCCTTTTTTATATCTTCTTTGTAAATCATTTCAATTAATTTTTTTCTATATTCATAATCGTATGGATTCCTAGAAGATGTTTTTTCTCCAGCTGATCCAACAAATATAAGTAAAGTTTCACACAAACTTCTACCAATATTTATTATTTTTTCATGTCCATTATGTATATGTTGAAATCTTCCAACTATTATTCCTGTATTAAATACCTTCATTTTTTCCTCCAATTAAATTTTTAATTATTATACCACTTAAAGATTTTTAAGTAAATAACAAAATGCAATAAATTAACATATAATGAAATGGGAGGTAATAAAATGAATGATTTAAAAGTTGTAATCGATGCTGGTCACGGTGGTACAGACCCTGGTGCTGTTTCAAATGGGGTAAATGAAAAAGATTTAAACCTTATGATAGCAAAATATATGCTTGAAAGATTTTTAGAAGCAGGTGTACCTGCAACACTTATTCGTACTACTGATGAAACAATATCCCCAACAGAAAGAGTAAAAAGAATTCTTGAAGCTTATGGCAATAACCCAAATGTAGTAGTAATTTCCAATCATATAAATTCTAGTGATACACCAAATGCGGAAGGGGCAGAAGTAATTTATGCACTAAGAAATACAGATAAACTTGCAACAAACATATTAAATTCACTTAAAAAAGCAGGTCAAAAAGTAAGAACAGTATATCAAAGACGACTTCCAAGTAATCCAAACAAAGATTATTATTTTATACATAGAGATACTGGTTCAACACAACCTGTAATTGTAGAGTATGGATATATAAATAGTCCTGCAGATTTAAAAAGAATTCAAGATAATTACAAAAAATATGTAAATGCCGTTGTAAGTGGTGTACTTGAAACTTTTGGAATAAATCAAAACATAGTAACTCCAGAAAAAAAAGAAAATTCAAATACATATACTGTAAAAGCTGGCGATACTCTTTGGAATATAGCAAGAAAATATAACACTACTGTTGAAGAAATTATGAAATTAAATAATTTAAAAAATGATTTATTAAGTATAGGTACAGTTCTAACTATTCCTGAAATAAGTCAATCAACAAGTACAAATAGGTACACTGTAAAAGCTGGTGATACTCTTTGGAATATATCAAAAAGATACAATACCACTGTTGAAGAACTTATGATGTTAAATAATTTATCAAATGATTTAATAATGATAGGCCAAGAATTAATTCTTCCAAATACTAATGTACATATTGTAAAAGCTGGTGACACACTTTGGAATATTGCCAAAAGACATAATACGACAGTTGAAAATTTAATGAAAATAAACAATCTTTCTAGCGATCTAATTAAAATCGGTCAAGTAATTAGGTTATAACGGTAAATTTATATTAATTTTTTTAGATATAGAAAATCCTTGTAAATCAGTTACATAAACTGTTACAAGGATTTTATTATTATAAATGGTGCACCATCAGGGACTCGAACCCTGGACAAATTGCTTAAGAGGCAACTGCTCTACCAACTGAGCTAATGGTACATCCACATCTAAAATTATACTATTTTTTATTAATGTTGTCAATAGTTTTTTTATAAATTTAACACAAAAGCAGCCTAGTTAAATACTAGACTGTTTCATTTATTTATCCTTTTTTAATTCTTCAAATCTCTTAATTTTCATTGTTGTAGTTTTAACAAATGGTTCATGTTTAATTTCTAATTTTTTTATTGATTTATACGGTGCCATAGTTTTATTTACTTTCTTTATGTCTTCCCATATCATACTGTATAATTCATCGTCAGTAGGTCTTTTAGAAGCATATTTTTCTTCTATATACTCTTCATTTAAAGTAACTTTACATGATACTACTAAATCTTTTCCTGTACCATTTTCACTTTTTCCATAAACCATTGATTCATCTACAAGTGGTATTTTATTTACAAGTTGTTCTATCTCTTCTGGGAAAATATTTTTTCCATTTGGAGTAACTATAACATTCTTGTTCCTACCTGCAATAACTAAATTTCCTTTTAAATCAAAATAGCCTAAATCTCCTGTATAGAACCAACCTTTTTTTAGAGCTTTTTTAGTTTCAGATTCATTCTCGTAATATCCCATAAAGACATTATCACCACGTATAATAATTTCACCAACATTGCTATTTTCATCTTCATTTGCACTTAAATCAATCCTTATTTCATCACCATAAACTGCTTTTCCAACTGTACCTGGTTCTCTATCGTTAAGTCTATTTCCTGCAGCAAGTGGAGCAGTTTCAGTAAGGCCATATCCCTGTAAAAATTTAAATCCAAATCTCTCCATTTTTTTATGAACTTCTTTATCAAGAGGTGCTCCTCCACAGAAGAAATATTTTAAATTGCCACCTAAATTCTTTTGTACCTCTTTAAACACACTTCTTCTTAAGTCAATTCCTACTTTACTAAGTCCTGTAGTAATTCCACCCATAAAATTAACAAGCTTTGTTTTTCCTTGTTTCTCAATTGTCTTTTCAATTCTAGCTGCCATTTTCTCTACTAATTCTGGTACAACAACCATAAAATCAGGTTTAATTTCTTGTAAATTTTTAACTATATATTTTAATCCTTCACAAATTGCAATAGTACCACCAACACTTGTCATGAACAAATATGATAATGTAAATTCTAAAGTATGATGAAGTGGTAAAACTGAAAGACAAGTATATTTTCCAAACATTGGAACAATATCATAACATGAATATATATCAGCACAAATATTCTTGTGTGATAACATTACACCTTTTGATGCAGCAGTAGTTCCTGAAGTAAACAACAATATACTAAATGCTTCTCTATCAATTTTTGCATCAATATACTCCATTTCACCTGTATCAACTAACTCTTTTCCTTCTTCTATAAGCTGATTATATGAATAACTTTCGTCATCACTTTTTTCTTTTGACATTTCAATATATATCATATCTTTTGGAAGTTTATTTTTTATACTTTCAATTACTTCTTTTCTTCTACTAGAGTATACGATACATTTTGAATTAGATCTCTTTAATAAATTAAGTACTTCGTTTCCAGGTAATTCCTTATCAAGTGGTACAATAACACCAACACCACAAACAACTGCAAGATATGTTTCATACCATCTCGAACTATTTTCTCCAATTACAGCTACTTTCTCACCACTTAAGTTAAATTTCTTTAACATTATCGTTCCTAAAGCATTAATATTTTCTTTAAGCTCTGAGTAGCTTTTATTTTTAAATTCTTTTGAGTTATCCTCTTTTTCTATAAATGCTGTTTTATTTCCATACTTATCAAATTTTATATTTAACAAATCCTTTAAAGAATTCATTATTTTTTCTTGTTCCATTAAAATTCCCCCTAAAAAGTATAATTAAATTATATATTTATTTTATTACAATGTCAAGATATAAAAAAAACATACAATTTGACTTTTTATGTAAAATATGCTATAATGTTAGTATGTAAAAAATTAAAAAATTTGCTAAAATTAGTAGATATTTAAATTGTTTAAACTATAGACAAGTTATATAACAAAAATATAACCCCCACCTTAAGTTTATTTACTCAATTTGTTTTACTGATTTAGCTCTAAGCTCAGGGGAGGGCTTTACAATGAAAGAGTTTTTTAAAAATGTAATTGCAATTTTGTTCTTAATGTTCACATTTTGCCTTATTATATTTACATGTGTAAATACAGAAAATGGTAACTTTGAAATTTTACCAAGTTGTTTTGCAATAATGTTTTTGATTTTAGCAATTACCGTAACAATTGCAAAACATAATGACAGAAAAGAAAAGCAAGAAAAAAGAGAAAGAAAAAATCAGCTTTACAGAAAAAAAATTGAACAAAGGAAAAAAGCTGAACTCCTTGCCAATCAGGACGAAGTTATGAAATTTGCAACATCAGAATTATCGTATTCTGAACCACTTAAAGAAAGCAAAGTTGATAAAAGTCAGCAGGATTTCTTGAAGAAGGCCAATATTGCAATTCTTGCCTACCAGGAGGCATTACACAAAAACACCTCTCATAACTAATGAGAGGTGTTTTTTTATACCTTATGCCAATCTTCTATATCATCAGGACTTGTATCTTCAGACTGTTCAACCTTTAAAACTTGCTTTGGTTTTTGAATAGCCCTTTCAATTAAAGTATTTGCCTTGTTAACTATATCAGGAATTATATCTACCAATTTATCAACCGAAGTTGTTCCATTTACATTTAAAAGCTTTATCTGTCCGTCTTTTACTGTTAAAAATGCAACTGGTGATATATTTACACCGGCTCCACTACCACCACCAAAAGGAAGTTTAGCATTTTCTGAAAATTTATTTAATTTGTTTGTATTAAATTCACTACCTCCTGCAGCAAAGCCAAAACATACTTTAGATACAGGTATAATTACTGTACCATCTGGTGAAGTTACCATATCACCTACAATTGTATTAACATCTACCATGCTTTCAAGCGAAGTCATAGCTGTCATCATTAAATTTTCTATTGGATGTTTTTGATCTGACATTTTTCTTTTCCACCTTTCTTAACTTAAATATTATTTTTATTATTATATAAATAATATTTGCAAGTTGAAGATGAATTATACTATCTATTTTTATATTATATACTTCTCCACTAATATATGTTTTGTATCTTGTATTTTCTAAGTTAAATCTATTTATATTATTAGCTATAAACATATTTATTACAACATTAATTAAAGTAGATACATATACATTTAAAATTGTATTTATTAAATTTATCCCTAAATCCAATTTTAGTTTCTTTACATATATGCTATTAATAAAATTCTTTATATCTTTTGAATTTAACAAAGCTTTATTTATTTTTTCTCCAGTTAATGCTTTATCTAGCGCATTAAAAACTGAATTTATAACCATTTCAAGAGGATCATTAGAAACATTTTTATATAATTTTTTATCATCATTTTTCTTTTTATTTAAATCTTTTTTATATACTAAAATAAACCATAATAATTTTATTTTCAAATAATGTTTTTCTTTTACAGTTTCACTTTTGTACTTTTTTAATTTATTAAAAGTAGGTACTATTTCATGCTTTATCTCAATTTTTATTGGAAAAACCAAAAGCATTATAAATAATAACAAAAGAATAATAGATACAGTATATATAATCCACATTACTTACCACCCAGTATTATTATTTACAATATGGTAAATTTTATACAATTGACACACGTTCAATATTATGGTATAATATGGTTACAAAAAAATATAAAAATTTAACTCTAAACTAGGAGGATTATAATGAACGAAAATATAATTTTTGCGTTAAACACTTTCGCTTATATTGCAATAAGTATTGTACTTGTATGGGTTACTTCTCAGGCATTTAAGACATTACTTAAAATTGCAATTACAAAGAATAAAAATCCACGGAATATAATAAAACAATTCTTTTCTGACGGTGATTTTCCATCATCTCATACTGCAGTTTCAGTAACAGGATGTATTGTTATTACACCAATAATTTACGAAGCTATTTATAACGCTACAAGCAAAACAGAAATTTTAGTTTGCATAGCTGCTGAAGTTAGCTTGCTATTATGGACTGCGCTGGTAATTAGAGACGCTTTAGGAATTAGGATGAGTGTACAGAACAATGCACAAGTTACACATAGCCTTCTTAAAGAAACTAAAAAACATTGTATTGTAACTGATTCTCTACAAGAATTTTGGAATCATCTTGGTGATGAACTTAATATTAAAACCGGTCATATGCCTCATGAAGTAATTGGTGGTTTAATTCTTGCATTAATATTTGGTATAGGAGCAAATTCTATCAGAACAGAAAACTGGGTAGTATTTATAATTGATATAATAATCTCTATTATATACTTTCTTCTTTCATATCTTTTCTTATCAAAAAAGATTGATTTACCAAAATTTATAGCTAAACTTTGGAAAGGGAGGAGTAATAAAAAATGATCTCTTTGATTGTTACGCTTATATTAGCTATCTTACTATTTAAACTTTTGTTTAAAGTTACTTCATGTCTTTTACAAGCGTTAGTAACTATAGTTGATATTATACTCTGGATAATTTTTATTTTTATTTTATTTTTTTTATTGTTTTAAGTAAGGCCATTCGCTTCCACGAATGGCCTTTTCTTAATCATTATATTCCATTTGATATCCTATAATATCTAAATATTCTCCATCTTGAAGACCAAGTTCTCTTGCCTTATCCATAACTCCCATTTTATTTAATACTCTTTGCATGTATTGTCTTGATTCCACATCAAATATATTAACTTTACTCATTAGTCTTTCTATAGGAGCACCAGTAACGTAGTATGTATCATTTTTCTTTTCTACATGCCACTCTTGATCTACTAATTCATCATCTTCTTCTTTAATTACTTCAACAATATCTTCTTTTGGAATTTTCTTTAATTCTTCAGATACATAGTTTAGTAAGTCATCTAATCCAATTTTAGTTGCAGCTGAAATTTTAAATAATTTTAACCCTTCTTTTTTACAAAGCATTTCTAAATCTTTAAGATAGCCTTCATCACTTAAACTATCCATTTTGTTGGCAACAACAATTTGTTTTTTTGAGGCAAGTTTTTGACTATATTTTTTAAGCTCATTATTTATTAATTTAAAATCTTCTACTGGAATTCTTCCTTCACTTCCTGTAATATCAATTACATGCAATAAAAGTCTAGTTCTTTCAATATGTTTTAAGAACTTAAATCCAAGACCTACGCCCTCACTTGCATCCTCTATAATTCCAGGAATATCAGCCATCACAAAGGTATCTCCACTTTTAGTTTTAACAACTCCTAAAGCTGGTTCAAGTGTAGTAAAATGGTAATTTGCAATTTTAGGTTTTGCAGATGATACAGTTGAAATTATTGTTGATTTACCAACATTTGGAAAACCAATAAGTCCAACATCAGCAAGCATTTTTAGTTCAAGTTCAAGATTTCTTTCTACACCTTTATGGCCTGCCTCAGAAAAATTTGGAACTTGTCTTGTAGGAGTCGCAAAATTCATATTGCCTTTTCCACCTTTTCCACCTTTAGCTACTAAAAACACATCATCTTTTTTTGATAAATCAGCAATTACAATATCCTTATCTACATCTCTTACTATTGTACCAAGTGGTACACTTATGTACAAGTCCTGACCTGATTTTCCAGTTTTTCTTGCACCATCACCGTTTTTACCATCTTCAGCCCTAAATTCTTTTTTATATTTAAAATCAAGTAGCGTTGATGTATTTGGATCAACTTTTAAATATATATTTCCACCTTTTCCACCATCACCGCCATCTGGACCACCAGCAGCAATATATTTTTCCCTTCTAAAACTTGTTGCACCATTACCACCATTTCCAGCTTTTACTTTTATTTTTACATAATCAATTACCATCTAAATTCTCCTTTTACTCAAAATAGTCTATTTTCATTGCTTTCTTTACCTTTTTCATTGTCTCACTAGCTTTATATCTAGCTTTTTTTATTCCGTTTTTTAAAACATCGTCTATGATTTCAGGATGCTCCTCATAATATTTTCTTTTTTCTCTTATTGGTTTTAAGTACTCACATATATTTTTAGCGAGTTCTTTTTTACAAGCAACGCAACCTCTTTTTCCCTTTTTACATTCTTCAAATATACACTCTTTATCTTTTTGACTAAACATCTTATGATAGTATCCTACCATACACACTTCAGGATTTGCCGGATCGTCTTTCCTTATTTTTGAAGTATCTGTTAAAGCTCCCATAACTTTTCTATTTATTTCCTCTTCGCTATCAGACAAATATATTGCATTACCTAAGCTTTTACCCATTTTGGCGTTTCCATCTAGTCCTTTTACTCTAGCCATCTTTCCAACTAAAGCTTCGGGTTCAACTAAAGTCTCACCATAAATAGCGTTAAATTTTCTAACAATTTCTCTTGTTTGCTCAATCATTGGAAGTTGATCCTCTCCAACAGGAATCAAATGTGCTCCAAACGCAGTAATATCTGCAGATTGACTTACTGGATATCCTAAGAATCCATAAGTTATACTCTCACCGTTATTTCCAAAAAGTTCCTTTTTCTGTGCTATTTCTGTTTTAACTGTTGGATTTCTCTCTAGTCTTGCAACAGTTACAAGATTTGAATAGAAAACTGTAAGTTCTGCAATTTCAGGAACCATTGATTGAATAAATACTGTTGTTTTTTGTGGATCAATTCCACAAGACAAATAATCAATGCAAAGTTGTTTTACAGAATTTCTAACCTTTTCTGGATTATTAAAGTTATCTGTTAAAGCTTGAACATCTGCAATCATTATATATTGTTCATAATCATCTTGAAGTTTTACTCTATTTTGTAATGAACCAAAATAGTGACCTATATGAAGTCTTCCAGTTGGTCTATCACCTGTTAAAATTATCTTTTTTTCTTCCATTATCATCACCTAATTTACTAAACATTATACATAATATTATACAATAAATGCTTAAAAAAAGCTAGTATCAATATAATTTTATTTAAATATTATGTCTATATTAATTACTTTTTTTGTAAATTTACTAATTTTTCTCTTTTTTTTGACATAATTATTGACTTTATAACACAAAGCATTATATAATAAATATAGTAGGATAGTATATAAATATATGATTATACATTTATACTACTTTAAGTTTTTTCTTATTTTTTATTCAAATCCAAATACTTTTTAGTATTTAATTTTTTAATGGAGGAATTCTTATGAAAAATAAACCAGTGAAAAATAAACCAGCTAGCATTACATATGAAATATCTTGCCTTCACTCTGGCGTAACTGGTTCATCAATTATCTTAATGATCCATTTTCCAAATGGAGATACTAGGCATATTCTTATCGATTGTGGAATGTATCAAGAGTTTGAATATAACAAATACAATTTTGATTTTCCAACTCAGTTTCATCCTGAAAATATTGATTATGTTTTTTTGACACATACTCATATAGATCATTGTGGAAGATTGCCGCTTTTGGTAAAGAAAGGGTATTATAACAATATCTATTGCACAAATGTTGCCAAAAGACTTCTTTGGCCAGCCCTTTTTGACTGTGCAAAGATATTGGATTATGAGTCTAGGAAGCTCAAAACATTTGTTGAACCTCTTTATGAATTAGAAGATGTAAAGAGAACTTTAAACAGATGTAGGGGATTAAATTACAATAATACCTTTAGTCTTGATGACAACTTGAATGTAACATTACTTGGTAATGCACATTTAATGGGTGCTGCTATGGTTCTTCTTCAGGTAAGTTATCCATGTTGTGAAACCATTAATTTACTTTTTACTGGTGACTATAATGTGAATAATTTATTCCAGGATATACCGGGCATTCCTAAATGGGTAAAAAATCTCAAGCTCATTGTTTTTCAGGAGTCAACATATGGCGATTCCACAACAGGATCAATTAATTACACATATGATGACACACTTCTTTCTCTTATTAATGAGAATAAAACAGTAGTTTCCCCTGTTATAGCTTGTGAAAGAGCTGAACAGGTTCTCTTAAAGTTAAAAAAATTACAGGATGAAAACCTTCTGTCAAAGTCGGTACCAATATATCTTGCAGGTTCTCTTGCAATTGAGTATTTTAAAATATTCATAGAAGAATCAAAGGTTGATTTCATACCTGAGAACCTCATATTAGTAAGTACATCAAATCATTTGAGTTTAGTTTCTGAAATGATTGGTACAAAAGATATATTAATTATTGATGAAATTCCGGGAGATGTTTTGCAATCAACTACTCCAAAAATCATATTAACCACATCCGGTATGGCAGATAAAGGAAAAGCACCGTATTATCTTTCTAGGCTCGTTCACCGGGAGGATGTTGCAATACTTTTTACTTGTTATTTGCCATCAAGTACATTAGGCTACACTTTAAAAAATGCCAAAAAGGGTCAGGACCATACTTTTAACATTTATGGAGTAAAAGTAAAGACTCAAATAAACTGTGATATATTTTGTTGCAGTGAATTTTCCTCACATGCAAAAGCTGATCAGTTACTTGATTTTTTACGTATCTTTCCTAATCTTGTTGGTGTATTTGTAAATCACGGAGAAATTAAGACAAAAGAGATTTACTCTGAAATGATTGAAAAAGAATTAAATCCAATGTTTGTAGAAATACTCGATAGAAGTGTCTTCTACTCTATGTCTGAATTTGATATAATAAAAATAGCCTGTTCTAAGTACTCCACTATTGAAGAATTAAAACAAATTTCAAGAAAAGAGCGCAAGGATAGAAAAATCATTTCTAAAAAATCTAAACCTAAGTACAAAAACCAAACTACTCGAAAGATTAGAGCACTTCACATTTCATTTAGTTAACCCAAATATAAAAATCAATCACATTAATTTGTGATTGATTTTTTTATAATGATAATTTTACACTATATACTAAAATTTCTCAAAAAAGCAGATACATATAAATGTACCCGCTTTTTATATTTATTTTGTTTCCTCTACAGGATAAACGCTAGCCTTAGTTTTTGTTCTACCTTTTCTTTCGAATTTTAATACACCATCAATTTTTGAATAAAGTGTATCATCTTTACCAAGCCCTACGTTTGTACCTGGATGTATTTTAGTTCCTCTTTGTCTATAGATAATATTTCCAGCTAAAACAAATTGTCCGTCTGCTCTTTTTGCACCAAGTCTTTTAGACTCACTGTCTCTTCCATTTTTAGATGAGCTCGCACCTTTTTTATGTGCCATTTAAAATCACTCCTTTACGCTTCAATTTTTATTTCTTGTTTATTATTTAGTTTCTTCTTTTTTAGTTGTTGTTTTCTTTGCAGCAGTTGTAGTCTTCTTAGCAGTTGTTTTCTTAACTTCTTTCTTTTCTACTTCCTTTTTTTCTGCTTTATCTTCTTTTTTAGCTTTATCAGCTGTTGTTGTAATTTTTTCTATTTGAATTTTTGTATATGGTTGTCTGTGTCCTCTCATTTTTCTTTCATTTTTCTTAGCTTTATATTTAAATACTAAGATTTTTTTAGACTTACCATGACCAATAACAGTAGCTTTAACTTTAGCTCCTTTTACAGTATCAGTTCCAACAGTAACTTTTTTACCATCAGATAAGAATAATACTTTATCGAAAGTGATTTCTTTTCCTTCTTCAACTTCGTCCATTCTATCAACGAATACAATATCACCTTCTTGTACCTTGTACTGTTTTCCTCTAATTTCAACAATTGCGTACATTTAACTTCCTCCTTCTAACTTACTTGTTCTCGCCAATTAAGGTAGCAATACGCTTTTAAACCTGTTCTGTGCGGAATACCTAAATATTTTAACATTATTTTTACTATTTGTCAAGGAATTCTTTGAATTTAAGATATGCTTTTTCAAAAACATTGTTTAATTCATCTAATTCATCTTTTGAAAATTTAGATAAAACAAAAGATATTACCTCTTGATTTTCTTTCTTTAATCCTCCAGTACCAATTCTAAGTCTTGGAATATCTTTAGTGGCTAACTTGTTTACAATATCTTTCATTCCATTATGAGTTCCTGCACTTCCACTATCTCTATATCTAACACTTTCAAACGGAATATCAAAATCATCATAAATAACTAGTATATCATTATTATCAACTTTATACCAACTTTTTAGTTTAATAACTGCATCACCGCTTAAATTCATATATGTTTGAGGTTTAGCTAAAATCACTTTTTCATTATCTATGTTTCCTTCAATAATTTTACTGTTCTTAAAAGTTTTAAATTCTCCACCTAAATAATTTTTATTTAAAAAATCTAAAAACATAAATCCTAAATTATGCTTTGTATTTTCATATTCTTTTCCTGGATTACCAAGTCCAACTATTATTTTCATATTTCACATTCTCCTACTTTAATATTTTAATATTTAATAAGTACAAAAAACTTCAAAAGACTTGAAATTTTTATACATTTATTGTATATTATATATGAATTAGTTTTATAAGTCAAATAGTTTTATAACCTTATGAAAGGGTGATATATTTTGGTAGAAAATCTATTTAAAAAATTACATATAAAAACAAATCCAAATAAAATAATGACAATATTGCTGTATGCGATTACAGTTATTCTTGTTTTTATGTCTATATCTAGAATGCTTGGATTTCTAGTTGGAGATGCGAGAATTGAAAATAAAATATCTCCATATCTTTATGCTATATTTTTAACAATTCCACCTCTGGCATTTTCATTTTTTGTAAATTCTGGAATTCCTAAAAATGATAGACAAAAAATTAAATTTTATATGGTAACATGTATTCTTTTTGGTGTTGTTTTGGGTGGTATGGCATGTACATGGATAAACCAAGGCTTTTGGTGGTTATTACAAAGGTTCCCAAATTATAACACTGTAAAAATGTATTTTCCTGAACTTTTTGCCCCAGCAATAAAAACAGCATGCTTTGCAGTACCTTTTGTTGCGATATTTAATATAATTGATTACTTTTTACTTATTTTAAGGGATGAAGACCTTCCAAAATCTATTGCTGGATTTTGTGGACTATCTCTTACAGGTGGAAGTAAAGATAATGGAATGTTTACCTGCGAAACAATCATATGTAATGAAAAAGATTCAGCTATCCCCATAGTTGTTCCTGAGAAAAAAAGATATGAGGGTACTCTTGTACAAGGTGCTACTGGTACAGGTAAAACAGCAACTGTTCTACTACCAATGAGTGCATTAGACCTAGAAAGAAAATATTTCTTTAGAGAATACTCTAAAAAGATAGGCTATTCAATGTTAAAAAAAGGTATAGCATATATGAACGGTCCATTTAATAACGAATACATCAATAGAAACTTTTCTCTTTCTTACCTAAGGCCAAAACGTGGCATGGAAGATGAATTTATGGAAAATGTAAAACCTGTAGTTCAATTCAAAGATAATGCAACAGGAAATATTACATATAAAGATATTGGAATTACAATCGTTGAAAATGACGGTAAATTTATTTCAGATTTTATTGGAGTTGCAAAGAACTTTGACATAGATGTTTTATCTATTGATCCAATAAATCCTGATACATTAAGTATTAATCCTTTTGCTATTGAAGATCCTGCTAAAGTTGCTTCAATAGTTGCAGATGTTTTAAACTCAATGTATGAATCACAAGGTGGTGGCGGTGCCGGAGATCCATTCTTTACACAAGTTACAATAGATGCATTCCAAAACTTATCAATTCTACTTAAAGAAATGTATCCAAGAATGAATAATGGTGAAGTTGCTTCTCTTGAAGACATGCTTGAACTTCTATATAACTTCGATAAAGTTGAAGAAATGACTGAAGAAATGAAAAAGGTACCTGAGCTTGAACAAAAATACAAATTATTAATTGCATATTTTGAAAAGAATTTCTATAAGCCATCTCTTAATATAAACGGATATGAAATTCCTGGAACAAGAGGTAGTGGAAGAAAAGATACAGAAAAATTCTTGTATGGAGCTATTACTCAACTTAATAACTTAATTAGGAACCCAGGACTAAAAAAAGCTCTTTGTGGTAAAACAAATATGATTAACTTTGATAAAGCTTTAGAAGAAGGTAAGGTTATTACTGCATGTTCTAGAAAAGGTGATCTTGGTGTTTTACAAGCTAAAGCTTTTGGTATGTTCTTTATACTACAATTTCAAGATGCTGTTTTAAGAAGAAAAGGTACTGAAGATTCAAGAACACCACACTTCTTGTATATTGATGAATTTCCTGAATATATTAATAAAGATATGGAAGTTATGTTTACACTATTTAGAAAATATAGATGCGGTGTTTCAATTGCACTTCAAAACTTATCACAATTATCTAAAGGAGATAAATCAGGATATTATAGGCAAACAGTTCTTGCAAATACAAAAACTCAAATTGTATTTGGTGATACAGTTCCAGAAGACAGCGCATATTGGGAAAAAGCTTTTGGTCAAAATAAAATTCCTGACCAATCAAGTTCATTCAAGATTGTTGATGGTGAACTTGTTAAATCAACAAGTCTTGAGGTAAAAAAGAAAATCCGTGCAGAAGCATATAAAATTCAAGATTTAGGATTTAAAAATGTTTTCTTCAAAACAAAGGATGAAAAAGGAAAAACAATATATGGTAAAGGAAAAACAGATTTCCTAAATAGCAAATATAAAGAAAAAGCTCATACATTAATGTTTAATTTTGAAAAATACATGATGACAAAACCAGATACTCCTACAATTACAATTAACGATAGTGATTCTTCAGCAAATGATGATACTTTATTTGGTGTAAATACATCAACAAGATTAAATGAAGAACTTGCTAAAAGAGCTAATGATTCAATTGTATCTTCTCCATCTAATTCCTCACAAAACGAAGATAAAAAATCTGTTGAACTTGATAATTTAGATAATTTTGATATCATGTTTGAAAATATCGAGCCTACTCTTGAAGATTCATCAAAAGATGGTGGGGCAATTACAGAAACTTATGAAACTGCTGCAATAAAAGAAAACAAAAAATAATATAATTTAAAGGAGCTTTAGGCTCCTTTTTTTGTATGCAAAATTTCATTTCTATACAAATTTTAAATGCTAATTTATGATATATCTTTTATATCAATTTAACAATATAAAAATTTGCAACATATAATAAAAGGAAAATAATCTCACTAAAAAGGATGAATGTTCATGAATTCTTGTTTTAATTCATGTTGTAATTGCTCCAAGGATCATTACTATATTGGTCCTACTGGTTGTACAGGTGCGACCGGTTCTAATGGTGCAACTGGCCCTCAGAGCATACAAGGTATTCAAGGTGAAAAAGGTGAAACTGGACCTGCTTGATCAATAGCTATTCCAACTTGCAGGCTCAATTGAAAAAGTTGATGATTCGCATGGTTGAATATTTTACATTATTAAAAATACAAGTACTGTCGTAATGGATTTATCCTTTCAACTTCTTGCAGGATTAACTACACAAATGCATTTTTCTCAGACTATAATTTATACATTTGATACTGAAACACCTCTACAGGTTCAAGCTGAAATTACAGGCCAGCAAGACACTTCAAATGTTAGAGTTTCAGATGTAAACTTACTTATGAAAAAAATATATCTAGGCTAGTTACTAAAACGCAGAAAATAAAGGCTTATCATCTCTAATAAATAGAGTGATAAGCTCATTTCTAATTACAACATTTTATACTTGATTTTGTATTAGTATTAGTATTTTTCTGCAACATATCTTCTAATGTATGCCATGCAAGTAAAGCACACTTTACACGAGCTGGCATATTTGAAATATTTTTAAATGCAATAGCATCTTCTAATTTTTCAAGTTCTTTCTCATCTTTAATTTCTTTTTTTATCATATGAATAAATGTTTCAATAATATCCATTGCTTCTTTGGCGCTTTTTCCTTTTAGAGTATCAATCATTATTGATGTAGAAGCTTGAGATATTGCACAACCATGCCCTTCAAATGTCATGTCTTTTATAACATCACCATCAAGCTTTAAATCTAATGTTATTTCATCACCACAATTTGGATTGTGTCCTACTTCAGAAAAATCTGCATTTTCCATCTTCTTTTTATTATATGAATTCATACTATGTTCCATAATAAGTTCATTATATAAATCATTTAAATCATCCATTTTTTCACCTTCTATTTTCTTATGTACTTGCTAAACATTTCATATGCTTTTTTTAATCCTAAAACAAGTTTATCAACATCTTGTTTTGTATTATAAATATAGAAAGAAGCTCTGCATGTAGAATCAATTTTAAGATACCTCATTAGTGGCTGTGCACAATGATTTCCAGATCTTATACAAACTCCAAATGTATCAAGAATACTTGCAACATCATGTGGATGTACACCCTTTATATTAAAGGATATAACAGATGAATGATTATTGCTATTTTTCGTCATATAAATATCTAAAAAATCTAATTTTCTTAAACAATCTACAGCATATGAAATAACTTCGTCTTCAATACTATGTATATTATCATATCCTATTTTTTGTATGTAGTCAATAGCTGCACCAAGCCCGACTACGCCCTCAACATTTTGAGTACCAGCCTCAAATTTATTTGGGAGAGATGCAAAAGTAGTATCTTGTTCATAAACATACTCTATCATATCTCCTCCCATTAAAAATGGTGTCATATTATTAAGTATTTCTTCTTTTCCATATAACACTCCTATACCAAGTGGTGCAAGCATTTTATGACCAGAAAATACTAAAAAATCTGTATCAATATTTTGAACATCAATCTTCATATGTGCTATACTTTGAGAAGCATCAACTATAGTTACAGCTCCATTTTCATGGGCATATTTTACAATTTTATTTATATCATTAATTGTTCCTGTTACATTAGAAACATGCGTAATTCCAACTATTTTAGTTTTATTTGTAATTTTATTTTTTATTTCTTCATCGTCTATTTCGTAATTTTCATTTATGTACATATATTTTAGTTTTGCACCTGTAACCTTTGCTACTTTTTGCCAAGGAACTAAATTAGAGTGATGTTCCATTATAGATATTACAATTTCATCATCTTTTTTTAAATTTTCCATAGCATATGAATAAGCTATTAAATTTAAAGATTCTGTTGCATTCTTAGTAAATATAATCTCTTTTGTGTGCTTTGCATTTATAAACTGTTTTACTTTCTTTCTCGTATCTTCATATATTTGAGTTGCTTTTACACTAAGCATATATGACCCTCTATGCGGATTAGAGTTATATTTGTTATAAAAAGATGATATTGCATCTATTACCTGCTTTGGTTTATGAGTTGTTGCACCGCTATCTAGATATGAAATGTCATTATCCTTAAGTAGTGGAAAGTCTTTTTTTATATCTTCTGCTGTCATTATTACACCTCCTTTAGTCTATTTTTTCATCAATTTTATCTATTATTTCTTTCTTTAATTTTGCATCCTCTATATTTTCAAGTATTTTATCAAATTTGGCTTTTACAACAAGTTTCATAGCATCTTTTAGATCAAATCCTCTAGTCATAATATAGAATAAAACCTTAGGATCTATTTTTCCTGCACTGCTTGAGTGATTCCCTTTTACATCTTCCTCACTACAAAGTAACATTGGAAGTGATATGGATTTAGCCTTATCTGAAAGAAGCATACACGACTCATTTTCATTTCCAATAGATTTCTTTGAACCTTTTTTAAAATCAATAGTACCTTTAAAATGCTTTTTACTTTCATCTTTTAGAGCACCTTGAACTTCTATATTTACATTAGATTTTTCTCCTCTTAAATGAGAAATATAATTTAAATCAAAGAACTGGTCATCATTACCAAGATATATAGCATTAATTAAATTTTCAGAACTTTTACCTACCAAATTTGAGTAGTAATTTGTAATACTATACTTTCCACCTAAATCAACTACTACATAATTTAGCTTGGCATTATCTTCAATAATACTGTCAATTGCTATTAAATTAGTGGATAATGTATTCATAAAGTTTACAAGAACAATATTTAAATTTGAATTTTCTTTTGCTATAACTTTTAATACTTGATTATGAAAATAACTATCTTTATTATCAGAATCATATTTTAATACTACAGTTGAACTTGTATTTTTATCTGAAATAATTTTCATGTTATCAACTAATACCTTATTAGCATTATCAAACTTAAAATTAATTCTAATATTTTCTTCAATATTTTCTTTTATTTCAATATTAATATTACTATTTGCATTTGAAAAAGTTTTATCTGTAAGATCATCTAAAATGCCATATTCTATATCCTGTCTTTCGATACTATCTGTTACTTTTACTTTGCTTTCATCATATTTTATTTCTATATTTTGAAATTTTGGAAGGTTATTTGGAATATCAATATTATCTAGTGATATATTATTAATATTAAAGTTAACTGCTGTTCTTACAGGTGTTTCATTTAAAACCGTTTTTTTCATTATCCTATAGCTCCCTCCAATTCTAAATTAATTAAATTATTCATTTCAGCTGCGTATTCTATTGGTAATTCTTTTGACACACCATATGCAAATCCTCTTACTATCATTGCTTTTGCATCTTCTTCTGATATTCCTCTACTCATTAAATAAAAGATAGTTTTTTCACTAATCTTACCAATACTTGCTTCATGAGAAAATTCAACCTCATCATTTCGTATATCATTTACAGGAATTGTATCTGATACAGAAATATCGTCTAACATTAAAGATTCACAAGATACTACTGCTTTTGAATTTCTTGCATTTTCATTTATTCTGCTAAGTGACCTATATGTACACTTTCCTCCATCCTTTGAAATTGATTTAGCATTTACAACACTTGAAGTATTAGGTGCATTATGAATAACTTTAAAACCATTGTCTAGGTTTTGACCCTTTCCTGCAAATGAAATACCAGTATATTCTGTTTTTGCACCTTCTCCATTTAATATACTCATTGGATATAGCATTGAAATTTTTGATCCAAATGATCCTGTTACCCATTCCATTTTTGCATTTTTTCCAACAATTGCTTTTTTAGTATTTAAATTTAACATATTTTTAGACCAATTTTCAATTGTAGAATATCTAAGGTATGCGTTATCCTTTACATATAGCTCAACACATCCTGCATGTAAATTTACTTTATTATATTTTGGTGCACTACAGCCTTCAATAAAATGCAAACTGGCTCCTTCTTCAACTATTATTAAAGTGTGTTCAAATTGACCTGATTCTGGAGAATTAAGTCTAAAATATGATTGTAATGGAATATCCACTTTTACATTTTTAGGAACATATACAAAAGATCCTCCTGACCATACAGCTCCATGCAAAGCAACAAATTTATGATCATGTATTGGAACGCATTTCATAAAATGCTCTTTTACAAGTTCAGGATACTGCTTTACTGCACTTTCCATATCTGTATATATAACTCCTTGTTTTATAAGCTCTTCTTTCATATTGTGGTATACAACCTCAGAGTCATACTGTGCCCCAACTCCAGCTAAAGATTCTTTCTCTGCCTCTGGAATTCCTAATTTATCAAATGTATCTTTTATATCTTCTGGAACATCATCCCACGAAGTATTTAATTTTGTTTTAGGTCTTACATATGTTGCAATATCATCCATATTAAGTTCTGATATATCAGGTCCCCACGTTGGAAGTTCAAGTTTATTATATACATCAATTGCTTTTAATCTAAACTCTCTCATCCACTCTGGTTCATTTTTTTGCCTTGAGATTTCATCTACAATTTCCTTAGTTAAACCCTTTTTAATTTTAAAATCATAGTTATCTTCATTTTTTATATCATAAATATTTCTATTTATATCATCAAATTTACTCTTTCCCATTAATTTTTAACCTCAGCTCTATATTTTGCATATCCTTCTTCTTCAATTTTCTTAGCAAGTTCTGCTCCTCCAGTTTTTACTATTTTTCCATCTACTAAAATATGCACATAATCAACATCCAAGTTGTGTAATATTTTTGTATTATGAGTTATAATAAGGACAGCATTTTCTTTATTTCTAAACATGTCTATTCCTTTTGATACAGTTTTTATTGCATCAACATCAAGACCTGAATCAGTCTCATCAAGTATTGCAAGTTTAGGATTTAACACAAGCATTTGAAGTATTTCATTTTTCTTTTTTTCTCCACCTGAAAAGCCAACATTTAAATTTCTTTGCATATATTTTGGATTCATCTTTAATTCTTTCATATATTTTATCAACTCAATTTTAAATGCTGTTGCCTTTATATTTTCACCTATTTTTTTACTTTTTGCATACCTTAAAAAATTTGCAACTGATATTCCAGGTATTTCTTCTGGTAATTGAAACGACATAAATACACCTTTTCTTGCAATTTCATCAGTTTTTTCATTTGTTATATCTGTATTATCAAATATAACCTTTCCACTTTTTTTAGTATAAGCTGGATTATTTAAGATAGCATTTGCAGTAGTAGTTTTACCTGAACCATTTGGTCCCATTATAACGTGAACTTCACCTTTATTTATATTTAAATTAATACCTTTTAATATTTCTTTATCTTCTGCATTTACATATAGCTCTTCTATTTTTAGTAAATTATTATCCATAACTATCCTCCTATTTTAAAACATATTTTACTTTTGGTTTTCTTTTTTTACATGATCTACATTCTTCTTTATTTAAATCATAACAACAATCAAGGTCTTTTAAATCTAACACTTTATGAACATATTTAGCAAGAGAATTTAATGTATTATCTTCTACAACTAGTTTTATTTTATCTGCTTCACATTTAGCAATTTCCTTTTCTAGTCCTAAAACATCTTTTAAAAATAAATATACAATATCGTAAGCCTCTAGTATTTTTTTTGCTAAATTTTCGCCTTCTTTTGTAAGTTTAATTGGTCCATATGTTTCATATTCTATATATCCATTTTCTTTTAAATTTTTAAGTGCTTTATTTACACTAGGTTTTGTGCAAGACATTTTATTTGCAATATCCGTAACACGTATATTTCCATTTTGCTTTTTTAAAACGTACATCGTTTTTAAATATTCCTCTGTTGCCTTTGATATCATAACATTTCTCCTTTTGTTAACCACAGTTAACATTATATTACATTATATATTGTTTGTCAAGTCTAACAAATTTATACAAATAATTACACTTTCAAAGAAAAAGCACTATTTGAATTAAAGTTCAAATAGCACTTTTTTTAAATTCTGTTATTTTTAAAAATATTACATTATCTTAAATTTATCATTTTTTTCTAATAATTTAGCAACATTTTCTCTACTCTTATCTCCACCAATCTCTATTGATTTATATTCATGAGTTAGTGTTTCACCAGTTATGTAATAATGCTTTATTAAATATTTCCCTTCTGAATGATGAATTTTTATTTGTTCATCATCTATTATTATTTCTTTTGGCCCACTAATTAAATCAAATAGTGCCCCATAGCGACCTAATATCAAAAGAATAAAAAAATTAAAACTCCTATTAAGCATAAAATTGTAGAGAATTTTTCACTTTTTGATTTTTTATTTTTTAACATTTTACATTTTATATTCTTTAAAGCAACAAAATACAATTTTCAATTCTTTCACAACCAACACTATTAAATAATTCTAACTTTATATAATGTTTTTATATTGTCTAAATATATTTTAAATATTACATATAGCTCCTACTGTATATATAAATAAATGTTTAATAATTATATTCTCTACTATTTCACCAAATCAATAGTTTCAAGTTCTTTATAACTTGTAGTAAATTTATATAATTAGCTATTTATCTATCTCTTCCTCTGCTATTTTTAATCTTTAATAAATGTTCTATATAAGCAATTAATTCATCTTGTCTTTTTAATTTTTCAGATTCTTCTACATTTTGTACTAATTGACTTATTGCATCTGGCAAATTAGAACATTCATGCCATTCTATATCACTACGGTAACTTTGTTTAGATTTATTCATTTCAATCTGAGCCTGGTTGATAAATGGATATATTATTTCCAAATCTTCATCCTTAATCTGATCCAACGCCTTTGAAAAACTATATTTATCTTTTATACCAGGAAAAGCAACTATTCTATTTGGATTAAAAGCATCCTTATCATATTCCGTAGTAGAATATTCTGTTATACAAATCAAGTCACCATAATCACCTTGAGGATCAGAATATATTCCTGTCCCTTCATGTAATTTTTTTATAGCACTTTCTGATGGATTAAATTCAACTAATATCTCATCTGAAACTATCCCCTTAAGGAACTGTAAGCAACTTAAAGCATCATAGGTCAAAATTTGACCTTCCTCATGATCATAACCATGTTGGAATGCTGTTTCTTCACCCAAAAAACAAAATCCTTCTGAATCAGTTCTATTCATTGAAAATTTATTTGTATTAGTTAATTTCTCACCTGACATTAATTTTAAAAATTCATTAATAGACATATATCTATATAATTTCATATTTCATTCTCCCTCATTTTAAGCAATTTTTCTTTTTTTACTCTGTTAATTTGTTGTTTCTTTTTAATATTAACTGCATAAAAAAAATTTAAATCGTTTAATTGTTCCAAAGACAAACTTTCTTTTTTTATCTCATTGTTTTCGATTTTTGCTTTTAAATCAGATATTGACTTTATTTTTTCTTGTAATTTTAGTATATCTTGATGATTCATAGTTTCAACCCCCATCTTTTTAACTATATAATTATATATACCATAGAACCAAAAAAATGTCAATATTTGAAATGTTCTGACATTCTTTTTATAATCATTAATTATGTTTTCTATATTTAAAATATTTATAGTAATAATTTTTGCAAAAATTTCCCATTTAAGGTCTATTTATTATTCTCCACAAACTGTTTATATTTTTTGGTACTTTTTCAAGGAAAATAGTTTAATAAAAAATAAAGGGCAAATTAAAAAAATGCCCCCGTACAATACAGAGTTTATTCCAAAGTTGCCCAGTATCTATATTCAATAAGTTTCAATTTTTTGGGCCAGTATATTTCAAGACTTTTCATTTTTTTATTTATCTATCTATTTAACTGAACTGTGACCTTTAAATTTTTAATAATTAATTATTAAAGAAAGATGGAAATGCTCTAGGTATTACAACCTTACCTTGTTTTTTATTATCTTTAATACATTTTACTTTATATATTTTTTTATAACTAGACTTAAAATCTTTTTCTAAAATTTTTGAAACATATATAGGTTTTCCATACATTATTGTATCAAAATTTGTTTTTATTTTACCATTTTTATATAAATTAAATAATTCCTCCACAATTTGATCATCCTGTGCTATATTCATTGCTTTTATTTCTTCATCCATTTTATTTTCGATAAATGTAGCTGTAGGTCCAGCTATTAAAGATGTAAGATCTTTGGGAACTGTAGCACTATGAAAGTCTGGTGTAATCATTAAATAATATAACTCTTCATCATCTTCTATTAAGACAGACATAGTAGCTTTATTAATAACACCATATTTCTTTATCAAAATAGCTACAATAATAACCGTTACTCCCATTATTAAAAACATTACAACATATGAAATTATTCCCAATGGTGCTAACACGGCTGGAACAATAGTTCCAATACATACTATTATTAAAGCACTTACAAATTCCTTTACACCACTTAGTCCATTTTTCTCAGCAAATTCTACATCAAAATGATGTATTTTCATATAATCACCCCTTAATATTTTCGTTTGAACGAAAGAAGTATGAATTTTTTGTTAATTTTAATTTAGAAATATCTACCTTAAAAAGGATAATAATTTTTTTCCTGGATTAAGAGGGAAAATTTCCTAATCCTTTTTCTATTGCATTTATCAATATCCCACTATATATAATATCCCATTCAAATACCTTTTAGCTACCAGCATTCAACATATTTAATAACATATCTAAAATTTTTACATAGAAAAGACCTTTATTTCAAGGCTTTTTTAACTACTTTCCACAACAATTTTTATATTTTTTTCCGAACCACATGGGCTTTTGTATTGGGAATTTTGGCAGCTTTTGGGAGCACTTGGCTCGTTAATTCAGCACTTGGTTGCACTTGGGAGCACTCCGTAGCACTCGGCAAACCTCGCAGAACGTATCTAAAAACGTATCTAAAATTTACCATTGTTGAATTTTTTACAATTTTCTAATAATGCTTTGTAAGTGTCCTGTGATATGGTTTTGTCATCTTTGATTTATCTTGACCTAATAGCCAAATGAAATCATTTATATCCATGCGAGAATATTTTCTATCTAATGTTTCATAAATGTAATCAATTACTTTCAATGTATTTGCTCTAATTTCTACTTCTTCTTTAGACCCTTCTTCAATCTCAACTTTACTATCTACTCTATCAGCAAGACTATCACTAAATCCTAGCATTCCATAACATCTCATTACTTGAGGTATTTTATAATCTGCACATCCAATTAGATGAGAATAGTCAACATCAATTTGTTCTTTCTTTTCTCTTACATGAAGTATATCAGAAGTTAATAACTGTGCTCTTTTATAAAATAATACTTCTTCTCCATCATATGTAGATACATCTTTGAAATAATCTAGATTACTAACTATAAATTCAAAAAGTTGACTATCGACATTTAAATCTTTAATAAGTTCATAAAATGATTTTCCACTTTCTTTAAGTAAATTATTCATTTCAACTAAATTACTATATCTATCTTCAAATAGTGGAATAGTTACATTACCTTTTAATAATTCTTTAAATTCATCAGGACTCATTTCAAAATTATTATTTGATTTAAACCTGTTTAGTATTAAATACATTATTGCATAAGATCCATCCATTGTTCCTAAATCCGTTTGGATTTCCCATTTAGGATCTCCCCAAAAATAATAATCTCCTATTGCATGATATATAAATAAGAAATTAACTATACTTTCTACATCCATATCCATTAAACCATATGGATTTGAATCTAGCCAATAAGCAACCGATGAATTTCTAATTTGATCTATCATTTCATCAATCTTGCTATAATTAATTCTCACATTTCCAGAATTATCGCAAACAAATTTATAGCTATAATTTAATCTATCTATTAAATTCATAGTATCAGCTCCTTAATACAGCATACATATATAATATTTTTTATCTTATTCTACCCTCTATGACTTATTTTCTACTTTTTACCGTACTATTTTTTCCTTCTTTTACATTTTTTAAATCCTTTTGAAAATGATTACCCGATACAATGTTTAATTCATCAAATGGTGCAATTTCATTTCCATCAAAATAATTTGCTAATCTCAATGTTGATTTATGAATATTATTTATGTTATGATCAATACTTCTTAAGTCTAGACCTGTATCGACACTTAATTTTTCTTCAACTGAGGCATAATAAAAAACTTGTCGTTCATATTTCACTCTTTTAATAAAATGTGGTTTATCATAACATACTTTAATATCAACGTATGGAAACGGATGATTTGAAATGCTTTCATTCAAAAGCCCTATCATTCCTTGAACTTCTTCTTGAGCGGCTAATTCAAATGGTATTTGAAAAATTTGATCCTCTTGAATTCCACTATCACCATTATTATATATTTTTATTATAGTAATTCTTATATTCTTTGCCTTAGTTAAACCACTATTTCTAACTCTTAAATACAAAAAACCATTAATACTTCTTAAATTAAACGATAATTGTGGTTCCTTATCTTTTATCATTTTAAACTGGTTTATTATTACAATTAAAAGTGATATTCCTGATATAACCACAGCAATTATTTCTACCATATTAAACCCTCCTTGTAAATATTATATCATAAATTATCGTTCTAATCTTTGATATTACTACTTATGAGTAATAAATTACAACTTAAATACTTTTTAGATACGTTTTGTATCTAATTTGAAATCAAAGTTCAAATACACGTTTTTACCCTTATCTTATAAGGTTTTGCAAGGTTTTTGCAATGTATCTAGAACGTATCTAAGACAATGGACAATCTAAAAATTACCCAAAATGTGGAAGCATAGAAAAACCCGCAATTCCTTATTTTATGCGGGTTCGTGGGCTTATTTACCACAACATTGTTTATATTTGCGACCACTGCCACATGGACAAGGATCATTCCTACCAATCTTCTTATCTTTTCTTACAACAGGTTCTTTTTTGTTAGAACCATCTTCGTTTGTATTCATGTTAAGAATTGTTTTAGTATTTGCCTCTTTATTCTCAACACTTACCATTTCCTCTTTAGACTTTGGTCTAACAGAAAATACTGCTCTTATTGCCTCTTCCTGAATAGAATTTACCAAGTCTTCAAACATCTCAAAACTTTCAATTTTATACTCATCAATAGGTTTTGATTGACCATAAGCTCTAAGCCCAATTCCATCTTTAAGTGCAGATATAGCATCAATATGATCTATCCATTTTTCATTTACCGTATTTAATATTAAATAACGTTCAATAGAAGTAAGAATTTCTTCAGAATTTAACTTCTTAGCCTCTTCATGTCTAGTAGCATACAAATCTTCAATTTTTTTCATAAGACTAGCTTTAACTTTTTCGTCTTCAAGTTCAGGTATATCCTCTTTTGTTATAAAATTATCAATACCAAATAAATTTTTAAGCATAATATTTAAAGTATCAAAATCTACATCATCTATATTATCTGCATGAGTAAAGAATTGTTCTACTACTTTGTTTATTTTAGCTTCAGCAAGACTAAATACAACTTTAGATAGATCCTCTGAATTTAGTACCTCACGTCTTTGAGAGTAAATAATCTCTCTTTGTGTATTCATTACATCATCATACTCAAGAACGCTCTTTCTTACAGAATAATTTTGTCCTTCAACTTTCTTTTGAGCAGTCTCTATAGCACTACTTAACATTTTTTGTTCAAGTGGCATATCATCAGGAAGTCCCAAAGTTTCAACCATAGCTTTCATTCTATCAGATCCAAAGAGTTTCATTAAGTCATCTTCAAGGGAAATATAAAATCTAGTTTCACCAATATCACCTTGACGTCCAGAACGCCCCCTTAACTGGTTATCTATACGCCTTGATTCATGACGCTCAGAACCTATAATTTTAAGACCTCCAGCCTTTATAACTTTATCTCTATTTTCCTCAAACTCTGGTTTTAACTTTTCTTCTATTTTCTTTATTTCTTCTTGAGCTTTTGTAACTTCATCATTGTTATAAGATATTGGAGTAATAGCCATTTCAATAACATCACTAGAATATCCTTTTTTAGCAAGTTCCTCTTTTACAGTATATTCTAAGTTTCCTCCAAGCATAATATCAGTACCACGCCCTGCCATATTTGTTGCAATTGTAACTGATTTATACTTACCAGCTTGAGCTATAATTTCTGCTTCTTTTTCATGAAATTTAGCATTAAGAACTTGATGAGGAATTTTCTCTTTTCTTAGCATATTACTCAAAATTTCCGAAATATCAATTGAAACGGTACCAACTAGTACTGGTTGTCCCTTTTCATAACTTGCCTTAACATCTTCAATAATTGCATTATATTTTGCTTTTTTAGTTTTATAGATTACATCATTTAAGTCTTTTCTTATAACCTCTTTGTTTGTAGGTATTTCAATTACATCAAGTTTATAAATTCCTTTAAATTCATCTTCTTCAGTCTTAGCTGTACCTGTCATACCTGAAAGTTTGTTATATAATCTAAAGTAATTTTGGAAAGTAATTGTAGCCAAAGTTTGACTTTCAGAAGCAATCTTAACTCTCTCTTTAGCTTCAATTGCTTGGTGTAATCCATCACTATATCTTCTACCTTCCATAATACGTCCAGTAAATTCATCAACAATTAAAACTTGACCATCTCTTACGATATAATCTTTATCTTTTTTCATAATACCATAAGCACGAATTGCTTGATTTATATAATGAGATAAAGTTAGATTATCTACATCTGATAAAGACTCAACTCCAAAGAATTCTTCAGCTTTCTTTGTACCTCTATCAGTAAGTGCTGCAGTATGAGCCTTTAAATCAACAACATAATCAAAGTCATTATCAGACTCATCAAATTCCTTATCATTATTTTCAACAATAACCTTAGCCTTAAGTCCTCTTGCAAACTTATCTGCCCTTACATATAAATCATTTTGTTTATTTACCATACCAGAAATTATAAGAGGAGTACGAGCTTCATCAATAAGGATACTATCTATTTCATCAACAATAGCATAATTTAATTCTCTTTGAACCATGTCTTTTTTAGCCATTGCCATATTATCTCTTAGATAATCAAATCCAAACTCATTATTTGTTCCATATGTTATATCACAAGCATAAGCTTTTCTCTTTTCCTCAGAATTCATTCCTCCAAGTACAATTCCAACACTTAAGCCCAAAAATTTATATAATTTTCCCATCCATGTTCCATCACGCTTAGCAAGATAATCATTTACAGTAACAACATGAACACCTTTTCCACTTAAAGCATTTAAATATACTGGAAGTGTCGCAACTAAAGTTTTACCTTCACCTGTTTTCATTTCAGCGATTCTTCCTTGGTGAAGTATCATACCACCAATAAGCTGAACTCTAAAGTGTCTCATTCCAAGGACTCTACTACTAGCCTCTGCAACAGTTGCAAAAGCTTCTGGTAAAATATCCTCTAAAGTTTCACCATTCTTTAACCTATTTTTAAATTCCTCTGTTTTATTTTTCAAATCTTCATCAGTTAAATTCTTTAAACCTTTTTCTATCTCCTCTATTTTATCAATAGTAGGAAGTATTTTATTTATTTCTCTTTTGCTATATGAGCCAAATATTTTTTCAATTAATTTCATTTTTCCACCTCAAATTACTACATATTTTTCTACTAGTACATTGTAACATATTTCATTCAAATATACAAACTTTTAAGGACTTTTTTTACATTTTTTTTACTACATAATTTAATATTTAATGTTACTATTTTTGAATATATAATTTTTTTATGAATATATATTAGTATAATATAAAAAATAGGATAGGTGTATATTTATGTTCGTTTTAAATTTCAAGTTAGATTTTAAAAAAATATTATTTGCATGTTTTTTAGTAGCACTCGCTATAGTTACAATTATTGAATTTGGCACAAATTCTAAAACAGAAAATGTTGTATCAAAAAATACAGGGAAATACGATTACACATTTACAGACGAAAACTTTACAAAAACTTTAAAAGAAATTCATACAAACATAGATGCAAATGTAGGTAAAACAGTAAAAATAAGCGGATTTGTATTTAAAATGCCAGACTTTAAAGAAAACTATTTTGTATGCGGAAGAAATACCATATCAAACAATGAAGACACAGTAGCAGGATTTTTATGCGACTACAAAGGTACAAACAAACTCCTTGACAACGAATGGGTAGAAATAACAGGAGTAATCATAAAAGGCGAATACAACGAAACAATGCCAGTAATAAAAGTAGGAAACATAAAAAAAATAACAGCACCAGCAAACACATACGTCGAAAACCTCCCACAGAGTTAGTTTTGTAAAAAATATGCGATGCATATTTTTTACACTTTTTTATGCTATTTTTCAACAAAACTAGACAATATTTACGATGCCAACTTTCTTGTGATTTTTAAATTAAGCTGCTATAATTTTATTATGGAGAAATTTATAAAATACAAAACCTTTACCTTTAGGGCCTATCCAAATAAATCACAAACCAATTTAATATATTTAACTTTTATAATGTGTAGATATATGTTTAACACTCTTCTTTCTATAGAGCTAGAAAATTTAAAAAAATATAACAATGAAGTGGAAAAATGTCTTAAATCATATAAATATTTTGATGATAAAAAGTTTGCTAAGGAACACAAAATGCCAAAAATTTCCAAATTAAAAAATTCAAATGAAAACTATAAAAAAGTCGACTCTCTTGCTATTTGTGCAGAATATAGCAATCTTGTTAGAGGAATGGAGTTGTTTTACAGAGGAAAGTCTAACCTTCCTAAATTTAAAGGCAGGAATGATAAACATTCATATACAACAAGTCAAGTTAATAATAATATTAGAATTGTTAACAATAAAATACGTTTACCTAAAGTTGGTTTTATTAAGGTTAGAGGGATGCGAGAAATTCCAAGTAATTTCAAAATTAAACGAGCTATAATTTTTGAGGATAAAAAAGGTAAATTTTTTATTTCTATTGTATTTGAATACGAAAAAATAGATAAAAATGGCGATATATATTCTATAAAAAATGAAAATAAAGTGGTTGGTTTAGACTTTAAAATAGGCGATATTTTTGTTTCAAGTGATGGTTTTATTCCTAAATATTCAAATAGTTATTTTATTCTTCTTGATAAAATTCCAATTATTCAAAACTATGTTAATAGAAAGAAAAAATTTTCTAAAAATTACTGGAAATCCATTAACAAATTAAGAAAAATCCATAGAAATGTAGTTAACATCAGAAAAGATATGTTAAATAAATTGTCTTATACTCTTTCTAAAAATTATAATTATGTTATCATTGAAGATCTTTCAATTAAGGAAATTGTATATAAACTAGGAAAAGGTAAAAATGCCTACAACACTAGTTTTAACAGTTTTGTTAAAAGGCTGTTGTATAAATTTGAAAATAAAGTAATTAAAATAAATAAGTGGTTTCCAAGTTCTAAAAAGTGTTCAATATGTGGAAAAAAGAAGAAACATCTTAGACTTTCTCAAAGAATATATAGATGTTATTTTTGCGAAAATATAATAGATAGAGATCTTAATGCAGCTATAAATATTAAAAATGAAGGGGTAAGGTTATTAAATACTTGTGAATTTGAAGTCTAGGCTTTTAATTGTTAATAAATTTATTTTTTGAATTCTACCAGAAATACACTATGGGGTACATAGGGTGAGCGTTCTAACTACACCTATTTGGTGACTATCTACGAATTTAGTAGTACCTATTTTGCCTTTTAAATAGGATTATACATACTAAAATGCCAGAAATTCTAACTCAGTTTTATTATATTTTAAAAGGTTATAATTTATATTTTTAATAGCTATCAATTTTTTATATAATTGTGTAGTTTAGCTTTTCATATAATTTTAATGTATTTTTGCGCATTAAAATATTTTAGCGTGCTTATTCCCACTATATTTATGCAAAAATATAGTGCATAAATTTATTTTATTTCAAATTTACACACTATATAATACATCATTTATTTAATTTTTTACAAAACTAACTCGGGATTAAGGCATGTCGATGAAGCCTCCCATGTATACTATTACCAATGGTACTAATATTACAATTGTGAATGCTATTAGTGCTATTCCTACAAATGAATATGTTACTTCTGGTAATACCTTTTTAAATCTTTCTAGTGATTCATCTACCTCTGATTGTATATATTCATTTACTTTTTCCATCATTGTTGATAATTCTGTTTGCATTCCTACTCCTACCATTTGAGATACCATTGGTTTAAATAGCTTTTTTTCTTCAAATGGTGTTATCCATGATGTTCCTGCTATTACATTTACTTTTGCAAGCTCTATAGCTGATAGAAAATAGTAGTTTGATGTAACATTTCTTGATACTTCTAAACTTTCTTGTATTCTCATACCATTTTTTAGGTTAAGTAGCATAGCTTGGAAAAATTTATGTACTGTTATGTTATTTATTAAAGTGCCAACAACGGGACATGTTAGTTTAAATTTATCCCAATTATACCTTCCTTTTGGCGTGTTAATCACAAAGAAGAATATGCCAACTAGTATAGCTACTATTGATGTAGGTATATACCAATACTTCATAAACCAATTTGCTATATCAAGTGTGATCATTGTTGCTTTTGGTATTTTACTTGTTGAGTCGAACATATCATATACATCCTGTATAATTGGTACACCTACAATTACAAGTCCAAACATCAATATAATTATTGTGAAAAATTGTAAAACTTTTGGAATTACTGTAGATCTAACTTGTTTTTTTAAGTTATTTGATGATTCCATATAATCTCTTGCATATAGTAAGGCTGTATCTAAATTACCTGAATCTTCTCCAACCTTTATGAAATTAACAAACATTGCTGGAAAAACATTTGGATAATTCTGCATTACTACATTCATTTTTTCACCGGATTCTACTCCTATAATTATATCTTCTACTATATCCTTAAGTTTTGGATTCTCCATTTGTTCATATATTATACGAAGTGCTTGTATATTGTTAAATTTTGCTTTCTTTAATATATATAAATTATTTACCAGTACAATAATATCTTTGCTTGTAATTCTTGTAAATGGATGAAGTTTCATTTGCTTTAATTCTTCTAATGTTATCTTCTTTAAATCTACTTTTTTCTTTGAATTATTTAAGTTAGAGTTTACTCTCTTTATTAAATTTTCTTTTTCAATTTTATTATAATCTAGCCTTTTATATTTTTGTCTTTTTTCTGGAAGTTTTTTTATAGAAATAGGTTGTATTCTATCTTTTTTCAAACTTTCCATTGCATGAGATTTATTAAGTGCCATTATTTTTCCATGGCCTACTTTTCCATCTTCAAATATAACTCTATATTTATAACTTGGCATTTAAAACCTCACCTCCTATTTTATGTTAAACTTCCTCCATTTGTAAGTATTAGTCCTTTGATAGTATTCATTCTTTCAGGTTCAGTATTTTCTTTTAAAATATTCATATCTATTAGACCTTTATTATATAAGTCTGCAAATGAACTTTCAAAGCTTACTGATCCTATTGCACCAGATGCATGAATTGTATCTTCTATATCTGATACACTAAATTTTTCTTGTCTTATTTGAGCTGCAATTACATTATTTACTACCATAATTTCTGGTACCATCATAAGGTTACCTTTTGTGCTTAAGATAAGTTTTTGAGATATTACCATTTTTAAAACTGATGATACAGAGTTTTTTATTGCGTTTTGATCAGCTGGATCATACATATTAATTATTCTTTCTACTGTTTCACCACATGATCTTGTGTGCAAAGTTCCTATAACAAGGCCGCCTGATTCAGCAAGATCTATTGCAACATCCATTGTTTTTCTATCTCTTATTTCTCCTAAAACCGCTATGTCTACATCTTCTCTTAGCAGGTTTATAAGTCCGTTATAGTAACTTATTACGTCTGATTCTTCTCCAATTTCTTTTTGAATTACAATGGATTTTTTTGATTCATGCTCATATTCTATAGGATCTTCAAGTGTAACAATTTTACGGCTTACTTCATTATTTACTTCTTGGATAAAGGCATTCATGGTTGTTGATTTACCTGAATTAACTTTTCCTGTTACTAAAATTAATCCTGTTTTTATTTTTTTCATTTTTTTAACTACATCAGAAAGTCCCATTGACTCTAAATTAATTTCACCATTTGGAATTACTCTTAGCGAAAGTACTGGAACGCCTTTTGAAAGCGATGCATTTATTCTATATCTTGTTTTTTGATATGTATATGAGAAATCTACTTGTTTTTTTTGTTCAAACTTTGCCTCTAATCCTTCAATTTCACCAAAAAAGCCTTCTAGAATATTAACTAGTGCTTCATCACTTAGTGGAAATTTTGATTCATCAAAAAATAATTTTCTACTTACCCTATATACAGGTACTTGCCCCTGTGTAAGATGTATATCTGTTGCCCCTAAGCTTACAGCTTTAGACATAATTTGAAATATTTGCTCCATAATACTTATTTTCTCCCCTTTTTAAATTGTAATTTTATTCTTTATTTCTTCAACTGTAGTAATTCCTTGTAAAACTTTATTTATACCATCTACAACCATAGGCTTGTAATCTGTGTTTTTTATAGCATAATCACGTATCTCTATACTTGATTTTCCTTCAGATATCATATCTTTTAAGTAATCATCTATGCACAAAACTTCAAACATTGCAACTCTTTCATAATATCCAATATCGTTACAATACTTACATCCTACTGGTTCGTAAGTTTTAGCATGTTCTAAGTCAAAATCTACACCTGTAGATTTAGAAACTTTTTCAATATATTTTTTTTCTTCATCTGTTAATACATGTTCTTTTTTACACTTATTGCAAAGACGTCTTACTAGCCTTTGTGAAATTGTTGTAGCAACTGTTGCTGATACATCATAATTTGATACTTGCATTTTTCTTATTCTAGTTACAACCTCAACAGCATCTATTGTATGTATTGTAGATAATACTAGATGTCCAGTTTGACCTGCTTCTATTGCTATTTTAGCTGTTTCTTCATCTCTTATTTCACCAACTAATATAATATCTGGATCTTGTCTTAAAACTGTTCTAAGTGCAGATGCAAATGTTATATTTGGTGCAATTTCTACTTGATTTATTCCAGGTATTCTACGTTCAACCGGATTTTCTATTGATATTATATTAATTTCTGGTTTATTTAAATATTCAATTACACTATATAAAGTTGTGGTTTTACCTTCACCTGTAGGTGCACCTATTACAATCAGACTGTTTTTCCTATTAAAGGCTTTATCAACAAGTTCATTATTATTCATAAATCCAAGTTCAAATAAACTTCTTTTATCTGCATTTTTCTTTAAAAGTCTTAGTACAAATTTTTCTCCATTAACATTTTTTTGTGAAGATACACGAATGCTATATCCGTCATATGTATTTATACTTCCATCCTGATCATAAACTATTTCTTGATGCATATTTGATATTGCTTTTAATCTACCTATTAAGTTATCTTGTCTATTTTTTGGTAGTTCTGTAACAGTTAAAAGCTTTCCATCAATTCTATACCTTACTCTTATTTTGTCTTCCATTGGTTCAATATGTATATCACTTGCTCTTTTTTCTATGGCTGTCATAATAATGTTATCTACCAATTTTGTTGTATCTTTTTCTTCTTTATCTACATAATCTCTTTCTACCGTTCTGATATTAGAGATTTGTTTCATAATAGAAGTATAAAGTGTTACATATATCTCCATTTCATATCCTTGGTTCATAAGTAAAAGTTCAACTTCTTTTACCCTAGTTGGATTTTGTGGATCTGCGAATGCGACCTTAAGTTTATTTCCAACAAGAGCAAAAGGTAAAACTTTATAGTTTATTATTATATCTCTTGGTAAATACTTTACCGGATTTATTTCGATTTCACCATCTAACATTACTCCTGTTACTTGAATTTTATATGATAGTACATCTAATAATGCTGATTTATCACACATATCTAGTATATCAACAATTTCTGCAAATTTTAATTCTTTGTGTTCTTTTTGATATTCAAGAACCCTATCTACTTGATTTTCTGTAAGTAATCCCCTTTTTATAAACTCAATACCTATTGGGCTTCTTTTAGATTTAATATTTTCAAACATAAAACATACTCCTTTTAGACATTATTTAATATTTGATATTCTTCAAGAATTTTTTCATAAAATTCATTTTCATCTACTTCATATTTTTTATTTATATTTTTTTCATATTTATTTTGTATTATATTAAAATGCTCAGCTTCAGAATATACAGACATTACATATATAAAAAATGCAATTGATGAGAATATTACAACAAGTATTGCTGAGCCTTTCATTTTATTTTGCTTCATATTTTATCATCCCCTAATGTTACATATATTTGTTTAGTAATGTCTTTTTTATATTTTTTGAATGTAACTTCAATACATACACTTTGTATTTTACTATCTATATTTTGTGAAAAGTTTTCATTTACATTAGTTAACTTATCTTCTGTTATGACTTCAAATTTTTCCACGTTTTTAACAAGTATACCTCCATTTTTTAGTATTATTTTTTTATCGCTATCATAGCTATACTCATCATTATTATTAAAAATTATTCTACCATATATTTCGTCAACTGACGTACTTGCTTTTGCACTAGATAATATATTGTATTGTAATTTATCAAATTGTTCATATATGTATATTTTTGCTTTTTCATCCATAGCTTTATAATTCATATTGGTACTCATCGCAATCACAAAAACAGTAAATACAAAAAATAAAGCAACATATATTGCCATAGATGTTAAGGTAAGACCTCTTTTTTTATTCACTTGGCATCACCTTACCTTTAAGTCCTGTCAAACTATACTCATGAGCCTTTCCATCAACGTTATATTTTACAGATACATTTATCTTTTTTACTATATCTTCATATGTATAATCTATTTCATCAAATGGTATTACTTCAACGTTAACATCATAGCTTATACTATTTTCTTCAACTTTTAAGCTATATGAAGTAAGGTTTTCATAGTCAGTTGCCTTAGCTGATTCTACATTTTTTATTGCAACTGAAATTGCTCCACTTCTTGCAATATTTTCTATACTTTTACTTCCGTAATTTCTTGAAATAACAAAAGATGAAACTAGAAGAAGTGTAAAAATAATCATTGCAATAACAATTTCAGTTATATATACACCTTTTTTTGTGTTTTTATTTAATTCTTTTTTTTCCTCTTCTGTCATTTTTGTTTTCATCACATATGCTCCAATTAAAACAAATATAACTGCATATGATATACACACAATAACAAGATTTATGCTAAGTTTAAAAATAACAAAAAATATTAAAAATACAATACCATTTGTAAGTTCCAATATAGGATATCTGATACTTATTTTTTCTTTACAATATCTGCATTTTCCCTTGCCTATAATATAACTTAAAATTGGTATTAAATCAAAAAAGCCAAGATTATGTTTGCAATTAGGGCAGTATGATCTTTTTATTAATATATCTTGATGTCTTGGTATTCTATATGTTGCAAGTGAAAAAAAGCTTCCAAATAAAGTTCCTATTACAAACATAAAAAAGCCTATTATAACGTAAATATATATACTCATACTCTCCCTCCTTTTACATATCATTTTTACAAAATACTTATTATATCATAATAAAAATTAAATACTTTGTAAAAATAATATATTGGTAAGGTCATATATACAACATATATATGACCTCATTAATCGTATTTTTTAGCTTTTGTTTATTATGAATTACTAACTGTAACAGCTTCTAATGTATTTGTACCTGGAACTCTTACAAATTCATTAAGAGTCTGATCCATAGATTTAGCATTTCCACTTGTAGTAGTCATCCAAGATGGAACGTCATCTTTTGATGAATATACCAAATATACCAATCCTGAATTTACATCAATATACCATTTAGCATTTGTAATTGTTGGTAATTTTACATCTGTTGCAGTTTCTACAGCAGTTGTATCTAATAAACGATAAATTCCATATTCTTTTTTAAAAGTTTTCCCATTTTCAGTAACATCAGCAGTCGCAACTATAGATGAGATACTATATTTTGTATCTATATTATCAGCTGTAAATATGGCTTTTGCATCATAAATGCCTTGTGTTTCAGCCATTTTCTTACCATAATATAGATTAATTGCAGAATTTATGCTAGATCTATTATCTGCAAGTTGAGCAACTCTACCAGAGTCAATTGGATTGTTGTTATTTAGTGTTAAAATAACAGCAGCGGCTAAAATAATTATAACTATAATAGTTACAATTAATACGATTAAAGAAATACCTTGTTTGTTTTTCATAAACTTTTCCTCCCTATTTCTATATATTAAAACATTTTTAATGTTTTAACCAAATTTATTTACTAGTAGCTGGTGGATTAGCTACTCCACCGTTACTATTTGTTGTTTTATCATTTGCCTCTTGCTGTTCTTTAGTAGATGAAGTATTAGAAGAACTATTTCCACTATTATTTCCACTACTATTTGAACTTCCTGAAGAAGATACTTCTGCAAAAGGATCATTATTACCAGTTTTATACTGACTATTTGACTTAAAACTATTCATATCATCAGATGAAATTGAATATTGTTTTTTTAAAGGTTCACTTGATATTGCCTTAGTTGCTTCGAAAGTATATTCAGATTTTGAAATACTTTGATAATCTTGTACGACACCTTTAGTAATAGCAGACTGTTTAGGTAACATTAACATGAAAACTATTACAGCTATTGCAATCATTACTAGAAGTGAAACTCCAAAAGTAATAAAATAATTTTTATTTATATTATTCACAAACAGTCCTCCATTCTATTTATTTATAACTATATTTTTTACATCGAAACTAGCCTTTACTGTAGTTCCTTCAACATAGTCCATTGATATATTATCAAGTTTAAATCTTAAAGAAGTATCATTTTCAACTTCAAAGATGAAATCTGATATATTCATATAACTCCCCTTAACTTCAATTTTTAAAGCAGATGAACTTGATGTAGAAGCTGATGTATCTGATGAAGTATTAGCAGATGAATTAGTACTATTATTTGTAGTAGGCGAAGAAGTCGTTGTTGTAGTTGTTGTTGTAGAATTACTATTTGTATTATTTGTAGAACTTCCACTATTACTACTACTATTATTATTATTTGTATTTGTACTCTGCTTACCACCAGGTTCAACCATTACTATTTCTAAATTATTCTTTTTAGCATAATTTCCTAATTTAATCCACATATATTCCAAATTATATGATTCTTCAGTAGTTGCTTCTTTTATAACGTTTATAGTTTCATCGCTTATGGAATTATATTTGTTTTTTTGTTTATTGTAGTCACTTTCTGCTTTTTCTAGATTACTAACTGTTGTATAATATGTTCCTTGTGCAGTTGATAAATCTTTTTCAGATTTTTTTACTAATCCATATTCACCTAAAAGAGATGAAATAGATGGGATTTTTACAATAATTAAATTTGCTCCAAGTAACATAAGTAATACTATTAAAATAACTGTAACTCCAAGAATAGATGAAATAATTATCATTTTTTTATTGTTTAATGTCATGGTAAATCACCGCCAATCTCAACTGTTGTTGTTTCACCATTTTCAACTTTAACAATTTTTGCATTATTTAAAACATTTTCAAGTTTAATCTGAGCAAAGAAATACCCTAGATCCTCATATTCTGTAGATGATGCCTTAATAGTAACATACTTATTATCATTAGAAGATATATTTACAAGTCTAACATTCGTAGGTATTATTTTTATTATATTTTGAAGTAATGATGCAACATTATATGTTGAAAATTTTCCAATCTGATTACTTTCTATTTTATTCTTTATATCATCTACTTCATCATTTACTTCCTTATACTCGTTTGCATTTTTATTTATATATGTTATATCTGAATTTACCTCATCAGTTTTCTCTGTAATATTCTTTTTCTTAGCCTCCATATTTTTGAGCATACTGTTTACACTAAATGTATATATTCCACTAAAAGCAATATATACAAAAAGAATTACAACAGCAACAATAGTAATATATGTCAAAGTTTCTAAAGATTTATCTGTAACAGTTATTGTTTCTCTTACCTTTTTTTCTTTAGGCTCTTTTACCTTTTTGGTAGAATTAAAAATATTACTAATTTTTTTATTAAATTTTACATTTCTTGCAACATATTGTAGCTCAGGATATTTTGGATTTAAATACTCATATGCAAGAGTTATAGCCTCTGTAACTTCAATAATTTCAGACATATATCTTACATCTGTTGTGTCTTGTATAAAAAATGGCTTTAAAACTGAACATTTTATATCTAAAAATTGAGAAAAAAGTAAATCAACATTTGTAAAAGCTGTACCTATTCCTGTTAAAAAAGCCTTAGATATACTATTTTTATATTTTCCAATTTCAGATAAACATTGCTTTAATATTTCTTGAAATATAGGTTCAACAATTTGCTCTAATGTGGGATCATTTGAGCTCTCACCCTCAGTATATACATTCATTTGTTTACAAGTTGCATAAGCCTTTTCATAAGAGCCAAGACTACTAGTAAAATCATTAAGTAATTGTTTCATTCCAATATTATATGATTTAAATTCAACTACTTTATGATTTATAACAGTAGTGATTGATAACTTAGTATCTATGTTTATTAACATGTAACTACTTTCTTCATCAGAAATAAGCCTTTTTACAATTGGTATTGCTGGACTAATACCTGAAATACTTTTGTCAAAATCAAGTTCACTATTAATTACATCTTTTGGAGTTATATTAAGAATTGCATTTCTTTTATTATCATCATTTTTTGCCTCTGATACCATATAAACATATGAATATCTATCGGGTGCTTTTGCATTTTTTTCGCACCATGATTCATATTCAAGTTTCATAATACTTGGAATATATGATTTGTCTTGGGCTTGTTCATAAACTTGAGTATTATAATAAACATCGTTTTTAGGATTTATTACAACAGGAATATTTTGACTAGAAGTTTCATCTATTATTTGTCTTATGACAAACTTATCATCCTGGTTTGTAAATTTAATACCATACTTTTCAACTTTAACCATTTTATTATTATCTACAGATAATTTAGCATATTTAACTATATTATCATCTAAATAAATACCTAAACAGTTTGCCATTTTATTCCTCCATTTTAAAATTTAAACTCATAAATATTATTTACAAATAAAAGCATTGTTATTAATTTTTTGTCAAATTTTGTAGATGATATTTACACATTTTTACATTCATATTTTATTATATATAAAAATTTATTTCAACACTTTAAGATTATTTTAATAATTTGTTATTTTTTTGAAATGTTTTTGTAATTTTTTTGAAATACTATTTAACATTTGCTACACATACTAACTCTCAATGTAGGAAAAAATCATTTAACAATACTGTTAAATGATTTTTTATTTTTTCAATTATAACGTGATTACTCAATCTGTACATGTTATTGTTTTGATAGAAAGAATTTATTTTCCAACCTATTCTTTTACAACTGTCCTTGCTAATTCATCTTGAAAATTTCTTACATCCTCTTTAAAAGTAGCCTCTTTCGCACACTCTCCACTGGATTGTTTTTTGTAATTGTAAGTATTACTACTGCTGCAAGTATTATTACTACTATTATAGTAACAATCAACACAATCAATGAAATGCATCTTTTATGAGTTAGTTTTGTAAAATTATTTCTATCCCATTTTCCATACACATTCTACCTCTTTCTTTTGTTATTTTTATATACTTTTCATCGCAATTTTCGACAAAAAGATATGATATATTAATATATATTTTTTTTAAAAAGCTTACTCAGTATATTCTATTACCATGCTATAAAAATTTTGGCATGGTAACTTCAATATGACTTTCCTATTATATGAAAATAAATCTCATCTAACCAAAATGTTAAATGAGATTTTATTTTATAAAAGTTTGCCTCAATAAATTTATTTCTTACACTCTATACTTATTTTATTTGCATTTGCTCCCAATTGATCAACTAAAATTTGTTGTATTTGTGCTATTTGCTGTTGTGTTAGATCTCCTTTTGATTTTATAACAACATTTATATTATCATTATTAGTTGGAATTATGACAATATCTTCGATTCCTTTAGCTTTGATTACATTTTCAACCATTGTAATTAAGTTTTTTTGTTTTATAAGTTCACTTAATTTTTGTTGATATTCCTTTATTTCAGCTTCACTACTTTTTTCATTTTTTATAACACTAGTATAATTTTCACTAAGCTCAGAATACATATTATCCCTGTCATACTTAAATACTGCAAGTGCTGAATCTTCAGAATTATTATTTGATGCAGAAGTAGTTTTTGCATCATCATTTTCAGAATTTGACTTATCTTCAGAATAAATGCTAACTTTATCATATGTAAAACTATCTTTTCCATTAACGTACATGGTTTGCCCTAAATTTTTTTCCCTTGTTGGATTATATTTATAGTTTATATACCCGGCCACTCCAACCATAAGCAGAATTGATAATACAGCTATTTGACTTTTTTTAATTACTTTCACACTACCACCTAACCTTGTTTTTCAAAAACCTGAACTTTATATACAGGAATATTTACCACTGTTGATACAGCCGATGCAATTTTTGAACGTAAATCAACACTACTTGCTCCTTTTGCAACAACAATAGCGCCTTCAACCTTTGGACATTCCACACTTTCAACAATAGCAGACTTACTTCCACTTTTCTCGTTATATGCTACAACTTTTTCAGTTGTACTTTTATCGCCAGACTGTTCCTCTTTAGTGTTATATACAACATTTTGTTTTTCTTCTTGTGAATATGATAGTACAATTGAAACATCACTTATTCCCTGTATTTGGGATAAAATCACACTCAACTTATTTTCTAAATCCGAATTACTTACAGAAGTTTTAGAATTACTACTTTCCTCACTACCATTTATATTAATATTACTACTTGTACTATTACTAATACTTTTATTTGTTTTATCATCTGATTTAAAAATATAATTACATGATATAAGTAGAATAACTAAAAGAACAACTAATAATATCAAATTTTGCGTTCTTTTCTTTTTATCTTTAAAAGCAGATTTTATAACTTCCAACTGATTATTCAAAACTATTCTCCCTCCTCTACAACACTTATTTTAGAATAGTCTATATCATACTCACTGTTTATATATCTAACAACTTCATTTACTGATCCAAGATCCGTTTTTTCATTATCTAATTTAGCAATATTAAGTTCTATTTTCGTTACGTTATACTCATCATCAACAACTATGTTTATATTATTTACAACAATATCCTTGTGAGCAAGTTTAAACATAACATCACTTTTTAAATTCTGTATAAACTGGGCTTTAACAAGTTCATCATTTTTGTTATCTAACCCCTCAGAATTTACACTAACTATATTATTTTCATCGGGACTTACTGTATTTAGTATACTATCGATACTTGCCCTTACATTTCCATTTTTTAATAAATCAACTACAGGTGAAACTATAGTTATTACCGTAATTATCCCAACAAGACTATAAATGTACTTTCTTAAATTTGTTTTAGGGACAACCAATTGCACTATTACAATTAGTATTCCTAAACATAACATTGAAACAATCCAATTTCTAAAAATTTCAACCATATAAATTACCTCTTTTCTTTTGTTAAGTCACTATACTATTTACTAAATTAAGAATTATCCCTGTAGAAATTACAAATAAAATAACTACACCAATTAAAATACCCAACATTGTTTTATATACATTTACAAAACCAGATAAATATTTTAAAATAAGTTTATCTGTTGTTATCATCTCAACAAATGCAGCTAATAACATATATATAACCATAATACTTGTAATCTTAAATATTGGAATAATCCCTACTATCACTATACCTAAAATTCCAATAATTCCACCAGTTTTTCCAATTATTTTTGTAGCTCCAACTACCACTTCAAAACTGTCTGAAAAAAACTTTCCAACTACTGGAACAAAGTTAGAAACTGCAGCCTGTGTTGTTTTAACGCTTAATGAATCAACAGATGAACTAAGTGATGTCTCAAGCGATAATACTCCTAAAAATACTGTAAGTACTACTCCTATTGTCCATAGTGAAACGTTGGAAAAAAATTTTGATAATTTCTCTAATCTAATATTTTCAGATATACTACATATTACATTAAACGCCACAGAAATTGACAAAAGTGGAATTACAAAATACGTAACAATAAATCCAACAGAACTTGCTAAAAATAGCAGCAAAGGTTGTATAATTCCTGTAGTAGAGATTTTTCCTGTTGCAATCAGTACTGATAGTAAAAATGGTGATATTACTTGCATTAAAGTTCCCATTGTATTTATTGTAGTCTTTAACATATTTACAGTTTGTACAAATGTTGTAACTGTAATTGTTGCAATTACAATAAAGCATGCAAGATGTGCTATACGTGTAATATCACTTTTATTATCAAGTTCTAAATTTGATAATATTGCCATTATTATAACAATTATAAATATAGTAACTGTTCCTTTTATTGCTGAAGAAACTTCACTTACAAATATTTCTAGCAATTTTGTAAATAAATTTTTATGATTAATATCATTTTTATTTAAAAGTTCATTTGCTATATTTTTAAAATCTATTTCTTGTCCCAAATTTTCATTTACAGAATTATTTATGGTATCAATATATTCATCCAAATTATATGTTTTTCTTGTACTCTCTGTTATATTATTAGTAACTTCCTCTGTTGTTTTTGATACATCATCAGTACTAGTATTACTAGTAAATACTTCACTGGCAAATACAAAATTTGTCTTAAGGATTAAAAAGCAAGTAATAATAAGTATAAATATCTTGCTTAAATGTTGTCTAAATTTTTTCTTTACTACCTTATTCATAAATTACACCAAACCTACTAGTACATTTACAAGTGAACTTATAAGAGGAATAGTTAAAACTACAATTACAACCTTACCTGCCATTTCAAGTTTTGTTGCAATACTACTTTGCCCAGCATCAATACATACATTTTTACCAAATTCAACTATATATGCAATTCCTATTACTTTAATTATAATTAATAAAAAATCAGTATTAACTCCAGATTTAGAAACTAGATCATTTAACACATTAATGACAGATGACATTTTAGATATAGCATAGAGCATTATTCCTATACCTGTAATAATTGAAAGAACCAGTGCCATTTCAGGTCTATAGTTTTTTAATATTATAATCATAATAACTGCAAAAATAGATATGCCAACTATCTTAATTACTTCCATCAAATCACCTACAATTTAAATACAGTTCTTACAGTTTCAAAAAGTGTACTTATTTGTGTTATTACAAGCATAAGAACTATAATAACTCCAGTAAGTGTTGTCATCATTGCTTGATCTTCTCTTCCTGCTTTACTTAGTACTTGATTTAAAACTGCTACTAAAATACCAATTCCTGCTATTTTAAACAATAAATCAATATCCATATTCCACCTCTTAATTTTATATAAATATGATTACAAGCATAAGTCCAGATATAATTCCTATAGTTCTGTATAATTTTGAGTTAGTATTTTTTATTTCATTTGCTTCATTTATTTGATTTTCTAATATATTTATTGTATTTTGTATAATATTTATTTGTCCTTCAATATCACTCCTACCCAAATTCTTAAGAGTAGATATTATTATATCTTTATCATACTTTTCTAAACTTTCTATTTCAGATATATTTTTTTCGATACTTCCTTCAATATATGTCATATTATTACTATCTAACATATCAACTACTATTTGCCCTATTTTTATCTTAAGTTCAGTATTTAGCTTTTGCCTTGCAATTTCATATGCATTTGGAAGTATATTCATCATATATTTTATTTCATTTTCAACTAATTTTAAAAAAGTTACCATTTCTCTTAAAACATATTCTCTTTCTTTTAATTTTCTGGATTTAGACGAGCCAATATATGCTGTAAGAACGACAATAAGAATCGATATTATTATTTTTATAACTATCATCCACATACCTCCATTTTGTTATTTTTAAATTTATGTATATCTTCAATTGTACCTGGCCCATTTCTATTTGATAATATTACTATATTTTCGAAATACCCTTCATTTATTAATTTAGATATACCTGTTTTTCTAGTTATATCCTCTATATTTCTTCCATGCATCGTAAATACAAGTCCTACACCGCTAAGCGCAGCATACTCAATTGCATCTATATCTTTATTTGTTCCTATCTCATCAGTTGCAATTACTGCAAGTCCCATACTTCTTACAAGCATTTCCATTCCTATGTATTTAGGGCAATTGGATATGACATCTGTTCTAATTCCAACATCTAAATTAACCATACCATTAGATACAGATGCTATCTCTCCCCTTTCATCTACAAGACCTACATTTACTCCATTAAATTTCATTATTTCTATTCCACTACTTATTTGTCTAATTAAATCTCTTAACATGGTTGTTTTACCACATCCTGGAGGTGAAACAATTAATGTATTTGAAAACATATTATTATTAATTACATATGGAATTAATTTATCAGCACAACCAATTACTTGCCTTGCCACTCTTATATTCATACTATTTATATTTTTTATATTTTTTATCTTAGAATCCTGCAAAACAACTTCTCCACATATTCCAACCCTATGTCCACCTTTTATAACGACAAAGCCGCTATTTATATCATTTTGTATAGCATATATTGAATTTCTAGATATATTTACCAATATATCCAATAAATCTTTTATTGTAATTACGCATGAAAGTAATATTTCTGTTTTTGAAGCAATTACTATTCCCCTTTTTCCAGCTCTAAGTCTAATTTCAGTTATTCCCTCTCTTGCTCCTATATTTAAAATTTCTTTTGAAATACTGCATGGTAGAACTTTAATTATTTCATCTAACATATGCTCACCTCTTTTTTATATAGTTTACTACACCTATACTAAAAGAATTGTAGAAAATTAGTAAAATACTATAAATAAAAACACTAATTTTAGCAAAAAAGGTAACTAAAATACAAAAACATGTTTGGATAAAAATAGAAAAGGCAGAGTTATAAAACAATTTTTAGAAAATTTAATATAAGAAATTCAAATATACATAAAAAATTAAATAAATGACTTGTGAAGAAAAAAATGATTGTAGTTAGCTATGAAAAAAATATATAAAAATAAAGGATGAGACAACCCACCCTTTTTTTTTATATAATTTTTATTATATTATACTAACTAGATATATTATTCAAAAAGTTTCATAATATCCTCTTTAGACATTTTATTAATAAAACTTTCCCCTTCTTTTACAATTTTATTTGCAATATTCATTTTCTTTTCCTGCAATTTTTCAATTTTTTCTTCAATAGTATCTTTAGCTATTAGCTTAAACACTTGAACATTTTTCTTTTGACCAATTCTATGTGCTCTATCTGTAGCTTGATTTTGTACTGACAAATTCCACCACGGATCAAAATGAATAACAACATCAGCACCGACAAGATTAAGACCCGTACCCCCAGCTTTAAGTGATATAAGGAAAAGATTAACATTATTTTCTATGTTAAATTTATTTACCATATCAATTCTATCATCAGCTTTAGTCTTTCCTGTAAGTTCCATATATTCTATTTTTCTTTTATCCAGTTCTTTTTTTATAATATCAAGCATTGAAGTAAATTGTGAGAAAAGTAAAACTTTATGTCCAGAAGAAATAGCGTCATTTACTACTTCTAAACATTGATTTAATTTTGCAGACTCCCCATCATAATTTGAAACAAAAAGTGATGGATGACAACATATTTGTCTTAACTTTGTAATAAGAGCAAGAATTTTTATTTTATTCTTTTCAAAGCCTGAAGTTTCAGATAATTCTTCCATATCTTCTTTTGCCTTTAATAAATATGACTCATAAACTTTTCTTTGTTCTGTTTCCATATCACTATATAACACTGTTTCAGTTTTTTCAGGCAATTCTTTTAATACTTCTTTTTTTACACGTCTTAAAATAAAAGGCATAACTTGCATTCTTAGCTTTTCCATTACACTTTGGTTACTATCTTTAATTATAGGTGCTTCATAATTTTCTTTAAATTTAGAATATGAATATAAATAACCTGGCATACAAAAGTCAAATATTGACCATAATTCTGCTAAAGAATTTTCAATAGGTGTTCCTGTAAGTGCAAATTTAGTAATACCATTTAATTTTTTCAAAGCTTTTGCATTCTGCGTATTGTTATTTTTTATATATTGTGCCTCATCTGCAACAACATATCTAAAATTATACTTAGTATATTCCTCAATATCCCTTTTTAACATATCATATGATGTTATAGCAACATCATAATTATTTATTTTTTGTATTTTTTCTTTTCTCTCCCTTGCCTGACCAGTTATAACAACAACGTCTAAATCAGGTGCAAATTTATTTATTTCGTTTTCCCAATTCAAATATAACGAACTTGGACATACAACTATGGATGTCTCTCTATTTTTACTTGTATTTTTAGCATCTAAAAACATTGCTATTAACTGAATTGTTTTACCAAGTCCCATTTCATCTGCAAGTATTCCACCAAAATTATATTTATCTAAAACCTTAAGCCAGTTAAAGCCTACCTTTTGATAATCTCTAAGTTTCCCTTTAAAATTACAAGGAACTTCAAAATTTTCATCCTTAGAATTTGCTATACCAAGTATAATATCATCAAATTTTTTATCTTTATTTATACTAATTTTTCCACTACTTGCAAGTTTATCTAAATAAAGTGCCCTATACTTTGGAACCTGTACCTCTTTATTTTTTATATCATCTACAGATATATTTAACGAATCAATTATATTTTCTAAACTTTCAAATCCATTTGACTCTAAGTTCACAAAAGTACCATCTTTTAATCTATGATATTTTTTCTTTAGCTTATATGACTTTAATACACTTTTTAATTCTTTTTCTGAAAAACTTAAATTGGACATATCTATATCAAGAAGTCCATTATTTACCTTTACACCAATAGAAAAACTTTTTGGCGCGATTACTTTTCTTTTCTTTAAATTATCAGTTACATAAACATCAAAATTTTCATTAAATACATCCAAACCACGAGTTAAAAAATCATATATTGAATTTTCATTGCTGATATATAGGTTATGCTTTTTTGTATCTATCTCAAATTTGCACTCTCTAAATATATAACTTGCTTTTTTTTCTTTTAGTGCATTTCTATTACATCTTACATTTAATATTTCTTTTTCATTAAATGGATTAAATTCATTTTCTAAATAACAATACTTTATATCACATACAATGTCCTGATTTTGATCTAAATCAAGATATGCCTTTACAGTTAATTCTTCTGATTTATACTTTTCAATAACATTATCTGGTACATCTACTTTACAACATTTAGATAATCTTGGAATTACATATTCACAAAAACTAGTACAGTCATTCTCTGTCACTCTTATAGTATTTAAATTTTTCTTGCTAAACTCCTTTAACATAGGATATACATTTTTTCTGAAATCTTCTGTACATCTATATAACTTGTCCTTATTTAGTACATAGATATACTCTTGACCTTCGATTAAATGACAATCATCGTCATAAAGAGATACAAAAAGTCCTAATTTAGACTTTTGTACATCAAATTTTACCTCAGGATTTTCCTCAACTAGCTCAAGTAATACATCATCTTTCCCATACATCTTCATTAGAATCTTTTTAGATTTATATATGTCAAAAAAGTCGTCGAGTGCTCCAAAATCTAATTTCATAACAGATTTATATGCTGAAGCTATTGTAAAATAATAACTTCCCATTTTAGCATATTCTTCGTATTCTCCAAACCTTTTTATAATAAACTTTACTAAATCTCTTGATGAAGGATTAAAATTTTGAATTTCATGCTTAAATTCAAGTTTTGCCCCATACTTATATGTATCTTTTTTTCTCATATTTTCATAAAATTCTTGCAAATTTTTTAATTTATACATTCTATCTTGGCCAATACTAAAAAATACATTAAAATTATTATGTAAGTCATCAAATTCTAGTATTGGAATTAAATTTACATTCTTACTTTCTATTTTAGAAGGCATTTCAAGATTTTCATAATATGAAATTATCTTACTTTTTGTATTAATCTGTGTAATCTTATTTGAATAGCCATTATATAGTTTTGCTTCATCTATAGTTTCTTTTTTGTTTTTATTTCCAAATAAATATTCATCTTCATTTACATACATATTAAATATTGCAGCAACAATATGCTTACAAGGTTTAGAAGATGCATATGCAGGACAATTGCAACTATATGATATATGATTATCTTTTTTTGATACATTTACATCATATATATATGTTCCTTCAACATATGACTTTGAAGTATAATTTTCATCATCTTCCATATCTAATTTTGCAACTTTTACCTTTGATTTTTCAAAATATTTTTTCCCTTTTGTTGAGACTGCATTTCCACTTAATTCAAGAACTTTGTTTATATCTTCTGGTTTTATTAACATTTTTCACTCCTACACATCATATTAAATCATCAAATATTATATCATAGTATTTTCATTCTATCAATTGATTTTAAAGTTATTTTTTTCGGGCTATATTTCTACTTTATTTTTTTACATTTAGTGAACATACTCATCGTCTATTATGCCAAGTATTTCCTCTAAAATATCCTCAAGAGTCAGCATCCCAATTATATTGTTTTTACTATTTTTTACAAGAGCAAGGTGCATTTTATTTTTTTTCATTTTCATATACACCCTGTGTGCCGTATTGTTATCGTCTACTACAAGTGGATGTCTTAATATGCTCTCAACTTTAATCTTTCCAGTCTTTAAATTTTCATAATTATTAAGCGTGTCTTTTACGTATAACGCTCCTAATATAGTTTGATTATTACCATCATATACTAGTAATCTTGAGTATGTTGTATCTTTGAATTTCTTCATAATTTTATAAAAAGAATCTTTAATTTTTACACTAGCTGATTTTTCTATTGGATTCATAATTTCAGATACAGGTATCTTAAACGATGTTGCAACTCTTTCCATGATTTCTTTTTCTGTTTTGTTTATACTGCCTTTGTGATATTCTACATTTGTAAAATGTTTAATTTCGTCTTTCATATATAACAAATCTTCACTTTTATCTTTTCTTTTATGATATGAATCATCCAAAATGGTTGCAATAAACGATAAAGGAAGTAAAAGTTTTGATACAATTTCAAACATATATATTGCAACTATATTTACTTTTTTTGTTTTTCTTGTTAATGCTAAATGCTTAGGTATATATGTTCCAATTATCATTGTTATATACGTTGCAACAATTGTTAATATTAAAATTGTTGCATACTTTATCAAACTAAACGTTGTGTTAGAAAATTGGTGAGAAAAATTATTTATAAGTGGCATTCCGTATTTTTCAACAACTATTCCAGATATTACAAACTCCAAAATTGTAACAGAAAGTTCGGTAGTAATTACAGCTTTATCTTGATTTTTAATAATTTTTTTTGCACTCTTACTTAAATTAAATATCTTATTCTTATCTAACATATTAATATATGTCGATCCATATATTAATATCATAATACAAATTATTGATACACTAATTATAGCTATTTCCATTTTAATTATTATCTCCTTCTCTAAATAATACCACTTAAAAATTTAAGTGGTATTATTTACATATTATATAATTTACTTTAAATTACCTGTTATAACCTGCCATGTATCACTTGTTTCTAGTCCTTTTTGCCAAGCAGATATTCCTGCTAAATTGTATTTGTTTACAAGCTCAACTCTTTTTCTCATTGATTCTTTATCTTCAAGCCATAGCTTGTATGTAAGCTCACCTTTCACAACTTCTGCATAATTTTGTCCTGCATCTTCATCCCATACTGTTGCAACATCATTTCTTGATAAGAAATCTTGACAATCTTGCATTGAATATATTTTACTACTTGGTTTTTCTGTTGCATTTTTTACAGTCCAAAGCCTTGTATAGAATGGAACTCCAAGTATTATTTTATCTGAAGGTATTTTTGAATCATTTATTAAAGAATTAATTTGGTTTTCAACTTCTGATACTTTAGAAATAGATCCTGCCTCATTTGACCAAGAGCCTTTTTGGTCATATCCCATAAGGGCCACATAGTCAACAGCTTCTCCTATTCTTTGTCTATCGATATACCTTACGAAATAAAAATCTACTGATACAGTAATACCTTCATTTCTAAGTATTGGTGTAAGTTCACGTATAAACTGAGTATATAAATCTCTATCTTCGTCTTTCATTGACTCAAAGTCAATATTAATTCCGTCTAATTTATCTTTTTTCGCAATGTCTCTTATATTTTTTATAAACTTCTCTCTATTATATTCACTTTTTAAAAGAGCTGATGTATCACTTGCAGAATAATTTGTTGAGTCTATTCCATTAGTTATTATTGGCCAAATTTTATACCCATATTCTTTTGCCTTTGAATAATAGCTACTGCTAAACTTTGATGTAATTTCTCCACTTGTATTTTTTAGCTCGTACCATGTTGGAGATACTACATTTACTCCATCAATCTTTTTATCACCAAGTGTATTCAAATTACTTCCATATTGCCAAAACATTACAATTTTATCTTTATTAGCATTTTCTCCAACTTGTTCTTCATTACTTTCTGGTGAACTTCCATCAGGTAATGTAATGTTATTTTTAGAAATATAACCTACAACACCTTTATCTGTTTTAACCTTATACCAGCTTTTATGTTCTAAACTATCTGCATAAACAGTAACCTTATCACTTGTATTTAACATATCAAGTACATCTGATTTAGTTGATATATCAGAGTAAACATTTACTAAGTTATAATTTACAGGAATATCACTTGTACTTAATTTATCAACTACGATTGTATTTGTTTTATCGTTATATTCAGTTTTAATATTATATTCTTCCTTTAAAAGATTAATATCAATGTATGGTTGTCCATTAACAATTCTTGCCGGAGTATCTATATCAACATATTCAAAATTTTTAGACATTTTTTTTTCATCTATTTTTAATTTTACAACTTTATCATCAGTTGTTACTATAACTTTAGTTGCTACTGTATCATAGTATATATTTTTATCAATTGTTTTTGAAATTGTATCTACGGATATATATAATCCTCCATCTTTTACAAATGGCTCATAATTTGTTTTTATATTATCTCCATAAATTACAAGACCTGCATTATCTGAGTTTGTATTTCCTTTTATTTTATTTATATTAAAAAACATCACTAATACTACAATTGTAAATATTAGTGGTATTATACATCTTTTTAATTCTTTCATCTAATATCCACCTCAACATCTATATTATACAATATATTTATAATTTTGTGAATATTAATTTTAAAATATACTAACTTTTTTATTATAACAGTTTTTAATTGCTTGAAAATATACCAAAATATATTATTAAACAATTTTTAAAATTATAATCAAAAAATAAGGTATGTATCTAAATCTGACATTTACCTTATTTATAACTAATATATAGATAAAGTTATTTTTTAAATGAGAAATAACTTTCTTTAAATTAATAATTATTTTTAATTTAAAAATAAATTTCTGGAGTATAAAAAAATATGTCAAAATTAATTTTATACAAAGTATTAAATGAAATATAAATATTTCTATTTATTTTCTTACTTTACCGAGTTTTCTATTAATATACCTAACAATTTACTATACGAAAGCCCTGTATTTTCAAATAATTTAGGATACATACTAATATTTGTAAATCCTGGCATTGTATTTATTTCGTTTAAATATATATTATTTTCTTTATCTAAGAAGAAATCGATGCGAGAAATATCTTTTCCATCAATTATTCTAAAAGCTTTTTTAGCTATATTTTTTATTTCAATTTCAACTTCCTTTGAAATATCTGCTGGAATTATACACTTAGATTCTTTATTATTATACTTAGAATCATAATCATAAAATTTTCCTGCTGAGATAACTTCTCCTATACTTGATGTTATAACATCCTTATCTTCTAACACTCCACACTCTAATTCTCTTCCATCAATTTCCTCTTCTATAAGGATTTTCCTATCATATTTACTTGCAATGTATATTGCTTTTATTAGTTCCTCTTTATTTTGAACTTTACTTATTCCAACTGAAGAGCCCGAGTTTGAAGGCTTTACAAACATAGGAAATTTAAGTAAATGTATTATATTGTCAGTTATTTTGTAAATATCCATCTCTGTTTCATTAAACATATCATCAACATATATATATTTATTATTATCATATCTTAAATATACATACTTCGTTTGTTTAATCCCAGTCTGCTTAAATAATTTTTTTTGATAAACTTTATCCATAGCAATAGCTGATGAAAGCACGTTACAACCAACATATGGAATATTAAGCATTTCAAACATTCCCTGTATTTTTCCATCTTCTCCGTATAATCCATGTAAAACAGGAAAAGCAACATCAAAATCTTTCAAATAAGTAGTAATATTTTCTAATTTTATGATACTTTCTGGAATGTTAAATTCATACTCTTTATTAAAATCAACTTTATACCAACATCCATATTTATCAATATATATCCCACTTACAATATATTTTTCTTTATCTATGTTTTTTATAACTGACTTTGCGGATATAACAGATACATCATGTTCCGTTGATATGCCACCAAATATTACTACCACTTTTTTCATACTCTCACCTTATTTTAATTTTTTTGATATCTCGTTATATATTTCACTAAATTTCATTGAATTAGATGCCTTAAGCAATATAGCCGAATCTCCAATAATTACTTTTTCTAAAAATTTAATTGCGTCGCTATTATTATCCACACTTTTAACATTTTCTTCAGGCATACCTAAAATACGTGCTCCTTCTGCAATTTTTTTAGAATAATCTCCTACTGTTACAAGTAAATCTATATTATTTTCATATACACTTTTTCCCACTTTTAAATGAAGTTCGTTTGAAAATTCACCAAGTTCTAACATATCGCCTAAAACTGCAATTTTGTATTTATCTTTAAAGCTTCCTAAAAATTCAAGGGCTGCCTTCATTGAATCATAACTTGCGTTATATGTGTCATTTATTATAGTGATATTATCTTTAAAATTATCTACTTCCATTCTATTTTCTGTAAGAGAGAATTCATTTATTCCTGTTATTATATCGTTTATATCAATTCCAACTTCTCTACCTACACAAATTGCACAAAGGGCGTTATATACAAAGTGTTTTCCTGATACAGGCACATTAATATTATATTTATTATTATTAAAACTTACATCAAAACTACTACTATTTGTACCAATATTTATATTTAAAGCCATAACATCAGAATGATTATCTATTCCAAATCCAATACTTTTACATTTTTTAAATAAATCTTTATTATTATTTAACATATCATTATCATTGTTATATACAAGCACTCCATTTTCTTTCATGCCATTTAATATTTCAAGTTTTGCTTTTAAAATATTCTCTCTTGAGCCCAAATTTCCTATATGCGAAGTTCCAACATTTGTTATAACAGATACGGTAGGTTCTGCAATATTAGATAGATAATCAATTTCACCTTTATGATTCATTCCCATTTCTATTACTGCTGCTTCATGTTCCTCTTTAAGCCTTAATATTGTTAACGGAAGTCCTATATCGCTATTAAAATTACCTTCTGTTTTTAGTGTATTATATTTTTTAGAAATAACACTTGCAATAATATCCTTCGTACTTGTTTTTCCAACACTACCTGTAACACCAACTACAGGAATATTAAACATTTCTCTTTTGTATTTTGCAAGTAATCCTAAAGCTTTTATAGTATCTTTTACAATTATTATATTTTTATTCTTGTACTTTTCTATACAATTGTCATCAATCTCTATTCCCTGCAAGATACAAGTACTAGCTCCATTTTCAAATGCTTTTTCATACATAGCATTTCCATCAAAATTTTCGCCTTTTATTCCAACAAAAGTATCATTTTCTTTAATTTCTCTTGTATCTATTTTAAAATTATCACATGTTGCATTATTATCCCCACATACAAGCCTTCCACCGCATTTTTCTATAACATCTATAACATATATATCTTTCACGCTATTTCTCCTTTATACATTTTATTTTTTTTACTATAAATTATGATTGTTTCAAATATTAAATATTATATAATACTTCTAGTTACATTTAATAATAGTTGAAGTGATATATTCAAATATAAAGTTAACACAATCATCAATCATTTCATTTAACATCTCTTTTGAATAAAGTATAAGTGGTACTTTTACATTATTATCTGCAGAAGCACTTAAAGAATTAAAATAATTAATTACTTTTATAATATCCTTTTGCTCTACCTCAAATGTTTTTAATTTTGAAAGAGAGTCTAAAATATTTGAAGTGTATGCTATACTCACATTATCAATATTTAATACTTTTTCAAAAGAATTAAAATCTTCTTGTTTAATTCTTATCATTGTGTTTCTATTACACTCTAAAATTTCATTTCTTTTTGTTTTAATACCACAAACTTCCCCTGAATTATCAAGTAAAACCTTGTTTGTATATGTATATTTATTAAAATAATAATCTGTCATTAAATGTACTAAATATCCTAGTATAAGAGGATCTTGAATATCATCCAAATGAACATTTTTAAATGTCTCATAATCTGGAAGACAAAATTTTCCTCCATTTATTATAGTATACTCCCTATAATGACTTACCTGATATTCAATAATCTTTGACACATTTTTTACAACATGCCCTCCATACATATCAGGGAGTATATTTCCAAGTAAAAATTTATCCTTATCTTCATAATAATTTAACTTACTATTTAACTTATTTGCAACTTGTGCATGTATTTTCCAAGATGGCATTTTATTACTCCTTTCATTCCTATATTTAAATTATATTTATTGCTCCTTATATTTCTAAAACTTCAAGTGGTGTGTAATTTGCCATAAGTCTTTTGAAACCATATTTATCAAACATAATTTCTAGCTTAAAATCATCTCCTTCAGCTTCAATATTTTGTATAATTCCTTCTCCAAATTTTTTATGCTTTATCCTCATTCCTACCGTATAATTTACGTTTTTCTTTTCAGTGACAACTCTATTTGTATTACCAGTTATATTTTTTAAGAAGTTGTCAACACTCATACCAAAGCTTGCCTTTTTAGATACCTTAGAATCTATTTTTCCATATCCACTACCAATATTTGAAAGAACACCTTGAACTTTAGTATATTCGTTATCAATATTTTTTTCTTTTTTCTTATTATTTTTGTGAATGTTATCCCTAGAATCCTCGTCAAGAAGTTCTTCTGATATTTCATCTATAAATCTTGAAGGATAAGAGTATGTTGTCATACCATAAAGTGTTCTTTTATTTGTATTTGTAAGGAACAATTTTTCTTTTGCCCTTGTTATTCCAACATAACAAAGCCTTCTTTCTTCTTCAGTAGACTCATCTTCTTCTATAGATTTTTTAGATGGGAAAAGTCCCTCTTCCATACCAACTAAAAATACAACATTAAATTCAAGGCCCTTAGCACTATGCATAGTCATAAGAGTAACAGCTTCTGCACCTTCTTCTAAACTATCTACATCAGATACCAAAGCAATGCTATCTAAGAAATCAGCAAGTGTATTATCTGCATTTTCTTTTTCAAATTCCATAGCAACGCCAATAAATTCCATAAGATTATCAAATCTCATTTCACTTTCCTTGTCTTCAGTTTCATTTAGCATAGCTTCATATCCAGAGTTCTTTAGTACTAATTTTATATATTCTGATACTGGCATAGTATCTTTTTTAGAAATAAGGTCTTCCATCATATCCCTAAACATTATTATATTTCCAGCACTTCTAATTCCAACTAAATTATCACTATCTTTGATTACGTTATATATAGAAGTATTGTTAGCAGCTGCAATTTCATCTAATCTATCTAAAGCTGTATTTCCAATTCCTCTTTTTGGTTCATTTATTATTCTTCTTAGGGATATATTATCATTTGGATTCTGAATGAATTTAAGATAACTTGTAATATCCTTTATTTCTTTTCTTGCATAGAATTTTATACCACCAATTAATCTATATGGTGTACCTGATCTCATAAATACTTCTTCAAGTACACGAGCTTGTGCATTAGTTCTAAACAAGACAGCAAAATCAGAATATGTCTTATTTTCTTTTTTACATATTTCATCTATTTTATCAACAATATATTCTACTTCTTCATATTCATTTGACAAAGTATTATATACTATTTTATCTCCTTGTTTATTCTCTGTCCAAAGTTTTTTATCAATTTTTGATTTATTATTTTTTATTACCTGATTTGCTGCCTCAAGTATAGTTTTTGTACTTCTATAATTTTCTTCTAATTTTACAATTTTAGCATTTGGAAATTCTTTCTCAAAATTTAGTATATTTGAAATATCTGCCCCTCTAAAGCCATATATACTTTGTGATTCATCACCAACTACACATATATTTCCATGTGCTGCTGAAAGTAAAGATATTAACAAAAATTGTATTTTATTTGTATCCTGATACTCATCAACTAATATGTATTTAAATTTGTTTTGATAATATTCTAACCTATCTGGATTATTCATAAACACTTTTACAGTTAACATTATTATATCATCAAAATCAATCCCATTATTTTTCTTTAACAGTTCTTGATATGAAATATATACTTGTGCTACCTTTTCTTTTCTAAAATCTCCAGATGCTTCTGTTAAATACTCTTCTGGCCCTTTCATATTATCTTTTGCTCTTGATATTTCATATTTTATATATGACACTGGATATTCTTTATCGGATATATTTAATTTCTTTAACACTTCTTTTATAACCTTTTCTTTATCTAATTCATCAAATATATTAAAATCTCTAGAATACCCTAAAAGCTCTATTTCTCTTTTTAGAATTCTTACACAAACTGAATGAAATGTCCCAAGCCAAATATCATTTGCATTTTCTTCTACAAGTGATAATACTCTTTCTTTCATCTCTTTTGCTGCTTTATTTGTAAATGTAATAGCTAAAATTTCCCATGGCTTTACAATATTTTGTTCTAATAGATATGCTATTTTATATGTAAGTACACGAGTTTTTCCACTTCCTGCACCTGCAAGTATTAAAAGTGGTCCGTCAGTGTAGCTTGCTGCTTCTCTTTGTTTATCATTTAATTTATCTAATAAATTGCTCATATAATACCTCTTTTCAAACTTTTGTTTATACCACAATATTATATCAATTTTTAGTATAAAGTGCAATGAAAATTTAATAAATAAAACAATAAAATATTTATCTAATGTTACTATTCAGACTAGAATCTAAAATTTTAGTAACAATATGTAACTAATAGAAACAAAACATTTGGAATTGATAAATATCGTGCTTAAAACAAAGAAAAAAAGGTTAAATGTGAATAACATAATTCATATTTAATCTTTTTTTGTATATTAACTATTTTTTTAACGAAAATTAATGAGTATCTTTTCAACTATATAGTATAAAAAAATTTACACACTAGTCTTGACAAGGTCTCTTGATTATTTATCTAAAATTCATAGTATATACAAACTCCATTTTTGTATATACAAAATTTCTAATACACCAGACAGTGGTCTGTGCTACTTGATATAAAGCCTAGGGCGAAATCCTATACCGTCATTTGCGACAGAGGTACTAAAGCTGCTACGACATGAAACAGGACATTGACTACCGTCAGGAGCGTAGCCACCGCCACGACTAATGAAATCAGAACTGTAAGCCTCACTCGTCCATTCAAATACATTTCCTGCTAAATCATATATATTTTTTACCATCCATTTACCACTATATCCTGCTCCTTGTTTTGTTCCATATCCTGATACATTTGCAGGCGATAATGAATTATAATAATTTCCATAATATCTGCTGTCTTTTAAACTTGCTAATTCATTTATACTTTTTAAACTACCTTCTATCCAGTGACATGTTGTATCCCATGCTTTTCCTGTAAGTAATCCTGTTTGCACATATTCATTACTTATCATACTTTCTGCACTTGCTTTTGAATTTGTATAAGTTATATTTGTCCAAATTATTGCATCTTTTTTGCTTACTGGTATTCCTGTTTTATTACTTGTTGATGTATCTCCCTCTGGTATCCCTGCTTCATATCTTCCTATATAAAAGCCTCCATATTTTTTTACATCTGCTGTTTCATCTGTTATACCATTTGGTAATGCATCATCACCTGTTGGTTTTAGCCCTGAAAAACTTGTATCTTTTACATATGTACTCTCTGTTGCTGGTATCCATACAAATTCATTACCTTTTTCATCTTGTATTACAAGTCCTGTATCTTTTGTTCCCTCTTTATACGTAAATCCTTTTGGGATTGGTACTCCTTCTCTTACATCAGCCATTGTGTCCTTCCATTCTTCACTTTTCTTTGTTGCTCCATCTGTTACTTCTGAAAACCATTTATACTCTGTATTATTTTCAGTTTCTCCATTCCATGCTAATTTTCCTTTTATTACTGATACTTTATCTTTATACTTCTTTGTACTTGGTAACTCTGTTACCATAGCATCTCCTGATAAATTTACACTTGATTTATCAAAGCTTGTTGGATCATCTGTATATTTTTTTGACAAATACATCGACAATTCATCTTGTATAGCTGTTACATCTTCCTTAAATGTTGCCTCTTTTGCACTACTTACTGGGTTATTTTTTGTTATTGTAAGTATAACCGCTGCTGCAAGTATTATTATCACTATTATTGTTACAATTAACACAATTAAAGATATACCCCTTTTATGAGTTAGTTTTGTAAAACTTTTATTTACATCTATTTTTTCCTTTAATTTCATATATTTTTCCTCTCTTTCTTTAGTTTTTATACATAGAACTAGTACGTATTTTTATTATATTGTATTTTAAATCTTTTTTCAATAACTATTTATAATTCTTTTGTATATTATATTGCTAATAGAAATTAATTTTGTATTTTTGGTTAATTATAATCTAAATAGTAACCGAGAATAAATGTATTATGATTAATAGTCAATTGAATATAGCAAAGTTTTATAATTTATAAGAAGAATCGCCTTAAATGTTATATTTAAGACGATTTAATTATTTAAATATATTTTTTCTTCATTTTCTTTAATTGTTTTTTACCTTGTTGAAACATTTCTATAATATTAGAACTATTCATTACACCAACAACAGTTCCTGCAATTATACCCATTATAGCTCCTTTAGCAAAATCCATAAAATCACTCCTTTCACTTTTTATTATTTTTAGTTTTATATATGTTTTTTAAACTAGAAAATATTTCATAAAAACCTATAATGACCATAAAAAGGTAAAAACAATTTTTCAAAATTTTTTCATCTATAATTTTTAATAGAAAAATACCACAAATACTTCCAACACACACTGGAAGTATTAATTTTAAAAGATTTTTAAAATCAATATTTTTATTTTTTATATTATAAATGGTAGTTGCAATACCAACTGCAATAAACATAATTAAATTATATCCTTGTGCTTGTTTATGTTCTAAAAGATTAAATATAGTGGTAAGTAGTATAAAAATACTACCTCCTCCTATTCCCATTCCAGCAACTACTCCACTAACAATAGAAATTAAAATTAAAAATATACTCATTTATTTATACTCCTCTTTCTTGAAAAAATTTAAAAACTGTAAGGCATACAAGCAAAATTCCTGAGATTAAATTTAAAATATTTGCTGGTATTTTTTTCATTAATTTAGTTCCGATAATTCCTGTAATGCATGCAATTAACACTAAAATTATAGCTGTTTCAAGTTTAAAATTTAATGAATCCTTATATCCAAAAATTGCGAAAAAGCTTGATATTGAAAGTACAGCTACACTTAAAGCTCTTACCTTATGAGTTTCAATTTTTAAAAAATATATTAAATAAAATACCAATACCTGTCCAGATCCAGCCGCAAAAATACTATTCAAAATTCCAACAAAAAAACTTACTACATAAATCATACTTTTATTATTAGTAAAATAAAAAAAAACATGCAAGAAATATCTTACATGTTTAAACTCTTAATCTTCTTTATTTGTATTTTCTTCATTATTATATTTTGGCGTAAAATCTAACATTTCATCTTCTAAATCTTCAATTCTGACATTAGAATTATCATTATTTAAATCCAAATCTGTAGAAGATTCCATATTTTCATCATTATTTTTTATAATTAAGTTTTCATCTATACTATTTGAATTATCTAAATGTACTTCATTTTCTTTAGTTATACTTTCTTCATTTTCTTTTTTATTTATATTAATATCTAAATCTTTTTCATTTAAACTTTTATCATCATTATTTATTATATTTTCAGACGTTAAATTATTATTGACTTCACTTTTTTCTTGTGTATTACTTATATCATTTAAGTTGCCATTATTATCATTTGGATTATTAAAATTATTTTGAGTACCAGTAGAATTTCCATCATCTGTAGGTGTTGGCCCCTCATTGTTGTTTTTATTTTTGATTATTTTGTAAAGGATATATGCTATAGTACTTCCAGCTGTAACTATAATTACTATTAATGCATCCGTGCTTAAAAATCCACCAGTAACAGGTAATTTTTTATGCTCATTTGATACTTTTTTTTCTACAGTTTCATTATTCTTTTTTATTTTTACATCATATGTTTTGTTATCAATGATATATTCATCTGGCACCTCAACTTCTTGATATATATATTCGCCAGTTGGTAATGCTTTTGTTGTAGCTATACCATTTTCATCTGTAACTATAGCATCTACAATATCATTGTTTGATTTATCAATTACATTAAATTTAGCATTTGCAATTGCAACTTTACTATCTTTATCAAATTTTATAATTTTTATATTTCCATGAGATCTCTTATTTACGACTTTTACACTAGCTTCTAAATTTTTAGCATTAATCTCAAAATCATATTCATTAGTATCTAAAACATATTCATCTGGTACATCAATTTCTTTATATTTATAATTTCCTAGTTTTAAATTATCTAAAGTTGCTGTTCCTGTAGAGTCTGTTTTTATAGTTCCAACATTCTTATTTTCACTATTTAAAATTTGGAATTTTACTCCTTCTATTGGTGAATCATTTTCATCAACCTTAATAATTTTTAATTTTCCTCTTACTTGAATATTTTTAACTTTTTTTTCAAGCATTTCATTATTTTTCTTAATTTTGAATTCATATTTTTTGTTATCTAAAACATATTCAGGTGGTACTTCTATTTCCTGATAAAAATATTCACCTGTTGGTAATGCTTTTGTTCTTGCAATACCATTTTCATCAGTAGTTATTGTATCAACAACTTTATCACTTGATTTTTCTATTATATTAAACTTTACCTTTGAAACTGGCTGTTTAGTTTCCTTATCTAGTTTTATAATCTTTAAAATTCCCTTTGCTCTTTGATTTACAATCCTAGCATTGACTTCTCTTGATTCTGAAGTTATTTCAAATTCATGTTCTTTTTCGTCTAAAACATATAAATAAGGTGTATCTATTTCTTTATATTTATACTTACCTACAGTTAAATTTTGTACTGAAGCCTTACCATTTGCATCAGTTGTAACAGTTGCAACAACCTTGTTATTTGAATCCAAAATTTGGAACTTAACTCCTTCAATTGATTTATCGTTTTCATCTACCTTAATTATATTAATAACACCATAGATCTTCTTATCAACCATACTTTGTTCAACAATTTGATTTTGTGTTTCAATTTTAAAAGTATACTCTTTTGGATCTATATCATATCCTTCAGGAGCTTTTACCTCTTTATATGTATATGTACCCTTACCTAAATCAGGTGAAGATGCCTTTCCATTTTTGTCGGTAACCAATTTTGCAACTACCTTTTTATTTACATCATATATTTCAAATTCTGCTCCTTCAAGTGGTTTTTCTCCATCATCGCCTATTTTTATCAATTGTAGTTTTCCCACAATTTTTTCATTTGTTTTTGTTTCTCTTATTACACTATTTTTTTCTGTAATACTAAAGTTTTTTACCTGAGTATCCATAATGTATCCATCCGGAACTGAAACTTCTTTATACGTATATGAACCTTTTTCTAATTCTGGACTTGTTGCAATACCATTCTCATTGCTTGTTAATTTAGCAACTACTTTGTTATTTGCATCATATATTTCAAATACAGCACCTGCAATTGGAGTTTTTGCAGTTTTTTCTATTTTTGTTATTTGAAGAACACCTTTTACTTTAGTATTTTTTACCTCGACCTTTGTCGTTTGATTCCTTTTCACCGTTATATTATAACTTGCTTTTTCTATAATATATCCGTCTGGAACTGAACTTTCAATTAATGTATAATTTCCAAGATCTAGTTTATTAAAATTTAAATTTCCCTTTGCATCAGTTTTACCTGTAGCTACTTGTTTTCCTTTTGAATCTAACAAACTAAATTCTGCTCCTTGAACAGGTTTTTTATCTTGATCTGATTTTACAACGGCTATATTTCCTTTACTTTCCTTCCATGATGCTGTAGCACTACCTGATACATCAACCTGTTCTGTATCTAAAAATACAAAATTTTGCCAACTTCTTTTTCCATATATTACTCCGACATATTTATTAGCTGTTCCAGTTGCAGTTAATTTTAAACTACCTGCTGGTAATGATTTATTAACCAAAACATATATTTCTTCATTTTTAGCAAATGATGATTTTTCTTTATTATTTTTATCAACAATTTTTGTTCCTGCAGGTTGTCCAGACAAAGTCACTTTAACTTTGTTTAAAGATGAATAACCCGTAACTTTTACTTTATATGGTCCAATTTTTATTTGACTATTACTATATTCATAGTTAACTTTTGAGCTTGATGAGTCAAGAGCAAAAGTTCCAGGATTATAGCTTTTACTAAGTAACTGTTTTGCAACTTTCTTTCCATTTGTAACCATTTCTGATGTGTACTGGCTATATTTTAAATTAGGTTGCAATTTATTCATATCAAAATTTAATCCTTTAGTATCTGAAGTTCCATTTACAGCGCTCCATACAGCCATTTGCGTTGCAAGGTATGCTTCTTCATTATTAGGAAGTCCTAACTGTGATGCAGATTTTGCAGGATAACCATTCATAAGGACAGCAACAACTTTATTTGATTTTACGTTCCCAATATATTGAAGTCCTGTTCCATTTGGTGGATTCTTTACATCATAATCCATACAATATGCAACATGACCACCCATCCATGATATTGCATAATAACTATATGAATTATGGTTATTATCAAAAGCATATGGATGTTGTATGCCGTCTTTAAATGTATATACTAATGTTTCCCTTCCCGCTTTTAAGAAAAATGGATTTACATCTACAAGCATTATTACCGTAAGAATTGCAGTAATAATTATTTTTGCTTTAGTATTCCTTAATTTAGATAATCCACTTCCTACCTTTTTTAATATTTTTTTCATACGTATTCCTCCAAATATATCATCTATATATTTATGTTGCAATCATTCTAGCATAAATAATTATGCTAGTCAAAACATTATGTTATCTTTTTTTGCTATTTTACTTGCTTTTGTACATAACTTTGTGGGCTATTTTCGTGTTTTATTTGAAATATTACATTTTCATTAAATCTATGACTTGTTTTTGTAAAATTTCCATACAAGTATTGATATTGCTGAGGAAATCGTTATTTTTACTTTTTTGCAAAATATAAAGGCATGTAAAATTTTATAAAATACATGCCTTTATTTATTATTCTTCTATTATATAATTTTTATACTTTCCATAGTCTTTTTTATTTAAACATATCTCTATTAATGTTCCATCATTTGTGTACTGAGTAGATATAAAATCATACTTTTCCTTTAAATATGAAACAATATCACCCCTTTTAAAAGGAATTTCCATTTTACATGTTACATATTCTTTAAAAATATTATTTGAAATTACATTAATTAGCTCATTTATTCCAATATTGTTTTTTGCAGATATATATACTTTATTTTCATCAACATATGGTAATTTGGTATCATTAACCTTATCGCATTTATTAAATACATAAATTACAGGAATATTATCTGCTCCAATTTCTTTTAATGTGCTATTTGTCACTCGTATATTTTCTTCATATTCCTCGTTAGAAAAATCAACAACATGAAGTAACAAATCTGAATTTTTTACTTCATCTAATGTACTTCTAAATGCTTTTATAAGCATATGAGGAAGTTCACGTATAAATCCAACTGTATCAGATAATAAAAACTCTTTTCCATCTTTAATTTTTATTTTTCGTATACTTGTTTCAAGTGTTGCAAATAGCATATCTTCTTCGTATACTTTTTTAGATTCATCAGAAAGTGATAAATCCACAAGAGTATTTAATAATGTAGATTTACCAGCATTTGTATATCCAACAAGAGAAACTAAAGGAATCTCAGAGTCGCTTCTTTTTCTTCTTTGTATGTTTCTTCTTGTTTCAATTTCTGAAAGCTCTTTATTTAATTTGCTAATTCTATCTTCTATTATTCTTCTATCTAATTCAATCTGTTTTTCTCCACTACCTTTATTGCTAAATCCGCTTCCACCACCTTGTCTTCCAAGAGACAAATGAAGTCCTGAAAGTCTTGGAAGCATATATCTAAGTTTTGAAATTTCAACTTGCATTTTAGCTTCATTAGTCTTAGCTCTTAGTGCAAATATATTCAGGATTATTGATGTTCTATCTAAAATTTGAATATTTAATTTTAATTCTAAATTCTTTAGTTGAGACGGAGAAAGCTCATTATTAAAAACTACTAAGTCAGGATGTAATTCGTTAATTTTATCTTTTATTTCTTCCAATTTTCCACTTCCAACATAAAAAGCAGAATTAATTTCTTTTAAATTTTGCACAACGCTTCCTATTGGTAGCATTTGACATGCTTTTACAAGTTTTTCTAATTCACTCATTGATTTAAAAAAATAAAATTCATCATTTAAATTTACTCCTACAAGTAAAACTTTTTGTTTTTCTTCCATAAAAAATACCTCTATATATAACTTTTATATTATATATAGAAGTATACCATACTTTTAAACTTTTGAATATATTTTATATATTATTTATTAAATTTTAATGTATAATTTCTTGTACTCTTCCAACTTGACCATCTTCAAGTCTAACCTTAATACCTCTTGGATGAACAGCACTATTAGTCAAAATATCTTTTACAATACCTTCTGTTAAAACACCTGTAGGTTGATCTTTTTTTAGTACAATTTTTACTCTTATTCCAGGCTTTATATTACTTCTAATTTGATTTTCCAAAACTATCACCTAGATTATTATAACATATAAATATAATATTTAATATATTTTTTAAATATAATTACTTTTTTTATCTAATTTAATTCTTAAATTTTGAATTATATCTTTACTATTTATAATTTTAGTGCAACAAAAATACTCATGTCCTTTCATATAACAATCTTTATATGATATTCTAAATATTATTTCATCTTTTTTATTATATAAATAACTTTTAACTAAATAAAATTTAGTTATCTTATTACTCGTAAAGCCACAATCAAATTTTTTTCTATATTCTTTAACAATATTTTCTAATAATTTAGTCGTAAGAATTGTATCAGTATATCCATTATATATTAAAAACTCTTTTAATTCATTATCAAGATCTCTTTGCTTTTTATAATAGCCTTTTATCTTTATTGTTTTTTTATTATATATTTTTCATGTGTATTTATACCGTGTTCAATATGTACAAGTAATATCCTAGGTATTTCTTTTTTCTTATCAAAATGTTTGGTTATATAAAAAGTAATTACTGCAATTAAAATTGGCAGGAAAAAATATTGGCTATATAATATATAAAATCAATCATGACAGCTCCTATACACTTAATTTATATATAATTTCCAAATTTTTAATATCTATATACTATACAAAGTGCATTAAAATTATACATTTTATTTATTTTTTGTCGATAATTGTCGAACATCAAATTTACATTTTTGCCAAATTATTCCACATGTCTAAAATCCTGTTTTTGGAAGTTCTATTTTTTCTTTTTCTTCTATTTTGTCATTCTTAAATTCTACACTTGTTGTACATCCAACTTTTAAATCTACTACTTTCTCACTATTTTGTTTATCAATTATATATGGATATGGAACTTCAACTTCTTGTATTTTTACCTTTATATTCTTAAATATATCTAAATCTTTTTCAACATCTAAATAAATTTTTCCAGCCTTATCAGTTATATAACTTCCAATAAATTTATTATCCAAATCATATATGTTAAATTTTACATTTGGTATAACAATATTTTCATCTTTTGCATCTTTTTTTACAATACTTAAATTAGTTTTTACTTCATTTATACTTCCAATAATAAACGTATTTTTTAACTTTATAGGCTCTAAAGAAAGTGACAAATCCTGCATTCCACTAATACTTGATTTCCCAAAAAGAACTGCTCCCTCTTTATACCTACTTTCAATATTTATCTTATAATTCAAATTTCCACTATTATCTTTTCTTGGAATCAAAAGTTTTATTTCCTTATTTCCAATTATATTATCTATTTTTTTATTATTTCTATCTACAATTAAATAGTTCTTTATTCCATCAACATTTAAATCAATATTTAAAACATTATCACCATATTCCAATTTGTACATTTTTGAATAATAACTTTCATCTAATTTATCAAGATTATTGTTTTCTGTAATATCTTTATCCTCATTATATAAATTATCTACCTCTTCAATGCTTACACCATTTGTATAAATCTCATTAGAATTTATTCCATTATAATATATGTTTTTTATAGCCTGAACTACTTTTAAGTACTGATCTTCCATTGGAACAATTTGATTTATATCTAGATTATTCAATTTAATCCAAATAGCAAACTGAGTTGCATACCTTGCCTGGCTTTCATTATCAACACCAAGTTCATTTACAGTTTTATATGGATATCCATTTAAAACTATACTATTTACGACATTATCATCTATAAATTTTTCAGCGTCAACATCATATCCCCCATCTATAGTTTCTGCTCCTCCAAGGCCCAAATTCATACAGTATGCAGGTAATATTTTGGATTCGTTATTTATGTAATAATATTCGTGTATTCTTTGAGGAAGATTTTTATATTTTATATACCTAAAAGATTCATTATATGAATATACATGGTATCTACCAAAATCATTTGTATTATTTGATGATGCTTTATTATATGAAATATTAAAAACAATCATCATTAAGGTTAGTACAATTATAAACTTTCCTTTATTTTTTACTTGTTTACCACTATTATTTTTATTTTTTATCTTACTTACAATACATATTTTTTGCATTTTTCCTCCTTACTCTACTGCTTGTACAACTAACCTTTTGGAAGGTTCGTTATCTATGCATGTTATTAAAGTTATTCGGTTATCATTTGTTTGATTTAAGTAGCTCCAATCATAGCTATCTATTTCTACTTTTTTGTCAACTTTATATTTTCTTATATTGTCCCCCATTTTATATATAATCTCATCTCCTATTTTAATGTCATGTAACTTACTAAAATAGTTTTTATTATATCCTCTATTATGAGCTGCAAGTCCAACGTTTCCATCTAAATTGCTTGTAGTTGGAAAATGTCCAATATACTCATTTAACACCTCCTGTTCTATTCCCTCTTTAATTGGTGCATCATTTAAAAAAATAGCAGGAATTGTAATAGAAGAATTGGAAATTACTTTATCTTTTTTATCTTCTGTTTTAGATATTATTTCTTCTTTACCTTTTTCATTTATTACATCTACATTTATACCTGGATTTTGAATTTTAGATTTAAATTTGTTATTTACAAATAATAAAGATATAAAAATTATAAAAAGAATTAGCACTATTAGAAATAAAAAAATTTTACCACTTTTAAATTTATACTTTGATCTCAAAAAAACCTCCTTTGAAAAAAAACATTTGAAAGAAATTAATAAAAAAACACAGTTACATTATATGTTTGTATTTGCCTATTGTCAAGAAGTTTTCATCGCATTTTTTGACAATAAAAATATATTACGCAAATATATATACAAAAAAAGATACTACCCATTATAACGATAATACCTTTTTTATAACTAATTAACTATATTAATTTATTCTTGCCATTTAACATATTTTTTTAATTTATTTTGAACCTTTGTCTCAATTCTTGAAACATAAGATCTTGATATTCCAAGTTCATCTGCTATTTGTTGTTGAGTCTTTTGAACATGCCCATTTAATCCATATCTTGAACACATAATATATTTCTCTCTTTTTGTTAATTTACTGTTTATAAATTTTATTACTTGCTCACTCATAATTTTATTATATATTGTATCAATAGCATCTTTACTCTCGGAGTCAAGTGTATCTACAAGTTCCATATCATTTCCATCTTTATCTGTACCTATAATTGTATTCATAGAAACTTCAGACTTTATCTTTTTAGTTGCTCTAATATGCATCAATATTTCATTTTCCACACATTTAGATGCATATGTACTAATTTTAAATCCTTTCTCTGCACTAAAACTATCAATTGCTTTTATAAGTCCAACAATACCAATTGAAATTAAATCTTCTAGTTCCTGCTCTGAGTTAGAATACCTTTTTGCAATATGGGCAACCAAACGTAAGTTATGCTCTATTAACTTATCTCTTGCATTTTTATCTCCTGCAAAATACTTTCTTAAATAAAATTCTTCCTCTGTTTTACTAAGAGGTTCTGGAAACAAATTATTGCTAGATATATATCCAAAAAGGAAGAATACATGTGATAGTAAATTACTTAAAAAACTTAAAAGCATAAAAATACCTCCTACATTCTTAGTCTATATTTATGCTCCAGTTTTAGTTATTTGCCTGTCTTCCTTTAATTTTCCCATAAATTTTTCGTTAGTTCTTCAATATGTTTTTTTCTATTTATAGTTTCCTTTTCATCAATAATATACTTTCCTTTAATATTTGAAAGGATATCCCCCTCTTTAACACATCCTTCTATTTGATTTTTTTTTATATTAATCATTTTTTTATTTTCATCTTCACATACTACATATTCATCTTCAAATCTATCTACAATTAACATATTTTACCTCTACTTCATATAATTATAACTTGCAGGTTCCTTATCAAAAGAAATGTTATCTCCGTCACTCTCAACAGTAATTGTTCCCTGTTCATCAGTTCTATATACTTTAATGTTATATTTTTTTAATCTATCCATTACAGTTTTTTTAGGATGATTATATGAGTTATTTTTACCAACACATATCACAGCATAATTTGGATTTACTTTTTTTATAAAAGAATCTGAAGTTGATGTTGAAGAACCATGATGACCTATTTTTATTAAATCACTTTTTACATCATATCCTTTTTGTAAGATTTCATCTTCAGAAATTTTCTCAGCGTCACCCATAAAAAGAAATGTTTTATTCTTATACTTTAATTTTATTACAATTGAATAATTATTTGCACTATCATAACTTTGTGAATTTGGAGCCAATACTTCAAAACTAGAATTAGCAAATTCAAATGTTTCTCCACTTTTTGGTGCATACAGCTTTTTATCTTTTGATTTTACAGCATTTGCAAAATCTTCAAAAGTTTTTGTTGTTGCAGTTACCTTAGGAAATAGTATCTTTTCTTCATCAAAATTTTTAATAACATCATCCATTCCACCAATATGATCTTCGTGAGCATGTGTTCCTATGACATAGTCAAGTTTTGTTACTCCCTTTTGTTTTAAATAATTTACAACTAAATCTCCATCATCATTATTTCCAGCATCAATTAACATGAATTTTTCATTTTGTTCTATTAAAATTGAATCAGCCTGCCCTACATCAATAAAATAAATTTTTAAATTTCCTGAGTCATTTGTAACATTAGTATTTACAAGAGCATTACTAGATTCTGTTATATTTGTTGAATTACCATCTAAGTTTTCATTATTTTTTATTATTTCATTTCCACCAAAAAGTACTACAACAAGGCATACTATTATGCCTGCTATATATTTAATCTTCCTCTTCATTATTTCCACCTAACATACTTTTTATTTTAAATATTAAACTTCTAAGTTTATCAGAAAATCCATTATTTTTCTTTTTTATTATCATCTGGTTTTGTACTCTGCGATTTCCAAATAATACTGGAACTGGTTCAACTTCATAATTTGTATCTACTTTATTATTATAATTATAATCAAAGCTAATAGACTTATTTTCTATATACTCATCATTATCTTCTTCAATTTCTTCTATTGTTTCATATGCTCTTGTTCTATTTCTTCTTGAGACATTTTGTTCTGGAAATTTAATTACATTTTTATTTAATTCTTTTGCCTCTTTAATCAATTTATCTATTCTTTCAATTGCATCATCTGCTGACATTGCATTTTTTACTTCTTTTTCATTTTCCTCTTTATTATCATCGTTATTTTTTTCATCTATTGTATTTTCTTCTTCAGTACTTTCATTTTGAGCATCATCAGTTTTACCATCTTCAATTTCTACGTTCATATTTTCAATAACCCTGTCAATATTTTCTAAATCTTCTTCTGTTATATTAACGTTATCCACTGATACTGTTTCATCATCTGTTTTTACATTTTCTACTTTCTCATTATCTAACGTTTCAATTTCAGTTAAAGTAAATCCTTGACTATTATCCTCATTATCTTTTTCTACATTGCCTTCAGAATTTTCAGTTACATCTAATTTTTCTTCTACATTATTTTCTTCACTTAGTATATTACTGCTCTCTTTATATATACAATCATATTTTGTATTTTCTATATCTTCTATAACCTTTGAAACACTTTTTAATTTTTCTCTTAACTCATCAATTTTGCTAAAATTTTCTTCTCTTTTTTCTTTAGTCATTTCATCAGTTGTAAAGCTTTTACTTACTTCAAGAAGCATACTTAATATTTCACGTTCATATATTTTAGCTTCTTCTTTTAATCCATTCAAATCATTTTTCATTTCCATAACACTCTAACCTCACTATTTTTTTGATTATACCATATACAGAAAAATTTTTCCATACATTAATTCTAAAAATTAATGTATTTAGATTTTTATTGACAATGTTATAAAAAGAATATATACTTTTGATGGTGAATGAAATGAAAGAAATTAACATAGAAAATCTTAAAGATTTAAAGAATATCGAGGAGTATTTAAATTCAAATTATATAATAAATAGTATGAATATAAAGGAACAAAATTTATTTAATTATAATGCAGATGAATTAGAATTTTCATATTCATATTTTTATAATTCAAATATATTAAATTGTAATCTTGAAAAATTATATATTAATAATTGTATATTTAAAAATTGTAACTTATCAAACTCCATTTTGCAGAAATCCACATTAAAAAATGTAATTTTTGAAAATTGCAACTTAGTTGGTGTAAATCTTTCTAATAGTTCATTAAATAACGTTAACATTGATAATTCTAAAGCAAATAGTATAATTTTTGATGATAGTAGAATAAATAATTTTAATGTTAATTCATCGTTATTTAATATTTCTTCTTTTACGAATTGCAAATTTAAAAATATTAATTTTAGAAAAGTGGAATTTACTGGTACAAATTTTACAAACTCTTCTCTAGACGGAATTGATTTTTCTTCTTGTAATATAGACTCAATAACAGTCATGCCAAATGACTTATATGGAGTAACATTCAATAATTTTCAAGCTTTAGAGTATGTTAAATTACTTGGCATAAACATATCTGATTAATTATTAAGAAATAAAGCCCAGATCATTTTAATCTGAGCTTTATCTAATTATTATATAGAACCTGAAATAATTTCTTGAAAGGAAGAGAAAATATCAATGTTCATACCATGTACAATGTTAAAAAGAAGTAACGCCACGCACCAAGTAGCACATCCAATAATAGTACTTGCCATTATAACATGTGACTTTCTAGGCAAATGAGCTTTATTTATAAAATATAAAATTATTCCAATTATAGGAATTATAAAAGAAATAAAAACTAGTCCTATTCCGCTTTTATCATGTTTTACATAAATTTCTTCAGCTATTTCTTCATCAACATTTAGTCCATTCGAATAAACAAGCATTTCTTTACACCTTTCACAATAACTTCCATTTCCACGAATATATTCACCACAATTTTTACAAAACATATTAACAACCCCTTATAAATAATTACTTTACTTATTATTTCTTCCTTCTAATTACAATACCAGATTTTAAATTTTCAAACGGAATTTTAATCTTTACTTTTTGTCCTTTCTTTCCTGGATTTATTGTAGGAATTTCCTGATTTGTATCAACATCATATAATTCCTCTATCTCAAAACTTCCGACATCTAATTTATCTGTATAAAGCACCTCTAATTTATCTCCTATACTTAATTTATTTTTTATCTCCACAATATATATGTTATTTTTTTTATCTATTAAATCAATTAATTTTGCTCCATACTCATAGTTCATATTTTCACTTTTACCATCAAGATCGTGTATATCCTGATTTTTATCATCTGAAAAATAAAATTCTGAAAGTCCTCTTGTTTTTACTTTTTCTAACTCATCTAAATATTTTAAATAACTAAATTCTTTTTCTTCTCCAAGCTCCTTCAATTTGTAATACTCATCAATAGCTTGTCTATATACTCTTACAACTGTAGCAAGATAATATTCTGTTTTTAATCTTCCTTCGATTTTTAAACTTTCCACTCCCATATCTATAATAGTTGGAATTTGTTTAATTAAGCACATATCTTTTGATGAAAATAAATAAGTTCCTTTTTCATCATAATCTATATTTATTTTACTATCTGGATTATTTACTTCACTTGCAGTTATATTATACTGCCATCTACATGGTTGTGCACAATCTCCTTGATTTGCACAACGATTTGCTAAATATTTGCTTAAATAACATCTACCAGAATATGCATAACATATTGCCCCATGTATAAACATTTCAACATCTAAATCATCTGGTTTATTCTCCATTATGTATTTTATCTTATCTTTACTAAGTTCCCTTGAAATTACAACTCTTTTAGCCCCAAAATTTTTCCAAAATTCAGCTGCATGTAAACTTACAGTATTTGCTTGTGTACTTACATGTATCTCCATATTAGGTGCTATTTTTTTTATAGTATTTATAACTCCAACATCACTTGCAATTATAGCATCTGCCCCTAATTTATCTAGTCTTTTTACTTCGCTTTCAATTTCAGCATAATCTTCATCCATAGCATAAATATTTAAAGCAACATATACTTTTTTACCTATACTATGTGCATATATTATTGTGTCAGCTAACGTGTCGCTATTTATTTCTGCTCTGGTTCTAAGTGAAAGTTTAGATGTTCCAGCATATACAGCATCAGCTCCATACATAAATGCAATTTTAGCTTTCTCTAAACTTCCAGCAGGCGCTAATAATTCAACCTTTTTCATAATTTTTTCTCCTCATTTAAATTTAATACATTAACTAATTCATTTTCTATATTTTTGCTGTTATATTTTGTTATTACCTTAGAATTATCACAAAAATATTCAATATACTTTATACTATCACTAACAGGTGTAACTAAATTATCTTTGTCATGAAATATCGTTACATTATTTAATTTTTTCTTACTTTTAAATAAATCTTTTCTTATAGTATCATTAAAAAAATCTATAATATTTTCAGTATTTTTCCTATTTTGTTTTTTTAAATCTATTTTATATAAATCATTCAAATCGTATTTCCCAATTTTTATTCTAAAAAGTTCTTTTAAATTTATAGCTGGTGTATCAAGAATTATTTTGTTAAAGTCTATTTCGTATTCTTGTATAGCTGCAAGTGTGACATATGCACCTAATCCTGTTGATATTATACTTATTTTACTATTTTGATATTTGTCATCAAAAAAGGTATATATAATATTTAATTTATCCATAAATTTTTCTAGATTTAAATATCCTTTTACCTTATGTGAATGCACAGACATTTTTTCAAATTCAAAATACACAACTATGTAGTTATTTTCAACCAATTTTGATATAATATTTTTTATAGTTTTACTATATGTTTTAGTTTTAAAGCCAACGCAAAATATTATAACATCAGTTAAATTATCTTTGTTATTAGGCATGTATACTGTATATTCAATACTATTTATACAAATTTTACTCTCTTCCATTATCTAAATTTCTCCATTAGAAAATATATAAAGTCTGTCATCAAAAGACCTAAATAACTGCAAAAAGAAATAAAAATCTCAATTATTATATCAGGTCCTGTAAACATTAAAATTACAGTAGCAATTACAATAAATGGTCCAAAAGCAATGTATTCCTCTTTTTCTTTTCTTTTTACAATCATTACAATTATACCAATTACAGCTCCTATCATAAATGAAACTAATGTAATAACCAATATATTTTTAATACCAAAAAGAAGTCCAAGTGCAGCCATGAGTTTTACATCGCCAAGTCCCATTCCTTCTTTTTTTAATATAATAAGGGCTATCAAGTTAAGAGAGTAAAATATTGCTCCACCAATTACTGCACCAAGTAAATAGTTCCACCAATTTGATATATTAAAAAATATGTTTACAATACCACAAATAGCAATTAATATACTTACTTCATCTGGTATTAACTGATACTTAAAGTCTATACAAAATGCAATTGAAAGTGAAAAAATAGTTACAAAATATATAACTGTGGTTATATTAAATCCTATAAAATAGATAAGTAAATTAAAAAGTAATATATAAGTTAAAGAAAAAAGATAATCTATTTTAAAATTTTTTACCAAAGTACTAAAAAATTCTTTATATGTAATTTCTTCAGCTACAACAGGAGGAAGCTTTTTATTTAAATGTCCTGCAACTTGTCCAAAAAATAATGCAAGCATTGTTGCTATAACATAATAAACCATTATTTATTATCACCTTCTGCCTTATACTTTTTTAATATAATTCTTTCCAACGGACGTTTTACTCTGCTAAGTACAGATTCACTTTTATTTATTGGAGTTACAAGTATTGTCTTTACTCCAAATCTATTTCCTCCCCAAATATCAGTAAAAATTTGATCCCCTATCATTAATATATTTTCTCTTTTTACATCATTTCTTTCAATTACCTTCTTAAATCCTCTAAGCAATGGTTTTGTTGCATTAAACTCATAAGACATATTTAATTTTGTAGCAATTTCTCTTACTTTATCTCCAAAAGGTGAATTACTTAAAATACATAACTGAATTTTATTATCTTTCATATTTTTTATCCAAGCTTTTAATTCTTTATTAAACTTTCTATTATTATCAATAAGGGTATTATCCATATCAAGTATTATTAACTTAATATTTTCTTTTTGTATAAGTTCATAAGGAATATCTTCCACTTTTTCATAAATATATGAAGGATAAAACCTTTTAAAAAATCCTGTTTTCTTCTCAATTTTATATTCCATAATTTACATCATTTCTCCAATTAATTATACATATATCTTACTATATTTTAGCATTTTTTTCAAGAAATTTTATATATTTATTAATTTAATATTGTATTTTACAAAAAATCTTTAAAATGTATTTAAAATATGGTATAATTTAAAAAGTAACTAGAAAGGATTTGATTTAATGGAAAACATAGAAAACAAGTCAATTTATGAAGTATTAAAAGAAAGAGATTTAATAAAGCAAATTGCATTTGAAGATGAATTTATAGAACTTTCAAAGAGCAAAAAAACTTTTGTATATTTAGGAATAGATCCTACTGCTGATAGTATACATATAGGTCACTTTATTCCACTTATGATGATGTCATACTTTCAAAAATGTGGACATACACCTGTGATTCTTGTAGGAGGTGGAACTGCTCTTATAGGGGACCCTAGTGGAAAGACAGATATGAGAAAAATGCTTACAAAAGAAGATATACAAAACAATGTTAACAGTATAAAAAAACAAATAGAAAAATTTGTCTCTTTTGAAGGGGATAATGCAGCAATAATTGTTAATAATGCAGATTGGATTTTAGATTTAAATTATATGGATTTTATCCGTACATATGGTGTTCACTTTAATATAAACAGAATGCTTGCAGCAGAATGTTTTAAACAAAGAATGGAAAAAGGACTTACTTTTTTTGAATTAAATTATATGCTTATGCAAAGTTACGACTTTTTACATTTATTTGAAACTAAAAACTGTCAAGTTGAAATAGGTGGAGATGATCAATGGTCTAATATGCTTGCAGGTGTTGATTTAATTCGTAAAATACACAAGAAAGGAAGTTTTTGTCTTACTTGCCCACTTCTTTTAAATGCTGATGGAGTAAAAATGGGAAAAACAGTAAATGGTGCTTTATGGCTTGATAGTAAAAAAACAAGCCCATATGAATTTTATCAATATTGGAGAAACATTCGTGATAGCGAAGTATATGATGTTTTAAGAATGCTTACATATATTCCTATGGATGAAGTAAAAAGGCTTTCTTCACTTGAGGGAGAGAAAATAAATGAAGCCAAAAAAATAGCAGCATTTGAAATTACAAAACTAATTCATGGCGAAGAAGAAGCATTAAAAGCAAAAGAAAGTGCTGAAGCTCTATTTGAAAAAGATAAAAACTCAGCAAATATGCCAACTTTTGATGCCAGTTCTCTATTTACAAATAATGATAACATAACACTTATTGATATATTAGTTGAATCAAAAACAGTTTCCTCTAAATCACAAGCTAGAACTCTTATAGAGCAAGGTGGTATTTCAATAAATGATGAAAAAATAACAGATACTAAATATATTTTAAAAAAATCAGAATTTGAGGATAATTTCTTTATTCTAAAAAAAGGTAAAAAAACTTTTATAAAAATTACATTCTAAATTTAAAGAAGTAGCAACTTTGCTACTTCTTTACTATTGTTATTCCTGTATAATAATGCTTTAATATTTGAGAATAGTTATATCCTGCTTTTGCCATTTCATTAGCACCATATTGGCTCATTCCTACCCCATGACCCCAACCTTTAGTTGTAAAAACTATATTACTACCATTTTCTGATACAGTAAAGTCAGATGATCTAAGGCCAAGTAACATTCTTACATTAACTCCTGTAAACTCTTTTCCTCCAATTATAATGCTATTTACTCTTCCACCTGTTGTTTGACTTTTTATTTGTATATCATTTACTGAATTAATATTTACACCTAGTTTCTGGTTTAATTCTGATATTGGTATAGTTTTTGTTGCATTAAAAAATTTCGTTCCTATATCCCATTTACTATCAACACTTTTTAAATATGGTGCACTATAGTTCCATACATATATTGGATCTTCAGTTCTTCCGTTACTAGTAGAAAAATATAACGCATCTATATATTTTCCATTATACATCATAACCTCTCCCTTAGTAGCCATGACAGCTTTTTTTACCTTTTCATAATATGTATTAAAAGATTCTCCCCACATGCTTTTTAATTCTGAATTTGTTTTATATACCTGATCAGAAGTTAAAGCAACCAAAGTAGCTCCAACCGAATCCTTTTTCAAAGCATATGTTCTTGCAGCTATTGACTGAGCTTTTAAAGCCTCTTCATTAAATAAAGCTGGCATCTCAGAGCCAACTACACCTATAACGTATTCTTCTAAAGTGATATTTATAATTTTCCCATTATTCAATTTTACATTTACCGTTTTTTCTTGTCTTACTTCTTCTATTGGCATATTACTATTTAAAGTATTGTTTACGTTACTAATAGTATTGGTATTTTCAAGATAATTAGATTTACTATCTAAACCTTCAACTTTTACAGCAGATACATTGGAATCAGATACATTTACCAAAAGATTATCTACTTTTTTATTACCTTCTTCAATTTTATCAGCATCCGTGTCTAAAATTTCTTCTTCACTTATACTACTATCCGCAACTATATTTTCACCTTCATCTGCAACTTTTGCCACCAAGTTTGTTTCTTTTGTGTTAGTATTACTTACATTTGGTCCAATTATTTGTGATATTGCAAAAGTACCTATAATAACCCCATTTAAAACTAATATTGCTGTTGCATCTTTAACACTTTCAAGATGACTTTTTACATATTTTTTTATTTCAGAAGTAACTTCTTTTACCTTTTCCTTATATCTATCAAAATCTAAACCAAATTCATATTCAAATGGATAGTCAGCATAAACAACAAACTCTTTTTTATTATTTATAATTTCAAATTTGTGACACACCTTAATATAATTCATATAATCACCTATATTTATAGTGTGTATATATATTATAATTATTCAGTTTTTTCTATTAAAGATTTAAAACTATAATGCAAATTTTAACTAAAAATATATTAATTAATTTAAAAAGAAAAAAAGCTCTAAAATATTGATTTTTCAATATTCTAAAGCCAAAATTGGTGACCCCTACGGGAATCGAACCCATGATTCCACCTTGAGAGGGTGGCGTCTTAACCGCTTGACCAAGGGGCCAACAATGTGTTTATTATACCACATATTTTTTTAATAGTAAATAGTTTAATAAAAAAATAGGAAAAGATTTATTTCTTTTCCTAAATTTATTACTTAACTTCATTTACACAACTACCTTTTTCAAATATTTCCTTTATATTTTCACAAGTATCTCCCGCAATTTTATTTAACGCTTCTTTAGTAAAGAATGCTTGATGTGATGTAACAACAACGTTAGGCATTGTTAAAAGTGTTGATAAGTTTTTATCTCTTAAAGTTGAATTTGATAGATCATTCATGAAGAAATCTCCCTCATTTTCATAAACATCTAAAGCAGCTCCACCAATTTTACCATTTGCAAGTTCTTCAATTAAGTCATTTGTATCTACAAGTTTTCCTCTACTTGTATTTATTATTACAACTCCATCTTTCATCTTTTCAATAGATTTTTTATTAATCATCTTAACATTATCATCAGTTAATGGACAATGAATAGATATAATATCTGAATTTTTATACAATTCATCAAGTGAAACATATTCAAACTCTTTTTCTTTTGCAAATTCTTCATCTTTATACACATCATATGCTATAACATTTGCTCCAAATCCCTTCATAATATTGATAAAACATTTACCAATCCTTCCTGTACCAATAACCCCGACTGTTTTTCCATGAATATCAAATCCAAGAAGTCCATTTAGTGTAAAATTATATTCTTTTGATCTTTGATATGCTTTGTATGTTTTTCTATTAAGCGTTAGTAATAACGCTGATGCATGCTCTGCTACAGCATATGGTGAGTATGCAGGAACCCTTACAGCCTTTATATTTTCATCTAAACATTTTAAGTCAACATTGTTGAATCCAGCACAACGAAGTGCAATAAGTTTTACACCACATTCTTTAAGAATATTTATTGTTTTTTCATCTACAATGTCATTTACAAAAACACATACCACATCATATCCTTTTGACATATATGCTGTTTTCTCACAAAGTTTTTCCTCAATATATTTTATTTCATATCCATAGTTTTTATTATACTCATTAAAAAATTTTTTATCATAATCCTTTGTATCAAAAAATGCAATTTTTATCATATAATCTCCTCCTCATTATCCCTTTTATTATATCACTATTTTTAGTATAACTCAATAATTTTAAAAAATTTACCAAATAAACTATTTTAAATATATTTTTTATATGTTATAATAAAATATATTCAATTAAGGAGGAATACATGGAAAATGATATAATAGAAAAAAAAGCCAGAAAAAATATTGCTTTATACAGAAAATATAAAACATTTTCATATGACTTTTTATTTTATTATGCTGTATTCGTTTTATATCTAACAATTACAAAAGGGTTCTCAATGTCGCAAGTAATGTTTATAAACTCAGCATACTCTGTTTTTTGCATTATTTTTTACTTTTTTGGAAATTCAATTGTAAATAAATTAAACTTAAAATACAGTACAATACTTGGAAATGTATTTGTACTTATAAATGGTATACTATTTTTATTTGGAAATTCGTATTCAACTTTTTTAATTGCTAATTTCTTTGGAGCATTCGGATTTACTTTAAAAAATATAAGTGAAAGTAGTATTTTATATTCATCACTTAAGAAATTAAAAAAAGCTCCTGAATTTAGTAAAATAGAGGGGAAATCAAATTCTAAATATTATTATTACGATGCGTTCGCCTCATTTATATCTGGCTTTCTATTTGTAATTAATAATTATATACCGATTATACTTTGTTGTATTAATTTAATAGTAAGCTTAATAATTTCACTTAACTTTTCAAATGTTGATAAGCAAGAAAAAACTGATAATTATACAATAAAAGATGTATTTAAAGAAACAAAAAATATTTTAAATAGTAATAGATTAAAAGCGTTATATTTATTTTCTTTTATTTTTACAGGAATAGTTACTGTAAGTACTACATTATATAAAGCTATTTTAATTGATGTGGGAATAAAAAATGAGTATACAACAGTAATCGTATGTATTGTATCTATTTTTATTGGAATAGGTGCAAAACATTTATTTAATATTGAAAATATAACTAGAAATAAGACATTAAAGTTCTTATCCCTTGCTTTTGTAATTGCCCTATTCTTTGTTGGAATAGTTGGGACAAGTTCTTCACTTAATATTACAAATATGTCAATATTACTTATTTCTCTTTCTTTAATGGGAATTGTACACGGAGCATATAGGGTAGCACTTAAAAAATATATCCTTAGTTTCACTACACATAAAATACGAAATAGAATAACTGCTACATATTATATATTTGAAAATTTAGGTTCAGCTTTACTTTCTGCCTGCTTAGCGCTTCTTCTTAATTATACAACAAATTCTGTAGCATGCTTAATATTCTCAATTATTAGTTTTGTTATATTAATATTTGTTATATACTACATGAAAGGAAGGACTGGCCTTAGACCTGAACAGTACGCACCTAAAGACATAAATAATGTAAAATTATAAATATAAAAAACTCTGGATAATTTAATTTCCAGAGTTTTTTATAAAAATTAATAATTAAGTATTTTACTATTTCTTACAATTTATTCTTTTTCACACTTTATGGCATATGGTATGGCATCATAAAATTTAGTCTTTTTCCTTTCTGGCATATACTGTACAGGACAATTCTTATTTTTACAAAATAGACATTTAAAATTATTCTTTAAAACAGAAAAAATGTGACATATTTCATTTTTCATTCTCCTAATAAATACATAAATATTTTTTAAAAATCACATATAAATTTAAAGAAGATAAGATAAAAAATATTTAGATTATATTGAACAATTACATTAAAATTGCATAAAAAAATCTCTAAAGTATTGATATTTCAATATCTTTAGAGATTAAAATTTGGTGGGAATGACCGGAATCGAACCGGTACGAGGTTTGACCCTCGCAGGATTTTAAGTCCTGTGCGTCTGCCAGTTCCGCCACACTCCCAAATTTTGCAGACATCATCTATTTGATGACGTAATTAATTATAACATCTTTTTTTTTAGTTGTCAATTGTTTAATAAAATTTTAACAAAAAAAGTACGTGAATTTACACGTACTCTAATTATCTTCTTTTTTTCTTCTTATCTTTTGAAAATTTTGATACAACTGAATCTAATGCATACCATAGAGATGATGCAATAAATATTGATGAATAAGTTCCAACTAAAACACCTATTGTAAGTGGTAGTGAAAATTCTTTAAGAACTGTTTGGTTATTTACAAGAGCAAATACAAATACAACTAAAATAGCAACAATAGTTGTAAGTGATGTATAAATAGTTCTTTTCATTGTTTGATTTAAACTTGTATTAATTGTATCTTTCATATCACTAGATTTTGTAACTTTTCTTCTATTCTCTCTAATTCTGTCATATATTATAATTGTATCATTTATAGAATAACCAATAATTGTAAGTATAACTGCAACAAACGTTGAATTTATTGGTAACTTAAATATTCCATATATTGCTATAATAAACAACGCATCATGAATAAGAGCTATAATTGCTGTAATTGCGGCTGTAAATCCAAGTGTCTTAAATCTTATTCCAATATATAAAAGAATAAGTACTACAGCCACACCTAAAGCTAATAAAGCTGAATTTAAAAGTTCATTACCATAAGATGGTTGAACATTTCTAACAGAAGGTTCACCCATATTAGTATATTTATTTTTTAATCCTTCAACAACTTTATCTGATTCATCTTCTGACATAACATCAGTTGTTATTGTAACTGAAGATGTACCACCTGTCATTTTTTGAACTAAAGCCGTTTTTCCGACAGTTTCTTTAACTATATTTTCAATATCATTATTATTGAAATCTTCTTTTAAGTCCACTTCTATTTTTGTTCCACCTTTAAAATCGATGTCAAATTTAAATCCTGTAACAAGTCCAAATGTAATTCCACCAATAATTACTAAAAGTGAGAAAGCAAAAAATACATATCTATATTTTAAAAAATCTATTTTCATATTATTTTGCCTCCTTTTCTTTTTTTATACCAAATAAGAACTTCGATTTGCTTGCGATAGGTAGTAAATCTTTAAGTAAAAACTTTGTAAACACAACTGCAGTAAATAAACTAGCAAGAGTACCTATTACAAGAACAATTCCAAATCCTTTTATTGTTCCAACTCCAAATATGTATAGTAATAATGCAACTAAAAATGTAGTAACATTTCCATCTATAATTGCTGCCATAGCACTTTTGAAACTTCTTTCAAAAGCTTTCTTTGGTCCAACGTTATTTCTTAATTCTTCTTTTAATCTTTCAAAAATGATAACATTTGCATCAACTGCCATACCAATAGATAGTATAAGTCCTGCAATTCCTGGAAGTGTCATACTTATTCCTGTATTTGCAAGTACAAGTATTATTATACTTATATATGCTACCAAAGAAATACTTGAAACAAAACCTGGAAGTCTGTATATAGTAATCATTATTAAGCAAATAAGTATTAGAGCAACTATTCCAGCTTGAACACTTACATTTAAAGCTTGTTGACCTATATATGGTCCAATGTATTCCTTACTTACAACATCAAGAGAAAATGGAAGAGCTCCTGAAGAAATAAGCATTGCATATTCTTCTGCTTGAGATTTCTTTTCTGCATATGTTCCTTGTCCCATTGTAATTATTGCAGTATTAGATTCAATTTTACTGTTTACAATTGGAGCAGCTACTTCAGTTTCATCCAAATATATAGACATAGCTTGGCCAACTAATTTTTCTGTTGCTTCAGTAAATTTTTTAGATCCGCTATCACTAAATTCAAGTACAACATGTGGTGAAGGAAGTCCAGTACTATCTGTAGCATCTTCACTATATTTTGCATCTTTTATATCATCACCTTCTAGTAATATGTTTCCATCTGGATCTTTAAACATTATTTTAGCTGTTTTATCAAGGCCTTCTACAGCCTCTAATGGATCTTTTGATTGATCATTAATATCAGCTGGGATATCTACACTTATTTGTGAAGATGAATTGTCAGTTCTTACAATATAATCAAAGATGTTTTTTGCCTCTAATCTTTTTGTAATAACTGCTTTAGCTTTAGATAGATCATCATCAGATATTACAACTCCATCATCAGATTTAGCTTGATATACGATAGAAACTCCCCCGCTTATATCAAGTCCTGTAGTTATGTTTTTTGCACCCTTAATAATTTGTTTATCTCCTATTTTAAGTCCAAAAAGCGCAAGATAAGCAAGTACTAAAACAATAACAATACCAATTATAATTTTTATATAATTTTCTTTTTTCATTAATGTCACCCCTATAACAGCTTAATTATACTATTTTTTACTTTCATAGTCAATTAAAATAATATAAAATTTGACAATTTTTGTGAAAAAAAATAGCATATTAAATATGCTATTTATTGATGTTTTTTAAACTTTCCTTAAAATCCTGTTCTGGATTCTCCATTTTATTAACATTTGTATCAGTATTAGATATATTATTTTTATTGTTTAATTGTTCATTTACCATATTCTGACTTTGTTCACTATATTTATCATTGTTTATATTATTTGAAGAATGAATTAGCTTATCAATTACATTATAATGAGATTTAGGATCTTTCACGCTATATATAACAAGTCCATTATTTCTATCATTATCAGCATTGGTATATATAACCATTATCCCATAATCAAGTATTCTATCCCATATAGTTCTTCTTATTTCAACTTCTTTTATATTTTTATATTCAATATTCTTTTTATGCTGATTTAAGAAATCATCTTCATAAGTCATCATTGTATCATAAAAAGTATATGTAACATGTTTATATTGCAAACTTTGAAATACAATAGTACCAACTAATCGTATTATTGTAACTAAATCTGCTACAAAACATAAAATTAACAAAAACTTATCTATTTTAATATTTTTAAAAATATCATTATTAACTATACTCATAGAACCTGCCTTAAAAGCAACTAAAAATGTTAAAATTATAAAAACTAACAACGCAAATAGTGCAGTTCTAATTTTTCTTCCAGTAGGCATTCCTAGTTCATAAATTATATTAAATTTAGGTGTAATCTGATATCTAACCTCTCTATTTTCATCCATAACTATCTATTCCTACTTTCTAATTATAGTTCCAATTTTCTCACCATTTAATGCTCTTATTAATGAATTTTCTTCATTCAAAGCAAAAACATAAATTGGAATTTTATTTTCCATACAAAGTGTAATTGCAGTTGTATCCATAACATTTAATCCTTCAGATATAGATTGCATATATGTTACTTCATCGTATTTAACTGCATCACTATATTTTTTAGGATCTTTGTTGTATACTCCATCAACATTTTTAGCAAGTAAAATTAAATCTGCCTCTATTTCATTAGCTCTTAAAGCAGCACATGAATCTGTTGTAAAATACGGATTACCCGTACCACCTGCAAATATAACAATTCTACCTTTTTCAAGATGTCTTACAGCTCTTCTACGTATATATGGTTCCGCAATTTGTTTCATTTCAATTGAAGTCATTACCCTAGTTTGTGCACCTTTACTTTCAGTCATTTCCTGCAATGCAAGTGCATTTAGAGTTGTTGCAAGCATTCCCATATAATCAGATGTTGTTCTTTCCATATATTCATCGCCATATCTACCTCTCCAGAAGTTTCCTCCTCCAATTACAAGTGCAACTTGAACTCCATTTTTAGATATTTCTATTATCTGTTCAACTACCTTTTCAAGTTTTTTATTATCAATACCTCTTCCATCTTCTTTTCCTATTGCTTCTCCACTTAGTTTTATTAATATTCTATTATATTTCTTTTCCATACACTATTACCTCTTATTTTCTTTTTTTCTTTTTATTCAAAGTTCCATTTTCTTTTTCTATCTTAGTTAATTCTTTTGTTATTTTATTCTTATTAAAAAAATACACAACATTAACTACAATTAAAAGACAAATGATAATGCCAAGTATTATATACATTATATCACCAACTCAATTATATAATATACACTATTTTTTTTCAACTATTTATTAAAAGAAATTTTAATAAGAAAAGATACTATAACTTTAATTATAGTATCTAAAATTTATGGTTTGTTTTTTCTTACATAAACCATTCTATATTTTCTAATATTATTTTACCTTGACAAACTCATACATACTATACGTCATCCAGTTCATCATTGCCATTGTATTACTATCATCTCCTAATATAAGACTAAATTTTGTAGTATATGAAGACGTTAGTTTTTTTCCATCTATAGTTCTCTCTTTTGCACTCACAGTTAATATATATTCAGGGTATTTTTGATCTGTTGTATCCTTTTCCATTGTATAAGTTGCCTTAATATCAAGTTTATTTTTATCAGAAGTATACAATTCAAAATTTCCATTTTTATCTATCTCTAAATATGTATCCTTATCTTGAGAATACCATTTTCCATATATTGAACCTTCTTTTGATATAGTAAATATAACTAAAGCACTAATAAGTATAGATAAAACTATACCAACAGCAGAGACAACAATACCAAAAATTGGTAGTACTTTTTTTCCTCCTATTTTCTTTCTTCTATTCATTTCAACTATTCCTAATACTATTCCAATTATTCCAGTTAATACAGAAATATATGGAAAAAATAATGATAAAACAACTGTAGCTATTGCTAAAATTAAACTAACTATTCCCATAACGACCTCCTAAACAAAATCTAATTCATATACATATTATACTATTTACTTATATATCATTATTTGTCATAATCTTTTTATTTTCTAAGTTTTGTAATTTTACAGATTTGTTATTTTTTATAATTAATACCAATCTAAATATTTGCAAAAATAAAAATATTGTATTTAAAGCTAATGTATAATAACTTTCTGAAATTACCATAAAATACAAAATAGAACTTCCTAACAAATTTACTATTGTACTTGTCAAATATATTTTATCGTGTTTTTTATCTGTTACTAAATTAACTATACTAAGTACTATTAAAGCTATAAGAAAATTTAAAAAAAATAAATTAAAAATAAATCCAAGACCACTCACACTAGGCGAATCAGATGCATTTTTTGCAAAAATGAATGGATCAACCATAATCGCAGTATAACACATTATTAAAGAAATAACTACACATATAATATTTATAACTCTTATTTTTATATTGAACCTTTTTCTTTCCATCTATTTCCACTTCCCTTCTTATAATAAGAAATACATATTCAGTATATACTAAAAAAAAAATTTTTTCAATACTACATAAAGGTTATTACTCTAAATTGCTCCAGAATTTTTGTTACACATTTATTACTTATTTGTAAGAAAAAGTAGTTTAGTATAAAACTAAACTACCTCTTGACTTTTAATTTAATATCATTATTAATTTTATATTTTTTTATAGGATTTAATCTCCTTCTACAAAAATTAGTTTCCCTTTACTTGTTTCATTACTTCTTCAGCAAAGTCAACTTCTTCTTTTTCAATTCCTTCGCCTCTTTCAAATCTAGCAAATCTACGAATTACTATATTTTCACCTATTTTAGCAATAAGTTCTGTTAATAATTCTTGAACTGTTTTGTCAGGATCTTTTACAAAAGGTTGATCAAGTAAACAAATTTCAGAATAAAATTTATTTAATCTTCCTTCAACCATTCTTTCAACAACAGCTTCTGGTTTGCCTTCATTTAAAGCTTGTGCTTTTAAAGTTTCTTTTTCTTTTTCAACAACTTCAGCTGGAACCTCTTCACGTCTTACATATTTAGGTCCTGTTGCAGCAATGTGCATTGCTATATCTTTTACAAATTGTTTAAAATCTTCGTTATTAGATACGAAGTCTGTTTCTGAATTTACTTCAACTAATGCTCCATATTTTCCACCATGAACATAAGCTTCAACTAATCCTTCTGCAGCAACTCTTCCTGCTTTTTTAGCAGCTTTAGCAATTCCTCTTTCTCTTAAAAGTTCAATTGCCTTTTCAATGTTACCATCAGTTTCAACTAATACTTTTTTACAATCCATAATTCCTGCATTAGTTCTATCTCTTAATTCTTTAACTTGTGTAGCAGTAACTGCCATAAAACATTCCCCCTACTTATTTTCTTCTGATTTTTCTTCTACTTTATTTTCTTTAGAAACTCTATCTTTTCTTTGATAGTTATTTCTTCTGTTATTTTGTCTTGGTTTTCTTTCTATTTTGTCAACGCCTTCTTTTTTAACTAATTCATCCATTGTTTCTACTTCTTCATCAACAGGAGCTTCTGTTAAATTTCCTTCTTTAGCTTCAACAACAGCATCAGCGATTTTTCCAGCTATTAAACTTACTGATCTTACTGCATCATCATTTCCTGGTATAACATAATCAACGTCATCAGGATTACAGTTAGAATCTATAAGTCCAATTGTAGGTATTCCTAATTTTCTAGCTTCCTTTGTACAAATATATTCTTTTTTAGAATCAGCTAAGAAAATAAGTGATGGAAGTTTATCCATTTCTTTAATACCACCTAAGTTTGTATTAAGTGTTTCCATTTCTTTCTTTAATCTTATAACTTCTTTTTTAGGTAGAACATCAAATGTTCCGTCAGCTTCCATTTTTTCAAGTTCAACAAGTCTTGCTATTCTCTTTTTAATAGTTGAGAAGTTTGTAAGTGTACCACCTAGCCATCTGCTATTGATGTAGTACATTCCACATTTTTCAGCTTCTTGTTTAATAGTTTCTTGAATTTGTTTCTTTGTTCCTACAAATAGAACAAGTCCTCCCTTTGCTACAACCTTTTTAGTTAGGTTATATGCTTCTTGAGTTTTCTTTAAAGTTTTTTGCAAGTCTAATATGTATATTCCGTTTCTTGCAGTATAGATGTATGGAGCCATTCTAGGATCCCATCTTTTTGTTTGGTGTCCAAAGTGTACACCGGCTTCTAGTAATGATTTCATAGGTATAATTGCCATTTTAAAATTCCTCCTTCTTTTATTCCTCCACAGATATCTATATCTTACTAATCCATAATGGAAGAAGTGTAAGACTCCCTCTGTGTGTGTATTGCTTGTATATCAAGCTATATAATTATAACATAAAACCACCAACTAATCAATAGTTGGTGGTTAATTTTTATACTAATTTTTCTCCAAAGTATAAATGGCGTGTGCCCCAAGAAACACTACGGCCAAGTTCTTTTTCAAGCTCAGTTGTAAGCTTTTCTTTTAAACTGACATCGTGAATGTAACTTTTACATATTATAATTGAATGACCAGTATTATGGCCAAACAAATTAACTTTAAATTCTTTTTTCTCACCAGAAGAATTAAATCCGCAGCGATTAATCACTTCCTGAGTTTTGAGTGCAATGTTGTAGTTTCTTAAATTTTTTGAGTTAAGTGATGGGTTGTTCATAATTGAATCCTCCTAGAAAATATATATCCCAAACATAGAAATGAAACAAATTCAATCTCAAGTTTGAGATTTTTTAAAAATAAATCTGACTCTGATATTATATTACATAATTATTCATTTGTCAATACATTTATGTATACTTTTTTGTTTTAAAGTCAAAAAAGAGTATTAATTAAATATCTAATTAATACTCTCCTAAATATTATTATTGATTAAAAACAGCTTCAAATTCTTCTGCACTAATCTTTTCTTTTTCAATTAAAATCTCAGCGACTTTATGAAGTTTATCAATATTTTCTTTTAATAATTTTTCAGCATATTTATATCCACCGTTTATAATGTTTCCAACTTCTTCATCAATTTGAGCAGCAACTTTTTCACTATAATTTCTACCATTATTTCTTTCCATTCCAAGAAATACTTCTTCTTGTGTCTCACCAAATGTAATAGGTCCAAGTTTATCTGACATTCCATATTTAGTCACCATATCTCTTGCAATTTTACTTGCTCTTTCAATATCATTTGAAGCCCCTGTACTTATATCATTTAACACAAGCTTTTCAGCAACTCTTCCACCAAGTAATGATACAATATTTTCTTTCATTTCTGTCATAGACATGAAACTTTTATCTTCATTTGGTTTATACATTGTATAACCACCTGCCATACCTCTTGGTATAATTGAAATTTGATGTACTGTATCATGATTTGGTAAAAATCTTGATACAACAGCATGACCTGCCTCATGGTATGCAGTAAGTCTTTTTTCTTTATCACTTATTATTTTACTCTTCTTTTCTGGTCCCATCATAACTTTAACCATTGCTTCTTCAACGTCTTCCATTTCAACAATTTTTTTATTTTTACGTGTTGCAAGAATTGTTGCCTCATTTATCATATTTTCTAAATCTGCACCAGAAAATCCTGCTGTGTTTTTAGCAATAACTTTAAAATCTATATCAGAGGCAAATGGCTTTTTCTTTGCATGTAACTCAAGTATTTTTTCCCTTGCACCTATATCAGGTGAACCAACCACTATTTGTCTGTCAAATCTACCAGGTCTAAGTAAAGCTGGATCTAATATATCAACTCTATTAGTAGCAGCCATAACAATAACACTTTGTCTATCTTCAAATCCGTCCATCTCAACTAGTAGTTGATTTAGTGTTTGCTCTCTTTCATCGTGGCCCCCACCAACACCAGCTCCTCTATGTCTACCAACGGCATCTAATTCGTCAATAAATATAATACATGGTGCATGTGCTTTAGCTTCTGCAAAAAGATCTCTTACCCTTGATGCACCAACACCAACAAACATTTCAACAAAATCAGATCCACTTATAGAGAAAAACGGAACGTTTGCTTCTCCAGCAACTGCTTTTGCAAGTAATGTTTTACCTGTTCCTGGATGACCAACAAGTAACATACCTCTTGGAATTCTAGCTCCCATATCATGATATTTCTTTGGATTCTTTAAAAATTCAGTTACCTCTTGTAATTCTTCTTTTTCCTCATCTAAACCAGCCACATCTGCAAAAGTTACTTTTTTCTTAGAATTTTTATCAATCATTCTAGCTCTATTCTTTCCAAAGCTCATAGCTTTGCTATTGCTATCAGTTGTACGTCTTAACATGAAAATAAAGATAAATAAAGTACCTAATAAAAGTAATATGTTAGGAATCATAGGTCCTACAACTTCCCAAAATGATGGTTCAAGAACTACTAATTCAAATTTTCCTTCATTTAATTTTTCACCTACGTCTTCCATAAAAGTAGTTGTAGAAGGTATATTCACAACCCTAACTGAGTTTTCCTCATTTTTAAGTTTAACATTTGCAGTTAGCCTATCATTTGTTATTTCAACTTTTTCTACAGAGTCTTCGTTTATTTTTTGCATAAACTCACTATATGACATCTCTTTAGTTACATTAGTATTAAGCATTGAAATCATAAATATAGTAACACCAATTAGTAATACGTATGTAAGTAATGTTCCAAGCATTCCATTTTTCTTTTTTTTATCCATTTTTTCTCCCTTCAAAATCAATATATAATAACTATATCTTTTTGCTTAATCTCAATTGTAAATTTATTTCCTATTATATATTTTTTACCTTTTATATTGCTTTTTAAAAGTTTATATATATCATTTACATGTACATTACTTATTTCATTTAAATTTCCAAGTTTTTTATTTATTATTTGTCTTATACACCTAAGTGATATTGCTTTATGAGAATTTAAAATAACTCTTGAATTAAATGTTATTTTTTCTTTTTCCTTTTTTATTATACATTCATCTAATATATTATTTGTATATTCTTCTAAAAAATTCTCTTCATTTGTTAAAACTTCACTCATCCTTATAATATTATTTGAAAAGTTACTGTTATATTCCTTTTCAAGTAAAGGTATAAGAATATTACGTATTTTATTTCTAAGATAAATATTTTCGTTATTTGTATAATCAAAACACGGATTTAAGTTTTGGAATATATTATACTCTAAAATATATTTTTTTTCAATAGTAAGCAACGGCCTAATTATTTCATTACTTAAAAAATCCATTCCTGTAAGACCCTTTAATGCACATCCACGTATTAAATTTAAAAGTACAGTTTCAACATTATCATTTAAATTATGTGCAACTGCAATTTTAGTAGCATTAGTTTTATTTTTTACATCATTAAAGAACTTATATCTTATTTCTCTTCCACAAGCCTCCACAGATATTTTTCTTTCCTTAGAAATTGCTTCAACATTTTCCTTTAAATAAAAAAATGGAATATTTAATTTTTCACATACATTTTCTACATAAATCTTTTCATTTTCTGATTCAGGTCTTATGGAATGATTTACATGTGCAACAACAAGCTCATAATTTATATTATACTTTTCTTTAAATAAAGATTTCAAATCATTAAGAACTGTAAGTAAGCACATCGAATCTGGTCCACCAGAAACTGCAACAACTATTTTATCATTATTTTTAATAAGATTATTTTGAATAATATTATTAGAAACTTCCTTTTGAATTTTTTTACAAATATCTAATCTTTCATCTTTTATCATTCTTCTGGTCCCCTATATAAATTTGCAAACTTTGTATACTGACCAAGCCATGCAAGTTCTACAGTACCTGTAGAACCACTTCTATTTTTTGCAATAATTACTTCTGCGACATTTTTCTTATCAGTATCTGCGTTATAATAATCCTCTCTATGTAAAAACATAACTATATCTGCATCCTGCTCTATTGCTCCAGATTCACGAAGATCACTTAGCATCGGTCTATGATCTGTTCTAGATTCTGTAGCACGACTAAGCTGTGAAAGTGCAATTACAGGTACTGAGAGTTCCTTTGCAAGTATCTTTAAAGATCTACTAATTTCTGATATTTCTTGTTGTCTAGATGAACTTTTATTTTTAGATTCCATAAGCTGTAAATAATCTATTATAACAAGTCCTATGTTCTTTTCAAGTTTAGCTTTTCTACACTTTGCACGAAGTTCAGCCGAACTTAAACCTGGTGTATCATCAATATATAAAGGCATTTCTGAAAGTTTTCCACTTGCTTCACCTAATTTTAACCATTCGTCGCTATTAAGATCAGCATTTTTTACTTTCATACTGTCAACTTCGCTTTCACTACACAAAATTCTGTTTACCATTTGTTCTTTTGACATTTCAAGACTAAATACCATTGTAGGAACTTTAAGATGCAAAGCAACAAAAGTAGCAATGTTTAAAACAAATGCTGACTTTCCCATTGCAGGACGTGCTGCGACTATTAATAGATCTGATTTATTAAGTCCTGAAATTTTTGCATCCAAATCAACAAATCCAGTTTCTAAACCTGATATTTTATTTTTATTTTGAAACATCTCTTCAATTTGATCAAATGTCGTTACAAGTATTTCTTTTATGCTTGAATATCCTTTAGAGTTTCTACCTTGCATTATATCGAAAATATCTTTTTCAGCTTTTTCAACCAAAGCATCAACTTCTTCAGTTTGAGCATATCCCAACTGTAATATATTATTTGCTGCTTTTATAAGTTTACGAGAGATAGATTTTTCCTCAACAATTTTAACATAGCTTTCAATATTTGAAGTTGTTGGTACATTATCAATAAGAGTTGCAATATATTCAGTTCCTCCAACCTTTTCAATTGTTCCTCTTAAAGTTAATTGATCTTTTAAAGTTATCATATCTATATGTTTACCAAGGGAATATAATTCAAACATAGCTGCATATATTTCTTTGTTATCTTCCCTATAAAAATCATCAGCTTTCAAAAGTTCAACTGCAGAAATAACAGCATCTTTATCAACAAGCATAGAGCCAAGTACAGCTTGTTCTGCTATTATATCATTAGGTTGAACTCTATTTACTCCAATTTCATTTTCCATTTAAACACCTACAATCCTACAACTGATATTTTTACCTTAGCAATAATTCCTTCATATAGTTTTACACTAGCTGTATATGAACCTAATTCCTTTATTGGAATATCAATAGATACCTTCTTTTTATCGATTTTTACATTATAAACTTTATCTATTTCTTCAGCAATATCTTTTTCAGTTACACTTCCAAATAATTTTCCATTATTACCTATTTTATGTTTAAACTTAATATATCCCTTTTCTAACTTTTCTTTTAATTTATTTGCCTGTTCAATTTCCTTTTCTTTTCTAAAACTTGCAGCATCATTTTTGGTTTTTGCCTCATTTATAGATTTATTATCTGCTATATTTGCAAGTTTCCTTGGAAGTAAATAATTTCTAGCATACCCTTCACTTACATCGACAATTTGAAGTTTTTTTCCAATACCTTTTACATCTTTATTTAAAACAACTTTCACATTATTACTTCCTTTCTTTTAAATCTGTACTATATTATTCATTTCCAAAATATTCATTTATACTTTGAATTAGTTTCTCTTTTGCTTCATCAATTGTTATTCCTGCAAGTTGAGCACCAGCAAATGTAAGATGTCCACCGCCGCCAACTTTTTCTAAAATAGCTTGTACGTTTATATCCCCCATTGATCTACCTGAAATCATAACAACGTCTTCAACTTTACACAATACAAAAGATGCTAATATTCCTGTTATATTTAATAATTCATCTGCTGCCTGAGCTGCTATTACAGGCATATCATCATAATTTTCTTCTGTAGTAGAGATAGCAATTGTTCCCTTTAAAATTTCTGCTTTTTTTACAATATCTACTTTTGCAACATATGTTGCAAAATCATTTTTAAATATTTGTTTTACCTCGGTTAAATCCAGCCCATATTTTTTTAAATATGCTGCTACTTCAAAAGTTCTTACTCCAGTTTTAAAAGTAAAGTTTTTAGTATCTACTACTATTCCAGAATAAATTGCTTCTGCTTCAACAGAACTAAGTTCAATATTATCAAGATACATTAAAATTTCTGTTACAAGTTCAGATGATGATGATGCATAAATTTCATGATATGTAAGAAGAGCATCATCAATAAATTCAGGACCTCTTCTATGATGGTCAATTACAACTTTTTTTTCTATAGATTCTAACAAATCGGGATAAGCCAAATAAGATTTTTTATGAGTATCTACAATTACAAGTAAAGAGCTTGCATAATCATTCTTTTTAATATCATCTTTAGTTACAAATACATTTTTATATGAATCTAATTCTTTTAGTTTATTTACAACTAATTTAGTACTACTACTAAATTTTGTATCTGTTACAATATATGCTTCTTTATTTAAAGATCTTGCTATTTTATATACACCTACTGATGCACCTATACAGTCTATATCAGTATTTTTATGCCCCATTATATATACTTTATCACATTTTAGCATTAATTCTTTTAAGGCTTGGGCTATAGTTCTTGCTCTAACCCTACTTGTTTTTTCAAGGCCCAAATTTGATCCTCCATAAAAATCAAACTTTTTATCTTTTTTTATAACTACTTGATCTCCACCTCTACCAAGTGCGATATCAAGAGCTGATGAACTTGCCATATACCTTTCATTCAAAGTATTTTCAGAATATGACATTCCAATTGAAATTGTAATTGGAAGTTTCGTTTTATCAGTTATATTTTTTACTCTTTCTAATATTTCAAAAGTATTTTTTTCCATTTGTTCTACATATTGCTTTTCAATAAATAGTACATATTTATCTTTATCTAATTTATTTAAAATACCATTATTTTCAACGACCCATGTTCTAATTTCTTTTTCTATCATTGATGAAATTTCGGCTCTATTTACACTATCAAGTCCTTGCAAAGTTTCTTCATAATTATCTATAAATAAAATACCAACAACGGCCCTTGTATCTTCTAAACTTTTTCTAAGTTCACTTTCTACTGTTCTATTAATAAAAGATAAAAGAGTAACCTTATTTTCTTTTATTAAAATGTTATTTCCTATAACATCATAAACACTTCCATTACCAATATCCACAGATAATAGTCCATTACCCTGATTTTGATTTATTTGCCTATCGATTTGTAATGCACTATCATGTATTACTTCTAAAGGAATAATATGCTTTGCTATGTTATTTTGCCATATAATTTTATTATGATCACCAATTATAATCATTGGAATATCTATTACATTAAGTGAGTTTTTTAGGACACTATCAAATCCATTTGCAAGTTCATTAATTCTATAATTTCTATTCTTAATTTCCTTTATACACAAATATATAATGAATGTTGAAATTAAAAGAATTAATATCATATCAAAATATAATGTGCTAGGTTTTACAACACAAAGGATTAATAGTGCAATTACCACAATGATTAAATACACTATTTTTACACAAAATATACTAAAATCTAAAAATTTGTATTTTGATTTTTTTTCAAACATAAACGCTCCTTAAAACAATTTCATACTATTATATTGTACTATTTTTTAGCTAAAAAGTCAAGAAATAACGCTTTTTTAAGAGCGCAAAAAAACACTATAGAACTAGAATACATATTCTTTCTATGGTGTTTAATTGAAAATTATATATTTTAACAAAAAAACATTAAATAACAAAACTTAAATTTTTATTGCTGATTTATCCTCCATGCATAATTTATCTGCAATCATTGCTATAAACTCAGAATTAGTTGGTTTACCCTTATTTGAATTTACAGTATATCCAAATATTTTATCATGCATTTCTATCTGTCCTCTATTCCATGCAACCTCAATAGCATGTCTGATTGCTCTTTCAACTCTTGAAGACGTTGTATTAAATTTTTCTGCCAATGTTGGATACAACGTTTTAGTTATAGAATTAATAATATCTTGATTTTCAACTGCAAGCATTATAGCCTCTCTTATATATTGATATCCTTTTATATGTGCTGGTACTCCAACATCATGAATTATATTTGTTACTCTAACCTCTATAGGAGTGCTTGTTGAATTATTTCTATTTATTGTAGAGCTACTATAATACATTGGTGTTGATACTGAACCTACTTGTTGTTCTTCAACCAAATCTCTTAATCTTTCAGTTAATGTGGCCATATCAAAAGGTTTAACCACATAATACGTTGCTCCCAAAGATATTGCCTTTTGCGTAACTTTCTCTTGTCCAATTGCAGACATTACAATTGTAGTAGGTTTTTCATTAGATTCTTCTCTTACCATATCTTCTAAAACAGATAATCCATCTTTTTCTGGCATTATAACATCTAAAAGCAGAATATCTGGTTTACACGTATTAATAATATTTACTGCATTTTTTCCATCATAAGCAGATGCTACAACTTCCATATCTGTTTGTGAGTTTATAAACATACTTAACAATTTTACAAACTCTTTATTATCATCTACAATCATAACTTTAGTTTTACTATTCATCAAAATCCTCCTAACGTTTAACTAATAGTGCAAAACCAATTATATATAATTTTTCCCAAAAAATCAAGGATTTTTGGCGGTTTTTACCATCGACTTTTGTCGAAACAAATACATATATATAATTTTTTATTTATTTTTTTATTTTCATAAATTTTCCAGTATTTTTTTAAATAAAAATCACAAATTAATAACAGTAAAACATCTTTTTATCGAATATTGTTTTACTAACAAATTGGAGGTGAATTAAATGGCAAAATCTAAAAGTAACCCACAAGCTAGAGCTGCTTTAGATAAATTTAAATATGAAGTAGCAAACGAAATAGGTGTAAACCTAAAGCAAGGATACAATGGTGACTTAACTTCTAAACAAGCTGGTTCTGTTGGTGGTGAAATGGTTAAAAAATTAGTAGCTAAAGCTGCTAATGATATGCAACAAGGTCAATAATTAATAATATAACATGCTAAAAAGCAGGAATATATCACTTTCCTGCTTTTTTCATGATATTTTGTAGTTATAACGAGAAATATTATAGAAAAAATTTATATTTTTAAAAAATAATGTATAAATAAAAAAAATCAGCAAATATTAAGAATATAAAAGAAAATTGGAGGTGAATAACATGGCATACTCAAACAGTCAAATGAGCAACAAACAAGCTAAAGCTGCTCTTAATAAATTAAAGACAGAAGTAGCAAGCGAAATAGGTGTTAACCTAAAGCAAGGATACAATGGTGATTTAACTTCTAAACAAGCTGGGCAAATCGGTGGTGAAATGGTTAAAAAACTAGTAGCTAAAGCTGCTAACGATATGCAAAACGGAATGAACTAATTTAGTTTGTATATTGAAATAGGGTTAATTAAATTTAACTCTATTTTTTTATTTTTGTTGATAAACACATTTATTTAATATATAATTATATAAAGGAGTGATTATCATATGAATAATACAAATATACCAAATGAGTATAAACCGATTTCAGCATGGGGATATTTTGGATATAATATTTTATTTTCTATCCCTATTATTGGATTTATTTTTCTTATTGTCTTTTCATTCGATTCTTCAAATATAAATAGAAGAAACTATGCAAGATCATTTTTTATAATATACCTACTTATTGCAATAGTATTTTTAATTTCAATTTTATTTTTTGGCGGAATTGGAATTTTTCTACAATTTTTTAACTCTATATAACTTTTAAAGTGCATAGAATAACCATTCCATGCACTTTTTAATAATAAATTTAATCTTCTAACATAGAAGAAGTTTTTAGTTTAGCTACTAACTCTCTTTGTTTAAAGAATTCTTTAAGCTTAAGAATACAAATTGCAGCATTATTATAATTAACAATAGAAGTTAATCCGTAATTGTCGTTATTGCAATCTATTCTTTATGTCTTACTTTTATCTCTTGAAAGTTCTTTAATAGATATATATAAACTTAAGAATCTATTGTTTCTATTAGAATACTTAGTTTTTATTCACACACTCTCTTCATAACAGAAATACAAAGAATCGCTTATACTATTTAACGACACAAAATCTTCGCTTATATCTATAGTTCTTTATCTAGTGGACAATTCCAAAATTATATCATACAAAATATTATAGAAATCGTTATTATTTTTTTCTAAGACTTTTTTATGCGATTGACATACATTTATTTTACAAAATGATTTTCAATGTAATAGTTTACTACAATTATTGTAATTTAGTGTAAAATATGATAATATATAAATATAATTATAATTTTTTATATTAGAGCAATTGTACTAATGAAATATTTATTTAATTATTAGGAGGATTTTTTATGAATGTAAATGCTAATGATGAGAAAACAATAAAAATAATATTGTCTACAGGAGAAATAGTAGAAGCAAAAGAAATTGTACAAGGAGAAATTTACCAACAGATTACACCAAAAAATAAATATCCTTGTATGCTAACTTCGATTGAGTTTAAAGAATTATTTGATAAAGTTTTTTCTTAAAAAAGGGTGTTTTTAAAATGATATTGATGCTTTTAAAGAAACTTTTGTATTCATTGTCGTAATATATACAACAAATTTAATAAAACAAGGCCTTTTTAAATGAAATTAGTAACTCTAATCAAATTCAAGTGAAAGTAAATAGACAAAAAATATATAACATAAAACAATTTTTTATTGGGGGGCTGTAAAAAATTCCTAACGAAAAATGAGTGAAAAATTTTCACTCATTTTTTGGGTTCTATAATATTCGTTGGGGTGTAAATTACACCCCAACGATATTTTTTAGCAAAAAAAATTGCAATTAAACCATTCTTGCTATAAAATATTGTTGACAAAACAAAAAGAAAGGATGATTTAATTGCATAATAATAATACTATAAAATTGTTAAAATTACAAGGAAAAAATTTAAAAATTGAAAAAGAAATTATTGATGATATTAATAATGAAGCTTACTTTTTTATCTCTAGAAAAATTAAACCTTGCAAATGTCCTCATTGTAATACCATTACTAAACATGTTCATGATTACAGAGATCAATATATTAGGCATTCACCTATTAATGGCTTTAAAACTTTTCTTGTTCTTCATAAAGCTCGTCTAATTTGTCCTAATTGTTATCATAAGTTTTATGCCAATTATTCTGATATTGTTAATCCTAGATTTAGATGTTCTAATATTCTTTTCTTTGACATTATAAATACTCTTAAAGATACGTCTATGATTTTTGATGAAGTCGCTAACTTCTTTGGCGTTTTCTCTGGAGTTGTTACTAGATATCTTGATTTTTTCTCCTACTTAATGGAATGGAATAACATTACTTGCTTGCCTAAACATATTGGCATTGATGAATTCAAAGGTAACTGTGATGCTTCAAAATATCTTTTTCATATTTATGATCTAGATACTAATCAAACTATCTATATTCTTAAGTCTAGAAAATATGATGATGTCGTTAATTTCTTTAATAATATTTCTAATAGAAATGATGTTGAAATTGTTACCATGGACTTGTATGATTCCTTTAGAAACGCTGTTAAGGCTAAACTTAAAAGAGCTACAATTATTGCTGATAGATTCCATTATACTAGAATTGTTTCTAGAGCTTTTGATGAACTCAGAATTCAATTATGGAGAGATGCTTATGCTTATCAATTATATCAATCTTTCCTTAGAATAAAAGATGGTGACACTTATCAAGAAAGAGTTAAAAGATTTCGTGATTGGCTTGATGATGCTATTTCATCCACTTTACCTAAGTTTAAGTCTGCTGCTGAAACTCTTTTAAGATGGAGTCATGAAATTGTAAACTCTTTAAAAACATCTTACACTAACAGTTCTACAGAAGGAAAAAACAATAAAATAAAGCTAATTAAAAGAAATGCATATGGCTTTAGGAAGTTAAAAAATTTAAGAAATTTAGTTAAACTTCGTGATTTTAAATATAGTGAAATTTAAAAGACAAACCTTTATATTAAATAATACTCCAAATTTAATTTGGAGCTTTTGTCATGGCTATTTTGTTATTTATTTCTAAAAAATGGAGATGAATTTAAAAATTCATCTCCATTTACTTAGTCTCTGACTTTTTTAGGATTTTTTACCCCAACTATTGACAAAAAACCTATTTACTTTATTATTTATGTATTTAAAAATCCTGTGTAATGTCTACTTACCATTTGTGTTTCAACATTCTTTAATACTTCAAGTGCAACACTTACGATGATTAACACTGATGTACCCCCAAACGTAATTGAAAATGGCATCACACCTTGTAATAGTATTGGAAGTATAGCAATTGCTGCTAAGAATACTGCTCCAAAACTAGTTATATATTTTAGTACTTTTGATATGTACTCTGATGTATTTTTTCCAGCTCTTATACCTGGTATAAATCCACCATTTTTCTTTAATTGATTTGATATTTCAACTGGATTTACTATAAACATTGTGTATACAAATGTAAATGCAATAATAAGTACTAGATATATTATAGAATATGCAAGTAAATAATACCATGCACTACCTTGTGATACAGAGAATATGTTATTTACAACAGCCCAAAATCCTGATGGATTTCCGTGAGTACAAAGACTAATTATTGTACTTGGGAACATCATAAATGACATTGCAAATATTATTGGCATAACTCCAGCCATTGCAACTTTAATTGGAATATGAGTGTTTTGTCCACCATACATTTTTCTTCCAACTACACGTTTTGCATAGTTAACTGGAATCCTACGTTCAGCTTGTTGTACATATATAACTCCTGCTATAACAACTATCATAGCTAATATTAATGCAACAACAATTAATACATTTGTTATTCCACCATTAGCATATTTAAATAGTGTAACAACACCTGAAGGTATACGAGATATGATACCTACAAAAACTATCATAGATATACCGTTACCGATACCAAATTCAGTTATTTTATCGCCAAGCCATGTAAGTAAAGCTGTACCTGCTATTAAAGATGTCATAAATAGTACACATCCCATAACAGCACCTGCTCCAGATTGAAGAGGAGTAAGTAAATAATTTTTATATGTTATATATAGTCCTAAACCTTCAACTAAAGCAAAAACTATAGTCAAATATTTAGTATATTTAGAAAGTCTCTTTTTACCCTCTTCTCCTTCTCTTGCAAGTTTTTCAAGACTTGGAATTACAACTTGTAATAAATTAAGTACAATTGATGCTGTAATGTATGGTCCAATAGTCATTGCAAATATTGAAAATCTACCAAATGCACCACCTGATATTAAATTTATTGTTGCTGCAAGTCCACCAGCAGCACCTGCTTGTTCATTAAATGTTAATTTATCAAATCCAGGTACAGATATAAATGTACCAAATCTAAATAGTAATATTATAAATACAGTAAATAATAATTTTTTTCTTATATCTTTTACAGAAAATATATTTTTTAAGGTTTGTAGCATATCCTACTTCACCTCAATCTTTCCACCTACAGCTTGTATTTTTTCTATAGCTGATTTTGAAAATTTAGTTGCTACAACTGTTAGTTTTTTTGTTAATTTACCATTTCCAAGTACTTTGATACCATCTAATTCTTTATTTACTAATCCTTTTTCAATTAATACCTTAGAATCTACAACTGTATCATTATCAAATACTTCTAAATCTGCTATATTAACAATAGCATATTCTTTAGCGAAATGATTGTTGAATCCTCTTTTTGGAATTCTTCTATATAAAGGTGTTTGTCCACCTTCAAATCCTCTTCTGATTTTACCACCAGTTCTAGCTTTTTGACCTTTATGTCCTTTTCCAGCAGTTTTACCAGTTCCGCTTCCTATTCCTCTACCAACTATTTTTCTTTTAGTTGTTGCTCCATATGCAGGACCTAATTCATGCATTTTCATGGTTAAGTATCCTCCTCTCTTTTAAATTATACATTATTATTTTAAAATTTCAGTTACTGTTTTGTCTCTAAGTTCAGCTACTTCTTCAGGTGTTCTCATAGCTTTTAAAGCTTTAATTGTAGCATAAACAATATTTCTACTATTACGAGAACCTAATGTTTTTGCTGTTACATTCTTAACACCTGCAAGTTCTAATACAGGTCTTACAGCTCCACCAGCAATAACACCAGTACCTTCAACAGCTGGTTTTAAAATTACCTTTGATGAACCAAAATTTGTTGTATATTCATGAGGTAATGTACCGTTTACTAGAGATATTTTTACTAAATTTTTCTTAGCGTCATCAGTTGCCTTTTTTATAGCTTCTGGAACTTCAGCAGATTTACCGTTTCCAACACCGATACGACCTTTTCCATCTCCAACAACTACAAGAGCACTAAATCTAAAAGTTCTACCACCTTTAACAACTTTTGCTACTCTACTAACATTAACAAGTTTTTCTTTTAATTCTTGTTTTTGCTCAGCTCTAGCTTCAGTCTTTTTAACTGGTTTTCTCTCTTTTTTTGTTTCAGCCATCTTACTTTCTCCTCTCTATTAAAATTCTAATCCTGCTTCTCTAGCTGCTTCTGCTAATGCTTTAACTTTTCCATGATATAAATATCCGTTTCTGTCAAACACTACAGTTTTAATTTCCTTTTTAGCAGCTCTTTTTGCAATAAGTGTTCCTACTTCTTTAGCTGCTTCTACATTTGATGCTTTAGTTTTAACTTCTTTATCAAGTGTAGACGCAGATAATATAGTAGTTGCAGTTTCATCGTTAATTAGATTTGCATATATATTGTTTAAGCTTCTGTAAACGCAAAGTCTAGGTCTTAATGCTGTACCTTTAACTTTTGCTCTTACTCTTTTTTGTCTAGTTTTTCTAGTTTCAGCTCTATTAACATTTTTTACCATTTCAAAATTTCCCTCCTTTTTTTAGTTTCAGGAATATTATTTTTTACCGCCTGCTTTTCCTTCTTTTCTTCTTATTCTTTCATCAGCGTATTTGATACCTTTACCTTTATATGGTTCTGGTAATCTCTTTTCTCTTATGTTAGCAGCTATTTGACCAACTAATTGCTTGTCACAGCCTTTAACAATAATTTGGTTTTGTGCTGGTACTTCAATTGTGATCCCTTCAACTTCCTCTATTTCTACAGGATGTGAATAACCTAAAGTTAGCACTAATTTTTTACCTTGTTTTTGTGCTCTATATCCAACACCATTTATTTCTAATGCTTTTTCAAATCCAGTACTTACACCAATAATCATGTTATGAATTAATGTTCTTGTCAAACCATGAATATTTGATTTTGAATCATCTACAAGTGTAACTACTACGTTATTATCTTCCTTAGCTATATTTACACAGTTTAAGAATTCTTCTGTTAAAGTTCCTTTTGGCCCTTTTACAGTAACCTTGTGTCCATCGATGTTTACTTCAACACCTTGTGGTATAGCAATAGGTTTTTTACCTATTCTTGACATTTGGATATTCCCTCCTTTTTACTTATATTTTTATTACCAAACGTAAGCTAATACTTCTCCTGCTACGTTTTGTTTTCTTGCTTCCTTATCAGTCATAATACCTTTTGAAGTAGAAATTATAGCAATTCCTAGTCCATTAAGTACTCTTGGTAATTCTTCAACATTTGCATATATTCTAAGACCTGGTTTACTGATTCTCTTTAAACCTTGTAATACTCTAGTCTTATTTTTATATTTAAGTGTAAGTCTTATTGTTTTGTGAAGTCCTTCTTCAATTATATCGCAGGCTTCAACAAAACCTTCACTTACCAATATATCAGCTATTGCTTTCTTTTCTTTAGAATAAGGAATATCAACTGTTTGATGTCTTTCTTGATTTGCATTTCTTATTCTTGTTAACATATCTGCAATTGGATCAGTTGTGTTCATTACTTTTACCTCCTTTTTTACCAGCTTGCTTTTTTAACTCCTGGTATTTCACCTTTATATGCTAAGTTTCTAAAACATATACGGCATATTCCATATTTTCTCATGTAAGCATGTGGTCTTCCACATATTTTACATCTATTATAATATCTAGTGCTAAACTTTGGTTCTCTTTTTTGTTTAGCAATCATTGATTTTTTTGCCATGTTTTATCCTCCCTACTTTTCATCATGTTGGAATGGCATACCTAACATTTCAAGTAGTGCTTTAGCTTCTTCATCAGTTTTTGCTGTTGTAACAAAGCTAATGTCCATTCCTCTTGCTTTATCTACTTTATCATATTCAATTTCTGGGAAAATTAATTGTTCTTTTATTCCCAAAGAATAGTTACCTCTTGAGTCAAAAGATTTTGTGCTAACACCTTTGAAATCTCTAACTCTAGGTAGAGCAACATTGAACAATTTTGTCGCAAAATCATACATTTTATCTCTTCTTAATGTAACTTTACAACCAATGTTCATACCTTCTCTTAATTTAAATGCAGCAATTGATTTTCTTGCTTTAGTAATCATAGGTTTTTGACCTGCGATTAAAGTTAAATCAGACATAGCTACATCTAAAGCTTTTGAGTTTTCTTTTACATCAGAAACTCCCATGTTTATAACAATTTTATCTAGTTTAGGTACTTGCATTACTGATTTATAATTAAATTTTTTCATCATTGCAGGTACTACTTCTGATTTATATTTTTCTTTAAGGTTCATCTATTTTTCCCCTCCTTACTTTATTTCTTCACATTTTTTACAGAATCTTGTTTTTGTTCCATCTTCTGCAACTTTTATTCCAAGTCTTACACCCTTATCACATTTATCACAGTAGAAACTTACTTTTGATACATTTATAGGGCATTCTCTTTTTATAATTCCTGACTCTTGACCTTGTTTTGTAGGTTTAACATGTTTTGTTCTTACATTGATTCCTTCAACTAATACTTTACCTGTTTTTCTGTCAACGCTAAGTATTTTTCCTTTTTTTCCTTTTTCAGAACCAGTGTTAACTACTACCATATCACCTTTTTTTAATTTCATTTTTGTAATCAATTTATTCACCCCCGTATATTAAAGAACTTCTGGAGCTAGAGAGACTATTTTCATATAGTCATTATCTCTTAGTTCTCTTGCAACAGGTCCAAAAATACGTGTTCCCTTTGGTGTTTTATCATCTTTTATTATAACTGCTGCATTTTCATCAAATCTTATATATGATCCATCTTCACGTCTTAGACCTCTTTTTGTTCTTACTATAACTGCTTTTACAACGTCACCTTTTTTTACAGCTCCGCCTGGTGCTGCTTTTTTAACAGAAGCTACTATAACATCACCAATGTTTCCCCATTTCCTGTGATGTCCACCAAGAACTCTTATACACATAATCTCTTTTGCTCCTGTGTTATCTGCAACTTTTAACAATGATTGTTGTTGTATCATGGATTAGTCCTCCCTTCAAATTATATTTAAACAACTAATTATTTAACTTTTTCCACAATTCTTACTAGTCTATATCTTTTATCTTTACTTAGTGGTCTAGTTTCCATTATTTCAACAATGTCGCCAATACTACATTCGTTGTTTTCATCATGAGCTTTAACTTTTAAAGTTTTATTAACTATTTTTCCATAAAGTGGATCTTTTTCTCTATCATCAATTCTAACAACAATAGTTTTATCCATTTTATTACTTACAACTTTACCTATTTTTGTTTTTCTTAAATTTCTTTCCATAACTTACCTCCTTACCACTAAATATTTTTCTCTTTCTTTGTTATTACTGTGTTTACTCTTGCAATATTTTTCTTTACAAGTTCCATTTTTTTAGGGTTATCAAGGCCATTTAAAGCATGTTGAAATCTTAATTTAAATAGTTCACTTTTTAATGCTTTTTCTTCTTTTCTTAAATCTTCTACGCTCATAGCTTCGTATTCTTTTATTTTACTAGATTTCATTTAGCACACTCCCCCTTCTTCTTGTTCTTTCTTACTTACTATTTTACATTTAATAGGAAGTTTTTGAATAGCTTTTCTTAAAGCTTCTCTACTTACTTCTTCAGAAAGTCCTGTTATTTCAAATAATACTCTTCCTGGTTTAACAACTGCAACAAAGTATTCTGGATTACCTTTACCAGATCCCATACGAGTTCCAGCTGGTTTCTTTGTTATTGGTTTATCAGGGAAGATATCAATGTATACTTTACCAACTTTTTTTGTATATCTTGAAAGTGTTACCCTTGTAGCTTCAATTTGATTTGCAGTAATCCAAGTTGGTTCTAAAGCAACAATTCCAAATTCACCTTTAGTTATTTTATTTCCTCTTGCTGCTTTTCCTTTTATTCTTCCTTTTTGTACTTTTCTAAATTTTGTTCTTTTTGGTGACAACATTTTTAGTTACCTCCTTTTTCTTGTTTTTTAGCAGGTAGTACATCCCCTTTATATATCCAAACTTTAACACCGATAATACCGTATGTTGTTTTTGCTTCTGCAAAACCATAGTCGATATCTGCTCTTAAAGTTTGTAGTGGAATTGTACCTTCACTATAATGTTCTGTTCTTGCAATTTCTGCTCCACCTAAACGACCAGATACTGCAGTTTTTATTCCTAAAGCTCCTGCTTTCATAGTTTTTTGCATTGCTTGTTTCATTGCTTTTCTGAAAGATATTCTTCTTTCAAGTTGATTAGCTATAGATTCTGCAACTAATGTTGCTGCTAAATCTACATCTTTAACTTCTACAATGTTAAGTGCTACATCTTTACCAATTTTTTTGTTTAATTTTTTTCTTAATTCTTCAATAGCTGCTCCACCTTTACCGATTATCATACCTGGTTTTGCAGTATATACATCAACTTTAACATTATCAGCTTTTCTTGAAATATCTAATTTATATATTCCTGAAGCTTTTAGTGTTTCTTTTAAATATGTACGTATTTTGTAATCTTCAACAAGATTGTTAGAAAAATCTTTTTTATTTGCATACCAAGTTGAAGACCAATCTTTTATAATTCCAACTCTAAGTCCGTGTGGACTAACTTTTTGCCCCATAATATTTACCTCCTTACTTCTTTAAGCTTCTGTTAATACTACTTTAATATGGCTTGTTCTTTTTCTGATTCTATCTGCACTACCTTTTGCTCTAGGTAAAATTCTTTTCATTGTAGGTCCTTGGTTTGCATATATTTCAGATATAACTAATTTTGTTTCATCCATATGATGATTATTTACAGCATTTGCAATAGCTGATTTTACTAATTTTTCAACCATTGGTGCAGCTACTTTATTTGTATATTTAAGTATTGCAATAGCTTCTTTTGCACTTTTTCCTCTGATTAAGTCTATAACAATTTTAACTTTTCTAGCACTTATTCTAGCATGACGAAGTTCTGCTACTGCTGTTTTTTGTTCTACAACTTTTTCTTCCATTTTAAGGCTCCTCCTTTTTTAGATTCTTACTTATTTTATTGAAGATTTTTTATCTCCTGAATGTCCTCTGAAAAGTCTTGTTGGAGCAAATTCTCCTAATTTATGTCCTACCATTTCTTCTGTAACATATACTGGTACATGTTTTCTTCCATCATGTACAGCTATTGTATGACCAATCATTTGAGGATATATAGTTGAAGCTCTTGACCAAGTCTTTAACGCTTCTTTTTTATTTTCTGCGTTTAATTTTTCTACTCTTGCTAGTAGTTTTTCATCACAATAAGGTCCTTTTTTAAGCGATCTTGACATATTCTATCCCTCCATTATTTTCTATTTCTTCTTTTAACAATATATTTATCTGTTGGATTTTTTGTTTTTCTTGTTTTATATCCAAGTGCTGGTTTACCCCAAGGAGTCATTGGTCCTGCGTGTCCTACTGGAGCTCTACCTTCACCACCACCATGAGGGTGATCACAAGGGTTCATAACAGATCCTCTAACTGTAGGTCTAACACCCATATTTCTTTTTCTACCAGCTTTACCTAGTGAAACATTTTCATGTTCTAAGTTTCCAACTTGACCAATACATGCTCTACAATCAACAAGTATAAGTCTCATTTCACCAGATGGCATTCTTACATGTGCATATTTATCTTCTTTTGCCATAAGTTGTGCAGACATTCCAGCACTTCTTACAAGTTTAGCACCTTGACCTTTGTGTAATTCAATGTTGTAAATCATTGTACCAACCGGTATTGATCTAATTGGCATACAGTTACCTGGTTTTATATCAGCTTTTTCAGATGATATAACTTTATCTCCATCTTTAAGACCAACTGGAGCTATAATGTATGCTCTTTCTTTATCTTCATATTCAATTAAAGCTATGTTTGCAGTTCTGTTTGGATCATATTCAATACCAATTACAGTTGCTTCCATATCTACTTTATTTCTTTTAAAATCAATTATTCTATATTTTCTTCTGCTTCCACCACCATGATGTCTTACAGTGATTTTACCTTGAGCATTTCTACCTGCATTTTTCTTTAATGGTGCAAGTAATTTTTTCTCAGGTGTGCTTTTTGTAATTTCATCGCTTGCTAGTAATTTTGTATTTCTAAGTGATGGAGTAACAGGTTTAAATGACTTTATTCCCATTTTTTACTACCTCCTAGCTATTAGTTCCAAATGCTGAACTGATTTCCTCAATTTCAGTCTTGTATTTTCTATTTAATTTAGTTTCTTTTCCACCTTTTGCAAGATATTTTTCCTCTGAAGGATTTGTATCTATAGTTACTATTGCTTTTTTCCAAGCCTTAGTTTTTCCTTGGTGTACTCCAACTCTTTTATTTTTACCATCGTATCTTAATGTGTTAACACTTTTTACCTTAACTCCGAAAAGTTCTTCAACTGCATTTTTGATATCAACTTTTGTAGCTGTAAGAGCAACTTCGAAAGTATATTTACCAATAGCGATGTTTTCATAACTTTTTTCAGTCATTATAGGTTTTATTATAACGTCTTCTGCAAATTTCATTATGCGTACACCTCCTCTAATTTCTTAATAGCGTCTTCAGTTACTACTAAATTATCATATTTTAATAAATCAAATACGTTAATTGTATTAACTAAAGTAGTTTTTACATTTTCAATGTTTCTTGCTGATGCTTGAACATTTAAGTTTTTCTCACTTAAAACGATAAGTGCTTTTTTAGTATTTAAGTTATTTAATACTTTAACCATTTCTTTAGTCTTGATTTCTTTTAATTCTAATTTATCAACAACTATTAATTCTTTTTCTTCTACTTTAGAAGTAAGCACTGATTTTAAAGCAAGTTTTCTCATTTTTTTAGGAATTGCATATTTATATGATCTTGGTTTTGGTCCAAGTGCAATACCACCTTTCATCCATTGAGGAGCTCTTATAGAACCTTGTCTTGCTCTACCAGTTCCTTTTTGTCTCCATGGTTTTCTTCCACCACCACGAACTTCTGCTCTTGTTTTAGTTGATCCTGTACCTTGTCTTTGATTAGCTAAATAATTAACTAATGCAGTATGTACAACTATATCATTAACATCTACACCAAAAACATTTTCATTAAGTTCGATATCTTTTACTTTTTTACCTTTCATATCTAAAACGTCTACTTTAAGCATTTTATTTCCTCCTTCCTTTCACTTTATCCTACTTTACAGTTTCTCTAATTCTTAAAACTGCACCTTTAGCTCCAGGAACAGATCCTTTAACTAAAATAACATTTTTATCTGTATCAACTTTAACAACTGCTAGGTTTAATATAGTTGATGTAACATCTCCCATATGTCCTGGTAATTTTTTACCTTTAAATACTCTACCTGGTGTTGTTGTAGATCCCATAGAACCTGGTCTTCTATGATACATAGAACCATGAGCCATAGGTCCTCTATGTTGACCATGTCTTTTAATATTTCCTTGGAAACCTTTACCTTTAGATGTACCTTGAATATCAACTCTATCCTCAGTAGTAAAAGTATCAATTGTAATTTTGCTTCCAATTTCATACTCATCTAAATTTTCTACTTTGATTTCTTTTAAATATTTTTGTAATTCCACTCCAGCTTTTGCAAAAACACCTTTCATTGGTTTATTTGCATTTTTTTCTTTAATTTCTCCAAAACTTACAACAATTGCATTATATCCTTCTTTTTCAGCAGTTTTTTTAGCAACTACAGTACAAGGTTTAACTTCAATTGCAGTAACTGGAATTGCAACTCCATCTTCAGAGAAGATTTGTGTCATTCCAACTTTTTTACCGTAAATTTCTTTTACCATTTTGTTTTCCTCCCTTTAATTTTTAGCTTTTAAACTTCATATTTAAAATATACAAACACTTAGTATAGGGTATGTCATTGCCTTATTTCATAGGATGACTACTAAACATTTTGAAAGTTTAATTATAATTTAACTTCGATATCAACACCTGCAGGCATATCTATTGACATTAGTGCATCAACAGTTGCTTGGTTTGGTTTAATAACGTCGATAACTCTTTTATGAGTTCTCATTTCAAATTGTTCTCTTGAATCTTTATGCTTGTGTGGAGAACGTAATATTGTAATAATTTCTTTTTCTGTTGGTAGTGGAATTGGTCCTGAAACTTCTGAACCTGTTTTTTTAGCCACTTCAACAATTTTTGATGCTGCTTGTTCTAGCACTACATGATCATAAGCTTTAAGTCTTATTCTCATTTTTTTAGTTTGTTCTTTTGCCATATGTAAAACACTCCTTTTCTATAACATCTCAGCGTCACAAGTTTTACACTACCCCGTGTGTTTCTTTTTTAGACATATAAAAACCAAATTTTACTTAAAATAAAACTTGGCAAATACATATCAATTATACTTGCCGCCTGATTTTAAACCAGACATGCTCCATAAGAGTTCCCTACCTCGATGGGTAGCCACATCTTACTTCAACGCAAATCAACATCTTTATTATAACTTATTTTTATAAAAAAAGCAATACCTTTCGTGAAAAAACCTTAAAAATATTGTTTCTTTAGTATAAATGTAACAGAAATGTAACAGAAAGAAAAATAGTTAATTTCATCTATTGATTTGTTATATAAATTTATTATATAATAATTCTGACATAAGAGGTGAGGGATAAAATGTTTAAATTTATAAAAAAAATATTTATTCTTATACTAATAATAATCATTCTTGTGTGTTCATTTATAACATACGAAGGATATTCAATGTACAAAGAAGTAATATCAAAGGAAAGTATTGAAAAAAAGGTAGAAAAAATTAAAGAATACGATAACTACATTTCAATATCTGAAGTCCCTGAAACATATAAAAACGCAACTATTGCAATAGAAGATCATAGATTTTATTCTCATGGCGCAATAGATGTATTTACAACAGCTCGTTCATTTATAGAAAATATCAGAAACAAAGAGCTTAGCAATGGTGGAAGTACAATTACGCAACAAGTAGCAAGAAATATGTACTTTACACAAGAAAAAAGCTTTATAAGAAAAGTAGCTGAATTATTTGTAGCTGTTGATTTAGAAAAAAATTATAGTAAAGATGAAATTTTGGAAATGTATCTAAATATTATATATTTTGGAGACGGATATACAGGTCTTAAACAAGCATCTTATGGATATTATAGAAAATCTCCTTCAAAGTTATCTTTAGCTGAACAAACCATGCTTGCAGGTATTCCTAACGCACCTAGTATATATTCTCCAAATGTAAATCCAGAACTTGCAAAAAAAAGACAACAAAAAGTTTTAGACGCTATGGTTAAATATGGCTATATATCAAAGGCTGAAGCAAACAATATTTCTGGTGTTGACTTATAATTTATAATAATATATAATGTTTTTACATACGCATATACATTTAAATAAATTATTTTTAAAGGAGAGTTAATTATGAATGTTAAATTAATTGCATTTACCAAACCTGATAGCTATCAAGGAGAATTTGATTTAAAAAAGCTATTAGATTTTTGTGCCAAAATGGCAGGAATATGCTACATGAAAGATAATTTCGAGAAAATTCTAAATGAGCCTGAAATTTCTACAGAGAAAAGATTAAATCGTGTCTTAAAATCAGGTCATCACAGTGTATTTGATCACGTTAAACTTACTTTTGAATTTTCAAATATTCCTAAAATTATAGCTATGATTTTAAATAACGAAAAAGATTACTCAACTTCAGAAAAATCTGCAAGATATACTGAACTTAAAGATTTATCAAAAAGGGAAAGCACTTTATACAACAAATGGATAAAAATACTTATGCCTATTATAAAAGAAAAGTATCCCAAGCTGTATAACGCAAACTTAAAAGATCCTATGCTAAAAATAAGAAAGCTAGCTCAAGAAAACGCAAGGTATTTTGTATCTATTTTTTCAAGAACAACAAGCATGGGATATACAGTATCCTTAAGGCAACTAAATTATTTACTATACATGATGGATGAATTCATATTAAATCACGATTCTACAAACTTTAACGACATTTTAGCCCAAAATTTGAAAGAATTCGTTTCACTTTTTGACGAATACAGGGTAAAAGATTTAATTCCTTTAGGAAAGAACAGGAAGCTATCTTTATTTGGCGACAAAAAATACAACGATATTCCTGATGTATTCTCTTACGTTTATCAAACTTCATTTAAAGCTAGTTTTTCTTGTGTTGCACAAAATCACAGGCACAGAAGTGAACATTCTTTTATATATCTGCTTGACAATTTTGAATTTTATATTCCAGAAATATTAGAGGATAACGATAATTTAAAAAGTCAGTGGGCTAAAGATATGCAAAGTATTGCTGATATGTATCCACAAGGAACATTGGTTAAAATCATACAAACTGGTAATCTAGATACACTATTTCTTAAGTCAACTGAAAGAGTATGTGGACAAGCTCAACTGGAAATTATGAGACATACTGCTAATACAGTAGAGAAATTTATTCAAAACTCTGAGTATGGCTATATTTTAAAAGATTTAACAAATGGTGCAAATGCAAAATGTAAATATAAAAACAGTACATGCTCTTCCCCATGTATTTTTGGAGCAAATCAATATAATAGAAAGATATAGGTGATAATCATTATGAATAAGATTTTTGTAATAGAAGGAACTGATGGTTCAGGAAAACAAACTCAAACAAACTTAATTTATAAACGTTTACTAAAAGATGGAAAGGAAGTTTTCAAAACTTCCTTTCCAAACTATGATAATCAAAGCTCTGGTCCAGTTAAAGAATACTTATCAGGCAATATTAGTTCTAATCCAAATAGTATTTCATCCAAAGCTGCTTCATTATTTTACGCAGTAGATAGATATATCAGCTATAAAGAAAACATAGAAAAATATTATTTGGATGATAAAACAATAATTTTATTTGACAGATATATTTCATCAAATCTTCTTCATCAAGGTGGTAAAATTTTAAAAAGTACTAACAACTTAAATGAACTAGATACTTTTAGCGAATGGGTTATAAACATAGAAGAAAATGACCTTGAGCTTCCTTCACCTACTATTGTGTTTTTCTTACATGTTCCAACAGAATATACCATTTCACTTATGAAAGAAAGAGAAAATAAATATTCACACACTGAAAAAAAAGATATTCATGAATCAGATTGTGACCATTTAAAAAACGCAGAAAAGTCTGGATTATATTTTGCAAAAAAATTTAACTGGAAAATAATTGAATGTGTAAAGAATGGAAAACTAAGAAGTATAGAAGATATTAATAACGAAATATACTCAATCATTGAAAAATATATATAAAAAGGCGCCGTATTTACGGCGTCTTTTATAATATTGACTTGTAAAATTTATTATGTTATAATTCACCCCAGGTGATAAATTTGAAAATATATGTTATGAGACATGGTCAAACGAACTGGAACATAAATAAAATTTTACAAGGACAAACAAATATTGATTTAAATGAAACTGGAATAAATCAGGCAAAAGCCAAAATTGAAGAAATAAAAAATCTAGATATAAATTTAATTTTTTGTTCACCTTTAAATAGAGCGGCACAAACTGCAAAAATAGTTAGTAACAGGAAAATTCCAATTATATATAACGATTCTTTAACTGAAAGATGCTTTGGAGATTTTGAAGGTAAAAAAAGTTTGGAATATAGTAACGAGTATTACAATTATAATGCAAACTTACAGACAAACAATGTTGAACCAATACAAGATTTGTGTAATAGAGTATACTCTTTTTTGGACGAAATACCCCGCACATACAAAGATAAGAAAATTTTATTAGTCACACACGGTGCAACGGCAAGGGTAATAAATACATATTTTAATGGACTATCTGATAACGGATATATAGAAAGAATTCCAATCGATAACTGTACAATAAAAGAGTTTGAATATTCAATTTGATTTTTCAATCACTATAACAAAAACATTATTTTTTGAAAAAATTGAATATTAATAAGTCTAATCACCCTTATTTTTTAAGCTTTTTTAATTAATTACATAAAACCACTTGATTTTTAAATTAAATTATGTTAAAATATTTTGGTAATAACGATATTTTATAATTCAAGGAGGTGTAACTCGTGCCAAATATTAAATCAGCAAAGAAAAGAGTTAAAATAATTGACAAAAAAACTGCTCAAAATAGAGCTACAAAAAAAGCATATAAAGAAGCTATAAAAGCTTTTGAAGCTGCAGTAGAAGGAAATGCTAAAGATAAACAAGAATTATACGCTAAAGCAGTTAGTATGGTAGATAAAGCTTGGTCTAAAGGTGTTTTAAAGAAAAATACAGCATCTCGTAAAAAAGCTACATTAACAAAATTATTAAATAAGTAAAACTACTCATTCAATGAGTAGTTTTTTTCTTACTAAAATCTATATACAAATATTTACATTCCAGGCATTCCTGTTCTTAGTTGTCCCCTTGTTTGTAGTCCTCCAATTCCATTTATTCCCTCTCTTGTATTAGACAAGATATTTGCCAAAGGAATATATTTATCTACCGGAGTATACGCTATAGTCTCCGCTACAATCAGTGGATCCATCATATCAATTAAAACTCTTTTAGGTGCACTGGCAAAATTTGCTCCTGCAGATACTATAGCCTCATAATAGCTTTGACAAGCGCCTGCAAATATAACTAAATTATCAAGATTATGTTCATAACGCCTTGCTTCTAATACACCTTGTACATAATACCTAGAATTTTTATAATTATCTATATTGTATATATCATTTCTTTTTTTCATAAAAGCATCATGTCCAGTAAGTATTAATATATTAGGTCTTATACGCTGCAGTAATGAATATACCTGTTTATATTGTTCATTTTCAGGTATATTATATACATATGCTGTTAAGCCCATTCTTTTATAATTTTTTTTACATTTTTCAGAATATTCAGAATCTCCGATCAATATGAAGTATAACTCCAGGCTTTTTCAACACTTCTTCTTTTTTATATATGTTAGGATTATCGTATGAATTTATTTGATCTCTTATAAAACTATTATAGTTATTATAATTGTTATACCCATTATATTTCTTGTTTATGTTAGTATAACATCTACTCATTCTTATATGTCTTGATTCTTCAATTTTTTTCATTCTTTTATCCATTTCATCTTTATTAATATGTTTCAAATCAAACATTGGTGCATCAGCCACAATTCTTACAGTAATTCCGAACTAAATCTACTATTTCATTTCTTATATTAACTACTCTAAACATAATGTCAAAATTATATGATTTTCTTGCAACGATATCTCCAACCTTAAACGTTTCCATAAAAAAAACACCTCATACAATATTGTATTCCTACAACATGTAAAAAGTGATTTTTTCTTAATGATACATTACGTTATTAAGTAATCCATAAGAAAGAGCCATCATTATAACACTTGCCATTAAAACACCTAAAGTAATTGCAAGCATTGCTTTCTTTTTATTCATTCCAAGTACACTAGCAACTAAAGCACCTGTCCATGCACCAGTTCCAGGAAGTGGAATTCCAACAAATAGAACTAAGGCTATAAATTCTCCCTTTTCAAATTTACTTTTATTTTTTTCTGCTTTTTTTTCTAGTTTTTCTACTACTCCTCTAAATAATTTTGTTTTTTTCATCCAATTAAATATTGGAGTTAAAAACATAAGAATAAAAGGAATTGGTAATAAATTTGCAACAATTGCAATCGGATAGGCAATAAAAGGACTTAAGTTTAATGCTCCAGCAGCAAGTAATCCTCCTCTTAATTCAAGTATTGGAAGCAAAGAAACAACAAAAACTATAATTTCTTTTCCCAAAGGTGTACTTGCAAATCCACCAAACATACCTAATATTCCATCTACTAATCCTTGAGCCATATTTTCTCTCCTTTTCAACCATGTAATATTATATTTAAAATATCTAAAAAAATCAATACATTTTAATATTTTTATCTATTATTTTACTAATATGTATATTTTTTATACTTGCACTATCTACTGTAACTCCTTCACCCATATTTGGATGACTATGAGAATATATTAAATCAACTATAAATAATGACACTAGTACTACACAAATTGGAATTATAATATAATTTGATATTTTGCCGAAAATTTTACTTAGTTTTGGTGCTAAAAGATAAACCACAGCACAACCACCTATGCCAAATACTATTGCACCTTCTAAACACACTCTTCCATTTATATTCACCAAATAATTACTATAATCCCACCATCTTACTCCTCTTGTTACTTCTAAGTACCAACTAGTAAAATATTCAATAATTGTACAAAGAACTGTCATTGAAAAGAAAGTGATAACTGGTTTTTTAAATACTTTTCTAAGTAATAGTAAAATAAGTACGCCTCCACTACCATATATTGGAAGCCATGGTCCAAATAATACTCCCCTATTCACTAGTTTACCAGTTTGGACAAGTACTAGACACACTTCCCAGATCCATCCAATGAATGAAAATACAAAAAAGAATAAAATATAATCTGTAATTTTATACCATTTTCCATAATCATTTTGTGGGTTAGATAGCTTTTCTTTTGTACTTTTTATTCTATCTTTTATCATATTATTCTTCCTCCTCTTCTATCTTTGAGGAAACATTAATTTCATCTTCTTTTACAATTCCACTATTTATAGCTTCTTCTTTTAATGTTGTATATAACCTTGCAAAACTTGCTGAGTTATATGCATTAGCATAAAATACTCCAACAATACCAAATGTTAAACTTGAAAGTATATTCCATAATATAAAGGAAAGTTCAAATATGAAAGTTTTCCATTTTTGACCTTTCATCATCTGTTTACTAATCTCAAAAGCTCTTTTTCTTTTTATATTTGGATTATCAGCTATAATATATGGTATCATATAATATTCATAACTTTTAATAATTCCAGGAACTATTAATAAAATACTCCATAAAAAGATAGATATTTCTTTAACAAGCATTACAAAAACAGCATTTAAGTAACCTTTTTCTTTAAAAATAGTTAAAAGTTCTAATATACTAACTTTTTCCTTCTGATTCTTTATAAAAAATCTCTTTGAACCAACAGATACTGGTAATCCTATAAATATTATAAATAATATTGTTACAATAGCAGCAAGCCAGAAGAATCCTCCTGAAAATATTTTTAAAATCCAATTAAAATGGCTAGTATATACTGACAATGTATCTGCAGCAATTTTTTGAGTATTACTTAATTTATCATTTAAACTTTCTTTATAATCTGTTATATCTATACTCTTTAAGAAAATTTCATCTTTTTCTTCTATAGCCTTTCTAATTATTGTATAATTATCAACGTTATCTGATGTTTGATGAATTATTCCGACTGAATCAGCATATTGTATTCCTAAAAATGCAAGTATAAAACATATACCTATTGCAGCCCAATAATTCTTTCTTAAATCAGATTTAGCCTGTTTTTTTAACTCTTTTCTTACCCACATATCTTTCCCTCCACAAATTAAAACAAAATGTGACATTTTTTTTATTATAGCATAAAAATTTAGGCTATTCAACCTGATACAATATAATATTTTATATTTTTATGCACATACTAACACCAACAGTGTTTTAATTAACATTTACTGATTGTTTAAATATACAACGTTTTGTTATATCATATATACATAGGTTTTAAGGTGATTAAATGAAGAAGAATGAAGCAGGAATAATAGATCAAAAAGCTTTTGGAAAGAAAATAAAAGATGCTAGGAAAGCAATTAAACTTACACAATTTGAATTAGCCGAAAAAATAAATGTATCACAGAATTTCTTAGGTGATATTGAAAGAGGAATTAAACTTCCAAGTGTTCCAAAATTAATTGTACTTTCAAATGTACTAAATTTAAGTTTAGATAGTATGTTTTCGGCTTCATTGAATAGTTTAATTGAAGAGCCAAAAGAAATATACTTTACAGATAAACAGCTTTCAGTGATGTCAAAAATAATCAACATGGTAAATGATAATTTCTAATTAGTGTAATAAATCCCAGACTATATCTTTAGTCTGGGATTTTATAAAATTTTAATGCATTGTTATACACATTTTCCACAATCAATTCTTCATTTACATTTTTATATTCAGCAAGCTTTTTACAAATATATTTTAGATTTGTTGAATTATTTATAGTTCCTCTAAGTGGAACAGGTGGAAGATACGGTGCATCTGTTTCTACAACAATTTGTTCTAAAGGAATCTTTTTTAAATAATCTCCAAAACTAGCTGCTCTTTTATATGTAATATTTCCACCAAATGCAACGGTATACCCCCTCTCCAACACTAATCTTACTAGGTCATCTGTTGGATTAAAACAATGTAGTAATACTCCATATTCTGCTTTTTTCTCATTCTTTAAAATTTTATAAGTTTCTAAAGAAGCATCCCTTGTATGCACCAATATTGGAAGTTTAAGGGTATTTGCAAGTTCAATTTGCTCTATAAAACAATTTATTTGTTCAACTTTGTCTTCTTTGCTGAAATGATAGTCAAGCCCTATTTCACCTATTGCAACAATTTTTTTATTATCTTCATTCTTATACATATCATATAAATCTTGAACTTTATCTCCTTTAGCATTATATGGATGTATACCAATAGATGAATATATGAAATCATGTGTATTTGCAAGTTTTATACACTCTAATGATTCTATTACACTTGCTCCTACATTTACTATATATTCTACATTTTCAGCTTTACATTTATTTAATATTTCTTCTCTATTTTCATCAAATGCTTTATCGTTATAATGTGCATGAGTATCAAAATATTTCATAAAATATTCTCCTTTATTTTTTTGTATCTATTTTTGTTGGTAACGTAACTATTACCTCTGTTCCTTTATTAACTTCACTACGTATATCAATAGTACCATTATTTCCTTCAATCATCTCTTTTACAATTGAAAGACCTAATCCTGTTCCGCCAGCTTTTCTACTTCTTGCCTTATCTACTCTATAAAATCTTTCAAATATTCTGTCTAAGTCTTTAGCTGGTATTCCTATTCCATTATCAACAACCTTAAAATATGCATTAGAATTTACTGAGCCAACATAAACAGTAATAATCCCTCCATCTGGTGTATATTTTATACTATTACTTACAATATTTATAATTACACGTTCAATTGCATCTCTATCTGCATATACTTGAGCTGGTTTATTACTTACAATACATTCCAATTTATGTTTCTTTTGTTCAGCTTGAAATCTCATTTTTTCACATACACCTAGAGCTAATTCATCAAGAGAAAACATCATTTTTTTCCAACTAACTTTTTTATAATCAAATCTTGATAACTGAAGTAAATCTGATACTAATCTTCCCATTCTATTTGCTTCTTGATTAATAACTTTAGAAAATCTTTTTATTTCTTCATAAGTAAGATCTCCATTCATTATAGTTTCAGAGTACCCTTTTATAGATGTAAGAGGAGTTTTTAACTCATGTGAAACATTCGAAACGAATTCTTTTCTAAGATTATCTAGTTTTACATTTTCTGTTATATTTCTTACCATCATTATAACTCCCATAGGAGTTAGGTTATCACTAAAGAATGGAACAAAAACAATATTTAATGAATTTCCTCCAACTGTCGTCTTAGCTTCTATTGTCTTGTAATTAGGCAAGTACATTACTTTATCAAAATCAAGATTTATTTTTAATCTCTTTACTATTTTTTCAAATGTATCATCAGTAGAGCTTAAAGCTAAAAGTCTCATTGCTGATTTATTTATATGTATAACTTGCCTTGACACATTAAAGGCAACCACTCCATCAGCCATGTGTTCAAGTATTATTTCTGTTTTACTTTGTTGTCCTGTAAGATCAAAGCTATTTTTTTGTATTATTTGAAACATGTCCATATATGCATTAGTAAAATCTTTTATTTCCTTAAGATTTCCATATTCATCTAAATGCCTTGGTTCACTTACTTTACCACTTGCTACAAGTCTCATATTTTTTTCAATTTTTTTTAGTGGTAAAGTTATCATTTTTATTGTAATACTATTTAAAATTAATGTTATAATTATAAACCCAATTAAAATTAAAATATTTTTTAATGAGAATAAATTATTTACATCAATAACTTTCCCACATAAAAGTATAGTAGTTATATATACTATAACTACCAATACTATATTTATTAATTTGATGTTTAAATTTATAGAACCTTTCATAAAACATCTCCCATAAACAATTAATTAGAAACGTAATATCCCATTCCCCTTTTTGTTTGAACGTATTGTGGATCAGCTGTACTTTTTTCTATTTTTTCTCTTAAACGTCTAACTGTTACATCCACAGTTCTTGCGTCTCCATAAAAGTCATAACCCCAAACACCTCTTAAAATTTGTTCTCTAGTAAAAACTTGATTTGGAGCAGAAGAAAGCATTTTTAAAAGCTCAAATTCTTTTATTGTAAGATCAATAGTCTTATCACCAATAATTGCTATATACCTTTCAGGATCAATTATCATATCCTTTATTTTTATTTTGTTTTTTGAAGATTTCTTTTCTTCTTCATCCTCAGGTAAGACATGTTTTCTAAGATTTGCTTTTACTCTAGCAATTACTTCTCTTATACTAAAAGGTTTTGTCATATAGTCATCAGCACCTAATTCTAATCCTATTATTTTATCTACAACTTCTTCTTTAGCTGTAAGCATTATGATAGGACAAGTTAAATGTTTCCTTATTTCCTTACAAACATTAAATCCATCTATTTTTGGGAGCATTAAATCTAAAAGAATAAGATCTGGTTTCACAGATAAAGCAACATTTATTGCTTGTTCGCCGTCATAAGCTACTGTTGTAGCAAACCCTTCTTTTTCTAAATTAAATTTTAATATATCTACTATTGGTCTTTCATCATCAACGATTAAAATTCTCTTATCATTCATATATTTCACCCCATAATCCGAACTGCATTAATTATATCATGTTAAAAAAAATATTTCTACATTTTAATGAAATATTTTTAATTTTTTTGTCATTTTTTTGTAACCTTGTAATATTTTTGTTATATGTATGAAAAAAGAAGTAAGATTATACCTTACTTCTAATTTTTTAAATTTTTATTTTATACCTAAAGCCTTTTTTATTTTTATTTTTAACTTTTCATACCATTTTAATTCTTCCTGTTTTATCATTCTAACTTCTTGCTTTACTTCTTTTTTTTCTTCATTTGTATCGTTATTTTTAAATACTAAGTCAGATTGGAACATATCTCTTAAAACTTCTTGATATTCTTCTTCAGATTTATTTTCACCTTCAACAAGCTCTTTTCTTTCAGATTCATCTGTAAGATAATCTCTATATACAAGACCTAATATTCCTTTTGTATCTTCTGACAGGTTATTATCTATATATTCTTCATCTATATTTAATGTAGTATAATACTCTTGATCCATATTATTTTTTAAAGTATTTAAGAACTCATCTGGTATTTTTTGTATATCACTAAATTCTAATTTCATTATTACTGCAAATGCTTCTGCAAGTGCCTTTTCATATGTTATTTCCATTTTACCCTCCTAATATTTCATATTTTGAGTCTTATCATCTTTTGTTCTTTTAGTAAATTTTTCAGCTACATTCTTTATTTTATCTTTAATCTTATCATATATTTCCTTTATTTTATTTGTTTTTACTCTTTTTTCTAAATCAGGGCGTAGTCCCATATCCTTTGCTGTTTCTCTAAAAGCATCATCTTTACTATATGTCAAATCAAAATCTGGAGTCCTTTTATAATCCGTATGTAATAATTTGTCATAGTCTGAATATCCTGGTTTACCTCTAATAACCATTTTTCCCTCAAAAGCTTCTAAACTATAATCACATTCATGATTATCCCTTACTTGTTCCATATGTTCATGCAAATTAGAATCATCATATACCTCTAAAGTTTTTCTATCAATATAATTTGATGTATTTCCCTTTATATGATAACCATCATATGGAGTATTTAACCTAAGTTCACAAGTTATATTGTCTTCAGGTTTACGATTCCAACTATCTTTGTTTGTATGTCTCATAGTTTCCACTTTAGCAGTTATAAGATCAGGGTTCCTAGTAACTATAGTTTTTCTCTCATCTGTACCTTTTCCATTATTCCACTTACGAATTGTTTTCTCACTTTTCATACCCAAACCATGTTTATTATACTCGTTTTTAATTGTAGTGGTATGTGTACCTTCATTCACATAATTATACTCTTTTTTACTTTCTTCTATAAGATTCCCCTCATCATCGATATCCATTTTATAATCAGAACTTACAAAATGATCATTTGAAACTTTTTGGGATCTATTATACCACCCAAACTTTGTACCTGTTTTATAATATCTGTCTGTAATATATTCTCCTGTTATTCTTTCAAACACATCTTTATTTTGTGGTGTTAACTCTGTAATCCCTGCCTTTTTTAACCTTTCGACAACCTCATTAAATTTTTGTACTGCAACTGGATTTTTATCATATCCTTTTTTCATTCCCCATACATCTTCCATGTTTTTTATAACATCTTGATTTGTCATATATATAACCTCTTTTCCCTATTTACACCCTCAGTATACACTAAAAAAAAAAAAATGCAAGACTACATAAGAAAAAATTTTATTTTTTTAAATAATGAAAAAAGTTTACACTAAATATATTAGTGTAAACTTTTTATTAAACATATATTATCTGATTTATTTTCTTCTTAGATATGTTATTAAAATTATCAATAAAGTTGTCATCTCTTTTAGTAAGCGCAAGAAATAATTTATCATTTTTATCTTCTAAATTTATATCTTTAATTTTTCCTTTTAAATTATTTATTATCCCTTTACTTCCATCTATTACTTTTACATTGGGAAATAATCTCTCAAAATTTTCTTTAAAAAGTGGAAAATGTGTACAACCTAAAACGATATGACTAAATTTGTTTAAATCATATTTACTTAATTTCTCTAGTATATATTTATCTACTCTTTCATCATGTATATTATTTTCAGCAAATTCAACTAATTTATCTAAAGGTAATAACTCAACTATATCACTTATGTGTAAATTAGTTATTAAATTTTTCAGCTTTTCTTCTTTTAATGTTATTGTTGTCGCAGTTACTAAAATATTTTTTCTTTCCTTATCATCTGCTGCTACCTTAACTGCCGGTTCAGTTCCTATAAAACAAATATTTTGATATTTTTTTCTTAATTCTTTTATGCAAAGAGCCGTTGCAGTGTTACAAGCAATAACTATTATTTTACAACCATTTTTTACTAAAAATTCAATATTTTGGAATACATATTTTTTTACTTCATTTTTATCTTTTATTCCATATGGAGTATTTTTGTTATCAGCTAAATAAACATATTCTGCTTTTATATTTTCCTTTAAAGCCTCATTTAAAACAGTTATTCCTCCAAGTCCAGAGTCAAAAAATCCAATTTTCATATTTTTTCCTTTCATTTGCATATTTTACTTTTTTTTGCCAATAATATTTATATAACTATGTTCATAGTTTAAATATATTATACTATATTTAATCTACTATACTATAACAATATAAAGTATAGTGAAAATAGGTGGCTTTTTGCCACCTATTTATTTTTACATTTGTGTCCTACCCTCTAAAGCTTTTATTAATGTGATCTCATCTGTATATTCAAGATCTCCTCCAACAGGTATTCCATGCGCAATTCTTGTTACTTTTATTCCAAGAGGCTTTATAAGTCTTGATATATACATAGCTGTCGCTTCTCCTTCAACTGTAGGATTTGTTGCAAGAATTACTTCTTTTATACTATCATCTTTTAATCTCTCAAGTAATTCTTTAATCTTGATATCTCCAGCAGATACGTTATTCATAGGTGATATTGATCCATGAAGTACATGATATTTTCCTTTATATTCATGTGTTTTTTCCATAGCTATAACATCTTTTACATTTTCTACAACGCAAATAGTTGATTCATCTCTTTTTGAATTTGAGCATATATCACAAGGATCCTTTTCAGTTAAATTATAACAAATTGAACAAAACTTAACATTCTTTTTTGCTTTTACTAAAGTTTCAGAAAATTCTTTAGCAACGTTTTCATCTGATTCTAATATATAAAAAGCTAATCTTACTGCTGTTTTATGCCCAATTCCAGGTAATTTTTCAAACTGATTTATTAATTTATTAACTGTTTCCGAATACATATTAATTCCTTAGAAAAGTCCTGGTATATTAAGAGATCCTAGTTCAGATTGCATCATTGAATCAGCTTTATTTAACGCTTCATTTACAGCTGTAAGTACCAAGTCTTGTAACATCTCAACATCATCAGGATCTACTACTTCTTTTTTTATCACAATCTCTTTTATTTTTTTATCTCCTGTTGCTTTAACAACAACAGCACCTCCACCAGCAGAAGTTTCAATTTCTTTTTTAGCAACTTCTTCTTGTTTTTCTTGCATATCTTTCTGCATTTTTTGTGCTTGTTTTATCATATTTTGCATATTTCCCATTCCTCCTGGGAATCCACCAAATTTTGCCATTTATATCATCCTTTCTCTAACTTTATACATTATAATATATTAATTTTAGTTTTTCAATCAATATTTGTATAATTTACATCTTTTTCATTAAATAGTTCTTCAATTTTAAGTTTTTCACCATTTTTATTTTCATCAAGACCTATCTTTACAGCTACATCATTATTATACTTATCTTTAAAGCATTCTTTTATTGTATCTATATTATTCATATCTTTTAAAACATTATACGCAAACGAATTAGTTGTAATAATAGCAAGTGACTTATCATTAAAATATAGTTTTGCACTAGCAAGTGATGAGTATATCTTTATATGTCCCTTTTGCAATATATATCTCTTAAACTCATCTGATCCATTAAATTCATTCATATTTTCAAGATTTTTAGATATTTTACTATTTTGAGCACTGGCTTCACTATCATTTGACAATTTAGTTTTATTTACTACTACATCCTTATTAATTTTATTTTCTAAATTTCCTTGAGAATTTTGAATTACACCATTTTTCTTTAATGAAATTATTTCATTTTCTAAATTCTTTATTTTTTGATTTAATATTTCCACAACATTATTATTATCCTTGTTATTATTTGTGCTTTGTACAGCTGTATTTACATTACAAATCTCAACCATAACAGATTTTAATAATATTTCTGGTTTAGCAGAATTTTTTAAATCATTGTCTAATTTTGATAATCTATCTATAATATTTATTGTTCTTTTTTTCTTCTCATCATCTTTTTCTTTTATTAATATTGCTAAGAACTTTTCATTTAAGCTTGAAACAAGCTGCCTCAAATCTTTTCCCTTTATTATTATCTCATCAATATTCTTTAAAATATCAATTACATTTAAATTATATGTATCATCTACAATTTTATTTAATATATCTTCATCAATAGCTCCTATAATTTTCTTAACATCATCTAATTTTAGTTCATCGTCCATTTCAGATATACATCTATCTAATATACTTATACCATCTCTTAAAGCTCCATCAGCAAGTTTTGAAACATATTCACATACACCGTCTTCATACTTTATATTTTCTTTATCACATATATATTTAAGTCTTTTAGCTATATTTTCTTCTGATAGTCTATCAAAATCAAATCTTAAACATCTAGACAAGATAGTAACTGGTATTTTATGCTTTTCAGTTGTAGCAAGTATAAATATTACATTTTCAGGTGGTTCTTCTAATGTTTTAAGTAAAGCATTAAATGCACTTGTAGTAAGCATATGTGCTTCATCAATTATATATACTCTATACTTAACGTCGACAGTTGCATATATAACTTCTTGCCTTATTTGCCTAATATTTTCAACGCTATTATTTGAAGCAGCATCCATTTCAACTACATCAGTTGTACTACCTTCAATTATATTTTTACACACCTCACACTCATTACAAGGTTCTCCATCTTTTGGATTTAAACAATTTATAGCCCTTGCAAAAATTTTAGCAGCTGATGTTTTTCCTGTTCCTCTTGTTCCACTAAAAATATATGCATGTGATATTTTACCTGATTTTATTTGATTCTTTAGTATTTTTGTAACACTCTCTTGACCTACCATATCACTAAATGTTTGAGGTCTGTATTTTCTATATAACGCTATATATGCCATATATATCACTCCCATAAAAAAGCCATCAAACACATAGAGTATAATGCTTATTGCTGCTTCCTTCCGGACCTGACAAGGTTCACAAAAACTCTATCATTTGATGGTAAATACATTATACAATAAAAAAGTTAAAACTTCAAGTACTTTCTAAAATTAAAAATAAAATTATCCTTTAAATAAAAAACATAATCATTTAAATTTTCTCTTTTTACTCCAATACCTGCAGTTGCAAGTTCATATCCAGGAAGTTTTAAACTAATACTACAAGCACTTAATTTATCAGAACTATCCATAATATTAAGATCAAAAGATAGCTCAAATTTTAAATCATCAATATTCATACCTGTAAGAGATATAAGTGTTCCGTCAAATTTAACAATTTTAGTATTTTCAGGAACTTTTACATCTTTTGCAAAATTCATATTATCAATTTCTATTTCAACTAAATATTGGTTTTCTTTTTTACTTGAATATATATCTACTCTTTGATTTTTCATATTCTCTGATAACTTAGTTTTTTCATTTCTATCAGGTTGAGTAATATACATTTCTCCCATTTTATTTGGAAGTTTAACTTTTATATTGTCAATATACATTTCCTTTATTTCTGATTCTTTTGGAATAAGTAAAGATAACACATTCTTTTGAGATAAATCAAGTAAAAGATCTGATATCATACTTTGTTCCTTGTTCTCTTGTTTTTCTTCTACTGTAACTAAAGATGTTATTAAAGCATCATTTGTCCTAAAAGTACCTTGGTTAATTTTCCCTTTATTATTGAGTAAAATATAAAAAGTTAATGTTATAATAGCAATGGAAACTATTATTATTAAAATTATTAATAAAGCTTTATTATTTTTTTTCATATACTCCCCCATTTATTACTAAAATTATACTACAAAGATATGAAAAATACAACAAAAAAAATTATATATTAAAAAAATAGAACTAAACCATTAATGCTTAGTTCTATAATATTTTAATTATTATCACTTCCAAATAATTCATCAAATTTCTTTTCAAGTTCTTTTTGTAAATCAAATTCTTTATTTTCATTAGGTACATTTGAAGTGTTTGTGTTTACCCTTTGATTATCTATTACTGGTGGTTGTGGATTATTTGTTATAACTTGAGATTGAGTAGTTGCTGCTCTATTTCTTTGTTCTAAAATCTGCCTTGCTTTTTCTTCTCTTCTTTTTAAGTGTTCTCTTACATCCATAACTTTTACAGGTACATCATCAGTTTTTGGCATTTCAGATATATTATGAATTTCATATTGTTTTGCCACATCTCTCATTGGATGATATTTAAAATACCATGCTTTTTTTGCTCTTATAGGTTTTAATGTTCTAACTAAAAGAATTTCTTCATTTGGATCCAAACGTTTAAGTTCATCAACTGTCATAAGATCTCTTCCTTGCTGTTGATGGCTAATAGAAACTCCTTGTTTTTCTCTTTCATCTTTATCTTTATTTACAGATTTACTCTTTACTCTTATTGTTTTTTGCCCTAAACTCTTAGAAAAATATTCACAAGTTTTTATTGATTGACTTCCCAAGAATAGTTGTGTGTCACAGTTACCAATTATATTTTCATATGTGTCTTTATACAATGATTCAAGTTGATCTAAAGATTGAACAACTATAGAAATACTTATGCCTAAACTTCTTGTAGTACTAAGTTTTTTATTAAAATCTGGTATTTGACCAATATTTGCAAATTCATCAAGTAAAAAATATACCTGTTGATTTAGTGTTCCACCATTCCTATCAGCCTGTAAATATAACTTTTGTAACATCTGGCTGAAAAAAATAGTTGATATAAAATCATATGTACTATCTGAAGCTGAAGTTATAACAAACAGTGCGACTTTTTTATTACCTAAATCATCAAAATCTATATTATTTGATGTAGTGATTTTTTGCATTGCAGGTGTATCAAATGCTGTAATTTTAGCGATGGTTGATACAACAATACTTTGCATTGTTTTATCTGCTGCTGTACTAAAGTTTTCATATTCTTTTCTTCCTGGATGTTCAGGTTTTAATTCATCAATAAATAATTTTTTAAATACAGTATCATCTGCTCCACCAGCTCTTATTATATTTATACAACTTGATAAATTTTGTTCTTCTTCTGGTAATACAGATATAACATAATATATTGCAGCCTTTAAAAGCATTTTTGCAGTTTCATCCCAAAAAGGATCACTTGAAGCAGCTCCTTCTTTTTTTGTTCCCATTACTATGGTGTGTGCAATTACATCTACACTTTGATGGTCAATTATATGTGCAAGTGGATTATATCTATCACTATATTCAGGATTTACTAAATTAAATGCTCTAACCTCATACCCATTTGCTTTTAAATATCCTGATGTTTCTCTATATAATTCTCCCTTAGGATCTGTTATTACATATGAACCCAGACACTGTAAAATATTAGGTTTAATATAACAAGCTGATTTACCAGCTCCTGATCCGTCCAACAACTAAAACGTTTTTATTAATTAAAACTTTTTTAAGATCAGTTCCAAGATAATGGTCTTTACTTAAAATAAAACCTGATTTCTTATTTAATAATTCTCTACCATCACTTGTTTTTTCATATTCTTCTCCATGCTTTGCCCAATCACTTGATCCGCTCTCTATACCATCATATTCACTCTCTTTTGCAAACTTTATTTTCCAAGCAATAAACAATATAATTGTAATTACTAAAGTCCAAAATGACCATTTTATAAATCCGAAAAAATCTAAGCCAATTGCTGTTATAAATTTAAAGTTTGTTATATTTTGTATAAATCCATCTATACATGCAGAAAAAATACTCTCTCCTGCTTCCTTTGCTCCATGTGCACACACGAACAAAGAGCCTACGATTACTATATCAAATAAAGCGTAGACTATTAAAAATGGTATAAATTCTTTCCATAATTTTTTAATTTTTTGTTCCATATCTCTTCAACCTCTTAAATTTCTTTTGTTATCTTGTTATTATTGGTTCATCTGCCTCATCTTCAATAGATTTCTTATTATATATAACACTACGAACACCATCATTATTTTGAACTCCTTTTTCTGCAAACTCTTCAATTTGTGTTTTATGTTTTTGTTCAATTTCTTCTTCTAATGTTCTTTTAGTTTGTTCGTCAATTTCTAAATTTAAGACACCTAAACTTATTGTTTTTTTATCAAGTACCTTTAAATCACTAAGTAAATCTTGTAATGCTACAGCTCTTGCACTTACTGCTCCTTTTATCATATTAAAATTCCTCCTTCAACTACATTTATTACTACATTTAAACTACATCTATTACTATATTTCTGAATTATTTTTCCTCATCAAACCTTAACTCTAATACTATATATGGCTTATGTGGTAAAATTTTGCATTTACCTTTAACCTTTCCAGTAACTGGATCAGTATATAGCACGGGCTTTACCTCTTCACCTGTTTGAGTATCTATTATTGAGAATGTTCTTTTCATATTTGGTGTATATTCTACTTCTTTATATTCAACACCTTCTTGGTTATATAAAGAACCATAACTTAGTGGGACATTAGTCTCTATTGCTCTAAAGCCCTCAGAGTTTAGTTCACCTGTACTAAGTATTGCTTTAGAGTTAGTAAGAGTAAGTAATACTATAAGTTGTTTTTCGTCATTGTTAGGTCTTATTAAATTAAACTCTTTTCTAATCCTTCCATTTTCATTTGTATCAATACACTCTATTTTTTGTAAAGATAAAAGTGCATTTCCTCTTTTATACTCTTCTTCATTTTTTTCAACTAAGAAAGCTATTGTGCTCATACCTGGCATATCAACAACTTCAAATTTATTCATTTGTATTAAAGGTTCCATATCATACCTCTTTCTTAGATTATCTCTACCCTATTTATAATTATACTATATGTATAAACTAATATCAATACATTTTTTAAAATTTTCATCTTTTTATGTGAATTTTTATGTAAAATAATCGTTGGCATTGTCAATTAATGTCAACGATTATTTATCAGCTACCACCAGTACCAACTTTTATTACTTGTTGTTGTGCATTATATTTATCTCTTGAAAGCAATCCTGAGCTTATAACTTGGCCGTTTAATTTTTTTGTTATATAGCTTTCAGATGTATAACCATTTACTCCAGCTGTTGTAACAACTTGCTTTCCATAAGGTATGCTACTATCATATTCATATCTAGTTGTATAAGGAATTGTTCCAGTAGTTTTTTGTGATAATATAACTTCTGGATCGTTATTTTGTTTAGTACCATATATACTAACATTTAAACTTCCGCTATATGAAAATGAAGTAACAATTTTTATTGGCGTTTCTCTATTATTTTTAAACTTAAAGTCTAAAACTGGACTATACACTGTAGCATCTCTACTAGGTGGAACGTATCCAACTGGTAATCCATGTTGATGTCTTTCAACAATTTCAAGGTTAGCCATTAACACTGTATTATATAATGTTGATACAGTTTGACAAATTCCTCCGCCCATCTCATCTACAGTTGTACCACCCTTAAAAGTTGCAGCTGCTTGATATCCCTTTGATGCAGTAGTTTCTCCTATATTATTATTATATGAATAAGTTTCACCAGGCAGGATAACAACGCCATTCATATATGAAAGAGCTATTTTTAAGTTATTGCTTCTTGCATAGCTTCCTGCAGGAAAATACGTTGTATATCCTGCTAATTTTTCATTGCACATATCTGCTGAAATATCTACAAGTTTAACTTTAGGTTCAATCTTTGTTACTTTAAATTCAATTGTTTTACCTTCTTCTTTGTTTTCAGGAAGATCTAATAACTCTTTTAATTTATTAACATCAAAATCAAAACCAACTACTTCTGCTACATATTTATTTGGGTTTACAGTTTTATCAACATATGCATCCTTCGCATCCCTTTTTACTTCAGAATAAACTTTATCAGCGTCTAAACTTTGAGGCGTTCTTTTTATAGTATTCAAATCATAGGTATTCTGATTTCTACTTTCAAATGCCTTAACAATGTTATTTTTTTCTTCATCATAATTTATTGAATTTCCAGTTTTTCCATTTACAATTACAATTTTAGCTTCTTTTTCATCTAGACTATATGATGCATCATTATATCTATCTTTTATAGTTAAATCAACATTTTTCATGATATTATCTAAACTATTTATATCATAACTATATGCAGGCTCAATTATCTTTTTTGAAAACAAAGCTTTTAATATATTAAAATTATTAACAAAAATATTACTATCTCTACCGAAATTCATTACATTTTGGACTGTTTTATCAATATCAAATTTAAAATCAAAATCTTCTGCTTTTATAGTATATATATTTTCGCCATCTTGATATATATCAATTTTTTCACTGGAATTTAAATCATTTGAAATGTTAGTAATAGTTTGAATTACTTCTTCAGAACTTTTTCCAGAAAAATTTTCATTAAATAAATACACATTTTTATATACATTTGAATTTAACTTGTTAACACAAGTAATAATTCCAAATATTATACAAATAAATAAAAAAATAGCTGCACAAGTAATAATTATTATTTTATTTTTCTTACTTAGTTTTCTCTTTTTGTTTGCTATATCAGTCTTTGGCGATACTGCAATATCCTTTTTATTATCATATAATATTTCAATTTTAGAGTCATTTTCTATTAAGTCACTATCTTTTTTATCATCTGTTGGCATACTTGTATTCTCATTTTTTTTTGCCATAAACTCCCCCATACATGAATAACTTATTTATATATTATTACTCATTTCTATACAAAATTATTTCTTTCTTCTAATTAAAACAATAGGTGTAAGTGTCTTTTCTTGACCTGCTGGATTATCTTTTATCATTTTTGCAAGTTCTTCATCATTATATTTTATAACATCTGATTTACCTAAAATTTCAGCATTAAAATCATTTGCATCTACAATCATTGCTTTAATTCCCAATTTTTCATATATCTCATTACAAACGCCAGTTGAATTTTCTGGTATTCTTATTCCAAAATCGTTATAATCTTCAAAAACATGTCCATAAAATCCATCAAGTCCACTAACTTCAGGACCTGTAATTTCATAAAATACACCTTTTTTACCGAATAATTTACATACTCCACCTGCTATTGCAGCCCAAATTACTTTTAATCTTCCACAAAGATTAATTGCAAATTGCATTTTATATGGATTATCTACTCCACATCCTGCATCAGATCTCATAGCAAACTTAGATAAAAATTTAGCAAGTGCTCCAACTTTCATATCTTTTTTGTATACTACTCTTTTTTGGCATAAAGAAATTATTTTTTCACTAATTGAAATTATATCATCTTCTTCATATATTGGTTTTACATATTTTTCTATAATATCTATATAACTTTCTCCAAGTTTTATATAATGTGTTTGTACGGCATGTCTTAAAAATTTCTCACCGTTTACTTCAATTTCTACATTTTTACCATCTAAGGCTTTAAATTCCATATAAATCACTCATTTCTTTTACATATTAAAAAGTATAATACAAACCCCAAAAAAAGTCAATAAAAACCCATCTAAAAAGATAGGCTTTTGTTAAAGTATTTCATAAGCCGGATTCTGTTTTAAATAGTCATTTATCTAGAATATACATTACTGTATATTTCAAGCCACCAACCACGAAAGATGACGGGCCGTCTTAGCCTTTCTTTTTTGGTGTTGCACCAAGTGGGGTTTACACCAATGCTATATCTCTATAACATTTTGTGAGCTCTTACCTCACATTTTCACCCTTACCATATAAATGGCGGTTATTTTCTGTTGCACTTTCCTTAAGGTCACCCTCACTAGACGTTATCTAGCACTATTGCCCTATGGTGTCCGGACTTTCCTCTTGAATAAATCAAGCGACTATTTGAAATACTTTAACATAATTATTATACCATGAATTTTTAAAAAAGTAAAGTAGTGTAAAACCTTCTCATTTCAAAGTAAAAGACTGACCTAGAAAAAAGTCAGTCTTTTTAATTTATATTATGTTATATATTTTCAGTTTCTTCTTCAGTAAGGATTTTAGCAATATTTACAACTTTTCCTCCATCTGATGTTCTCATTAAAGTTACACCTTGTGTATTTCTACCAAGTACACTAATATCTTTTACATTTATACGTATTACAACACCCGTGTCAGTTATAAGCATAACATCATCTTTATCATTTACTATTTTTACTCCTATAATATGTCCAGTTTTAGCTGTAGTTTTATAAGTTAGAATTCCCTTACCTGCTCTTGCTTGCTCTCTATATTCTTCTACTTCAGTTCTCTTTCCAAAACCATTTTCAGTTATTGCAAGTATATAATCCTCATCATTTTTAATTGGTTCCATACCAACAACTTTATCATCTTTTGAAAGATTTATACCCTTAACACCCATAGAAGTCCTTCCAACAGCTCTTACTTCTTCTTCCTTAAATCTAATTGACATACCTTGTCTTGTAACCATTATAATGCTTGTATTTCCATCTGTAATTCTTACATCTATTAGTTCATCATCTTCTTTTAAAGTTATACCTTGAATTCCAGTTTTACGTATATTAGAATATTCAGAAAGTTTTGTTTTCTTTATAAGACCATTTCTTGTAGCCATAAGTACAAATAATTCATCGTTATAATCATGAACGGGTATTACAGCTGCAATCTTTTCACCTTGTCCAAGTTGTAGTAGATTTACAATTGCCATTCCTTTAGCTGTTCTTCCAGCTTCTGGAATTTCATATGCTTTAAGCCTAAATACTCTACCTGTTGTTGTAAAGAACATAATATAATCATGCGTTGATGTAACAAACAAGTGCTCTACAAAATCATCTTCACGTGTATTCATTGCTGTAAGCCCTTTTCCTCCACGTTTTTGACTTCTATATGTATCAGCTGCTATTCTCTTTATGTATCCAAAATGAGTAAGTGTAACAACATTAGTTTCTTCTTTTATTAAACTTTCAATGTCAATATCACCTTCACCGTGAACAATTTCTGTTCTTCTTTCATCACCATATTTTTCCTTTACAGCTTGAAGTTCTTCTTTTACAATATTTGTTACTAAGTGCTCATCTGCAAGAATTGCTCTATATTTAGCAACAAGTTCTAGTAACTCGTTATATTCATTTTCAATTTTTTCCCTTTGTAATCCAGATAATGTTTTAAGTCTCATTTCTAGAATAGCGTTAGCTTGAATTTCATCAAGTCCAAAATTTTTCATTAATCTTTCAGCTGCATCGTCATATGAGGCTCTAATTATTTTTATAATTTCATCAATATGATCAATTGCAATTCTAAGACCTTCTAAAATATGAAGTCTTGCCTCAGCTTTTGCAAGATCAAATTTAGTCCTACGAACTACTATTTCTTCTCTATGTTTTATATAATAATGCAATATTTCATTTAGCTTTAGTACTCTTGGCTGATTATCAACAAGAGCAAGCATTAACATACTTTGAGTTGTTTGTAATTGAGAATGTTTATATAAAAGGTTTAGCACAACATTTGGATTAGCGTCTCTTTTTAATTCAAATACAATTCTAATACCTTCCCTATCTGATTCATCTCTAAGATCAGATATACCTTCTATTACTTTATCTTGAACTTGTTTAGCAATATCTTTAATCATTTGAGCTTTATTTACTTGATAAGGTATTTCAGTAACAACTATTTTATATCTTCCTCTTGAATCCTCTTCAATTTCAGCTTTGGATCTTACACAAACTTTTCCTCTACCTGTTGTATATGCACTCTTTATTCCTTCTTTTCCTACAATAGTTGCCCCTGTTGGAAAATCTGGGCCTTTAATATATTGCATTAATTCTTCATTTGTAATTTCTGGATTATCAATCTGTGCACATACCCCATTTATTACCTCTGTTAAATTATGTGGTGGAATATTACATGCCATTCCAACAGCTATACCATAAGAACCATTTACAAGCAAATAAGGAAATGCAGCAGGTAAAACTGATGGTTCTTTTAGTCTATCATCATAGTTTGGTACAAAATCAACAGTATCTTTATCTATATCTGTTAACATTTCAAGTGCTATTTTTTGTAATTTAGCTTCTGTATACCTCATAGCGGCTGGAGGGTCGTTATCAACTGATCCAAAATTACCATGTCCATTTACAACTGGATATCTAAGTGAAAAATCTTGTGATAAACGAACTAATGCATCATAAATTGCAGCATCACCATGTGGGTGATAATTTCCCATAACTTCACCAACAATACCTGCTGATTTTCTAAATGGTTTTTCAGGCCAAAGTGCAAGTTCACTCATAGAATATAAAATTCTTCTATGTACAGGTTTTAAACCATCTCTAACATCTGGAAGTGCACGAGAGGCTATAACGCTCATAGCATAATCTATATATGACCTTTTCATTTCTTCCTCAATTTTCACAGGCACAATTGTTTGTGACGATAAAAAGTTTTCATCATTAATGTCCATTTTCATACCTCCATTTAATACCACTTTATTATACTAGAAAAAATACAAAAAAGCAAGCCAAAATTATTGAATTTTAAAGAATTTGTGATATAATGTAAAAAAGTTGAAATACTAAAGGGGACACATATATGAAGTATAAAAATTACTATGAAATATTAAATATAAATAGAAAAAGTACTAGAGACGAAATAAGAAATTCATTTAGAAAGCTAGCTAAAAAATACCACCCTGACACTAACAAAACTCCCGAAGCAGAAAACATGTTTAAAGATATAAATGAAGCTTATGATGTTTTAACAAATGATGAAAAAAGAAGAAAATATGATAGACAAGTAGCAAAATATGGCTATGGAATAGTTGATACAGACTCTAGTCTTTCAAATGTAAAATATGAATTTAAATCAGGTGTTAATGTTATAAATGATTTACTAAACACTATTCTTGGATTTAAAAAAGATGATGCTCAAAACTTTGGAGACATTAATAATGCACCATCTTCTAAGGATGAAAGAAAGACTAAGCAAAAGCCTGAAAAAGGTAAAGATATTATATCAAATATCGAAGTAAGCTTAGAAGAAGGTTTCTTCGGTACTGAAAAAAAGATTGCCATAAAATCATATAAAACAGGTCTTAATACGTTTTCAGTTAATATTCCTATTGGAATACAAAATGGTGACTGTATCCGTCTTGCTGCACTTGGTAACCCAGGAAAAAATGGTGGTAAAAATGGAGATTTAATTATTCATGTAAAATTAATACCTGATAATGAATATAAAATAAGTGGAATAAATCTTAAAAAAGATATATTTATTTCACCGGCCTTTGCTGTTGTTGGAGGCAAATATAAAATAAAATTATTTGAGGAAACAATCTTTGTTTCACTTCCAAAGCACTTAAAAGATGGTGAGATTATAAAAGTCGAAAAGAAAGGTTACATCTCAGAAGATGAAATTCGAGGCGACCTTTTACTAAAAGTTCATATAAAAATGCCTGATGACATATCTGAAAGAGAAGAAAAGCTATATGAACAAATATTAAAAATGGAAAGAAAAAAAATGGCTAGTGAATAAATCATTCACCAGTCATTTTTTATGCTAAGCTCGTTAAAATATGTGCATATTTTTTATTTTCTTCTCCTGTAAAAATATCAAATTCAAATTCACTCTGAGCAACACTTACAAATTCCTTTGTATCGGAATATAGCGAATCAATGTAGTCCTGAGTGCTAAAGCATCCTTTTATATGAGTTAAACATACATTTCTTACTGAACATTCCAAAATATTGTATACATTTTCTTTTGTAATTCCATGATAACCAGATAACGTTTTAATTCTCTTTACAGGATTACCCCCATCTACCATGACAACATCAGTATTTGATATAAATTTTCTAAGCGTGTTGTCAACAGACGCTATATCTGAAGTATATACAAAACTGCTGTAATTTAATGAAATCTTAGTTGCATAGCTTTTTATTTTATCTTCGCAATGATTAGTTTTGCAAAATTCAACAAACATATCACAAAAATAAAACTTACTATTCTCATCAAGTACACTTACTTCAAATACAGAAGAATACTTATTTAATACCTTACCATACCAATCATAGAATTTTTCCGATGTATCACTCATATACACCTTTATTTTTCTATTAGGAAAATTCTCAATCATAAAATCTCCAATAGAGAATAAACCTGCTACATGATCAATATGATTATGAGAAATTACAATTGTTATATTTTCTGGTAAAATATTATTGCATACCACATATTCAATAAACTTTGATTTTATACCAACTCCTGCATCTAATACCAAAAGTTTATTTTGTTTTTGTATAAGATAACTAGATGTTGGTTTAAATCTCGTATTAGGGGCATAAAAACCCAAAGCTTTACAAAAAGTATTCACTTTTCTCTCCTCCATTTTTAATTAAATATAGTTTATGTATTTTTATAAATTTATTATATATTAAATTTGAACAGTTGTCAATATTATAATATTAAATACCTTCAATTCGTAAAATAAAAAATTTTAAAAAATAGTGAGATAAAGTAAAAAAATATATAATATATATTTTCTTATCTAACGTATTATTTCTATATTTCTTGCAATTACACTATTATTTTCTAACAAAACTCCATAGACAAAAATTGTTTTAT
>ENA-OOXM01000002-OOXM01000002.1-human-gut-metagenome-genome-assembly--contig:-NODE-2-length-180350-cov-10.307507_pt1 | contig 180350 bp, 271 predicted proteins | sample MGYA00241589_ERZ501347 | MGnify/ENA primary metagenome ERZ501347 (study PRJEB25962, sample SAMEA2042832) | human gut metagenome | biome: human gut; feature: human-associated habitat; material: faeces...
ATACTAAGTTCCAGTTTGGTGGTGAATGGACTGGAATTTAAGTTTCCAATTCACCAGGTTTTTTATATAAGTCCATAAACGTATCAATTGATTTCTTGTAATATAAATCAATTGACGAACATTGTTCTATTTGTAAGTCTGTTGGTTTTAAAATCAATTCTAATGAATTTTTCTTTTCGTTTTCACTCATTATATTTAAAAATTCTTTGGATATTACTATTCCACGAAGTATATTGGAAACAAAAATAGTGAAAGCCTCACTATTTTGAGAAAAATCAAACACCGCTCCAACTAATAACGCACAACCAAAAGTTGAAAATAAATTTTTTATTATATCTAACCAAAAAAATTTCTTTGTATTACATAAATCTAGGATAATCGCCACCAATATTATTAATACTCCCCAAATTGTATATTTAGTAAAAAACAACTTAAAAAATGGAATTTTTTTATTCCTGTTTAGATTTTTCTCTTTCATAAGCACCCCGTACCAATCATTAGTATTTATTATTATTATATACCAATAATTGACAAATTACTATCCAAAACATTTGTTCATACTATATAAGAATAGAAGATTATCCAATAATAAAGACACCTTAGTTGGTGTCTTTATCTATCGCATATTATTTTTCAAGTACCTTTTTCAAATCTTCAAAGCTCATACCTTTTTCAATCATAAGCTTATTTATTTGTGCAAGCTGTTCCTGATGAATTTTTTCCTCAAGCTGTTTCTTTTCTACTTCAAGTTCTTTGATATGATTCTTTGTTGCAGCAATTTCCTCAGTAACCTTTACTAACTGCTCATCCAATGAAAGAGCAATTTTACGTCCTCTTGCCATAATAAAAATCCTCCTATAGATATAATTTATATATTAATTATAGAACATATAAGTAAGAATAATACAAAAATTTATATTTGGCAAGACAAATAATGAAAAATAAGGTATAATAATATCAGGTAATCCGCAATTAAGTTATCGCATCTTAATTCACTGCACGGTGAACACCTGATATTACATATCATGCGAAGTGTCAATTTATAGTTTGACACGGATAATCGGAAATAAAATATTCTGCCCGTTCTGGGCAATACATTTCCCAACTTTGACGAAATACTATAAAGAAGGGAGGTAGATTTGTTAGCAGTTATAACATTATTATTAAAAGTCTTAGGCTGCACGGGTTTATGTTATTTTGGATATTTGATTCTAAAATTAGTAGTCACCATACTAATTTGCAAACATCCAGAACTCAGCAATGAGAAAGTAAAGTACATAACTCGTATGATATCCAAAGACAAACACCAGTCTAAATAATTCCACCTATGTATCTTAGTTTATTTTTTCTCCTTTTATTCTCCCCCACACCCTGAAATATGGGTGTGGCTTTTAATTTTATTCCCGATTATATATTCTCCATTCATTTTTCAGAAACTTAATAGCTTATGACAACACAAGCATATTTATCTTTCTGATTTATGTACTGAGCAATCTTATCTTTGTATTCTTCAATCGTACAATAAATCTCATCATAAATTGAAGAATACATTCCTGAAATATCTAAGATAATTATTCTTTTCATTTATGCTCACCTCCTTATTAGTATGAAATAACAATACTACCTTATTTTGGAAAAATAAAGAGGTTTGTACAAAACTCAAAGATTATTGTACAAAAAATCTTGTATCAGGCTTTTATATTGAGGTGAAATATGCAAAATAGTATTGTCTCTTAAAATTATATCATCAGCCATAATCTTAGAAACGTATCGCATATTTATCAAAAAGCTTTTTGAGATTCTAACAAAGAATGGGTATATCTGAAATACTTCAGTTTCGACTGTATCAAGCTTATGATAAAAGCTAATTGTGTTATTATCTGAATGTACAACCACAATTCTATGCTTCGATTCAAAATACATAACTTTATTTAAATCAATCTGATTTTTTGTACCATTTTTATTAACATAATAACAATATTTAGTACGATAATAATGGATTCTTCTAAGTGCATTGGTAAGCTTATTATCTAAATCGCTAATGTTAATAGGTTGCTGGATATAAGCAAATGGTTCAGCCTGAATAATATTAAAATCTTTATGGTTAGATACATACATAAGAATAGTATCAGGATTGAGATTTTTAATAATCTGACCGATTTTAATTCCGTTGCCAATTAAATCATTATTGATGAAAATAATATCATACTTTTTCATAGAATTAACCTTATCGAGCAAATCTCCGTATGAAGAGTAAGAGTCAATCAAAAATATATTATTCCCTTGAAGAGAAACCACTTTATCTTTCAAAGAATTATCACACGCAATACGTACTTTCATTATTATATTCTCCCTTACATAATAATGATAGTGTGTGCAATAGATTGAACAAAAATTCATATTTAGTTGTCAATGTCCATATAATAAGAAACTTATATTTTTGCCGTTCATTATTCTTACCAAGTGCTATGTAAGATAACAGAGTGGCGACTCTTTGGCGGTTTTTATCCCAGTCAAGGGAACAGACCGACAACTGCGTGAGGAGTCCCTTTTACAAGCTATTATAAATAACAACTCAAAATCGTTTAGACTCTCTGAACACCTCCATTATAATATTCTCTATTATAATAGAATCCGTTGCTGATTACTGATGTTGTCTAAATGTTATACATCAGACATGATACTGAGGGCTTGCACCCGTACCCAAATAACCTCCATTTCTGGATTTAACTTTTTTTGCTGTCACCAGCACTCATTTCGAGATACATTCACGCTCATCGTTTCCGATCACGTTGTAGTGGGTTATTTTATATATACAGTTTTCCAGCACTGTGAGTAGCAACTCACAATTACGATTTATTTTAAAACTCCAACAGGATGACTAATCTTGTACTTCCCTGCTCTTGATTATTAATCTTGAGTAAGGTGGGCATCTTCAATACAATTCGACAGTGATATTGAAATGGGCGTACTCACGCCAATTTACCGAAGTTTTTATTTTTAGCCGATAGAATGGCAACTATCGGAGTGATTAAGGATGGTAATACACCAAACTTGTCAATGATTTTTGTTATAACATTAAGAAAAGATGTTGCAAAAGATACTGCGTTTTTAACTAAATCTGTACTTATAAAACTTTTCCAAAATTCTTCAGCGGTAGCAGATAAGGTTTTAATACGTCCATTAATTGAATTAACTATATCTTCGTTTTCTCGCATTGCTGAACCTTCAGCATCACCAAGGCTTTCCATAACCTTATCAATTTGCTGATAATTTTTTAACAACGCCGCTATATTATTTGCCCTTGATTTTCCAGCTATAAGTTCAAGAGTTGCAGCCTGTGAAGAATCGGATAATTTATCCCAAACAGCACCTAATTCTTTAATAATGTCTGTTGTTGATTTAAATGTATTATCATCAATCATAATATCAACACCAGTTAATGATTGAATTTGTTCACGAAGCTTAGAGGTTGATTCACAAAGACCATCGGTGTCTTCCTGCATATCTTCTAATTCTGCCTTTGCACCTCTTAAACGTAAGCTTAAAACCTTAAGAGAGTTACCAGTATTTTCACTATTTTGAACAATTTCGTTCATTGCAGTAATAAGACTTATACTTTGCTCGAAGCTATTATTACCTGTTTCGAGAGCAGAAGCAGAACGTTTCATTGCTTCACCGATATCTGTAGCAGAGAGCGCAAACTGGTTGCCGATCTGGTTATAATCGTCAACAATTTTTATACTATCTTCGGCTTGGATATCAAAAGCCTTCATTGCTGTAATCATATCTTCAGTGGCTTCAGTAATATCTACGCCATCGCCAACATTAACAAATAATGTTGCATTTTTTGCAAGGTTACTTGCCTGGTCAAGACTATATCCTAATCTCAAAAAATCAGCACTAGAATTAAGCAATTCTTTATTTGTGGTAGCAATATCTTTCGCAGTAGAAGCAATAGTTTTTTGGAATTTTGCATAACTTGCCTCAGTAGCGTCTGATACCTTACGAACTTCCGTCATTGCCTCGTCAAGCTCACGAACTGTACTTATACCTTGCTGAATGTATCTAAAAATATCATTAACACCAAAGTATGTTCCGATTACATTAGCTGCACCATACCAGGCTTTCTCCTTGATAACATCCCACATACGTTTGCCAGCACGACCAGCTTCAGCTTCAGCGTTTACAATCTTCATAATTTCGCCATGAATTTTATCAAGGCTCATACTAGGATTGCCACTCTCAATTTCACGATAATATGCTTTAATCTTGCCTTTTGCTTCAGCAGACATTGCGCTATTTTCTTTAAGAATTTGACGAATCTTATCTAACTCTTTCTGACCAGATACTAAAGAATATCCCTTTTGCGCAGCAGACATATTAGTAACAGTGGCGATAGTCTTTTTAATTTCAGATTCATACTCTTTTAAAGTTTGAATATCTGTTTCACTTGCAATGCCATTCTGCTCAGTTTTTATCTTATTAAGTAGAGCATCATACTTTTGGACAGCATCTTTAACAGCTTGTATATTTTTTAAATATTCAGGACTTGTCCAACCACCATTTTCAAACCTTGCGATAGTAGCATCGTAACTACTCGTTTTAGTTTGAAAAGAAAAAAGTTTATTCACATACTTATCAAGAGATGCAGATTTTATATTATCCTCATAAGACCCTAAAATAGATTTATCAATCTTATAATTGTCTCTAGCTTTATAATAATCATTTGCAGTAATTTCACTACCGTCAGCCTTTTTAGAACGGGCAACATAAATACCATTTTTATCCTGCTCGGCAATTAAATCACGTTGCGCTTTAAGTTCATCTGTGATTTCTTTTGTTATATCACCATATTTTTCAGACTGAGAGATAAGCTTGTTGTACTGCGTTACTTGATTCGCAAGTAAAACATTTAATTTCTGTCCACCAAGTTCCTGTTTTGAAGGATTATTAGCTTTAAGCTTATCTGTTGCAAGTTGCTTATATTCAGAAATTAATTTCTCAACTTGTAAAAATTCTTTCTCATTGGAAGAGTTTCTATTTTGTCCACTCAACTTATTAAGAAGAGTTTGGATTTCGGCTTTTTTATTTGCAAGTTCTATTAAATCTGACTGAGAATCTACACCTTTGTCCAAATCAGGATTTGCAACTTTGCTATAAGATTTTTCAATACCATCAATAATAATCTGCTGCTTATTTAATAAACGATTAGTCTGATCAATAGATTTCTGACGTTTTTGCTCTTCAGAAGCAACTCGCGAAGCATTTTTAACATCATCTTTTGCTCCTTTATTTAGATAATATTCTTGAGCTGCTTTATTTCGTGCTGCTTCAATTTGAGCACCTTTTAATAGTGTTTCATTATCTTGTCGAAGAGCTTGAGCAGTTTGATCTAATATGTCTACATAATTCTTCTGATATGCAATTTGTTTATCAATACCAGCGGTGGATGCGTTTGGAGATTTTGAAATAATTGCATCTCTTTGGGATTCTAAATCTCTAAGCTTATTTTCAGCAGAGATTATTATCTTTTCAAAATTCTTATAGTCTGTAGTTAATAACTTATTATCAACATCATATGTTCCCGAATCATTCTTTTTAAAATACCAGTCCTCGGTTTGACCATCGTTTTTTTGAAATTTAGCGGAAAATGCATCATCTCCGATTCTTCCTACTTGTTTCAGTAATTTCCATTTTTCTATATGGTCATCTACATCTTGATTTGTGTTTTTAATAATTGAAATAATTTCATTAAAATTATCTTCTACATTGCCAGAAAATTTCTCGGAGGAATTCGTAATATTATCAAAAGTATCAGCCGTTGCTTTTGCCTCTTTTTGTACCTCATCTTGTTTCTCGACAAACTCTTTCTTTGCATCCGCAGCTTCACGAGCAGACTTGGCAATTTGTGCCATTAACTCAGCTTCAAGTTTTAACGGATTTTCCGAACCATCAATAGAAGATTGAACACCTTCATTAGCTGTAGCAAAATCTTTTTTCGCTTGAATGGCTTCCTCGGTTGCTTTCTCTACCTGTTCCATACCTTCTGTTTCAGGTTTGGTTTCTGTAGAGGAGCCAGGAAATGCGTCTTTCGTTGGATTTTGAGAAGCAGATGCTCCTAGTTTTTCAACAGCCGAAGTTGTTTCAACCGCAGCTTCTTTAAATCTAATAAGCCTATCTGGATCAAAAATAGTATAAAAAGAACCATTGCTACGATCCATTTTAATAGCATCGTATCCAATGGCTTGAAATAAATCACCTATATCTTTTCCTAAATAGTTAGCAAGAGATTTCATTTTTTCAACCACAGTTGTTTCTTCAGGGTTGAATTTTATATAAGCATCGAAGAATTCATCAAAATCCATTTGCTTTCCAAATATATTCAGAAGCTGCCTTCCAAACTCATTATATAATTTTTGAGCTTCTTCTAATGTAAGTTGTCCTTCTTCATTCATGACTTTTCTTACATTCGCATACCATTGCGTTACAACGCTTCCATAACCTTCTGCCCCTTTTTCGGATTCAATTAAATATGCACCCTTACCATAAATTTGATTATTAGAGCGACTTAAATCAAATTTATCAAATTCTGTATCACTACCATGATAAAGACGGATAAGTTTTCCTTGCTCATCGAGCAAAGCAGTACCTTTTAAAAGTTTGGAATTTGCTTCATCTAGTTCTCTTCCGTAGTTATCAGTTAGTTTTATGATATCGGATGTATCTTTTTTTTGTTGTTCAATGGCAGAAGTAGCAGAAGAATCTCCTAATGAAATATTCGATTCTTGTGGTGTAGCAGCAGTAGGTGTCTTAACCTTCGCCAATTCATTTTCAAGTTCTTTAACTCTATTGGTAAGTTTCTCAATTTCTTCAACAGAAGCATTTACATTTAACCCATCTTTAAAAGCCTTAGTAAATCCTTTGGCAGAGTCAGAAATTTCATCAAGTTTAGAAACAATAATATTTAACTGCTCAATAACACCAGATAAATCTGTACTATTACCAAATAAATCACCAAGAATACCATTCTCTGAACGTTTATCCTCTGCACGACTTAACTGAGCATTAGCATATTTAATTTCTCGTTTTAATTCATCATAAACCGAACCCAGTTTCTCTTTGTAAATATTTGTATTACCAATTTTTTCTGCATTTTCAGCACGTTTGATAATACCCTTATATATACCAACAAGTTCAGAATTGCTTGCATTTTCTTGGATTCCATTTCTGTAAAAATCAAACATTTCCTTGTTAGATTTTACCTTAAACATTTCTTTAAGGAGTTTCTGATAAGCTGTAACTTGTCTTTGTGTGGCTTGCGATACGTTCTGATCTAATTTTTCAGATGTTTCACTGCCAAGATCAATATTTAACCCTAATTTTATATTAGAAGCAGCTTCCCTAATATCATCAAGCATTTTTAATAATGGAGATAATTCTTCGCCTTCACCCACATCAACCAAAACACTTTTAATAGCAGAAAGAGTTGATTCGATATGTTCAAATATAGTTTCAACTTTGGCAAATTGTTCAGTGTTAAATATCTCGGTGTTTTTTACATTATTACTTTCTTCTACGATTTTTTGAAATAAAGACTTAATTGATTTTAACGCTTCCTCATCCTGTAATATATTACCAAATATGGAACGTTGAGAATCAGATAAAGTAGTATCCTCACTAAGATTTTGTACTGATTTTGCGATGACACCGTTGGAAAGAATATCATTAATTTTATTTGATGTTTCTTCTACTTGTTGAAAAATAGAATCAAGTTTTGTGGAAAATGCTTGTAATTGATCTAAGCCGAATGAATTACCATTTGATTTAAAACTTTCTTCCAAAAGATAACCATATTCTGTTTTAAATTGTCTAATAGCTTCCGAAGCAGTAAGAGTGCCGTTCTCTAATTTTTCAAAATATTCAGCAAATCTATCATCATTAAACCAATCATATCTATCAATTTTATTCGCATCCAAAAATTGATTAAATGTCTGAGTAGCTTCATCACGAATATTTTGCATTTCTGCTTTTAATCTGTCTAGTTCATCGAGTTTATCGGCAAAACCAGAACCAACTTTAAAATTTTCAAGTTCATTTCGTAATTCTTCATTAGCATTTCTTGCATTGCTTAATTTTCTAGTGAGTTTTTCTACTTCACTTTCTAACAAGCGAACATTTTGCTGCAATTCACCAATATCAGAACTTACACTGAAATGACTAAATAATTTTTGAATATCTATTCCGTACGCTCTTAGTGTTTCAAAAGAATCAAATGCTTCCTTAAATCCTTTTACGGAAAAAGCACTATCAATATTACCTACAATCTTTTGGGCTTCAGCCATACTCTTTGATATTTTATCAAAATCAGGTAAAATATGGGATAAGTCAGTTCCAGACACAGCCCTCAGAGCATTTGTCACCTTAATTAATTCAGAAGCATTCTCTTTAGAAGCCTTCTTTTGAAAATTACTATAAGCATCAGCAGTAGCATTTATTAAATCTTGTTGAGTTTTCCAATATTTTTGAAGGTTTTTATTATTGGAAATTTTATCAAGAGTGTCTGCAAATGATTTTAATTTATCTTCACCATTGATATTAACAACAACTTGCTGTTCGACAGTGGGTGCTTTTAATTTTATTTCGTCAGCCATTCTATACCTCCTATATGTCTGTTTTTATATTTGATTTATATTTATTCCATATATTTTCATAATCTTCTTGATATTCTGTTTTTTGATATTGGTCTATTCTTCTTTTAAAATCTTGGAGTGGTGATATTGGGGCTTTTTCTGCTAACTTCCAACCAGATAAAACACTTTCACTGTTCCATATTTCAGGCTCCCAAGGTGACGTTTCCCCATTATATTCCAAAGTTGGATATGACCAAGGAACTAACATTCTCCCTCTATGTTTAACATTTGCTCCACCATGCCAGCCTTGTCTAAATACTTGATCATAAAGACCATTTTCTCCTGCATATCCATTCCTATAAGAAATTAAAGACGGTTCAAACCATATACTTAAATAATCAGCAGTTTTTTTAGTTTGAATTAAATCATATAAACTTCCTCGCCTATCATAAAAGGGATTAGGATAGCTATTATAAAAATCCGTAATAGTATCTTTATATATAGTTCTTATCTTTTTTTCTGCTACATCAAAATATTCCGAAAAAGACTTCTCTTGAGCTTCTTTCACCGCTTCTTTTGCTTTTTCTTGTATTTTTTTTATATATGATCTATAAAATGAACTTTGATTATTCAACATGTATTTTCATCACCTCCAATTATTTTTACACTAAAATAGGAGAGCAGTATTACTACTCTCCATAAGAAAAACCCTATACGCTTTGACACGCATAGAGCCTGTTTATAATATGACCTGCACCTCAATAGAGATACAAGAATGAAAGGTATATTTATTTCTTCGCCAATCTGTGATATAATCCTATTTGTAGGTACTTACATTTTTATGTAACTATTAACCCTATTCGAGTACCTTTTGGTACAGAAAGGCGAAGGTGATATTTATACTTCGTATACATTTACATACAGCTCAACTCTACCAATTGAATCTCGTGCCAACCACGAAAGGAGAGAAGTATGAGCGAGGCTGTTCAGGTAGCTTTCATTTCAGGATTCTTTAATGTACTTTGTGTACTGATTGGAATTCTATTCAGAGATGAAGACTAATAAAATCGGATAGGAGCTGAGTTTTGGTGACGACCATTACTCGAACAAGGAAAGTGGAAAAGTCCGTGGCAACCAGTCACGGCTTTTCTGATTTTATAAGTTCAAACACCTCAAGAAATTGAATTTCTTACCATGTAATCTCATTTGTAACAAATACAGGAATCAATCCAGAAGATTCAAAATCATGCTTTCTTTCGTAATCTTGAATTAATATAAAAGCCGCTTTTTTAGTCTTTGCTTTTAACGCACCTCTAACATCATCAACAAAATTGCCGTCCACATCTAAGAAAACTGTATCAGTATCAATATCACCAATACCTGCCTTACCACGGAATACACCTTTATCTCTCGTGCCAATTTTAATTAAAACATAATATTCATCTACAATTTTCATATTCTATACCTCTTTAAAATCGCCCTTTTTAACAAATTCATTAATAATGTCATTTAAATTCTCTTTTGGAATTTCGTCAATTTTATCAACCACAGCACTAATAAGTGGTGTGAGGGTAGCTTCACCAAGAGCCTTGAATCTATCTATCTGTCTTTCGATAAATGCCTGTGGGTCAGAATAATTCTTTAAAGTATCTGAAACCTTCATATCCAAAATTGTCTTAAACTCACTCAATTCATTCATAGGAATAAGCGGTTCAGCCTTATCAGAACCAATCATCAAAATATCAAGTAAACCAGACGATTTAAGTGCATCATATTCCTCCGCAAATCCACCATTTTCGATTTCAAGATTAGTATATAACTCTATGGCAGAACGGCAAAATTGTATGTATCGGGCAATAGAATTCACATTAATCTTATCTGTTTTTCGATATTTTGTTTTCCCATTGTCATCATAAGCTTCCTGTTCAAACATTGTCTTATTTACAATTGCTTGCGCATATGCGTCTTTCATAACGATTGGTATATAAGATTTAATTGTAATATTATCCTGTATAAATTTGTCTTTTAAAGACTTAGTAACAATTGCATTATATTTTTCACAAAATTCTTTTATTGTCATATATATACTCCTTTTATTCCTCAATTATTTCATATAAAGATAGCAGGTAGCTACTATCAATTCCACTATTGAAAATTTCCGATGATTTAACCTTAGTGATATGTACATCAACTTCGGTTGATAAAAATTTTTCGTATTCTTCTTTAAATAAATTAAAAGCATTTTCGTCAACATTCTTATCAACACGCACGACATTATTATCATCAAGTGTGCCGTATTTTTCAATCAAGCTATTCTTAACAGTTTCATAATTCTTCATGTATATTTCCAACTGTTTCATGATTGTGAGTAGCTTAAATTTTAATGCAGGGTCAGTAATATTATCATTGTTAATAATCGCTGATAATCGACCATTCAAATTAATGATATTATTAATTGTCATTTATTTCCTTTTTCTCCTTTACAAATGTGACTCGTTGACAAACTTCTGAATGTCATATGTATATCTTGTTCGTTTCTTTTTGCTATCTATTTGGATAGCATTATTAATTTTCAAATCATTAATATTGAACGACTTCTTATTTATATTTTCCATCATCCTTACGAAATCTGTGATTTCTATAAAGAATGTGTCGTTGTTTTCATTCCTAAAATTACAAATAAATCCAGCAACAAGATTATGTTCACTTGCCTCTTGTAGGGATTTAATCTGATTATCTCTGATAATTGATAATGGAATAGAAGTACCTTGAGTTGATTTTAATTCAAGCAAATACAATGTCCTTGACTCGTCATCGAATAGAAGATAATCGCAAATATTACTACTAGCGAATCTAGTATTATTTCCATTTCCAAAAGATGCTGCGTTGTCTCTAAAACGATAAATCCAACATGTATTTGGAATAGAATTTTTTATTGATTGCTCAAAAATCTTTCCTGGATTCTGTGCTATTTCCGTTCACTCCTTTTCATAATAAACAAAAAGGAACTCCAATAAGCTGTATCACTTATTGGAATCCCTTTTTTATTGATATTTTGATTTTTATCTATACTAACGAATTTTTATTGACAAAAAAGCTAACCTGACCTGGAACACCTACACGCTTAGAACTGTTAGTCATTTTAACTCTATTATTGTTTATAGCGGTAGACCATACATAATATGTACCCGTCCTATTTCCAATACTCTTTCCATGCTCACTTGAATATACAGGTGTGTTTTTAAGCTTATACTTCGCACCAGCAACAAAAGGTGTTTTCTTTACAACTGTAAATGATTTAGCTTTGTTATTGCTGAATGGAAGTTTGTCATTGCAAACATATGCCACGATAGTATATTCTCCTTTGTCATAATCTGTAGTGTCTAAATTAAGAGTAAAACCATGATAACCATTGCCATAAACTTTCAATTTAGCAAGATCTTCTCTATATTTATTAGCAACAACAGTATATGTTCCTCTTAAACACTTTTTAAAGTATACCTTAATAGTAACTTTAACAGATTCATCATTAATGCCATTATATGCCCAACCAGATATCGAAGTAGACGAAGCAACGTCTACATAACCAACATAGTCATAAGGTATATCTTCAGAGCACCAATAAAGATTACTCCATTTATTCCACTTAAATGTCGTATTGTCATAATAATGCAAAGAACGTTCTACTACCTGCATTGTATTACCAGCACAACATTCAATTACAGTTCCTGTCGATGCGTTATACACTCCAATATGACTGTTATTCAAATAAACAAGATATATTCCTGCATCTGGGAGCGTTGAAATATCACCCTTTTTTGACGCCTTATTGTAATATGCGCCAATCCATTCATCGGGTATACCATTTGCTTTATATTTTGGTTCAGCCCCAGCATTACCAGAACACCAAGGAAATGACTTTATTAAACATACGCAATCATATGCATACTTACCATTAATCTTTTGTCCAAATTTTCCTGATATATAAGAAGTCGGAAGCTGTTTAACATTCTGTAAATAATCCCATAAATCAGTCATTGTTTTATACATAATTAACTCCTCCTTCGATTTCAATCTATTTCTTTTAATTGTCTCATAACAGGCTCAATGATAGAGTGGACAAAACCATCTCCACCACGAGCATCGTAATCATCAAATAAATCCCAAAAAACGTCTTTGTCAACCTTTGTCCATTCTCCGACATCCTTAAATTTATTATAATATCCAACTATTTTATCTTTAAGTTTCTTAATTTCGGTAACATTATCCTTCTTTTTCATGTCCGAAAGGGTGGCAGCAATCTCATCAACTGTAATCGAAACTTTATTTAAATCATTTTTAATCATCTCATCGTGCCGAATGGACTCTTTAGTATCATTTCGCTGTTTTTCCTCTAAACTATTAACTTTATTGATAGTGTTGACAAGCAATTCATGATCTTCATCTTTCTTTTTCACCCATTTAAAAGGTTTTCCAACGATTTTCGAAAATTTACCAATAAGTTGAACGGCAGACACAATAAATGTCAAAATCACAAAACCTGCTATAAAAAAACTGACAAAGTTGATTTGTAATAATTCTTTAAATGCATCCATCGTATGCCGCCTTTCTATTTTTTAGGCTCTGTATATGTAAGAGCAGCCTTTGAATCTCCAATACCTTTGGTGGTTGGGTCTGTAACTGCATTAAATAGATTAACCAACGTCATAACTACAACATACGGATTTTTTATTGCTTCAAGGATAAGCTGTCCAACAACCTTCCATGAAGTAATATCCTTGGCTTCTAATCCAAAATACATAAGTATAGGCATAATAACAGCTAATGCTACCTGAGAAATAAACATAATATTCTTTTTATTAAATCTGACTTTCCAATTTATTTTCATAAAATTTTCCCTCCTTATTACTATTGTGTAAAACTCGTGACCACGACCAATCTTGTACTTGATTACATATATGGCAAATTGCTTCGCCAGGTTCTAGTTCAGTCCAACATCGTGTACATTGTGGATAATATCCATCTTCATTGATGTATGGCTTGGTTGGATTATTTAGTTCTTTATTGTCCATAATTTATTCCTCAATAATTTCATATGTAATCAACAACGGAACAACAACTAATTCAATATTACAATTTGTTATACATTCATTGCAGATTGTTTGAGCAATATTCTTATTTAGAAATTTGGTGGCAACAACAATGTTATCAACGAAACTATAATCAGCGTTTCTGTTAGAAAACAAATAATTAGTAGGAATTGATAAATCTGCGATGACAAACTTTTTTAATTCTTTTTCTTTATATTTCTTCATTATTTTAATAAACGCTCTTTCCATAAAAGATATAAAGGTCTACTTGTTTCTTTAGGAAATATCATTATCAGTTTATCCTCAGTTGTTTCTTCGCCAGTTCCTTTGTTAATAATTATATCTGTTGATGTATACATATCTACAGGATATACATCATGCTTAATATATAATTTTTGCTGTTTTGGATCAGCTACTCTAATTACATCTTTAAGATAATATTGCTCACCATTTATCTTACTTATTTCGTAATCCATATTTTCCTTTCTTTCCGTTGTCAGCGTAAAAAATAGGGAAGTAGCCAGTAATGTTGGATACCTCCCTATTCATAAATTACTGACATTACTTTTTTCTTTTTTCATATTTAGGTATCTCTACTTCTTTAGCAGGTTCAACCTTTGTTTCCACAGGCTTGAAGCTTTTATAATCTAATATTTCATGAATCTGTGCCTGTGTTACTTCAGCAAAATTGTCAATATTAGTAATATCTAATTTCTTAATTTTTGCTTGTGCTTCGGCAGAAGATAACTCTTTATCTCTATACTGGGTGCAAACATTATAAATATCCTTACAATTCTCACCACAGAAAGTAAAATACCAAGTTGGTTTACCGGCATCTGCTCCGCAATTTGGGCAATACGAATAGGATTTACCACAAATAACACAAGTTCTATTATTCTGTTTTCCCATAAATTCCTCCATTAAATATAGGGTAGGATTAACCTACCCTATGTATTAATTACTCTTCGTCATCACCGCACATAACGATTGTGTAGAGTTCCTTATCAGCAGAGCAATAACTTATCTGCATATCACCCTTATAATCAAGAGTACCTTCTGTTGAAAGTGTGATACTTAATTCAGGTGATACCTGGAATGAAGGTATAATTATGTAGCAAGATCTAAGTGTATCTGGCTCGCAAGGATCTACAGCAAGAGCTTTAAGTGTAAGCTTAACAGTTCCAGGGAACTTATCAGAAGCGTTTACAATCTTAACAGCATTTGCAGCATTTCTCTCGAATTTAACAACGAATCTATCTGCTGTATCATCTGTTGGAAGAGTAAGTACATTGCCTGAAAGAGCAAAGTCAGTCTCTGATGCTGAACCAGAACCAAGCTTGTATGCCTTACCCATAGCACCATTGTTACCAAGAGCATTAACATGAACCGTACCTGATACAAGTGTCTCGTTAGTACCATCTACAAGATTAACTGTAGTTGTACCTTTCTTAACAATAACAATTTTTGGCATAGTAATTTTAGAATCAGCCGAAGCAATAATCTTATCTGTACCTGAAGCAGCACCGATAACATTAAGATTAATCATTGCATTTGTTGCCGTAAATGTACCAGCCTTACCCTGATAGAATTTCTTAATAAGAGAACCTTCAGCAGATTTTGCTTCTTTGGACTCAGCGGTTGTCTCAATTGTAGCCTCTGAAAGCTGTGTAAGTGTATAAAGAAGTGTACCGTCTGTCTTTTCGGCAACTGCCATTTGGATTCTGTCGATTACAAGATCGTCTAACGTGAAACTCATTAATTTTTCCTCCTTAAAAATTATTTTTTTGTAATATAAAAAGACTTAGGATTACCTAAGTCTTTGAACCATAATTAATAATGCGCTATAACTACATATCAGATGTTGAGCGCATCCAATCAAATTGTTTTTTGTCAATTTTGCTAGTGTCAACCATTCCACTATAACTACCTTTTAATAAAGCTGTGGAATTTTCGTATATTTGCAGTCTTTTGACACTATCCATAAATTGATAAATATTAATTTCTTTTAATTCATTTGTTTTGTATTTAAAACCAGGATGATTAACCAATGCAGATATCATTGGTAACAAAAACGAATGTTCTAATTCTTTATCCTTATTTTTTTTATTTTGAATTTTTTCTTGCTCTTCGTCTTCCCATATCATAGCTTCTTTAGTAGCTTTATTTTTAGCAAATTCATTTTTCAAATGAATATTAAAGACCAAGCTAAGATATTTAACTATCTTTGCATAAGATAACTCGTCAATTGTTATTAAATCATCAGGATTATCAATAACAAGCCTACCATATTCATCTCTAAGAATTTCGCCACCCTCGTCTCTTGGAATATTTATTAATATATCCGCATCTTTTTCATTGTCATGTACCAATTCAAACCAAGATAAATTCAAATCACCAAAAAGTAATTTGGTTTCATTCGGTGTATAGGCTTTGACCAATGCGGCGAATAATTTAAAGTTTGGATATGTATTCCAATCTATACCGTTTCTCCATAATTGAAGTCTCATAGCAGTAGTGTTTGCACATAACGTTGTAACAACGGCATAAAACCTAGTATCACCATATTCAAGAATGTCTCCTATTGTTGGAATATGGATACATATCTTATCAGTAACCCAATAATCCTCTCCGAAATACATTTTTAATTCGTCAAAATCATAAACTAATTCTGTATTATTCAATTAAATACCACCGCCTAGTTTATTAATAATTGTAGAATTTTTGGTAATACTATTTGGCATAGTGGCTTGGAAAATAAATGTACGAACAAGATAATTATTATCAGTTGTACTTTCTTGATCAGATGTAATCATACATTGTGTTCCAAATATATTTGTCCAATTAATTTGCTCTTGAATAATTGCAGCCAATAAATCGTGACGTGGAATACATGTCAATTCATCCATACGATCATTCCCATGAACAAATATCGTAAATTTAACTTGAATATATTTTTCAACTGAATTATATCTAGGCGATTCAGTAAAATTTACTTGATAGCATATATAATGTTTTACTTCTGTTTGGGTATCTGGAATAAATAAAAAAGGACGAATATTTGAATCACTTCCAAAATATCTATCCCATTCTCCAAGGGGTTCGCCAGTTTCAGTGTCCCAATTTATATTATCCTCATCATCAAATAATTCTGATTCAAGTTTAGTTTCATTAAGAGCATATAAAAGTTCAGGACATCCCATAAGTTTTTTCTTGATTTTCTTTTTAAACCGAATAGTATCATTATCAGGTGTTTCTTTGAATGCCCTAAGTTTATTTAGCATATCTTGTTTAGTAATCATTTCTACCATATAAACACCTCCTATTCAGTTATTTCAAATTGAAACTTTTCGCTATTTATATATCCTTGATGTTCATCAAAGATAACACATTGGACAATTAAAATCTTACCAATGGCTGAAGTGTAGTTAGGAAATTTTACTTTCTTTTGGTTGTACTTTGTACCAGCTCTCCATGTTACTTTATCAGTCCAATCTTCATTATCAATAAAGCAAGTCCATGTAAAGGTTGCTTCAGCATATTCAGTTGTAATATCTTTATTGGAATCATTGAATAGATTTACTGTAAGATTTTTGTAAGAACCATCAACTTTAATAGTTGAAGTGGATGCTGAAATTCTTGCTGTAATAGAAGATGGGGGAGTAATTGGAATAGATGGATCTGTTGGAGCGATTTCTGAATCGAAATAGTTCGCATACATTTCGCCTGTTTCAAGATTGACATAATCAGTATGCTCATTCCAAAATGCTGTATATATAGTAAGCTTTTGAATACCGAATGGCATTGAATTTTCAACCTTGGTCACTGTCCATACGGTAGGATGCTCTGTCAAAGCACTTACTACAACACGCATATTTTTAGAATCTTCAGAAGTGTACCAAAACTTCTCTGTAATAGAGTTCATTGGCAACCATATCTTATCCTGATTATCTGTATGTGTAAAATATCGGTCTGTGTAAGTTCCGATCGTGTAGGAATTCTGTTGTCTTAAACAACACCACATACGTCTCTTGATACGCTTATCATTAGATTTTTCAATCCATGTAAGTTCGTAATTTACTGGTAAAATTAGATACTTTGGAAACTGATTTGCAGGTTCATCACGACAGACAATCCACTTATGATAAATTCCTCTATCATCTGGAACGTCCACAAAAAGCCCTATCGGAAATGTTGCCCCATAGCGTTTCCTAAAATCAACCTCATAATAATAAAGGTCATCACCTTCGTTGAATATTACAGGCTGACTTGGACGAAACATAAGATAGTATTCTACTTGATCTTTGTCCATTGACTGATAAGATTTGATAATGAACTTTGCATCTATCTTTGTCTTATTGGTATTTTCATACGTCATGCCTTCAGCGAGAGAACGTGTAATTCCATGCTCGTCTGTGAAGAAGTCATCATGAAAATAGTCATAGATATAACAAGTCTTTGTAGCGATGTCGTTTTCAAATGTTTGCTCCATTGCCCAATCAGACTGTTCCTTATAAATCTGACCAATCGTTTTAGCTCCATTGTTCTTGGCGTGTGCGATACGCCTAGCTGTTGATAGACTCGGCATCTCAACCCACCTCCTCAAACATCTGCTTAATATATCCATGAGAATCTAAGATTGCCCTACGGAATTTTTTGTAACTAAAATGGTCACTCTTGAAATTATCCATAGCACCTTGTAAAGTCGCCATAAGAGTTACCATAAGTCCGTTATCATTAAATAAGGTTTTTGTGCCACCTAATTTAAACATAACGTTTTCAAAGAAGACGAGAAATGCTTCATCATCTTCAAATATTTTCTCTTCAATTGTTTTGTCTTTATAGAGTAGTAGTTTATGAATGTCGCCATGCATTGCACGAACTGCTTCATTGATTTGCTTGTCTGTGAAGTCACCATATATGTATTGCATATTAGGACTCCGTGTTAATATAGGAATTGTACATATATCCGTAATCACGAATACGTTTATTTAATTCAATTTTCATGGAATCAAGACGATCAATCATATTTTTATGATTGTCAAGTAGCTTCTTTTCTTCCTTGCCGCCGATCATTACTGATGTGTGCATAATAGAATCAACCTGTGGTTGTAACCACTCAATCGTCATTCCAAGTACAAGAATTCCTACGACAAAATTCATATCAGCCGTTTCATCTACTGAATTATTCAGCGTAAAATCCAACTGTTGAATTTCATCATCGAGTGTGAGAGAAGAGAATAGTCTACGCACCCTTGGATTAGAGATTACATTGCTTAATCGCTCTGTGTATATTTCAAGCAAATCGTTTTCGTCAAGAGAGAGTTCTTTCATATCTGAAATTCGTCCTCTTGTTCGTAAAAAAATTGTTTCGTATGGAAGCGTCATTGTGAGCCTCCTTTACTACATATTTAATTTTAAAAGTAACTCTGTTCCAAAAATAGAATCAAGTGTCTGAATTCTCTTAACAGAATCAAGCACTCCTTCATCAACCATAGTTGCGGCAATAGTTTTCAATGCGTCTTGCGCCCCAACTGGGAGAGTAGGGATAACTTTTTCCATCTGGGATGGGGTCATTTTTAAAATTGCTTTTAAATCAGCAGTTGTGTGCAGAGCTGAATAAATTTCGTCAAGAGCAGGATGTAATTCTATAAAGTCCTTATCCTGTACGATAAATCTCGGCTTAAACATCATAGAATCTTTTGACCTAGCTGCATAATCGAGATCTCTAAACTCAATATCAACTACATCGTCAATATCTGCAAAAGTGTATAAATCTTTCGATTTATTTCCAACAAAGAACATTTCCCCTGGAGTAATTGATAAACATGGAATAAGTTCGTCCTGTGAGAATTTTCTTTTTTCTGATTTATTTGTTGCACTATTTTCTACATTCTTTGTTTCATCAGTTTTCGTAGTTGTTTTCTTCTGATATGGCATAATTCTTTTTCCTTTCTTTCCAATATAAAAAGAGTGACTAGATTGACTAGCCACTCTAATTTACTAAGGTCATTTTAAGAGAATGACCAAACACCCATATACTGTGGAAGTTCAACAGCAACTCCAAACTCACGCTGTACTTCATATGTCTGGAAGTCGTCTGCTAAATCTCCCTTCTGCTGACCAGCCTCAGTAATTTCTGTCTCACCCTTATCAGTAAACCATACAAACTTCTCCTGATTCTTTGCAAAGATAAGCAACTTATCATTAGGAATAAGTTTCTTTGTAACATCATTTAATGCAAATCTCTGTGGAATCTCAATAAGTTCAGTTCCCTCATAATTTCCAAGACGACCTGTAGTTGCAACAGATTCTTTCTGAGAATCACTTCTCCAATCAACATCTGCAAGAGCATTAAGTTTCTTAAGGGCTGTTTTTGTACCCATAATTACAACATCTGCACCATTTGCTGCACCAACATCTTCGATAAGAGTATCAAATGATTCCTTAGTAGAAGCAGATAATGCACCAGTTTTAACAAACTGAGACTTGTTTGGTAACTTATCTGTTGCGCCATAAACACCAGCGAAGCAAAGCTCCATTACTTTATACGCAAATGCTTCAGCGATTTTATCTGTAAGCTCTGTAAAGTCAACACGTCCAAGCAGAATGAGATCAATGTCTTTACCAATCTTCATACCATATTTTCTAGTGTGAAGTTTGTGAGATGTACCCTCATTTAAGTTCTGCATGGTAAGGTCATGATGTCCACCAGAAATCTCTGCAACAACAAGCATAATCTTATCTTTTGTCCAGTATTCCTCATCATCACCTAATGCAATATTTCTCATATCAACATAATTCTGAAACCATTCATTCTCCTGAAATCCTGTCTCTACCTTAAAATCAATATCAGACTCAATGAGTTCAAATACTTCATTCTGATGCTGTGCTTCTGCACGTTTACGAAGCTTGTTAGACTTCAAATCTTCTTCTGTGAGGTCACAAACCTCCATAAGAATTTTTCTAACTGCATTATTAGCTTCTTTCTTAGAAATCTTTCTTTGGTTTCCATCCTCGTCATATTCATAAATATCATTTCCATGATTTAAGTCATATGTAAGTTTCTTAAAGTTCTTGTATTTGTCTTCATCAGCAAATACTTTTCTTAAATTGTCTGTACTAAATCTTAACATTGTATTTTTTCCTCCTTTCTAATTACTCACCGATTTTTAATTTTCCGTCAGAAATCAGTGTGATTTTTGCACCCTTTACAGGGGTTCCATCGAATCCCTCGTCTGAAAGACTAAAACGATCTAATGCATGAAGAATATATCCACGAACTGCACCATCTTCAGGATCGTTATAGAAATTAGAAAGAGAAGTGAGAGCACGAGGCGATTCCTCATTGATGATTGGCTTCTGATAAATAAGAGCAGTAAGATCATCAGGTACACTTGTTACAACTACAAGCCATGTACCATCTGCATTTTTGTCAAAGATGTAAGCACCAATAGTTGTTGCTGCCTCTACCTTGTATTTGTCTAATGTCTCCATATCGCCTACTTTGACGATTCTTCCGTTATCTGTAGCACTTGTAATATTGAGAGAAACCATGTGCTCGCCATAATTCTCTGCGATAAGATTTCCAGGATTGCATACAGTATGTTTTTCAACTGTGTACTTAATTGCCATTATGTTTTCCTCCTTAAATTTTGTTTTTTTGCAATAAAAAAGAACGCATTAAGCGTTCCGTACGAAATAAAGTTATATTCGGTTTTAATCAAATAAGTTGCCGTAGTTTTTCTTAGGCTTTGATTTCTTATTCATATTTGTAAGTATCTTAACTGAATTTGTGTTTTTCTTTGTGTCAACAGAAGAGAAGTTCGCATGTGCAGACATATAATCTGAATGCATAACCTTTACCTTTGTTTCAAAGTCTTCTACAGAATAATTATCCATAGTCTTTACTAATTCAGCGAAATCAGCATTTACATAATTTCCTTCTGAATCTTTCTCTGTAAGAACAGAATAATTGTCAGCATTTATAATAGCTTCTTTCTGTGCATGAAGTTCATTCTTTTCTGCTGTCTCCTTAAACTCTTTGAGTGCAGCGTAGTTTGAACGCATAGATTCAAGTTCAGCCTTCTCACTTGCTGTTAAAAGCTCACGGAATAATTCAATACGTTCACCATCAAATGCAACATTGTCACCATCTTTCGTATAGTTCTGACGGTAGATTTTATCAGTACACCAACCCTCATATACAAAATAAGAATCAAATACATTTGATATATAGTAATAATCGTTATCTGACTCTTCGTATGGTGCTAACAGATTATAAAGTGCATATCTTGTATCTTCGTGAGAAATTTCATATGTACGAACAATCTTTTCAAAAGTCTGACTTTCACCTTCATCGCCTTCTGGATCAGAAGTTCCTTCGCCATCACCTTCTCCATCATTGGAAGGCTCACCAGATTCTCCGCTACCTGAATTGTCTCCTTCTGAATCGTCATCATCGAACATCTCAGCGAATTTTGCTTCAAGTTCCTCATCTGACATTTCTGCATAGTCGAATGTTACATCTTCAGCAGTCTTACCATATTTGGCAAGTAACTCTTCAAATTTTGTCATTTTATTATTTGCTCCTCCTTCCTTTGATTGTGTTTGAACAGAAGTCTGTTCTTTATTGAAATTAGAAAGTGTCTTGTTAAGATTTTCTAAGAGTTCAATCATTTTTTCATCTTTGTCAAATTTTACTGAATTGTTATTTACACTAAAATCCGCAATATCGGCACGAGAACCTTCCATACCTTCCTGAATTTCTGTGCCGTCATCATGACTTCCTAATAAAGTAGAAGCGTTTACATAGAAATCATTTAATTCAAGATATTTCTCCTTGGCATTGTAGGAGAGTTCATCAATGAAAAGCTCGCAACTATTTTTTGAACCTTGTTTTGCACGAATAATTTCACAAGCCTTTGTGTATTCTTCACTTATATAAGCATAAGCACATACATAATCTTTATCTAAGTTATCATCATGTTCCCAAAATGCAGGTTCAGATGAGAAAGAACCAACTTGAGATTCAATATATCTCAGTTCTTCTTTACCTTTTTCGTCTTTAACAATTTCCATCTCATGACCTTCAAAATCCCAACTGCCATCGTCAAGCTGATGGATTGCAGCCAACACAGGTCTGTCAGCAATTGTATTCATTGCTTTTTCAGCAGATTCTTTTGATACATAACTCTTATTTCTGTTAAGCCCTGTATGAAAAATTCTGAATTTAAGACGCATCATTCCACGATGATTTTCATCTACGGTATCGTCTATCTCAAAAGTAGTAGGTACTTTTAAAGCCAACTGATAGCCAGTATCTTTAGAGCTGAATTTTGTAAATTTCTGCTCTTGACAGAATTTTAGTAAATCATCTTCAGTTAAAATTTTCTTTTTAATAACCTTTGGCATCTACTTAGTCTTTTCCTCCTTTCTGACATAATAAAAGTCGCCCAAGGAAGACGACTAAAATGTAAGCATATTTGTATACTTTAATTTATTTATATCTATATTTTCTGAAAACCGAAAGGTATCAGTATTCAAAAATACATAAATACCATTAGAATTTTGCACCTGTTGATATCCTAATTGAGATAGGAGAGTAGCAGTAGGTGCATCTTGCGTTTGTATAAATTTTTGGTTCATTCCATCAACTCCTATTTATCATTTAAATTCTCGTCTCTTGTACGAAGCCCAGCATCTGTAAGTTCCGAATCATCCTTCTCTTGACCACCGCCTTTATTATTACTTGTCTGAGTATAAGTGCTAGATAGTGGTTTGAATTTTGAACTAAGTTGCAAACAGTCTTCTTCCAAAAAGTTCATAGATAACGTATCTTTTTCAGACACACCATTCAATGTGTTATAAAGAATTTTGTTTGGTAATCCATTAGTGCATGATTCCAAGATTGATTTTTTAAAATCATCCTTCTGATAAATAGAAACATCAAAGAATTTAACCTTACAAGGTTCAGAAATCCAATTAGATAGAAGTCGATTTACAATCGCTTGAATCTGTGGAATAAGAGTTGAAATAGAAAATGTAGAATCTGCAAGTACGCCATATTTAAAGGCAATAGAGTTAGATGCAGAGTTTAGATTTAATATCTGAGCACCACCAGCCGTATTGAGAATTTCTTTTGTAGCTTTTTCAACCTTTGTAACATCACCTGTTGCATCATCTGGAAAACTTATCTCATGTAATTCACCAGGAACAATAGCAGCAGAGATATAAGGTGGCAAAGCTTCTTCAAGCATACGATTAAAATACTGAATCATTATATCTGGATTTACAGCCCAATCATCTACATCATTACCCATTGTCTTCATTTCAAGCCATACTAATTTATATATATTAGCTGCCTGTTGAACTGCTTGATAATCAGAAGCGTCCATAAGATCAATCAATGATAAAAATATAGGTGTAAGTACGGGAACGATGGTTTCCCAGTCTTCAGACCTAAATTTAATACATACATTATATTCTTCTGGGATTAACTGATATTTTTCATTTGTACTCTGATATGTATTCCACATACTATTGAATGGTTCTCCCCAATATTCGAGAAGTTCCTGATGGCTACGGAAATAACTCATGTCCATAGCTCCTGCAAATGAACCATCAGGAAACATACCTGCTATTTTCATATAATCTGGATCTAATGGAAGAACAAACATTCCTTGTCCTTCTGTATAATAAGCACATCCATAAAATACATCTTCTCTTAAAGTGATAGACGCAGCTTTACGAAATTCATAATTCAATCCTAGAGTGTCAACTATATCAACTGTTTCTTGATACTTTTGTAATGTGGATTGTACATCATTTTCGCCTGAGATTATAAATGGGGGAACTATATTACGAATTGTCAAATCAATCTGATTTGCATAATATTTACAAAGACGATAATAGATTTCTGAACGATAATAAAGATAACGAGATAAGCTTCGTAGATTCTTTTCATTAGAAGAGATATTCTTTATGTATGATTTTACATCTTCCTTTGAGTAGTTACTGATTGACGTATATCTGGATGATTTCTGAATATCTCGAAGACTTGTAATTGCACTTGTTGCGTCTTCATAGCGTTCAAGTCTACTTTTATTTTTCTCATACCATTCACGCATTTCATTTGCGGTTGGTTGTTTTGGAGTAGAAGAAGTAGTTTTCTTCTGCGAATTATTTACTTTAGCAGGTGCATTAGAATTTGCATCTACTTTCTTAGGTCTAGGCATATTTGATAATGCACCTCCTTAATTATATTTTGCTTTACGGATTGTAAGCTTTGAAACTAATGATTGTGTATTTTGTGTCTTAGGTTTTAATTTTAATTCCAATTGACAAGCACACCAATAAGAATAAGCAATAGAAGAATATCTATCCTTTCTCATACCTTCAACTTCTTTAACCTTGATATTTCCGTTTTTAACTTCATGATCCAATTTAATCAATTCGTAAACGGCAAATGTTGTTTGGATATAAGACATTTTTAATTTCGCTTGCTCTGTTGGAGACATTTTGAAATATCCCTTATATGTTTCTTTTAATGAGCTATCCGCATCTTGTTCAGGAATAAGGAAATTAATTTTTCCATTCTGTATACCATTTCTAAGTAATACACATATCTCATTATTAAAATTAGCATTAGCTTTTACAGACCAAACAACTTTATTAGCATCACGAACTTTACATCGTTCAGCCATATCTTTATCATTTATACAAGTCATCGCTTGATATCTTTTACCGTTTTCTTGGCAAATTTGATCCTTGGTGATAAAATCATATACCCCCAAGCCGATTCCGTTTGTATCTAAAACTAAATCTGTACATTGATACTCATAAAAATATTTCATAACAATCATTCCTAATTCGTCTGTTTTCAAACCTTCAAAAGTTTCGCCATATACAAAATTTGATTGATATGCAGTATCATTTACTTGAATTAAGTCATTGATAAAAATAGCAGAAGCATCATTTTTTTTCTTTTTTGTAGACTGCATAAGTGCAACGTCAATAGATAAAATTCTTTTACCAGTAGCTGTTAATTTTGGAATTGTTATTTTGTCATTACAAAAACTCAATGGTGGAAATGCTTTGCGAAGTCTTCTACGAGCAGTTAATTCATCAAATTTAAACAAACTACCATCTGTATCACCAAACCATAAACATTCCATTTCCATCTGTTGAACAAGTTCATTATAATCAGCCTCACTCATTTCATCTTCAAGCTGAGAACGAGAGAGCAATCCTTCACGCACTGACACCTGATAAGGTAATCCGCATATGAAATATTTCTTTGTATCATCAAAGAAATTAAGAGTGTAACTTTGTGCTTTTCTATAAGCCCATGAACTTTTAAAGTACGCACTGGACATATATATTTCTTTGTTTCTTTCCTGCATATGAGAATATTCAGGTTTTTGTAAATATTTTGGCTGTCTTGGACTTGTTAAGAATTTACGCAATACGGTATTGATAACTGTTTCATCAACCATGCGAAATTCATCCACAACTATGCAATTTGCACGAGCTGAACGGCTATTTTCTGAACTTGTTCTTGTTTTTATCCATGAGCCATTTTTGAAATAAATAGAAGCATCATTTTGACCAATATTACATTTTTCTATTTCAGAACGTAATATGGAAGATTGTTTCATGAAATCGTCTTGTATTTTTAACAAGACTTCGTTAGCCTGTTTTAAAGTTCCAGAACTAACAACTATTTTTGTACCAGGGAATAGAATACATCTTACACAGCAGAAGAGGGCAGTAAGATATGTTTTTCCTTGACCTCTTGCTGCGAGATACATAACAAAATTGTAGTGCATCATACACCACAAGAGAATTTGTTGAAACCACTTGAGAGATAATCCCAACACATCAATGACATACCTATGGGGATTATTGCGATAATATCCAGCTCGCCAAGCAACAGTTTCCATTATCTTTTGTTGTTTATCTTTTTCTATCTCAGTCTGAGTTTTTAATTGAGGCATAAGCTATACCTCCTCTTCAGCTTTTTGACCAAAGATTTTATCAAATAATGCCTCTGAATCAGTATCCTCATCGTACTCAGGTTTCTTGACTGTATATTTTGAAATAAACTTCTCATATGTAGAAGAAAAGGCATTTTTCAAACCCATCATTTTAGAGAGATGCCCTTTAAAGAATACATCTATTAAAAGACCAATTTTGTCTGGATCTTTAAATTCACCTTCTGGTTCTGGAATTGGCTTTTCCTGTTCCCATTTATCAATAAGCTGTCCAAATGTAAGATTATCAGTTAATTCAGAAGCTGTTTTCTGATTAGGTTTAATATTCAAACTTCCTAATAAATTCTGTAAAGTAGCATCTAAATCTTTTGTATCTTTTCCGCTTTTCTGAGCATTATCTATCTCAAGCTCCTTACAACACACTCGTTTAAATAAAAGTTCTTGAGATTTATTTTCACAAGGATATCGTGTCGTCCAGTCTTGGTATTCCGTCTCAAGATACATAAGTTCTTCATTATTATAGTTATTTCCAAAACGTTTCTTAGCAGACTTGAGAGTTTTTTGAACAATTTTCGTATTTGTTTCTGGATTATTATCTATATCATCAATAGAAAATTCAGAGTCTTTATAAGAAGTATTATTGTACTGTGGAAGAGAAGCTACCATTACAATAAGATTTTGAACAGCCGTTCCACGAACCTTTTCACCAACACCTTCATTAATAGCTTGTAACTGTGCATTATAATCACTTTCGCTAAATTTCCAATCAAGTTGTCTAAAAGTATTAATTGTCTTTTCTCTATTGTCTGTTCTAATGCCAGTTTTAGGATCTACATCAGTACATAGATCTAAAATGCAAGCCTTACACGCAAAGTGCTCAAATCCGCTTTTACTTTTGTTAGATTTATAAAAGTTTCCATTACCTTTAGTTGATTTCCATTTTCCACAATGCGGACAATAGATATAATCCAAATCTAGTAAATGGTTGTAGTCAATGGCTAAATCATGATACGCACCTTTTACATTATTTACCGTTAGCTTTTTAACCTCATCATCAGTTTTGGCTTGTCTTAAATTAGCCATTGTTTCACCTTCTTTCCTTTTATTTCAATATAAAAAAGAGAAGTAGTAGCAATACCACTTCTCATAAAAATTCAACTTATAAAACACTATGAAAGTGCAATTCACTTCATTTAGCACACCCACTGCGCATCGAACACAGGTTAGAAGTTTTGGAGACTTCATTCTTGCCAAAAGATAGGTGTATATAATGAAAGAGCAACCTCCAAAGGAAACGGCTCTTTCTTACTTCATATTTAATTACTCTTATAAATGATTATCTTCAGATGGAGTAGTAGTTTTGATTTCATCAACGGTAACTCCAACATTATATGTCACATCGGCAATCACACGAATATTCTCAAACCCAATTGTCTTATCAAGTTCAGCAATTGTATTCTGTAATTCATTTACATCTTCAGTAGAATATTCAGTAAATGTAACTGTAGAACCTGTAGTAGAAGTAGTTCCGTATATCTCCCAAAGATTTTTTAGCTTTGCCTGTGTATTTTTAATTAAAATTTTATATGTCATATACTATTTCCTTTCTACAAATTAGATTTTATTATTTTAGTACAGGTAGTGAGACTTGAACTCACACGGTATTACTACCAGAGGATTTTAAGTCCTCTGTGTCTGCCTATTCCACCATACCTGCTTATCTTATGTCTTTCTCAATTTATCAACAAACTAAGGCAATTATAATGATCTGTAGGAGATTTGGACTTCTGTTGCCGCCGTGAAAGGGCGGTGTCCTAGACCGCTAGACGAACAGACCTAATGTGGGCATCTCACCCACTGGATCAGCTCTTTCCATAAATTTAATATTTAATTCAATGCCTTTCTCATTCAGTCCTCAAACTGCGAGCTTTCATAAACCAATAATTACCACGTATTATATACATTGGTACAACTGCCATCCGCAAATGCTTGTGGGCTAAGACGATAGAATAATAAATTGACAAATAAATCCAATAATGATATTATATTTATGTTAGAGGTCGAGACTCCCAAAAGGAGTCATAGAGATGCCCCAAGCATCTCGTGGTAAGCCAAGCAATATACAACATTCGTTACAGGTCGCCGTTTTGGTGGGTGTCAGTCAATATACTTCCGTTCTGATAAGAAAGGAGGTATGTTACATGGATAAATGGATTACTTTATTTATTTTTGGTCTAAAATGTCTTACACTTCTATTGGAAATTGTTAAGTTCGTTTTAGCGACTAGCACATAGTTGGTGAGCTTGGTGGGAATATAATTTCACAATTGGATTTAGATAAAAGAGTGGAAACACTCTTTTTTATTTGTCATGGGCGGTAGTAAGTTATGAGCTTATACATTTAAGACTATCTCTTCGTCCAGCTGAATTCACTGCATAACTGGGGTAGTAGGATTCGAACCTACGAATTTAGCAGTCAAAGTGCTATGTCTTACCGCTTGACGATACCCAAAAATATAGAGACTATAGTAAGATTCGAACTTACATCTGTAGTTTTGCAGACTACCGCCTTAACCATTTGGCTATATAGTCAAAAATGACTCTGAAATGACTTGAACACGGCATTACCACTTTGAAAGGGTAGTGTCCTTACCTTTAAACCACAGAGCCAAAATCATCAGCATAAAGCACTAACTAGCTGATATTGGACTGTACACATCCAGTTATTTAAAATATTGTCGCTTATCAGCAACCCGATTTATGCTTCCACATTTTACTCATTCCTAACTCGTGTGTCTTACACGTCAAATGCATGATATGTATATGAGTAACCGTTTACTTTAATGATTCTCATTAACGCAGAGAGGCACGAACATCTTCTCATTTCTAAGGCTGAGAGTCGCCGATAATCCTAAATGTCGGTAGAAAAGAAGTAGGACTTACAATCTACAGGACGTAGAAATGCCAAGATATGTTAATTGTCTACTAAGGCAAGACATCTCCATAAAACATCGCCAATGAGCAGTAGCAGTGGGAAGTTTTAGACCATTCCAAGGTCAAATATTTCTGCAAACCGACCTTTATATTTGTGTCGCATATCGGTCAGCGACAGCTCACTTATAAAAATCTGCCAACGGTTCAACAGACCACCCTCACTTTTTTTGATGTGATCAGCTTATATTTTATTATTCTCTGTTTTTTCATAATAAAAAATGCTATAATACAATAAAAAATAACGGAGGATGACATATGAATACATTAATAGATATTTTAAAAACGATTGCGCCAGTTATTATTTCAGGAATATTTACATTTATTATAACAAAATATTCATATAATAAAAAAATACCATTAGATAAAATGGAAATAGCATATAATAGAGTTTATTATCCTATTTATAGGATAGTTTGTATTGATAAAAAATTTACTAAAATGAAATTAGATACAACAATTCATACAATATCTTTCTATTTAAATAAATATAATAAATATGTTGACAAATCAACAATAAGTACTTTTAATACATTATGCAAATATAAGGATAAACAATCATATAAAAATTTCATCAATAATATATATGATAAAAATTCATACCTTCGTAGAAGACTTGGTTATTTGGAACCTAATTTCATACAAATATATAAGTATTTAAGTGAATCAGAAAAATCAACATTAAGAATTTATATAGAGGCTCTCATAATTTATGTTTGTACAATTACTATTAATATTGTACAAAGTGAATTTCAAATTGTGATTTCATGTATATTTTTTATAATTATATTAGTAATAATAATAGAAATCATTGTAAAACTCATTCGATTTGTTTGTTCAAAAATAAGAATATTAAAAAACAAATAGAAACAAACTATTATATTTTATCTTTAGTTATATTTTATTTATTCTCTATTAGTTGGAAAATTTTGACAGAAATTGTCGTAGATGATATAATAATAAGAACAAGCAAATAATCCAACATTTTAATTTGGCTAGATTGAGATGGTTAGGCGGTGTGAGTCACATCAGAACAGTGATGTTCTGTTTATATAGATATCCTCGTGACATCATGTAGGAAATACTTACAAAGGAGGATATAACGTGACGTTTATTGAATTATTAATTTTTACGATTGTAACTGGCATCGTAAGTGGCGTAGTTGCTACATACTTAGTCAGATTTTTCGATAGACACAAAAATGACCGCCACTCGCCAAAGCACGGTCATTAATGTGTTAAGTATTAAATTTATTTAGCCTTTATTGATTACATTTGGCTCAACCGTCTAACGGATGTTTGCTTGTTTTCTTTGAACTATATTGTAACACATAAAATTGTGTGGTGCAAGAGGGAATTGGAGGAAGTGTTAGACGGAAGCCTCATCGGAATCTTCAATATCTTCACGAATTATATACATCTGAGTGGTCTCGGAAGGCTTATTTAGTCTCTTCATCAATAACATCAGAATTTTTGCTTCTTAAAGCATTGATTTTATTCATAACCTCTGCTTTAGTTTGTTTCCTGCAATAGAACTCCCTAGTGGTTTCAGTAGATCGATGATTGGCAAGTTCAGCTGCTAATGCTAAATCACCAGTTTCCTCATATACAAGATTTAGCCTAGTCTTACGCTGGCAATGAGGTCTATAGTCAGAAATTCCAATAATTTCGCCATATTTCTTCATTCTATCTCTGATTGCACTGTCACCCATAGGTTTATATTCTCCATTGTATTTTGTGATCAACAATGAATCACATTCCAAGTGGTCATAATCATTCTTTCGCATTTCAAGCCACTCTTGAATAAGCTCTTTTGCAACATCCCCGAAAACTACTTGTGTACGGTATCCTTCTTTTTCCCTTATATCTACAAACATATTGTTCTCTAAATCAAGTTTGGATAACTGCAATCTTAACAACGCACCAATTCTATTTGCTGAGTCAAAACTTACTTCAAATAAAATCTGGTCTTGAATTGAATACTTATCATTTTCAGATAATTCTCTACGGATTGTCTGAACTTGTTCTTCTGTAAGGAAATACGAATTTAAAATATGTTCCTCATTAGCTTTCTTCATTCTATCAAGTTTCCCATCAAAAGGATGGTATTTAACAAAGCCACGTTTCATAGACCAAATATAGAATGAACTAATAGCAGAGATTTTCATGTTGATAATCTTTTTATGATTCAGAAGTGTTTCTTGACAGAACATAATATAGTTCTCCATAATATCAACGGCATTCTCCATAAACTCATCTGAATATAAATCTAAATCACCATAGTTCTCACCTAACCACATAAGAAAATGACGAAACAATCCTTCATATCTTTTATATGTAGTGTCTTTAACATCCTGATTTTTAATAATATTTGATTGGAGATATTTCTTATATTTCTTCAAGTTATCAGGGTTTATAAATTTTTCCTTATCCTTGGTAAAATATTTTACCCTTGTTACATGTGCCACTAAATCACTTCCTTTCATAACAAAAGAAGTAGGATAGTGGTAAACTAAGCTACTTCTTTTTATTAACATTTTGAGTTGGAATCCAAGTTATATTTCGAGTTCCACTTCCTTTATTTAATCCTCTGTATGTACTTGTTAAGCTATGACAATTTGGACATAGTAAAGTTAAATTATCTTCAGAATTATTTTGAGAATTACCATCAATATGTTCGACTTCTAATGGAATTGAATGAGAATAAATATTTTCTTCACCCCAACCACATCTTGAACATTTACTATTATATTTTTCAAATAAATATCTTCTTATATGTTTTGAGTATGATTTCCATAAATTACTTTTAGTAGAACCATCTATTGTTCCATTTTTCCACTTTATTATATATTGCATATATTGATAATCCGAGGAACATTGATTGGAACAAAATTTATATCCATTTTTTATTTCAGTACCACAAACAAGGCATTTGTTTGTAGTTTTTATTCTTTTTTCTCTTAGCCGATTATTATAACTTGCAGAACACGAGTTGTTGCAAAATTTTTTCCTTTTTATATTTGATATACTATCATCATAATTGGCTAATATAGGCTTATTACAATATTTACACAAATTAGGATTTTGATTATACTCATCAATATTTTCTTTATGAGTTTTCATATCTATACCTCCATATATTTCTACATAATTATTCTCCATTAGAAAAGGTGATCTACTTACTTGCAGACCACCTATCTAATAATTCATCAAGTTCTTTAGTTTTTATATAAACCCAAAATAACTTCTTGCTATTTGGATTCAATGCTGCTAATTTATATCTCATTCCGTTATCTCGTAAATAATTACGAAGTGGAAGAGAATAGCAGGTGTAAATATTTATATCCATATTTTCTTTTATCATATTTTTAATAACCAACTGAGTTACACACCCATACAAAAAGAGTGTGCAGCGTACACCACACACTCTAAATAACTTAAATAATATCCCAAATTTTATTTACGAAACTAAGAAAACTTGAAATATCCTCAACAGCCTTATCATATTCTTCTTTTGTTACTTCCTTACCATTAATTTCGTAAGAGGTAGGAGAAGTAGTAGTAGCCACATCATCACATTCACAGTCATTTTCCTGACCAAACAGAATAACTTCCTTATCCTCATTTACACAGTAATCAATAATATCCTGTGAAATATCACCATCCATATCAATGTAGAAAATATCTGTTTTATCAAGAACACCAAAGTCCTCAATAGGAACAACAGTGATTACACCATTGTCATCAACAGATACAAGATACTCGCCAATATTCATATAGTCTACAAGATCAATCTCTTTGATACTTGTCTCATCAAGCCTAATAAGATTGTCAAGAATATACTCTGCAATTTCTTTATTTACAATTACACCAACTGTTTTATCAGTATGATATAATCTATTGATATAAATAGAGATAATGTCATCAACCTTATCCTCAAGATCAATCATCTGAATGTCTTCATATTTATTTTTCTTCAAACAATTCACAACCCTTCAGATTAAGCATTCTTAACTGCGTTCTTAAAACCTGTTAATGCATGGAACTTTGGACTCTTAGAAGCTGCAATCTCTAATGGCTCGCCTGTTTTTGGGTTTCTGCCTGTTCTTGCAGCTCTCTCCGCAACCTCAAAGTTACCAAATCCTGCAAGAGATACCTTTTCACCAGAAGCAACTGTATTAACAATTGTCTCAAGTGCTGTATCTACAATAACAGCAACATCCTTCTGTGTAGCTCCTTCAATCTGTGCGCTTACATTCTTAATTAAATCTGTCTTGTTCATTTTTAATTTCTCCTTTATTTTCCTTAATTTTATTTTGTAATATATAAGATGGTAGCGTCCATATAAGGTACACTCCCTCCGATAGTGGCTTCGTCAGCCAAAAATAATATATTAATTGCAGCTGTGAATATCTGCTTTCACAATTACTCCAAACTGAGCCGAACAGTGGACTACAATTGTTGTTTAATTTAGTCAAGTTGTATATCGTATAAGCAAATCAGTCCACCATCTCCAATAACGGATATGGTTTGTTCAGGGCGATTTACCTTTCTAATTGATAATGCAAATTGGTCACTGCCCGACACACACCCAGACTCAATTACTTTCGTGTCATAAACCGTAGTTAAACCATTAGTATGTCTGTGTCCAAGTAATACAATGTCTGGTTTAATATTGAACATCATTGTAAAATTCTGTACAACACTACTTGGTGAATCTTTATGTCCATGAGCAGCAAACACATTATTACCACGAATATTAAACATTGCAATTTCTGGCTCAATAGTATTATCACAAATAGTGATATTTTTTACATTCTGCATTCTTGCCTTTAGGTAAAAAGGTAACAATGTATCCATGTTTTCGCCATCTAAAGCATCTTCCTTTTTAGGGGAAATCCTAGAATGATTACCAGGCGTTGTATATACATAGATATGATTAAAGTGATTTGCCATTCTAACTAGCATAGCAGAAATTAACTCTGAAATATATTTAAACTGTTCCATAAGATCCATATTATTCTGTAAGCGAAGATTATTGTGAATAATTCCGCTAAGAATTTCGCCAATAACTAAATAACAATTTTCTGACTCATGCATACCTCGGATATCAAGAATATCAGAGGTGAATTTTTCAATTCGTTTCTTTAAAATATCTTCATCAAAATCATTTTTCCAATTATGTATCTCAACACCGCAATGGACATCGGTGAGGTGACATAGTAAATCAGTTGAACTATTAAACAGTGTATAATGTACTGGAATATTTATTGGCTCAACATTTTCACAAATAATTCGCTTCACCATATCTGCATAAGATTCTTTACGAGCTTCCTGTCTAATGAGTCTATTATATTCAACTCTTGCATCAGAAAGCTTAATTTTTTCCTTACGCATTTTAATCAACTCGGCATTATCTGAATTATCTTCAGTTTCTACTGGCTCATTAACCCACCCAGCGTCAATATACTCGTATAACAATTTACTTCCTTTACGCACTGTATCCCTGTGTTCTAAATCACCGTTATATTCAAAACGAAAATCAGCAACATCTTGCCACTCTAAATCTTCGTCTGTCTTTTTTCTCTTGAGTAAGTCTAATTGTTCTCTAAGAAATTCATTCTTTTCGATGTCGTCCACCGCCTTACTCTTCAGAACCTTCCTCTACAGGAAGTTCAAATGTAATCTTGAATCCAATCTGGTCGAATGGAATTGCATCAATTACCTGTTGAGATAAATCTTCACCGGTTTCAGCATCTACAAGCTTTAAATCCTTTACAGAAATATTATCTAATTTAATTGTTTTTTTAGGAGCTGTAATTTTCTCCTCTGATTCAGTAATTTTTATCATCCTTTTTCTCCTTTTTCTCCAATATAATAGGAGAGCAGTACGCCCTCCTTAAATAATTTCATCTAAACTTGTTATATATCCATCTGCAACACCAAGTTCAATTGCCTCTTTTGCAGACAAGTACCAATCTGTAGAAAAGTGTTCTTCGAACACATCATTAGGGATCTTAGTTCTTGATAATACAAAATTACCAAGTTGTTCAATTTGTCGTTGGTAATTCAAAATAGCAGCGACAATATCATCATAACTACCATTAAATTGTCCAGCTCCTTTATGAATAAGGAATTCGGCAGTTGGAAATGTGTATCTCTTATGACAAGCAAGATATATAAAACATCCACTTGATGCAGCCATACCTACATTTATTCCAACTACAGGAGTTTCACTAAACTGAATTGTATCTACGAGACAGTTATTTACTTCTAAATCACCACCCGGACTGAAGAATATAACCTTGATTGGATTTCGAGATCCTTTTGGTATATTTTTCTGTTTATCTTCAAAATTCCATTGCATAATCATTTTTGCATATTCCAATGTCATTGTTGTTATTTCATCATCAATCCAAAGAATTCTATTTTCATAATTCTTATAAAATTGTAATAATGATGGATCTGGTAACTGTAAATTCTCTGCATTCTGTGGAATAGCAATATCTAAATATGCAGTTTCTAATTTCTTTTTATTCATAGGCAATTAAGCCTCCAATTTCATAATATTTTTTATTTTTCAAATAAATCTGCGAACATTTTACTTGTTTCAGATCTAACATCTTCTCCAAGATAAATGCAGCCAAATTTTTCATTACCTTTGAATTCATTGCACATCTTAATAAGAGGATTATTAACCGTCTTATTAAGTAATGATTGTTTATAATCACCAGAAAGATAAATGCGACTGTTTTCGCCAAGTCTAGTGCCAATTAGTCTAATTTGACTTTCTGATAAATCCTCTGCCTCGTCACAAAGAATAATTGTTTGATTATATGTAGTTCCCTTCATGAAAAAAGGGACATTCGTATCTAAAATGCCACTCATTTTTAAACTCTGCAATTCAAATTCTCCACCATTAAGTGATTGAGTTAATGGTTCAAAGAATTTGCCAACTTTATCTTCAATATCACCAGGAAGATAACCAATTTCTTTTCCCTTACCAGAAACTTCTCTAACGCCAAGAATTTTACTTGCTCTACCTTTTTCTTGAACATTATATAAAGCCATTTGCATAGAAAGGTAAGTTTTTCCACTGCCATATCCACCTAAAATAGCAGCAATAGTAATATCTGGATTATTAAGAATATCTAACGCACATCTTTGTAATGAATTTTTACCTTTGATATATCTTGATGATGGTAATTTTAAAGTAACAAATGCAAAACCATCAAATCTCATTTCCTTAAAAGTATTGTCATCTGTATTTTCGATAATCAGGTATTCATTAACGTGCCAATCTGAATAATCAATATTTTGCATATAAAAATTAATTTTATCAGCATTACCACGAATAATTTTATACCCCTTATAAATATCATTGCCGTCCTTACATACGCTTTCAACGTTTAATCCAAAAATCTTACTTGCAATCATTTTACAAGCAATATCATCTGTAACGAAAACAACATCTTTCATTGCATTTACAAAAGCACAGCTACCAACTATTTTAGTATCAGGTGTTATTTCCATATTTTTTTCAAGTATGCAGTTTTCAATTGCGTTGTCATATACGACAACATCATATTTATCCGAATTATCATCAAGTAAATGCAAAGCTTTTCGTGCCTCATACTTTACTTGATCATCTTTATTTCGAGATACTTTAATATGCTCTAATTCTTGCAATGTTACAGAACTTATAATAAAATCTTCTTCAAATATTTTATCCTGTAACTTTAAAATAGCATTTGTGTTATAAAATTTCTTCCCGATGGTTTCCAACCACCTTTCATTATGAATTTCGTCTACTTGACGATTTTACTTTTTCTTAATTTCATTAAATTGTTTAATGCACATTCATCTTCAGTTAAATAATACTTAGGATTACGCGAACGACTCTTGTGTAACATCCCGTTCCCAAACGAATAACCAAACTGTTCACGCAACTCATGTGCTTCATTTTTGGTAATTAAAACTATTTTAATTCATTCCTTTCATGTAAATTTCCTGCTAAATAGCAGAAGAAAAGCTCTCTGGCAGCTTTGAACTGCCGTTTACTGATTACAAGTCAGTTGTACTAAACCAAACTATACTAAAAGAGCAAATAAAAATCCCATACCGAAGTATGAGATCATTACTTAATATGAGCTGAGATATTGACTCAATACACTACCATCTATTGCGGTTGGACACAATTTATCACACTGTCGATTAGACAGTAGGTAGCAACAACACCAATTTTGCGAAAATTGGCAAACTCTTACCACAAAGCGTTATAGATTTCCTTTTATCACATCGTCTCTTGCGGAGTTCTCAGATTGCAGTCTGATACGGTTGCAATTACTTGTATTTTCTCACATAGCACCTTGCGAGTGTTATATGTGTCCATATTACAGGACAATAAGTTGTTTTTCTCTCTGTGGTCGTACACACTTTTGCTTTATATTCTTTGTATTATATAAAAACTTTATTCTTGTTTTTAAGAATTTGATTTACCAAAAGTCTGTACTTACAAATAGATGATGAGGTGTACATTTGATCATCCGTACCTTTTGAGTACAGCCCAATCGTCACCATCCTGTCTTCCTTGCTATCGGAATCCTTTACTACAAAACACCTATCTTTCGACTTAAGATGTTTATATAATAATTTAAACAGCACTAATTCTTGCGGAACTCGTACCATTTAGACATGGATTATCCCCACATTTCTGTGTTAATACAGTACCTATCTCAAGATACCTACCCAACCATATTCGCCAACAGTCGTCCTTGAATAGAAGGTTAGGCATAAATCCTATGTGTTTTCCGTCAAGCTGTATTGCTACAGTCGCAGCTTTGTAATACGACAAAACCACTTTATACATGTCACCATGCTTATCTTAGAATTTTTCATCCTCTGATCCGAAACCGACCAGTTCCCATATGAAATGGGAGAGTTGCTGAAGCACAGGAGTCGAACCTGCTATTACATGATTATGAGCCATGTGTGATAATCCGTTTCACTCGCCAGCAATAATATATTTGAGAATAATCGGCGACCATACTACAAGAACTGTAGTACAGTCACCTACGCATATAAGAAGAGGAGTACAATATGAATATGTACCAATCTTAGAAATGATCTTTAAAAAGTTCTGCTTATAAACGCCTCGACTCAGGATGACCATAATGGTTAGAGCCTTTATACTTCCACAGAAATGCATTGGTACAGTCTCGCTTGCTGAACTGAACTGGTTTTCCACACCATGCATAAGTTTTTCACATGGTATCACAGCAACTATCTTATATCCATGTATTAGACGAAATATTATAATGTCTCTCAACAATTATATATTCTCTGTTTTATCAGCCAAGAAAGCTGATTTCATTCTAAATCTGCAATGCCACTCAAAAGAGCAGCAGAGCAGATATACAAAGATTGTCGGTTTGTTTCTTCCATGACAATCGTTTTTGTATCATATTTTTGTAAATATTTCACTATATCTACATTTAAGAAAATCGAATTTTTTGTGAAAATATGCCAAAAAGCCTTATAGGTCAAAGGTTCACGAGATTGAGTTTTTCGTGACATTTTCCTTTTCTCGTTGTTTTCTCTTTCTTTTTACGGCATTTTCAGCTTCAAATAATTTAGCACATTGATTACAATATTGTTTAGGTCTACCTGTTTTTGATATTTTTATTTTTCTACCACACCCATTTGCACATTGTCTATATCCATTTTTAAAATTCCCTATGTACTGATTACCAATATTCTCAAATTGAGTTACCTTATAAGCAATATCATCATCGGTATCTCCTAAATCTATTTTGATATTAAGATTATTCACCTTTTTTCCAAATTGAATATAACCATTACTATATAACTCATGCAATAATTCATTCTTTTTATCAGATGAGAGAGTAACATTGGCAAGTTTAAACACTTCTGAAAGACCTTTTGAATCTTTTTTGTTTATCCATCCTTCGCTATTCATATATCTTGCAATAGCAAATAGTGTAAACATAAATTTCTTTTGGCGATCATTTGGAAGAGATTCCACGACTTTTAATTCTTTTTCATAGATAGGAACATACTCAAGTTCCCTAAAGAGATTTTTAGATTCTGAGTCATATATATCAATACATGTTTTTTTGATTTTATTGGCATATCTATATTCCTGATATCCTTCAATATTGAATCCAAGCATCTTTGCTTTGACTGTATCAATTAGAATATTTGGATCTTTTCCTCTATCAAAATAATACTTAGCAATCAATGTTATTAGATATCCATTCGAGATATTGTCTGGTTTGTTGCCAGACGCTAATATCTCTCTAATATATTCTTTTTCATTCAGTATATACAACTTTTTCCTCCATTTCTTCTAAACGTTTAATAATTAGTTCTCCAATACAATCCCAACAAAACTGTCTATTACCTTTATATCCATAAGTCATATCAAGAATGATGTTCATACGTTCATCATCATTTGGACATATTTCTTCAGCTTTCTTCTTAAACATTTCAACCATACTTACACGTTGATAATATTTGTCGAATTCATCCTGTTTATCAAAGATATCAGTTCTATTTAACTGTATTCCTTTTTCATTACCCTGTTTCTTTTTATATTCCTTAATGCATTCACAATAATATTGTTCAAGTTCTCGCAGAGCTTGTCTGTGTTCTTCTGTGCAACGTCTTTTAACCTTTAATACATTATAATCAAATGAAGAATCCTTATGTAATTGAGATTTATAACCGTCTAACTGATTTTCAACATATTTGCAAATCTGATTCATAGAACAACTCCCTATACCAACTGGCATTTTTCTTTCATACCAAAATAGGAAACTTTCTTGTTCTTTTGTGAGGTCATCTTTATTATATAAATCTTCGATAGAACATTTATAGATAGCATAGCATTTAGCATTACTTTCTTTAATGTATTGCTTGTATTGTCTTTTTGTCTCATCATAAACATAAATCATAAAGTATGGTTTTCTGTATGCGCAAAGCGATTGCAAATATTTATTCTCTCCGCAAGCACCTAAATTGTACCAACTGCTTTCCATTGGTTTTGCAATGATTCCCTTAATTTTGTCCAACTCATTTTGCTGATAGAGCTGACCGCATTCTATTCTATATTCTAATTCTTTATATTCAGGTGAATCTTTCTCGAAATGAGATTGAACTTCCATCATAGATGTGACATAATTAGTGATTGTTCCAACTTGATTTCCCATACCTGCTTTATTTGTCTTTTTAACAGCAGCTTCAGTAACAACAATTTTTTCCGCATTTCGTTGGACACATTCAATAGCAGGTAGGTATCTATAGCGTCTTTTCATAACAGGATTATTAGTAGAAAAGTTCAGATCAGAGTCCCAGTCTTCCCCATTCTCAGCCATACAAAATGAATCCCAACCGTTTATAATCATGATAGTATTCATATATTGATACCAATACCGACATTCATCCGAATTATTGATATTACACATTCGAATATTATTATGACTTGTCATTGGGCTTCTAAAGAGTACAATTTCATCTTCATTTTTATCAATCCAAAATTTTGAATAACATTCATTTGCTTTTAATAAACCTGTAACTTCCAAACCACAAAGAGATTGCATAAGAGCAAATGGATCGCCACTTGCAATCTGATAATTACCATTTACAAATAATTTGCCAATCTTCGCATCATTCATTTTTTTCTTGATATATCTATGTACAGAGTCGATTATATATGGATCTCCCAACATATATTCGCTTGTATACAAAGCACGTTGCCATGAATTTACGTCAGTATTTTCGTTAATACCAAGGAATTTAACAGTAGAGGAGTAATCACCACACATAGCATCTTTTAAATAGTTGATTGTTGGTTCGCACAATTCCTCAACATCTTCATCTGTAAATTCATAAGACTGAAGATATTGGTAATTTAATTCTCTCTGTTCTTCAAGAACCTGTGGTGAAATTTTTGTTACAGAAAATCCGTATCCACATTCCTTATATGCATTCACATATTGCTCAATACTATCATACGCTCCCCATAATTTAAGAGAAGACTCTGTGATAATCATTTCACATTGACGAATATCTTGCATATTTCCCCAAATATCTTCAATCATATAATTACCATTATTGTATTTTTCAATGAATTCATAAACAGGAAACGGATAAAGCATTCCTTTGAGCCATGCGTTTCTCAAACACACACCGCTAGGAATATAATCAAGACCTAAAGATTCAGCTACTCGCTGCATATATTGTATAGTGCAAAGATTAAAACCGTCAGATACATTGTTTTCAAGGACTTTATCTTTAATAATTTCTCTTGTCGGTTCTTTTGAATCGCCACCATCATCGAGTGATATAACATCTGCAAAATATTGTGTAATACAATCTTTTACAACCAAAATTCCATATGGATCACAAATCGGTTGTGATGCAGAACATGTTAATGCTTTATAAGCTTCGTATTTTGCAGGAACTAATTTAATATCTGGATTTCTTTTGCATTCACATAATTCATTTAATTTGTCAATATATTGTGAATTGCAGAAGAGAAGAGTATTATTTTTTAACCCACCAGTAGTTCCGACAAAACGCTTATAATTAACACCATTTATAGTAACACCTTTTTTACCAGTCACTCTTGCAAAATCAGATTTTTTATCAACAACTACCTGCATAAATATCTTTGAAAAATCAATACTGCAAATAGGTTTTTCTAAAATCTTCTTTGCCATTATGCGGAACTCTTGAGCTTCAAACAGTGATATGAGTTCCTGATATTTAAAAGCCTCTTCTTTAGTAATCTGTAAATCCCAATTAGAATACTTTAGTTTATTTGTTCCAATTTTAAAAATCTCATATTGAGGTACGCTAATACCAGCCATAAATCCTCCTTTTGTTTATTATTAATATTTTCTAAGTTCATTTAGCATAAATTTCACATTATCTCCATGCAATTCAAGTGAAATTTCTTGATAACCGCTATACCACGGATTTGTATAACAACCAAATTCAGCACATATGTCAATGATTTTAGATTGAATTGTATTTCGTTTGGGTTCTAAAAATCTTTTCCTTTTAGTTGTATAGCATTCATATATTTTTCCAACTTCATCAGATCTTCCAACCATTATTTCATGTTTTTGAACTGTTGCAGTCAGAATGTAGTCGATGGCTTCTTTGTAATATTTCTTTACTGTTCCATCTTTCTTTTGAAAACAATACATTTTAGATTCTCCTTTTTTATTTACACTTATATATAAATGAAATTTCTATTTACTCTTTACTTCACAAAATATACAGGTACTTTGCCTAGATCAAATTCTTTAGCGATGAGCAAACTAGTATACCCATCTATTAGTCTATAATTCTGATTTAAAATAATACGTGATTCGAATTCACCATATTTATGAAAATATCTACGCTTCTGGAACATTTTATTTTTTTTGGGTCTATGTAATTCAAAGTCTTCAGGTATTGTAATTTTGTTTATATTAATCCAATATTGTTTATCTTTCTTCACCATTTCCCTCCATTCGTTCTATTTTATAACCAAGCCATTTGACGATAGAATCTATATCAAAAATACATTCCTTATGTATATATTCTCCATTATCATTGCGAACATATTCTTCGCCAGCTCGTATTAAGTCATTACAATAGGTACATCTATGTCTTGATGTATGTTCTACATAATTTGGACAACGATTACTGTGTCCATTTAAATAATTACAATATTCACACGACATTCTAATTCCTCCTTATTTTTTCATATACGTACCCTTCATTAGTCGTATAATATATATTTGAAATTCCTAAATCCTTAATAGCAGCCATACAGCTAGGACATGGGCGACAAATAGCATATTCTTGATCTTTACGAATTCTATTGATATATAATTTCACTTTACTAAATTGAATATTTAAATGTCTGATTTGATTGAGACAATTAATTTCTGCATGAAGTTTTGCCATCCCTTTATTAATTCGATAACGATTATAATAATTCTGAATTGGATGAGTCTTATTAGTATTAAATCCAGCTCCAATAATGTTTCCTTTATATACAGCAACGCATCCTATATGTATTTTCTTGAAATCTGATATACCAGCAACATCTTTAGCCTTATTAAATAAATGATAATCAGATCTGTTTAAAATGTTCTTTTCCATGTGATATACTCCATTCTATTGCTTCACAAGTTCTCCCAATAGAATTATTCGAATATGTAGTATTGAAATCATCAGGTGTTAGAAGATTTCCTGCATATCTGTGAAATTCCTCCCTTGTTGGTATATTAAGTTCATGACTTCTTGTAACTTCTTTCATTATTTATATTTCTCCTTTTTCTTTTAATTATTTTCATTCGCATTACTCCTTTTTAGTGCTGCGTTAATAGTTACATATGTATATTCTCTAGCGGTTAAGAGTTGTTACCATTTTTTAACTTTCCAAATGAATCAACTCCATAAATTTCAAGCATCTTAGCAATAGCCCATTCAATTTCTTGGTCACAACCTTCTTTATTAAGAACATATATATTTGGAACATTTTGTGGTGGTTTTTTGGGATTAGGTTGGACGCTACCAACTTCTTTCTTAACAAGAAGTGGTTCTTTGTCGTCAATAGAAGATGTGAGATATTGAATACATTGATTAATTGTATCCTTTGACATAGAAAGTTCTTTTGACATAGATTCTATACTTCGCCAAAAAGCTTCTGGTTTAGTTTCAGGGTTCATCATAGTTTCATTACCATTTTTATCTCTTTGTCGCACATAAATATATGAATTGATGTATAGGAATGCCATTAATATATTCTCTTTATTAATACTAGATTCGTTCATCATAATAAAATCAAGCTGAGAAGATGTGATTTTTGAGAATTTATCAGCAGCGTCAAAATTTTCAGGAATGATTTTAATTTCAATTCCAGTATCATATCCAAGTGTGTCAAGATCCTGTTGAACTTCAATCATTTTGTTGTTAATCATATATTCCAGTACATCAAGAATTTCTTGAAATGCTTTTGGTTTATGTTTGGTTGTTTTATAGCCATAGAATTCCATTACTTTACGAATAGTAATCCAGCTATAGTCTTCATACGATCTGTATTTATCTATAAGTATGTATGTAATATAAAATTTTCTACTAACTCCGTATTTGGTTTTAATATTCCCTTGAATATAATCATTAGGGAAACGAGTAAAGTATTCTGTTTTCTGTTTCAAAAAAAATCCTCCTTTATATGTGATATTTAATTATTCTCTGTTATGGATTAAACAAATAATAGAAGTGTCTTGACGAGCGTTCAGCAAACTACACTTTTATGTATGTCTAATTTTGAAATATAAGAATTTTGACTACACTTTTATGTAGGTCAACTGAACTGAAAGAAGATATATAACTTATTTAATAAGACAGACTATTCGTAATTTATTCGCTACGCTCATAAATTACTCTTTAAATTTTGGTTGATTATTATTGGTTGATTTAGGTACATGGTGTTTTGGATTGGTACTTTCATTTGGGTACATATATGATGTACCCATATTATTTCTGATGCTGAAACATATTATTTATTTCCTTTAAGTGAAATAACATATAACATATTTCTAATATTGAAAATATATATCCAAAATATTCAAGATTTTCTCTTATATAAGGAATTGATAATTTTCTTATAACAGATTCTCTTGTTCTTTTAAATAAAATTGACTTCTTCATAATGTCATTCTCCTTCTGAATTATTCTCCGTATTATTCTCTCTTTTCAAATCAACATATTTCTCTTTGTAAATATCCTCTACAAAGAATACTGGTAGTTCGTCATAATACTTTTCATATAATTCTGTTCCTGGAAATCTATTACCTATTTTTCCACAAATAGTACAATAATTATATAGTCCTGTTTTGGTATAACTTTTCCCTGCAAATGTAATCGGGTACTGAATTAGGCATTCTTCATATTGATGTTTATGTTTTGACTTTCGATTACTTTTAGAGGTATTACTTTCTTTTTGTTTAAGATATTTTGGTATTTCGTTTTCTGTAATCATACAATTCCTCCTTTAATACATTATTCTCTCTTTTGACATTGGCTTGTTATAGGGACTATATCTTGAGGTATAGATAGTTTTTCCATACCCCCTGTCTATGGATTAAAATAGAGTTTTTGAGGGTAAATTTTAATCATAACGTTTTATATGATAATTTATATTAATCTCATGATAAACCGTCTTATTTTCCTCTCAGAGTTAATTTAAGCCAATCATCTCCTTTTGATATTAGTTATATGTTTACAGAATCTTTTCGGTATATAACAACCTGCCCAGTAAACAGATTGATCTGTTATTGGAATTACTTTTTCAAGATTACAATCATATACCATTATGTCATCTGGTATTTCTGCTTCATAACAAGGGACTTTATGCTTAAGATGATTGAGAGATTGATTATTTTTATGACCATCTATAAAGACCCATAATCCTTCTTGTAAATCTTTTTTGTGTTGGTTATAAAAATTGGTATGCTGTTGTTTTAATTGCCGTATTGCATCTGCTTCAAAATAATCTTTTGGGTTAAGAGTAAGCCAGAAACTGAATTTTTTAAGATGATAAGTTTGTTTTTGTGGTGTAAAAGCCTGTGAAGAATATCTGATAATTTTCATTATATTTTCCTTCCTTGAGTAAATTATTTTTTTTGTTTTCTTATAGGAATATTCTCTCTTAGGGAAGGTTTTTATTGTGATATATATTTAATTATTTATTTATGGGTAATAAAAAAGCAGCCTATTAAAGCTGCTTAGATATTTGCTTAACTTATATATTTATTAATGAATTGTTAATGAGTCATGGTTTTCAATTACACGTCTTAATTTTTTTACAAAATATGATATATCTGCAAAATAATTAGGATATGCAAGTCTCAAAGTTTCAAAAGATGATGCTGATACTAATACAACATTAATATTTGAACTTTGCTCTATTTGCCCATATATCTTTGTTGCCATTTCAAGATTTGAAGATTTAAATGGTTTTACATTAACCATCATTTTATTATAGTTAAGCAATAATATATAATATAAGTTTTTATCCTTTTGATTATACTTATTGCTTGCATAGTTAATAGATACATTTAAGCCGCTAAGAGTAGAAATTATATTATTCTTTTTATCAAGATATTTAACTTCTGATATTAATTCGTCCGTCCATTCAGATGTATTGGGACATATTGGCATCTTTTCTTCTATTGCAAACAAAGAAGATACGAGTGTAAAAAATCTCAATATATTACTATTTCCCTGACTTGATTTGAGATTGCTCTTTGTATATATGCCCATCATTTCTACAGCAGTTGCCCACATGTGTTGTAATTTTGTACGAAACTGAATTTCTATATACATATTTTTATTATATGTATCTTTTGTATCACTATGAAACTGATATACCATATGATAGGATCTATATCCTGACTCTTTAGGGTTAGCAATATAATCATATTCACGTTTAAGTATATGCCTAATCCTAGAAGATTTGTATTTATTAACTGCATCATATACCTGTTCTATAGTATCAACAATTACTCTGCATCCACCTAAATCCTGCATTTTATATAGTTGCATTTCAGGAAATCTTTGAATTTTACCAGTTATTGATTCTAAGCGTTTTAATCTTTGAACAACAATAGCATTCGGATTCTTTTGTCTTAGATTGCTACAAATAACTTGAAGAGGATAAGCATGTGCTGCTCTCCAATTATTTAATATAATTAAAGCTTGTTCACGTTCTTCAGGTGTAGAACGTAAGTCGGTAATAGTTTTGCCAGCTTTATTTATTTGATTTCCTGTATATTTTGGTATTTCCCATTTATTTTTGTCCATTATAGCACCTGTATTAGTTTCTTCTTCAATCATTTTAATCATTGCTTCTATATCAATTATATCATGAGCGTTTGAAGTGTGCATCATATTTTTAAAAGAAGAGATAAGTTTGGTATTTGATGTCATTTTGGGTTTCCTTTCCTGTTTGTTTTGCCAACAATATATTTTCCATGTTTCTATAGATATATTCTCTGCTAAGTAATGCAATTGTGTTTGGTTTTTAAGCACCCCCTATATTCATTCTGAGAAAGAAATAAGGATGACTATATGACTGTAAATGATATCGGTGAAATGGGCGTTTTATAAGGAAATTTTTAATTTTGAGAGACTATTTTTTGATTTTTTAGATTTTAAAAATAAGGTTTGGGATGGGTGAAAGTGCGGAATTATAAGGGCTTTACGATATGGGGTACGATAAGGGGCTGAAAGGGGGAAGATGGGAGATTTGGCTTGATTTTAAAGGGGATTTTTGAAGGCGATGGATTTTAAGTTGGTGTGTGGATGAACTAGCTATTGTCGGACAGTCAAAAATCGAACAAACGTTTGGTTTTTGATACCCCCCTCGAACATATGTTCGGCATAAATACGGTATTTCTATTTTTTTCCGTGAAGTATAAAATAAGATATATACTACGACAACCGAACCGATTTTTTGATAATGTATAATATGTGATAAAAATAAAAAATATCGAAAAAAGGTATTGACAAATATCTTTAAAGGGTATACTATAGGTATAGTTCCATAAGGGACAGCCCCAAGGGGGATATATCAAAAAGTTTAGTTCACTAAACTAAAATAAAAATGTTTAGTCGCTAAACAAAAAAATCAAAAAAAAATAATAAAAGGAGGTACTTTAATTATGAGTACAGCAAAGAACACAAAAAATCAGGAAGTAAAAAACACTAGCATTATCAATGTAGTAGTAAATGGTATGAAATCTATTGATACTATTACAGAAGTGAAAAACCGTATTGAAACGGTGGAAAAGTCAATTTTTAATATTGCTTTATTGTCCGCATATGGTACGGGCATAACAATTCCGGAATACACTGACAATAAGGGTGTAATCCACGGAGAAGCAATTTGTGATAGCAAGATGAAACAAAAAGACTATATCAAACTTGTTGGACGGAGTAAGGCAAGTATTTCAAGATGGATATCCGCGATGAAATTAATTATAGATAACGGATATTTCACCGACTTTTCAACTGGTGTTTATCCGTTTAGTTATGATAAAATCATTGCAATTTTAGGCACACCAAAAGCTTTTGAAAATAGCGGTACATTTTCGGAGCTTATGACATTAAGCGCATCTACCCTTGAAGATATGGTAAAAGCATATAAAGAACCAGCCACCGAAGAACCATCCGAAGAACCGGCAACAGATAACGACAGCACCGAAGAAAATACCACCGAAGAGCCATCCGAAGAGACTACGACAGAAGAACCAGCCACCGAAGAAACCGCTGTACTTACCTATAACGGTAAAGATTATACGGTTAATAAAGCCGTATTTGAAAAGTGGCTCGCCGAAAACGGCACATTTATAAAATAATTAGCACTAACACAAAAACCAGGGCGGTGAAAATCCGCCCTTTTTGTGATGTCATCCGGGTAACAATACCCGGATTTTTTAATGCTTTATAGTTTAGTGACTAAACAAAAAATCAATTGTTTAGCGACTAAATCATAAAACAATATAATTAATTCCAGGAGGACTTGCATATGAATATTTCAGTTTGCGAAAATCCCCATGAATACATCTGGGGACAGCATATTCCGCTCAATGCGTGGTATGGCTGCGATTCTGCCGGTTGGTGGTTTTGCACAGTCCACGGTAAGCCTGAGAACGACAATGAATTAGAACTGCGTAGGTTTGATGGTTTCCGCTGGATCAAAGTGCGTGAAAATTCAGAAACCACACGCAATATCTGCCAGTGGGCTACAACTATGCGTTTGTGGTGGACAAAATGTCACTGGTGGAAAGAAGAAGACACTCAAAAAAGTTTAGTAACTAAACACGATAGACATACACGAAGTATTCAAAACATGATGAAACATTCAAGAAAACATAAGTCGGGCGGTTCGGGTATTAGGCTTGATAAAGAAAATTATTGTGCTGATAAAACAATAACTGACTATGAGTGTTCAAAAAGTCCGTTACACGATTTTCAAAGATATTATATTTAGAATTAGGAGGAACTATTATGAGTAGTTTCAAGAGCGCAGAATGGGATGCACATTTTGGGAAAAATACTGTACCAGTAATAGGGTACGAAACAAGAGGCATCTTTGATGTCTCGGTTGCTGAAATACGCAACAATCATTATATTTCAGTGGATGTTATTGCCATTGAAAGAGGATATGTAAAAATACATAATGATATGTATTTGCATATTACTAAACCTAATGCAGAGGAAAGAAAAATCCTTGAAAAATTAGGTTGCATAATTGACGATAATGAGTTTATCACTATCACCGGAGGTAATATAAAATGAAAAGAAATGATATTTCGGCTACAGCTATGCCATTAACTGACTCAAAAATGCGTGATTTTGCGAATAAAATCAATGCAGGAAATATAGATATTTTAGGCAAGATAGGTTTATGTTCTTATATCCATACAATGCAATACATCGAGGATGTAACAGAAGAAGTGCGTAATGTAACTTGCATTGACTTTGGTTGTCCAGTACAACTGTCAGTATGCTTTTATAGATAAGGAGGCAAGATAAAATGAAAATGTCAGAATTTATGCAGAATTGTTCTGCATGTGGTGGTAACTGGGGAGCTATGCTTTTAACAGGGATTAAGCGTGTCTTTCCAGACAAATACGAAGAAGTGAAATCGCATTATAACTCTATGGATTTTTCGGGCGGTGGAATTAAACCGTTTTGTTATCTATGCGATTGGCTCACTGAAAATGGAATTGTAGAAGATTAAGGAGGTGCTAACTATGTTTAACACATTAGATATGTACGGTGTATGCTATGAAATATACCGTGATTTAAAAGGCAAAAACGCCTACTCCGAAACTGATGAAAATATCCTGAATTTTATTTTCAAGTTGTATAACACAACTGAAATTGGCTGCGAAGAAGTCAAGTCATTATGGATAGAGTGGCTTACAAAAGGTACTTTGTCTATAAATACGCAAATACAAAACGCACGAAGTAGGAGGTACAACCATGATTAGTATGCAAACAACAATTCATTCAGATAAAGACGGCAACTATAAAGCCAAAGATATAATATCTCAACTTGTAAAGGCAAATTTAGACATTGAATTGCCTAATAAACCACTATATGATATATGTCTTGCAGATTTAAAATGTGAAGGTTTACCATGTACATATTCGCATACAGAAGGTACGGTCTGGGACAATGAATTGCGTACTTATACAGAACGCAAAATAATATTATGTTTTGGATAATCATATAATGGCAGACTAACAATCTGCCTTCCGTCTTACGGTGTAAGTCCGTAACCGATGAGCAAAAGCGAAACGGAAATTGAAAGGAGGCTGATTTTATGGTAACATTGTAGATAGGTACAGTGTGCCTAAAAACAGGAAGGAGGACACAATATGTCCGAAAAAGCAATAGTTTATAAAGTCCCAGAAAATGTCAGAAGGCAAAGTATAGAAACTCTAAAAGTACGTAAAGAATCATTGGAGTATCTGCGTCAAAACGGATTCAAGACCATTGACGATATAATTGAAAGACAAAATGAGATTCCAACAGAAATTAGAGGAAATATCTATGCTTATATTATGTTTGGCATGGAAGGATAAAGGCAAATGTTTAGTGGCTAAACTGAAATCTGGTTTAGCTGCTAAACTTAACAAAACTTTTTACAAAAGGGAAATTATATGCTAGAATGAAAGGAGATGAATAACATTGGAGGCATATAAAAATATGAAAATTAGTTATCAAGGTTTATTTGACACTTTAAAAAACAAAGGTGTAATGCAAAAAACAATGCGTGAAGACCTTAATTTGTCAGGAAGCATTTTAACTAGATTGAAACACAATGGAGCTGTAACAACAGAAACTATAGGTAAAATCTGTGAATATTTACAATGCACTCCAAATGACATAATGGAGATTAAATTTGATCCAGAAACTGCATTTTCATATAGCGAAAAACATAAGGCAAGAGTTGAAGCTCAAATAGCCGAACTTCAAGCGAAACTAAAAAAAATGTAAAAGGAGGCGCAACTGCCATGACAATAACAGAAATTTTAGGTCAAGTCAAAAGAGAACTTGCGAACAGTGATCCGTGGAAGGTCACACATGTAGAAGCGAAACAGCGAATATTAGAGCTGTTTAAGGAAAATAATATTCCAGAAACGGAATATAAGCCGTACATGGCTAATAACATTTTGCCTGAATTATTGTTAAAATAGGCAAACGCAACCAAAAGCACCTAACTACTAGGTGCTATTTTTATACCCAAAATTAAGAAGGAGGAAGCACAAATGTACCAGTATACAAACAAAAATGGAGAAACTTTCGGTATCACCAACGCAGAAGGTAGCACAATGGCTTACATCAATGGTTCTTACGTTGCTCAGGCAGAAACGGAAAAAGAACTTGAAGATGTTCTTGACCATTTCTCACATGCCGACATTAAAAAGACACTTGATTATACAGGCATAACAAGAGAAAAGACTGCCGATTAAGGCAGTCTATTTCTTATCTGTTTAAATATGCTTTAGTTAAGGCATTTTTAAATTCTTCATTGTTAAAGACATCAATATCATCTTCAACAATGCCTAGTTCCTGCAATACTTTACAAATTGCACGAATAGAAGAGAAACGATCAAAGTCACTAATAGCACGCAAAAGTTTTACAGCTTCTGCAACTGTAATTGTGTCATTCATGTCTTTTTTAATTGCGTCATGAAATGCAAATTTAAAATTGATGTCTTCACACTTACAGGCTTCTTCGGAAGCTAAAGCTAATTTGAAAATCAGTTCGCTTGTTTTAATTTTATCCATAAAAAATACCTCCTTATATATATTCAATTATATAAAAGGAAGGTCAATATATCAAGTGCTTTTATATAGAAGGAGGCAAACCATAATGAAACGAACAGTTAAACACGGGTATACCGTATCAACGTACCCGTCAAATAATGGCTACGAAACGGAAGTCATAGGCAAATACGGAGAATTAATCCGTTCGACCTATGACTTTTCTTTATTGTCTGCGATGAAATCACATAACAAATTTCTCGCGGATATTTAGAGAATATAAATAAGAGAAAACAAAAAAGGAGGACATTACACATGTCGAAAGAAGAGTATAACTACAAAAGGAAAGCAATCACGGCAGCCAAAGACCTTGGCTATAAGCCGTACATAATTGAGAGATTAAAGGCAGCCACAAAGGAGTCCGACATTGAACGGATTATGGCAACTGCCAGAAAGGAAACATTATGACAATAATACAAAAGATAATACAGAAGCTAGTAGCAATCATATTCGTACTTGCCGGCATAGCTTCAATAATACCGACAAGGGCAATTACATTTGCCATATTCAGCGTTCCAGTTGGAATATGCTTATTCGTGGCAAAAGAAAGGTGGGTTGAATAAGATGAACTTGAATATATCAAAGGAAGATTTTCGCAACATCACAGAATATGCTAATGCAAATTGGAATCGTGGTAATTTTACCACAGAAGAATTAGATAAGCAGGCAGAAGATCTCTACCACGATTATGTGGAATCAAGGGAAAACTCAATTTTACCTTCTATCTATTCCCTTATGCACAATCTCATAGAAGATTGGAGTGAGGGAAATGATGAGGTCATCAAGTGGTTAAAGCCGCTTGTAATTGAATTAATTCTTGACCTTGATTGGGAGGACTACACCGATACAGATCCATTGTTTATCAAGTTCATAGAGGAGGTGATATTATGTCAGTAAAATATCCATGTAGAAATTGTGTATATTTCAAGACATGCGGAGAAAACACACGGACAGAATCGTGTAAAGGCAGACAGACAAAAACAGAACAGAAAGCAAACAAGGCGACTGCAAAATAATGTAGTCGCTATTTTATTACAACAAATTGAAAGGTTAAAAAGGTGAAATTTATGTGTTATTCAAGAAAAGTAGAGCCATCAGTAATCGAAAGGGAAATGCAGGAAGCACGGAATAAGGAAGAATTTACAGGAAAGGTTGAAACAATCACAATTAAACAGATTGTTGAGAATGCAAAAGTAAATTCACGATTTGGTGACAAGATACTTGTAAATATTAATCCCTTGTATGTACATATTCCAACATGGCAGAGAATGTGTGATGTAGTTGCCGCAACGGAAATTGGAACTAAGTACAACAAATATAAATGGGAAGTACCGAAACTGTTGTACGTTAATGGAATAATTTTGTGTGTAGACGGTATGCATAGAATTTATGGTGCATTTAAAGTCAAAATTGAATCAGTTATATGTGAAATTATTGAATGTTCTGAAAAAGACGCAATCAAATTATTTCTTGGACAGGGTATAGACAGACGCAAAATGTCACAGGTTGATTATTACAGAGCTGCGGTGGCAATCGGAGACACAAATTACATCCAGTTAAAAGAAATCTGCAATAACCACAATGTAGCTGTAAAGGGAGATCCAATTGAAAACCAGATTGGTATTTTTACGCCAATCAAAGATGGTATTAAGTCAATTCGCAAAAACGGAACGGAATTGCTTGATAAAATTATTACCTTAATTACAGATTTACAGTGGAATGGTTATGCGGATACATATAATGGAAAAGCATATACAGCGAAGTATATCAGGGTAATGCACTCTATGTATGCATACTATGAAGGCAGAACAGAGCAGATGGAAAATATCTTAAAAGAAAAATGCATGGGAACGGAATTTTTCGTTGAAAATATTATGAATCTTGAACAGTGTGCAGTGTTTGATTATTTATCAAACATTGTCCGTTATGAAATGGAAAGTCCGTTTAAGACAGAGAAGAAAAGAACTGCCCGAAAGTCGAATGTAATGTAGAGAATATATAATAAGGAAGGAAGTGATGAATATGTCAGGACGACTACCACCAGTCCCATATAAAACCTTTACAGACATTTTAAAGGTAAATGGCTTCAAATATGACCGCTCAAAGGGCGGTCATGAAGTCTGGGAAAAGACAATAACAGACAGTATTTCAATTCCTGTGCATGGAGATATAAACGGAGGAATTGCACGGAGATTGATAAAAGAACACAAGCTAAGAAAGGAATAAAATAAAAATGAATCATAAACTAATTATAGAAAGTGGAGAATGGGCATTAATTCTCCGTGGTTCACGGATGAAAGAATATGCGGTTGTTAATGGACTTGATAAGGAGAAAAGCATATGGGCTTGGACGTGTGTTTATTATAATTTTGACTTATATTCGCCATTATCACAAGCCGAAGCACTAGCAAAGGCAATCGACTATTTCAGAAGTAGAACAGAACCAGATTATATTCCACGTTGCAGACTTGAGGAACTTGCAACGCTCTTTAAAGACGGACTTATCTCTGATGATAGGGAAAGTGCAATGGAATATTTTGATGAGTGCTGCGAGATGACAGAGGAAGAGAAATCTTTCTTTGGCATTGAAGAAGATTCGCCTATTACAAATACTAAATTTGAGAACCCTATGTATAACAAGGGTTACGATGACGGATTTGCAGATGGCGCAAATAGTATAGAAGAGTAAATAGATATTTCATTAGAAGAAAGGCAGGTAAAAAATTATGATGAACGAAATTATTATGGAGTTAAATAACAGAGGATACAAGGCAGAAAGTGTAACAGTAGTAAAAAATGGAATTGAAAAAGTCGGAATAATTATAGGTGAAGGTATAATAAGACCTACTATTTATCCCGACTTAAATCATACAGTAGATGAGTGTGTAAGTGAAATTATTAATACTTATGAAAACGCTCCCCAAATAGATATAAATATGGATAAGATCGCAAAGTGGGATTATGTAAAGAATAACTTGCAGCTTTGTTTACAGAGAAAAACAGATGAAAATATTTTAAAGAGAGATTATCTTGATATGGAAATGTATATTAGGGTAAAAGTGTCAAAAGACGCTACATATAAGATAAAGCCAGGAATGTTTAAGGAAGTAAGTGAAGATGAGATCTTTGCAAGAGCATTGTTAAATGCAAAAGAAAATATTCTTGTTGAAGATATGGCAAAAATGCTTGCAAATATGATGGGTTGTGATATAAGCGAACTTCTTGATATGGGTGAGACGAAAATGATTGTTGTTACAAATAAGGAAAAGGTAAATGGAGCAGTTGCAATTTGTGATAAAGAATTGTTAAGCAATATTGCAAGGGAATATAATAGCAACCTTGTAATTCTTCCATCAAGTATTAACGAATGTATTATTCACATCGACAATGACCCAGATATGGAAATGTATTCAAATATGGTTCGTGAGGTAAATGAATCACAAGTTGAACCCGAAGAAGTATTAAGTAATCACGCTTATTTCTTTAATAAGGAAACTTGTGAGATTAGTTGGTAATAAATGGATATTTCATAAGGAGGAATGATAAAAATGACATTGGGTGAATTGATGCCTAGTTTTGGAAAATTCTATTGCAAAGAGACTTGCGGAATTGACGGAAGTGCATTATACGCAAATAGAGTTTATCCGATTGCAGTTGATAAAGAGAGAAACAGAATAAGAATTACAGTTGATGATGTCTTCTTATTTTCAGATTTTAAAGAACTTGAAAAATATGGAAGAATAGAAGTGTAGAAATGCGTGTTTCATCAGAAGAAAGGAAGGTATAAAAATGATATATGTAACATGGAATGACCCAGAAGATAATGAACTGAACATTTTTTCTTGTGATACATGGGAAGAAGCAGAAGAGTTTTGCAAGGAAAACGGGCTAAAAACAAAAGAATGCTGTGATGTTATGGATTGGTAAGAAATTCGCCTTTCTTTAGAAGATTGGAGGCAAATATGAGTTACAAAATTATAATAGATGAAAACACATCAGAATGTCCCGCTTGTGGATATAGATGGAACACAAATTTTGGGACAGTTGACTTAGCATTTAACGAAAAAGAGAAATGCTTGTGTTGTCCCGAATGTGGAGAATTAATCGAAGATGGAGACGACAATTGAAACTAAGATTTCTTGGTATGGTTGGAGGTAAAAATCAATGGAAAATAAACCTTATGCAATAGTAGTACGGATTTATGAAAGTTCAAATGGAACAGTAATGGCAGATATTAAGACTTCTCCTTGTGACGGATTGAGAATGGAAACAATTATATGGACAAAGCCAGATGAAAGAGAAAGATTTTATTATAACGGATATACATTGTTTTATGATGAACGAATCAAAAATACAAAACCTTTTGAAGAAATTAGATAAGGAGTGAAGCGAAATGGTAACAAAAAATGTACGGAAACAGTTGCAAGATTATAGAAAGCATGGTAAGAAGCTCAAATATCTTATCAATTATCTTATGGGGGTAATTAATGACGAAGATGATTTTGAGAGAATTATCTTGAGAGAAATGAAAGCACTTTCATTTAATGAAGATGAAATTGTTGAATGTCTGGAATATGATTTTGCATTAGATATGAGTTGGCATCCAATGAGTGTAAACTATGGAAAGGATGAGAAAAATGGCTAAAGGAAAACCACGGTGGAAAGACTTACCATTTTATGAACGCTTTGCAAAACAGTTAAAACAGCATGGCGTTTCGGATGAAATGTGTGAGCATATTAGAGAAAGAGGAAAGAAAAAGGAAGAACAGAATAACAAGTAAACGCAAAGGCAGTTAGGAGAATAATCTACTAGCTGCCTATTTTATTTCAAGAAAGCGAGTGATTACAATGAAAAAGTTTAGAAGTGTAGAAATGCAAATGGCATATGAAAATGGTGGATATAGAGAACGGTTTGCAATGGAGAATGGAAATAAAACAGAGATGTATATAAATGGACACAAATGTTTTAAGTTTACATATTCATCACGGAAAGAGTATCAAGACGCAAACGAAGCTACTTATGACACAGTTACAAAAAGTTGGATTAATTAGAAAGGCAGGTTGATATATATGGGTAACTTGAAAAAATTCGTAGGAGATTATGCGTATTCTTATATTAAAAACATTGCAGTAGATCAAGAGAAACTTCGTAAAGCATTGGTAACACCGCAGAATGCAAGGAATGTATTTTCTGAATTGGACGAGTTCCAGATAAAGTCCATCTGTGCTGAAATAAGTGCAAATGATACCTTTGGAACAATAAGGGAAACTACGCAGGAAGAAATCATTGAAGATTTTAAGAAGGCTGGATATGACACTGTAATTTTTGATAATAAAGAAAAAATAGCAGAATGCAAAAAGTATTATGCAGCAGGAGAAGTAATTTGTACTTATAATAATCTTTCTGGTCGTATGAGTCAGTATCATATGTTGGTTGCAATAAAGAAAGATATTGACAAAATACAGAGAAGTAAAACACCACAAAGGGAAGATGAGTATGGAACTTCTATTCTTAATATTCAGATAGCAAAAAACGGAAGCCATATGTCTATTAAAAATCGTTATAATCACACTGTAAGCGAATGCGATAGTACACTTAATAATAATCTGGATTTGTTAGTTCCTGGATTACAGGCAAAGGTGCTTGGATATTATAACATAGCTTCTCTTAATAAGAATAAAACCTATTATAGAGACATTACTAAAATAAACGGAGTTTATCTAAAATATTTCACGGAAGTTGAAAATGTGTATTTTGGCAACTTTGTTCTTGATAGTAAAAACGGAGTAAGATTTGCAGATAACGGAAGATATTATGTAAATACTGATTATGATAATCTTTGCGTTCTTGATTTTCATGATAAAAAAGTAATCAAACTTTTCAATGAAAGAAATCAAATTAGTAAAGGAACTTTATTGACAAGGGCAATGAAAGAGAATTTGCTGCATAGTGGTAATAAAGAATGTATAGATGGACTCAATATTGTTTTTGACAATGCTCTGAAAGAGTTATTACAGTGTAGAAGAAAGGCATTACAATTCCTTGCTTGTTGTTATGGTTACGATTTTCAAAAGCCATTCAAGGTAACTGGTCTACTTGGAAAATTTACAGCTAATAGTATTAAAAAGATGACAGGAAGTTATGACGGAATATTATTGGTTTGTAAAGGAACAGAGGTTCGTTGTGTTGAATTAAACAGAGGAAAGTTTGAAGTAGACGTGCCAAGAGACAAATATAAGTATTCAATTAATGAATATTATGCAAAATATGATTTTGAAGCAGACAGAAAAAGTGGAAAGCTTGGAGTGTTTATCATTCAGCAAGATGCAAAATATAAAAGGGAAGCAAAAAGAACTTCTAGTTCTTACTATTATTATAGCAATCGCTGCTCAGATGAATTTGATAAAAGTGGTTGTAATATTACAGAAGCAAGACAAGCATTAAAATATCGTCTCAATAGCTATAAGGCAGATAAGCGAAAAAAAGAGGTTGATTCGATTAGTTATGAAGCAGATCTAAAAGAGATTAAGGAAATGTTTCAGACATTAAAAGAAAAGATTCTTATTAAGTTAAGTGAAGCAAAAACCACTGAGGAATATAGAAGTATTGAAGATATATTTAATTACAAATTTGTATGGATGGTGAGGGATATAGAGGAATTTGAAATAAAGGTTATGCAAAATAAATTCCACACCATAGAAGAGGCAACAGGTAGTATTACAAGGTTGAAAGAACAAATTGAAGTGAAAATAAGAAAGATAGACGGAAAAGAGGAGGTCGATTGATCTATGAGTAAATGCAAATTGTATACGGCTTATTTAGCAGGTGAAAAATATGACGGAGATAAAAAGTATGAAATGGTGATTATCACAAAACAGAAAGATAAAACAGAGGATTCACCAGAGGAAGGTCATAAGGCATATTATTTTACGCCTGATAACAAGTATTTGAGTGAATGTATTAAGGATGAAAATTGGTGTAAATTGATTTATGAAATACATCCAGAAAATACGAGATTTAGAATTGAAAGGAAGGTCGAGTGTTATGTTGAAAATTGAAATTAAAACAGGTAATGCAGCATTTTGTGATCCATTTACAGGTGAACCAAGCGAATTTGATGAGGCTATTGAATGTAAAAGACTTCTTGAAGGTATTTGCAGGGAACTTGAAGATGGTGCAACAAGCGGAAGTATCATTGACATAAACGGAAATAAAGTTGGTCAATGGAGTAGATAGGAGCGTGATTATATGAAAGAAATTGAAGTAAATAACGGATGTAAGATTGTATTAGAGAGTAAATCACAAGGTATAGAAATTATTCATTGTGATAGCAATAGAGGCATTGAATATAGTTACAATATTCCTGATGGCGAACTTGTAATGTTGCTGAATTATTACAGAAACTGTAAGAGTGGCAGAGAAAAATCTGATTATATATCAGAAGGTAAAATTAGAAATACGAATACGGATATCGTTGAATATATATAGTCAAAGGAAATTGTAATTTCTTGGTAAAATAATTACAAGATATAGTGGTTTATGTAATGCATAGATACTATATCTTGTATATGGAAGTGAAGGAGGTATACACATGAGAATTGTAACGGTTCGGATTGAGGATAATACAGAAAAAATAGAAAATGTAAAGCGATTAGAAAAATGTAGAAGTGAGGTAATTGAAAATATTTCAGACAAAATAGATGAATTGCAAGAAGAAGGTTTTATGAAAATATTGGCATATATTAAATGTGCAACGGAAGATTATCTTGGAATAGTAGGTGAAACAACAAAAATAAATAGTGTGAGTTGGTTAAAAAATAAACTTGATGTATCCAATCTAACACGTTCGGTTAGGATATGTGCTGACAATAGTGGTGTTTTTATTGACTTTAATTATACAGGAACATCAGAATGTAAGAATACTCCACCTAGAATGAAAGCCGATTTTGTAAATGGTAATATTATTATTTCTACATCAACTAGAAAAGGAATATGTGATTTGATGCTTTATTGGAATACTATAAAACCAGAATTTCAGAATAAGATTAATGAAGCGTATGAGAAGAAAAGCAAAAATATTAAAAATGATGTAGATGAATTACAGTTTTTATTAAGAGTTGCAGAAAATTTTAAAGAGTAATACAGAGAATAATAAGGCAGACGCAAACATATGTGTCTGTCTTATTTATTGGAAGGAGAATACGAAATGAAACAGAATCAGGTTTGTTATTACATTGAAGATAGTCAGTTTGGAATGTATGTATCATATGGAATATATGAGTATAAAACAACGTGTACTCACAAAGTATCACGGTTGAAAGCACCAGAAATCAGACTAATAAATGGAGTTCCATTTGATAATTTCCAGTCAGAAACGGAATTTAAGAAAGTTCCTAAAGGATGGACTTATAGCACAGATTTATATACAGTCACAGAGGATCTTGAAAAGAAAGAGAAAATCAATGCTGCAATGAAAGGCAGATACATCAAAAATCTTTCAGATATTCAGTGGTTATTTGATAATGGTTATCTTGTAAAAATGGAAAACGTAGAGCCAATTATTGAACCTGAGTTTGATCATAATACATATAGACTTGTGAAAAAATATCCTGCATGGACTCAGAGTTATGGAAGTCATAACGATGCATACCCAAATGAAGTGTTTGAAACTTATGAAGAAGCTGAAAAGAGAATGAATGAGATTAAAAAAATCAGACATAGAAGAATGATTGAGTGCAGATTATTAGACTTTTATGATGATTTAGAATGGGCGTTAGAAAAATATGAAGCTGAACATGGTGGAAGAGAAATTGAAAATATTAGGCAGAAGATTTTAGCAAGACCGCATTTAGAAGACACTATGTTTAGATACTACAAGGGAGAAATTCTTGTCGTATCAAGGGAAGCACATAGAAAAGATACACATATTGAATGGGAAAAGATAGCATAGAAAGTGAGGTTGATTGATATGGTAGAAATTAAAATAGATAACACAGGCAATGGAACATGGTGGCTATACAATAGCAATCAAGACTGGAAAGATTATTGCGGTTGTGAAAATTTTGATGAACAAGTTGTTCTTACAGGTAACAGAGATTTTACAGGATGTACGGAGGCAGAATGGTATCAGAAAGCAAATGAACTATTAGATGATATTGCAAATGATTTTGATGCACTAGATATATGCAATGATTATTCATTAACGCAGGAACAGTATAAAACAGCAAAGGAAATGTATGATAAATGCAGATGTATAGAAGATATTCTCATTGATGTAATTAGACTTCTTTATCCAGAAGATACTTTTGAGACTGGGACAATTAGAGGGTATTGTCAGGGAGATTGGCAAGATTATATTGTCAAGGGAGATGTGGATACGGATTTACTTGAAGCAATGTATTTTGAAAAGATCTCTGATATTACTGTGACAACGGATGAAGAAGAATTTGGAGATGTAATCACTCATGATGAACTATGGAGAGCAGAAAGAGAAGATGGATTAAAAGAATTTTTCAGAAATCGTTATGGACTTGATAAGGATGAAGAAATTCATATCTTACAGGCAGACGGATATAAGCGGGTAGTTGATTGGAAAGAGGTGTCTTAAATGAAAAGTGTAGTGATGTTATTCGATGCAAGAAAAGGTGAGTTTATTAAAGAAGCAATCTACACATTATCACCTATGAAAGCAATGATAAGTGCAGTTATGCAATATAAAGGAGATTTTAATACACAAAATTATCCTAGTAAGTTAGATGGAATATATAAGTCAAATGTTATTAAAGACAGGCTTTTATATAATTTATCTGATGATTTGATTATGTATAGTCAAAAGGCATAAAACCAAATGAAAGAACTGTTTACAGGAAAAAGGAGACAATAATTATGGAAGAAAAAGATGTTAGAATTTGTCCGGTATGTGGAAAAGAAGTAGAAAGAAATGATATGAATTTTACAAGAGACTGTCATGGAATTACTTTTAGATTAGTGTGTAAGGATTGTTGGGAGAAATTAATGGAAAAGGGATATGACGGTGAGTATTACAGCGAAGTCGATGAATGTATTGATGAAGATTATTAGGGGGGGGGTAATACAAAAGTATAGAAGCGCAATCGTAAACGAGCTTGGACATGTAATGTTTTGGTGTGATGAATTACAAGGAGACGAACAGATTGGGTGTATCTTAAATGGACATCCTGAATGGTCTATTAAATGTGTAGAAAGTGAGGATTTTTAATATGAAATATTATGAAACAAAAATAGGTAGAATTATAGAGAAAGAATTTGATTCACGAATAGAAAATGCTGTTATCTCTTACATTATGGATAAGGGAATGGAAAATATAAAAAAGATAACAGATGAACAGATAGAGCAGATTGAAGGAAACGGGTTAATGACAGCAGAATTTCTTCAGTCGTTAGTAAGATGTGCAAGACGGATATGTATAGAGTGCGAATGGATTGAGCTGATAGAGTTCATTCGATTATATTTATGGTGTACTCCAACAGTACATGATGTGTATTTATATAAGGAAGATTTTACATATGAGTCATTTGCAGAGTTACCTAAAGATTTGGATCTTGATGAAAGCGAAGTGAGAAATGAAATTAAGTTATTCGCTGTTGTTGATAAGGATTGTTTAAAGGAGTGATTGAATATGTTAAATCAGAATTGGTTTCAGGATAAAAGGTTTGTAATGTTTGAGAACTTCGCGGAAAGTCAGAGTTTCTTTGACACAGAGACTAAGAATATTTATGTTGTATCAGAAGAATATGGACAGAAGGGAAGTAATATTATTCAAGAAATTACACCTGAGTCATTTGAGTACACGCCTAACTATAATAGATATAAAAAGTTTATAGGAATTAAGGAAAAATATACAGTAACTTATACAGCACAAGTTGATCAAACAATTGAAGCGAGTTCTTTAGAGGAAGCGATAGAAATAGCAAAGGCTGGATTGGGCGAATATGAAAATCAAGCTTTTGAATATATTTATTTATCAGAAATCGCTATTATAGCAGATAAAGACGGAAACGAAGTATAAAGGAGAGTGATTGATATGATGACAAGAGAAAGATTTGCAGATACAAACTGGAAAATGAGTTATGAGGAATATCAGAAATGCGATTGTACTGAATGTAAAAAAGAAGAATGTCCACACAGAAACGCATATAGAAGAGTACCTGAAATTGATGGTGGACTTGGTTTATGTCCTAATCTGAAATGAGAGTGATGGAAATGTACAGGGTATATCAATTAACGGCTGAAGAGAAAGATAAAATTGTGCGATGTCGTTGGGATGGAGATACACATTACTATGATGTGTTTGAATCCCAAGAAGAGTGTGACACTGAACAGAAAAGATTGGATGAAATTGAAGCAGAATATAGAAAAAAGAAAGCTGATTATTTAAAAATTGTAAAGGAGAGTGATTAAATTGAGATATTAGAAATAGAGTAACCGAAGAGAATAACTTAATAGGATAGTTAAAGCAGAGATCCCCACTATCTCTGCTTTTTCTATAGATACATAAAAGGAGGTGTTAGAGTGATTAAACCTTACAAAATGTATGGCGATTTTTATGTCCCAGGTTGTGATTGTGCCTTTCCGACCGAGGAAGAAGCTTGGGAATACATAAGAGAAAACTACTAACAGTTGGAGGCATCGGCTGGTAACGCAGCCGTGTAAGTCCTCTGCTCCTTATATGAATTATAACATAAAATGGAAAAAAATGGTAATAGTAATGTTTTTGTATTTATCGAAATTAAAGAGGTGAGAAAATGATAAGCACAATAGAAACAGATTTTGTAGTAAAAAATGGTTTAGCAAGCTTCCCAATGAAAGAATATCCAAACTATTGTGGAATTGAAGATATTGGATATATTTCACACGGAGAATGGGCAGACGCAGAACTTGAATACAAGGGAAAATTATTCAATGAGATTACTGTATCAGATGTAATGTATGAACGGTTTATAGAAGAGTTTCCGGGTAAAGATGGAGATTATAAAGCGTTTAATCAGTATATGTATGAAAATAAAGATGAAGTGTATGAGTTATTAGAAGATTGGAGTGATGAAAATGAAGAGAACACCAAAAGTAATTAAGCAGCAAACGGAAGAATGGTTAGATGAACGGTGGATGATTGCAACTATGAAAGATGCAAGACCACAGGACATGAGTTATTACAATGGAGCTTTGAAAGCTCTCGAATTTGCAGGTTACGAATGGAAACGTGATGCAGATGGAAAACATACATTATTTAAATGTTAAGAAATAGCAATTTCAAAACAAGATTGGAGTGATAAAAATGTGTAAATGTGATACTTGTTATTTTTGCAGTAGTATAAATGGAAAATGCAAAAAGAGACATAAACAACCTTGTAAAAAGTGCAAAGATTATTCAAAAAGTTCTATTAAGACTAATTTTTATGATAAGGAGTGATTGATTATGTTAAAAGCAATAAATATTAAATGGGACACAGATGGAGATAAGGAAGTGTTAAATGAACTTCCAACAGAAATGATTATTCCTGATGAACTAGAAGAACTATACAAGAAAGATAGAGAATATGCACTTGAAGAGATTTCAGATTGGTTATCAGACGAGACAGGATTTTGTCATGATGGATTCGAAGTTGTAATGGAAATCACAAGACAATCTGTTGAGAACGAATTGTTTGATTTCTTCAATGACAAAATGAAAACTGGCGATGCACCTGAAATTAAAAGAGTTGGTCGTTATCCGGAAGAATATATCACAATAGATAGCGGAATTGTTATTGATTGTGTAGGTGGAAGGCAGATTAGATTGATTATTCAGGTAGATTAAGGAGTGATGATTTATGAATTATACTTATTTTGGAAACAGAATTGAAAGAAGCCCATTAGGGAATATGGGGTTACAGTTATTAGAAGCTCAAGAGAAATTAGTTTCTCAGGAATATGAAGTTGAGAATCTTAGAATTAAAGCAGCTATGTATAAAGCATATTTCTTTCGTAATTCCATATTAGCAGAAAAATTAGAAAAACAAAGTGAAGAAAACAGAGATGCACTTATCGGAGAGTTTGATGGTTTTTCATATGCAAGTTGGAGAGCTAATGCTGTATATAGAACGCTTGAAGATATGTGCGATGAAGGATTATTAACTGAAAAAGAATATAGAGAATGCAAAGTATGAAATGGAGTGATGAATCATGGCAAAAACATTAAGAGATTTTTGGAATAAGGCAGACGGAGTTTATGATTTTGTGGATAAGAATGGAATGTCTATTAATGATATGAATTATCCCTTAGAAACAGAAGTGTTAAATGAACGGTTGATTGAAGGTGAACAGTATGAAATTACATTAAATGTAGAAGTAAAGGAGTGATGAAGTATGCAGATTGTAAAAGAAAGTATTATCAAGAAACATTCATATGAAAATGGAGTTCATACTTCTTATACAGAAGTGATAGAACAGTACCATTATGATTCAGAAGAGGAACGTAATAAACATGCAGAACAAATGACTGAAAAAGGATTTAAAGATAGTGGTCAGGTTAAAGAAAATGTTGGTACGATTATGAATCCAGAATTTGTATGGTTCGGAAGTTACTATAAATATGAAAGAAAATTAGGTAAATAAACAAGAGTTTCTTGGGAAGAATGGAAAGGAAATGGTGAATATTATGACTTGGGATGAATTAAATAAAAAATATCCAGAAGCAAGATATGAAATGGATAATGAAAGAGAAAGAGCATTTTTGAAAGATTGTTATAGTGCTTATGAAACAGTTGGATTTGCTGATAAATTCTGGTCGCCATTCGATTTAAAAGATGAGGATAAGAAGTATATTGGAAAACCGTTTAAGGTAATTGGACGATGCGAAGAAGGGAAAGCATGGGATTTAGAATCTCTACCAGCTTGGAATATAGAATTTGAGGATGGACATAAAATGAGTGCATACCCTGAAGAAATATACTTAAATGATATGCTTGCGAACGGCTATGAGCCAGAAACAACGAAATGAGGATTTCTTAAAAAAAGAGAGGTTGTTATTATGAGTAGAAAAACAAAAAATATAGATCACGAACTTTGTGATTATGATGAAGCATTTGATCGTGAATCTGCAAGTGATATTGGATGGTGTGGTAAATGCAAAATTCCAGAATGTCCATATAATAAAGATTTGAATGAAAAGAGACGAATGGGTTGGAAAAATCCAAGGAAACGATGATTTACTGTTGAAAGCAAAATTAAATTATAATAGTGAAAGAGGTGTGTACAATGGAAGATACAATATTTGAAATGGAATTACCAGTTGATAAAAATAGTAGAGAATTTGACTTAGAATTATTAAATTCTATTATTGGTAAGACTTTTAAAACAAAGAAATTTGAAACTGAAATGAGAAAAATATTTAGAAAGAAAAGCAGTTGTAAATTATGGTGGGATAATAAGCCTGTAGATTTATGGGATGGAAAAGAATATCATCGTGTGAATTATAGATGTTGTCCTTCATCTAATAAAGCAAGACACATTTTTGGATTAGTATTAGACAGAGGTGAAGATATTGTTATTGTTAAAGATGGATTTTTAGAAGCTGTATAAAAACCAATGAAAAGATTGGAGGAAATATTATTTATGTTTAATATAGTTGTTATTAATTGTGATGGAAAATATGTGGAATACGAATGGGATTCAAAGAAAGCATTTGTACAGGATATGCAAAGTGATAATGAAAATATTCCAATGCTCGATGATCCTTTAGCAGAAGTCAACACGCAAGACGATAATTTACAGTTATGGTGGAGAAATACAGATGGAATGACTGTAGACGATTTGTTAGAAGAATGTAAACAGGAATTAAATTGGATAGGAGTGATTGGAATGGATTATAAAATAGGTGATACAGTAAAAATATCTGTTTGTGTAACAGAAAAATGGGACAGATTAGTTACTTGTAAAATCACCAATAAGTATATAAAAAATAATACTACTTATTATTCTTTGCAAGAGATAAATGGAATTTATAGAGTAAGCAACGTAAAAGAAAACAGATTCATACTTGATTAACGTGAAACGGAAATCTAACGAATCGGCTATTTAGTTAGGAGTGATAATATATGAAAGTAGAAAAAGTATTTTGTATAGAACGGAAATATCCAGAAGACTTTGATAAAGAGATAATTGATTATCTTGTTAATAATTATGGTTGCGATAGAGATATGGCTGACATTAGATTACATAATTGCCTTGCTTTTGGATGGGCTTTATGTGAAAGTCCAAAAGGAATTGTTGGAATACAGACTAATTATAACAGAAGCGAAATAAAAGTTGGACAATGAATTGGAAGATTGGAGGTTAGTTATATGAACGAAACGCAAGAAAAGATATATGGTTTATTGGAAAGTTATTTAGAATACTGTAAAACAAGCGGATATACAGAGTTTGAGGTATGGTGTGAAGATAATATTGATACTATTAATGAGAATGCATTAGTACAAGATATATGTCAGGAAGTAAACCATATAGCTGATAAATTGTTTGAATAGAAAGTGGGTAATAAAAATGTTTAGAAGAGCCAAATGGATTTATTGGAGAGAACGAGGAATGAAGCGATGTAAATGCTCGAAATGCAAAACATCTTACGGCTGCATGGATACACCATACTGTCCTAATTGTGGTCGCAGGATGGTTGGAACTATAAAAGACAAAGAAGTTTCAAAACGGAAAGTATCAGGAGGAAAATAATATGAAAGTATTTTATTTAACACAAGAGAATTTCGGATGCGTTGTCTATGCAGATAATGAAAACGATGCATTTGAAAAAATGAAATGTCAAAGAAAAGAATTATTAGAAACTTTAGGATTGCCATTAGATATTACACGATGGGGAATTGAGGAATTTACACCAGACTTATATGATGGAGTCTTATGTTTTTATTAAAATGAATCGGAAATTTATAGTGAAGAAAGGTAGGCAAAATTATGGATAGGAAAGAATATTTATTAAGACAGGTACTAAAGTTATTTAAACAACAGAGCGAAAGTTGTTATGTTTTAAATATTGAAGAGATGACTATTATATATGATGGGGCTGAATGTGATGGGTCTTGTCTTTGTGATGATATTATGGATGAGTTAGGAATTGACAGCTTAGAAGATATTAAGGATGAAGAAATAGAGCAATAATGTGTTGTGTTTTGTGGTAAATATGATATAATAGATATATTAAAAAATGGAGGTGTAGTAATGGATAGAGAAACACAAATTAAAATACTAATGAAGGATAGATGCACTAAATCTGAAGCAGAAAAATATCTTGAAAATAGGGTAACTATCTACGAGGATTTAGAAGAGAATCTTGAGCAGTATCTTGAAGAATGGGCGCATCTTAATGATGAAATTGACGATGTTAAGTATACTGATCAGGTAAGAAAGATGGTCGAAACGAAAATTCCAATGATAGATTGGGGTGTGGTTGAATATGAAGGACATACATATTATATAGAATATATAAATTAAATAGGAGCAAGTAACGTAGGTTGCTTGCTCTTTGTAAAAAATAATATTAAGATTATGGAGGATTTAATTATGGCAGGATTCATAACATTTATACTTACATTGGCATTTATATATTTTGTCTATTATCTCCCTGGACATCAGAGAGAGCATAGGGAAAGGGAAGATATGTACAATAATTTAAATAAAAAGCAGCAGGATGAAACTGAAAAGTGGAAGAGATAAGAAAGGTGGTTGATAAATATGTTTTTAAGTGTGTTTTTAGCGGCGTTAGGAATTAGTGGCGCAAAATGTGCAATAGAAAATAGTCAAATGAAACGAAATACTCGTACAGTTGACAAAGATGGAAATGTTCATTATATGGATCGTCTTTGTAATGATTATATTAATGGAGAAAAAGTTCAAAGAATTGAGACAACAGATGCGAATGGTGTTAAGTTATATTCAACTGTCGGTGTATCGAGTCATAAGATTTATGATACTAGCTATGGTAGAGGAACACAACAGCTACTTGAATATAGCGAACATGATAAACAACAGAATTTAAAATATGGATATAATTCATATACACAATATAATCCATATTTCGGAACATTTGTTACTGCTGAGATTAGTTCAGGAAGAACAATTACATGTTTGTTTAGTGGCAAAAATCGGAAGACAGGCAAGGAATTCTATAGGGTATGGTATTTTCGCCCAGAATGTCAGGGAAAGCTTGATTATAATGTAACAGTTGATGGAGATATGGGTATTGAAATCACAAAAGAAGAATTTAATAAATTGAAATTTGGGTCGTTAAAATGTAGTGGTATGCCAAGTGATTATAATGTAACTAAAGCATTGTGGGGTGAATTATAAAGCAGTTACAAAGCAACTGATAAGTTGGACGAGGTAATTGAGTTACTAGACGACATTATGTAAAAACGGAGGCAACCAATAGTGAAAACAATAAAGGTAACTAATTTTAAAGGAGATGTATACGAAGGTGATTGGAATGAAAAAGTTTATTCTTCTAAAATAGAAGGACATCCAGAATTACATAGAATATATATAAATAATGATTCAATTCATATAACTCAAGATGAATATATGCGTATTACTGGAACAACACCAGAACAGTATAGTCAGAAAAAATTAAATGAAAAGATAATATCGAGACGAAAAGATATAGAGAATTGGTCATTACGAGAACGATCAGATGCTTTGATGTATATATTTAGCAGAGAATTAGCAAAGAATGATATAACTGATGTAGCAAAAGAAATAATTGCCGCTGATTCAATAATAAGTCATTATGCTAAACAATTAGGATTGGAATCTGATAAATTAGCAGAAGACATAATTCGGGTTATATCCGATAGTTTTGCTATTATGCAGAAAGAAACAAAAACTAAAGAGATAATGGTTCGTGGAGATAATTCTTTAGATTCTATTGTAAAAAGGCTTAAAACATATTCAGAAGAGTCTGAGATATATACAGCTAAATACAATGATGTAACTTTAGAATCAAAGGGAATAACAAAAGGCAAAGCTTATAAATTAGTATATGGTATGAGCTATGCTGAATGGAAAGAGAAGAATGGAGAAAAACAATGAAGAGGAATAGTTTAATTGGAGTTGACAGAGTAAGATTTAACGATTTTTCACAATACGACAGTGAAAAATGTAATAATGGTGGTTGTTATGGCTTCTGGACAAATTATGATAGGCTAGACAATGGAACATGGAAAGTAAGCTATGGAACTACTGCTGATTTCGATTACTGTCCCGTATGTGGTTTTTTCAATGATCATTACGAAGGAGAAGATTGCTGTTATGAATCAGGATATAGTTGTGGAGAATATGATACTATAACAGAAAAAGAATTATTAAGATTCATCAATGAATTCAGAGAAACCGAAGATAAATATATTGAATATAAGCAAAATTAACAAGGAGTAAAAATGAAAGAATACAAAGTAGGACAAATAATTAAGGATTTTATAAAACATCAAGAAGGTGCAATTTTTGATGTAGAAGACCAGGACGCAAGTTTAATTGTATTTTTTAACAATCCAACAGAAGAAGAGGAAGAACAGTTTAAAAGTGGACATAGATTTGAAATACGATTTACTGAATTGTATGGTGTTATAATGATGACATTTAAAATTGGAAATCTTAGTTGGATGGATGCACCTTATTCACCACATTTGAGTAAGAATTTAACAAGATTTGTTTTACCTAGTGAAGAACAAGGACTAGGACTTACGTTGATGCTTGTTGATGCAGTAACAGGTGAGATTAAATCTATAAGATTAATCGGATTGTCTACTAATTTTACAGAAAAATTCTTTGGGTTGTTAATGGAACAGAAAACGAAAGAATTCAATGTTACAGAATATAATAATTCTCTTAATAAAATCTATTCTATTTATCCAACAAATAAAATAGTTAAAATGAGTGATGTTTATTATAAGGATAATTAAGATAAGAAATTATAATATTTTAGAAAGAGGTATGATATTATGCATATTAATTGCGTTAGAGTAGAGGATATATGGTGTTCTTTTGAAATTTTAAATGTTACATCTAAAAATAAAACGGAGAGTACAGATGAAGTGATGGCAGTTGCTATTTTTACTAGAGAGGGGAAAGAACTACACAGAATTTATAATCTTGGAAACTTCGCTTACTGCGCGAAATTATTAGATAACGATTTTGCAAGAAAAGAGGCTGAGAGAATGATTAATCGTGCGAATGTAAGTAATTGCAGTCCATTTAAATAATAGTTTTATTGGAAGATTGGAGGTTAAATAATATGAAAGATATGAATATTACAGGAAATGCAATCGAAAATTTATTAATATCATATGCAGATCATAAAGCACAAGTAAGATTATTTATGGAAGATGAGAATGTTAATGCTGATGAATTAGAAGAAAATTCAGAGTTTATGTATCATAAAGGATTCTGCGAATGTGCCGAAAGATGGATTAAATGTCTTGGCATAAGTCCAGATAGTCCTAAAATCGAACAAATGATTAAAGATTGGAGTGAATAATATGGATAAAATAGATAAGAAGACATACATGGGAATCGTAAAATTCACATTAGAATCAATGGTTGATCTTGCAAAGTCTGATAAGAATTATAATCTTGCGGCAGATACAATTCATTATTATGAGACAACTATTAAACCAGAAATGCAGATTAGTCAGGACGAATTTTTGGAACTATGTAAGGAAGCTGGAATTAAATAGATTGGAGGAGAAAATATATGAAATATGGAGATATTGTTGTATATAAAAATCAAATTGGAACAGTAGTAAAAAACGAAAATGATTTTAAGTTCCATCCGTGTAATTATGGACGTTGCTATTTTAGCGAGTTAAATACAATTACAGACGAGGATGTAAGAGAAGCAACACATGAAGAAAAGTTGGAACTGATAGAAAAAGAATTTACATGGGGCAATGTGATTAAGATTCATTGCATTGGAGAATATCAGATTGTAGAGTATATTGATAAAAGAGATAAGAAAACATATTATCATGGATACATTAACTACAGTGATACAAACCATTCATATTTATCTCTGGATTCTGCATTGATTGGATGTATTGGATACAAACATGAGGGTGGAAATGGTAAAGCAGCAATGTATTTTGAGAAAATGATTGGTTTGGAATAGTTTGATTGAAATTAAGGAGGTAAAAGAGTATGTTAGTATGGAACGAAAACACAAAGGTAGAAGATAAGGAAAAGAAGGCAATTATTGAAGCATTGAATGAAATAAACTATGAATTGGATGAAGAGAACATTCAATCGTGGATCAATGATGACACAATTACATTAAATACCTGTAGGAATGGGAGAGATGTAATTTGGATTCTTACAGAAAATAAAGAGGTGTGTGTTTATATTGATGACTTATCATTTCTTAGCGAAAAAGAAATAGAAGAACAGCTTCAGTAGTGATTTTAGGAGAGAAAATGAGAAAAGAAGTTGAAAATAACATCTATAATAAATATTCTGATATCATTGAGGAGATGCCTAATAAGAATAATTCGTTTAGTGAAAAACAAAGCAAAGTACAGTAAACCAAGTTTTCGTTAGGAGATATGAATATGATTACATTTAAGTGTTTATATAAGTTAACAAAAGAAGAAGTAGCTGGAATTGTATTTGATATCAAAAATGGTAAATCTTATACTGTTCTAGGCTGGGAGAATTATTATGCTACAGATGCAGATATTATTAAGTATTATAATTCACTTTAAATAAAAATTACAGACTAAGAAATCTAAGTTTACTATGGAAGGATGATATTTTATGAAAAAGTCAAAAACACCAACGCTGGATAGAATGGTAGAAATTCAAGAACAGTCACAATTATGCGGAGAATTTTTGGATTGGTTTTTAGGTAAATATACCGTATTTGACAGAAAGCAAAAGAGGGAAAACCCATTTGCTGATGTTATGGGAAATGGAGATTATATTAACAAAGAAAAATTGCTTGCTGAATTTTTCGGTATTGATTTAGACGAAGCAGAAAGAGAAAAAGATATACTACTTCAAATAGAACAGAATAAACACAAAACACATCATTGTAAGTTATGTGGCAACTATATTGAAGAAGATAATCTTAGTGTATGTGACAAGTGCGCATCTGAATATCAGATATAAACCCCAATAACTTTAAGTTTACTATGGGTTTAAGAATGGAGGTAATAGTATGAAGATAACAAGAGAAATGGTAATAGAATTGAATAACGAATTAGCGGTTAAGGGTTGTCCATTCAGATATGAGTATGAGGAGGCAACAGAATATTCACGCATTCCGCAAATGGAAATTGCATTGCCAAATATGAATTGTGTTAGTAGCTACATTATTAATGTTACAAAAGACTTCCTTAAATGGCTTGACATATGGTTTAAAACAAAATATGGGATTGAATTAACCTACAACAATGATGGGAGTGTCTTATGGGCTAAAAATTTTTGTGAGTAAAAGGCAAAGAAATTTAACTTTCTTTTGGTATAGAAATGGAGAATATTATGTTAAGAAGAAATTTATTTATAGGTATTCCAAATGACAAATTAAAAGAATGCTATGATAGTTATATTAGAGTTATTTGTAAAAGAGAAAATAAAAAAGAGTTATTTTCTGATTTAGTAATAGAATATAAATCTTTTATAGAAAGCAATCATCCTAAAGCAGCGGAAGCAATTTGTGAAAGGGATATGTTTAATGAGATTGCAAGAAGATATTTTAAGATAGCTGATGTTATTAAGGACAAAGATTTTTGTGAGATATTTGGAATTGAGGTGAAAGACAATTAGTAAATTAATACAGAAATTAAATTGGGATATGCCATTTATAAAAAATCAGTGTATGTTTGTATATGCTGAAGCTGATTTAGATTCTAATCAAAAAATGCAAGAACCACTACAAAAACTATATCAGTATGAAAATCAGCCAGATATGAGAGAAAAGATAAGAGAATATATTAATGAGCTTGATACAGAAATTAATAGGTGTGAAAATGAATTGCAAAAATATTATAAGAGTAATGGAGATATAGGTGTTATAAGTATGCAAAATAGAATTCAAGTTTTAATTGAAGTAAAGAATGATTTACTCGGAAGATTGAAAGAGGTGATATAAATGAAACAGTATGAAAAATTACAAACAGATATGCAACAGAATTTATCAATAGATGAAATATCTGGGTATTTATTTGCATTAAAAGATGAATACGTTGCATATTGCAATCAAAATGATAAAAGAGTTGATGATATATATTCATTGGCTTCATTTTTAGACACTGAGTACAAAGAGGTACAATAAATAATGGAACAATGGGATATTACATGCTGTAAATGTGGGAAATTCATTCTAACAGAACAAAAGCAAGATGTGACAGGCAATATAAAATGTGTCAGAGGTAGTTATGACAATGGATTCTATAATGGAATTGAGGATCAATTCTATTGTAAAAAATGTGCTGATAAATTAGGATTGAGGTGATGTAATGTACGAATTTTCAAAAGAGATTATCGAAAAAATCAATACAGCAAAATGTCTTACTGTAAAAGAATTAAGGATAACCGAAGTTGCATTAAGAATGTATGAATTAAATGAAGATATTTTAGATGAATCTACTGGATTATCGAATAACGATAAATACGAATTAAAATATAAGTGTTAAAATAAATGATTTACTTGGAAGATTAGAAGAGGTGGTATTGATGGATAGAAAACGAAATAATTCTACATGGTGTTGTGATCAAATTGAAGAGAAAATTAAAGATTATAAAATATCTCTTATAGAAATTAAAGAAGAAGAAGTAAAAAGACAGATGGAAATTGTAGTTGATGATTTAGAGTCAATTTTATATGGGTAGATTAGAGGGGGTGATATAAAATGACCAATGGCATTAAAGAGAAAGACATTCGTGATATGCAAAAATGCTTTGATAAAATGGAATATATTCTAAAAAGGATTCAGGTATATAATCCTGAAGCACGAATTATTTGTATTGAAAGTGATACAATAGCTCTAGTTAATTTCAATGGTGAGTTTATTGATTCAGCTCCACAAATAAAAGATGAACATATTGTTGCAAGTCAAAACATACCAGCAATGGATAACTATTGTTAAAAGAAATGACGATTTCTTATGGAAAATTTGGAGGTAATAATATGAAGGTACTTGGAAGTTTTATAGATTGTGTTTATGAGTCGCATTTATACAAAGAGGATATTGAAGATATTAGAACAAAACTTATAAGTAGATTGCCAGATAAAAGAATTTGTGAAATGGCAAGTGTGCTTATAATCGACACAAAATATGATATGTATGTTGTAAAAATACGAAGACCAGAACTGAATAGTAGTGGATGTGTTGATATAGAAAAGACTCATAAGAAAATTTACGAAACTGATTTCATCGAAATTTCAAAGAGAGATTACGAAGGATTAGATTGGAGAGAAGCTACTAAGAAAACTGATAAATTAATGAAACCAGGATCGTTTGTTATTTTTAAAACAGATATTGATGTAGATACATTAATCTAATGAAAAGAATTGTTTCAAAAGAAAGGATATGATGTTATGGTTAAGTTGAAAGTTGGAAGAAATATATTAGACATAAGTGAAAATGATTTGATACTTGATAATGGAGCTTGTTATCAAATTGTAACACAAAAAATTGGATATGGATTCAACACATCAGTTCCTAAAATTAGCAAGAAATTATTTAGCGATTTAAAAAACACAGGGTTAATTTTTACAAATGATGAGTTAAGACAGGCTGCTATAAAGAGATATGGAAATATTGTTGAAACATATTGGAAATTTAATATAGAAAGTATGAAAAAATTGGGATATTAAACCCAAAGAAAAATTGCTTTCTTATTGAAAGAAATAATTAAACAATGAATAAACATTAGAAGCAGAAATAGCTGCTTCTTTTTTAATATAGAAAAGGAGGTAATGAATATGTGCAGATATAAAAACGGAAACCCAAAAAGAGCGTCACAATTCCTATGTTTGCATTGTATGAAGATAAATCAGCTATCAGGAATACAGAGAGGTGGTCATCAAAGAGGGAAATATCATATAAAGGATCTTTTATGTGTTAACAAGGAATGTAGGAATCTTCCTTACACAAAAAATATGGAAATTAGATGGTGTGACACGTATGAAGAGATATACAACAAAGCAATCAACGTAAGAGACAAATATTATAAAGAGAATATAAATATATAAAAATCTCTCCTCCTAACTATGAGACGAGAATGGCTATTACATAATTAAATTAAAAGAAAGAAAGGCGATTCAAATGGAAACTAATAATCGGTATGCAACTAAGAAAAAAGGTAAAACGGAGGTACAACCATTTTGGAACATGTCAGATATTAAGAATGTTGTTGAGTGGTTTGAGAAAAATGATGAATGGGATGGATATCTGATTACATTACTTGAATTATTACTTGGCAGACGAATCGGTGATACAGTGATGATGAAGTGGTCAGATCTGTATTACGAAAACGGAAATCGCAAAAATGAAATTGATACTATTGAAGAACAGAAAACAGGTAAGATTACTAATCTTCCTATAAGTAATATGGTATGGGAGGCTGTTGATAATTACTTGTCGCATGTCAAAATCAATCCGATGGAGCATTATGATGAATATATTTTCTATTATCAGCCTAAAACCGATTGGATCAACAGAGGTATATTAGACGTGTATTCTGAAAATAGCATTGAGTTATGGTGTAAGACATTAAACAAAGATTTTTCTGATAAGAGAAAAGAGAAAATATTTGATGATTTCCATAAACAGAAAAAGTATGCATCATTAGGTGATTATCTTTATTGTGAAGTTGAATATAATGATGTTGTTAAGTGGCAGACAGATGATTATAGAAAGAAATTAAAGAAAGCGGTTGAAGATGTTGGAATAACTTCGCCTGTGTCCAGTCACAGCTTACGTAAATCGTTTGGCTACTGGATACATAAGACACATCCGTTTGATCCTGATTGCTTATTATCATTACAGAAACTGTTTAATCATAGCGACCTTCAGACTACGATGAATTATATTGGATTAACAGAAGAAAAAAATCGTCAGTTAATCAACGATCATGGTGAGTTTATTCATAATGTATTGGCTGGTAAGGGTGATGAGATAGTTAAAAATATGCCAGTTATTTCCTTAAAGTCAGATGATTTTGGGAAAATCATTCGTATGCTTACAGATGATGTAGATAAGTACCAGGCTGCAATTAATATGGCAAATGAACTGAGAATAATGTAACTACGTAAGGACGATGATTATTTATCATCGCCCTTAATTGTAGATAATAATTTATAATATTCAGTTAAGCTTTCTTTTTGCTTGTACAAATTAGCATAATCAGTTAAAAGAGAAACTATGAGATTACTCATAGAACGATTTTCTTTTTGTGCAATTATACCGATTTCTGCTTTTAGAGCTTTTGGAATTGCAAAAGACATTGTTGTATTTTTTTCTGATAACTGTCCTTTAGGCATATTAGATACCTCCTTTGTAATAAATATTATAAGGTATATATAAACCTAATGTCAACTTTTAATAAAAAGTTATATAAACCTATTGACAAGTTTATATAAACCTAATATAATACGAATATAAGCAATGAGATAGAAAGAAAGGAGGATGTAATATATGGAAGTAAATACTTTTGATATTGTTAAAGTTGATTTCGGCGACATAGTTTTCGCAGGCGAACAAGGAGGAATTAGACCAGCAGTTGTAATTCAGAATGCGTATGGGAATATATATTCTGGAACTACAATAGTAATTCCTTTTACGAGCAAAATAAAGCATCTTCAGCAACCAACACATTCCTTCTTTCAGAAGGATTTGGAAAAAGGATTGACTCAAGACTCAATGATTCTAGGAGAGTGTGTTAGACAAATCTCCAAGGAGAGAATTATAAAAAAATTAGGTACAGTCACAAAAATCCAAGAGAAGCGAAAGATAAAAGCGGTATATGATGCCAATTTCGGAGATTTAGAGGAGGATTAAAAAATGGAATATATAATAATGTCGCTAGAAGAAGCGATGAAGGTTGCAAAAAAAGATGCAGTTGTACTTGTATCAAAACAAGATCTTGAAGATCCAGATTGTAACGTAGGTTTTAAAAAGAAAAAATTTTGTGAGTGTCACAGTATACTTGAAGAAGCTGCTACGATTGCAAAGGTATGTGATGATTTTGCAAATCAGCTTCGAGTTTTTTCAGAGAGTCAGAAAAATGTGCTTAATTATGAACCAATAGGCAAATTGAGTACAATCCTTATAAAGTGAAAATACGAACAAGCGTTCGATAAAGTATTGACACGAACATACGTTCGGAATATAATAACATAGAAAACAAAACAGCCAAGCGATTCAAACGTGGCGGCAACCACTTTCTACTTGACTGTTTGTTACTACATACACGGCAGAAAGCCGCTTGATTATATTTTACATATTTTTCCAATTATGTCAAGTTAGGCGATTCTGCAAAGATTTTCATTTTTTTACAATTAAATAGAGAATATAGAAATAACAGGAGGAAAGTGTTATGTATATTAATTGTACAAATTTTTCAGAAGAACAGAGGGAATTAATTAATTTATACTGTTCTGACAATTTATTGAAGTTGAAAGCTATATGCATTCCTTTGATTAAGCAAAAGAATGTAGCACAAATGGAGGAAGATGACCTCATAAGCAATGCAATGTGGGTATTGCTTGAAACAGTGTCTACATATAATAGCGAAATTAATCCTAATTTCGGGGCGGTATTGACAACAAATATTAAACGTTCATATCTGGATTGGACAAGAGACAGAATGCGAGATAAACGTGTTAATTATGCTCGTGACAGAGATGGGAATATTATTTACGAAAAATATAAAGACGGTGGTGGTGAGATTAAAAAAAGAAAAGTCATAATCAAACCATTGTCGTTAGACGCAGAGATAGAAGACGGTATTGAGACAAGCGAGGTTATTGCTTCAAAAATGAATTTAGAGGACTTGTTTATTGAAGAAGAAATTCATAAGGAAGTGCAAGAATACTTGAACGGACTATCTCCACTACAGCGTAAGGTTATTCTTATGTTGTCTAACAAATATACAGAGAAAGAAATTTGTGAAATATTACATATTGACGATAGGCAGTTTAAAAATATATGTACTCGCTTAAAATCGGCAGAAAAAATTAAGCCACTTTTAAAGTTATTGTAATTTTTTTATGGAGGATATGACAATGAAATTATTAAGAGATAAAGTAAAAAAGGACACCTATACAGTTAACAAGCTCTGCGGAATGATAAGCAGAGAAGAATTAAGAAATGACCATCCACAGCAGCGTAAATCTGGACAGTGGGACAGCGAAACTCGTGATAACTTCATTGTCACGGTCATTCAAAATGAAGATTTTGATCCAATTAAAATTTGTGAGCAGCTCAAAGATTACGGTGTAGTATTGTGGTTGATTGATGGATTGCAGAGATGCACGACAATCGAAGGTTACAAAGCAGGAAAATTTGCCTTGGGTAAAAATATTAATCCTTCTTCAATTGAATATCAGGAAGTTAAAAAGGATGACAATGGAAAAATTGTCAAGGACGAACACGGAAACACATTGTATGAGAATGTGTCCTTCGATTTAAGAGGGAAGAGCTATTCTCAATTGCCAGCAAAATTGCAGGAAGATTTTGATAGTTGTGCTGTCGATGTCGTTAAACACCTTGATTGTACTGATGAAGAAGTAGGCAGACATATTGTTCGATACAATAGTTCTGTCAAAATGACACCTTCTCAGAAAATAATTACATATATGGATAAAATTGCAAAAGATGTAAAAGAGTTATCTGCGCATCCATTCTTTGCTGATTATGCTGATTTTTCGCCTACGAAAGAAAAAGGTGGCGCAATTGATAAGGTTGTCAATGAATCCATCATGGGATTAAACTTTTTTGATAACTGGACGAAAACCGCAAACGTAATGGGTAAGTTTTTAAATAAAAATGCCACAAAAGATATGTTTGTTGAGTTTAAGAATATGCTGGACAGGTTATATAAAGTAGTCAACCCGACAACAGGAAAGTTATTTAACGAAAAAAATACTGTTGTATGGTGTATGCTTTTTAAAGAATTTTTGACATTGGGACTTCCCGATGAAGCCTTTGGACAGTTCTTAAATAATTTAAACACTTTGGAGAATATTAAGGTGACGTTAAATCATACTCGTAAGCCAAAGGGTTCTGAGGAAACAAATTGCTTATCTTTTAAACAGATAGATACATGCAATTCTACCAAGGACAAAGGTATGATTGAAGACAAGTTGTACATATTGAAAAACATTATGTTTGGGTATTTTGGCAGTATAGTAAAAAAAGAAAATACAGAAAATTTAGTAGAAAATCCAAAAGAAACAACTCTTTCTTTTGTTCAGGAAAATGCAAATCCTGACGCTACAGAAGAGGATATTGAGTTGTACAGAGATATGGTTGAGGATTGTGTTAAGGTGGACGAGCCTATATATCAGCAGTGCGAAAGAGCTGTAATTGCTATTATGGCTTATGCTTGTACGAAAGAGCAGGACGAAGAATTTGAAAAGTGGATTCAGAAATATAAGAATCAGACAAGTTTTAGTCCTTCGCAGAAAACAAACTTTACATATATGAAAAACAGTTTTGACAAATATGTACAGAAAATGGCTGTATAAAAACTTGTTAATAACAGAAATCAGAAAACGTCCGATTATTTAAATACATAATAGCCGAGTCTGGCAATTCTTATATTCTTTGCGAGTATGGTTTCTGTTTTATATAAAAAATTAATCGAAAGGTCAATAAAAAGTATGGCTAAATGGATAAAAGCTTGTGTTGGTTATGGAAATGCCTACAGAATGTGCAGTGATTGTAAAGAAGTAATTTATTTTCCATTAGATTATAAATATTGTCCTATGTGTGGAACAAAAATGGAAGAAGTTAAAATCAAAAATTATAATGTTTTCGAATATGAAGAATGAAAGTTCTTTCTTTGGACTGTGAGGTGAAAAATATGAAGATGACAGGAATAATTCGTAGAATTGATGATTTAGGGAGAATAGTAATTCCAAAAGAAATTAGAAGACTGGTGTTTGGAAAAGCAGACGCAATTGGTGAACCAATGGAAATATTTATTGACGGAGGAAATATTGTACTTCGAAGATATGAAGCAATACAAACCTGTGAATGGATAAAATATGATTATAGAACGATTTGTCCAAAGAATCATGGCGATGCTGATGATCCATATTGGAGGATACCTGAGAATATGGCAAATTTAAAATATTGTCCTTATTGTGGTAAGGAAATAGTTGTTGTAGATGAATAACAAGTAAAGTTCGATTTCATAGGGTTGGAGGTGAATATAAATGGCGTGTGATTATTGTGCATACCGTTATTCTTATGATTGTGGTGATGGTTGGAATTGCCATAAGAATTGTGAAAGTTTTAAGTTGGATTGGGATAGTTTATCTGATAAAGATAAGAAAACTATTCAGAAGATTTTAGATAGAAAGGGAGGCTAACTTATGGAACAGATTCAGGAAAATGAACAGTGGAAGTTAAGTGGCAATTGTGAAAAATGTAGAAGAAGTAATTATTGTTCAACGCCATGTACACGTCATAACAGACGAATAAGAGCAGAATTTAAAGGTCTTGTTACAGATATAATGAATAAAATGACTGGTGGTGTAATGAGGGAAGCTATTGATAAGACGGTAAATGGAATTTGGTAAATTGGAAAGGAGATTTTATATGGGAGTATCATGTGATATTTGTAAATATGGATGTGAACATGATTATGTGAGAAATAATTATTATTGTTCAAATAAGAACAGTTGCCATCCAATAGCAGATTCCCCAATTGTTAAGAATTGTAGATATGGAGAAATAGACCAATGGAAATATGATTTTAAATATAAATCAAATAAGAGTGATAAAAATGTATCGAAAAAACTTATGTATGAAGAATTGAAGAAGATTCTTTTTGGAATTAAGTTAAAAGATATTGATACTATTATGAAAGAAATTAATGAACTACAAGATAAAATTACATCATACAGAGAACCATATAAATGTGAAACTTGTGCTGTTAAAGAGTGTGATGTATATGCATTAGGTTGTAGAGATTGTAGTGGTTGGAAGTAGTAAGAAAACTTCGTTTCCTTTGGATTATAAACGGAGAATATAACAATAGAAATAATTAACAAAAATAAATATAAGAAAGAAGAGGTACAAAACATGAATGGATTTATGAAATTTAAGAAGGTTTTACAGAAGCACTTCGATGAAATGCAGAAAGAGGCAACACATTTATTTGAGGTAAATGTAGATAAGGATGAATTATGGAATACATATCTTAATAGCTTCCCTGCTGGTACAAATGAGATTTTCAGAGAACGTAGAGAGCATGATTGTAGTTGTTGTAGACAGTTTATTAAGAATATTGGTTCTGCTGTCACTATCAAGGATAATCAGATTCATACAATTTGGGAACTGAATCTTGGTGATACAACATATCAGCCAGTATGTGATGCACTTGATGCTTTTGTAAAAGCTCATACAGTTACAGATATTTATACAACTAAGTTCCCTAAGATTGGTACAGATTTTAACTTTGAGGAAATCAATGGAAACTCTCATCAGTGGGATCATTTCTTCTTAGAGCTTCCAAGTAAGTTTGTAAATAGAAGTAGTCGTTCTAATGAGGAAGTTAAAGGACAGTTCAGAGATACAAGAAATGTATTTAAGCGTTCTCTTGATGAAATTACTATGGAAGCACTTGATACAATTCTTGAACTTATCAACTCAAATACACTTTACAAGGGAGAAGAGTGGAAAGGCGTACTCACAGAGTTCAAGAAGTATAAGAAGGAATACGATAAGCTGACTTCTGATACTGAAAAGGATTTATATGCTTGGGAGAAGTCGGTAACAGCAGGTATGGCTATCGGAAGAATTAGAAATCATTCTATCGGAACACTTCTTATTAATGTAAGTGATGATATGGATCTTGACACAGCAGTTAAGAAGTATGAGCAGATTACAGCACCTGCGAATTATAAGAGAAGTAAACCAATTTATTCTAAGAAGATGTTAGAAGATGCTCAGAAGAAAATCGTTGAAATGGGATATATTGACTCATTGCCAAGAAGATATGCAACATTAGATGATATTACAGTCAATGATATTTTGTTTAGCAATAAGGATTCGGCTAAAAGAATTAATGGTGCGATTGATATTTTTGGAGAGCTTGCAAAGAATGCAAGAGGTGGAAATACAAAGAAATTCTCAAAAGTAGAAGAGATATCGGCACATGCTTTTATTAATGATGTTTTGCCTACAGCCAATGAAGTTGAGCTATATTTCGAAAACAAACATTCTGGTAATTTGGTTTCACTTATTGCTCCTCAAAATAAAAATAGTAAGTCAATGTTTAAGTGGGGAAATAATTTTGGATGGGCTTATTCAGGAAATCTTACAGATTCAGATATGAAAGAAAGAGTCAAAGCTGCTGGTGGTAGTATAACTGGTGATTTGAGATTCAGTATTCAGTGGAATGAAGACAGTAAAGATGATTGTGATTTGGACGCACATTGTAAGACTCCTTGTACAGAAATTTATTATGGTCATAAAATTGATCGTGAAACAAATGGTGAACTTGATGTGGATATTATTCATCCTGGTAAAAATATTGCTGTAGAGAATATTACATGGGCAAATAAAAATACAATGAAGAATGGAACATATAAATTTTTTGTAAATCAATTTAGTGGCTCTGTAAAAAGTGGTTTTAGAGCAGAGATTGAATTTGATGGGCAGGTTTATTCATTTGATTATCCTCATTCTATGAGAAGTGGAGAAAATGTTATGGTAGCTGAGATAACATATAACAATGGAAAGTTTAGTATTAAAGAGTTGCTTCCATCAAACATTTCATCTAAAGAAATCTGGAACATTAAAACCAACGAATTTGTTCCAGTAAGTGTTATTTGCTACAGTCCTAATTATTGGGAAAATGTCAAAAATCAAGTTGGTCACAGACATATATTCTTTATGCTTAAAGGATGTATTAATAATGAAAACCCTTCTGGATTATTCAATGAATTTTTAGTACAAGACTTGTATGAACATAGAAAAGTTATGGAGGCTTTAGGATCTAAAATGAGGGTAGAAGATTCAAACGATCAACTTTCAGGACTTGGATTTGCAGCAGATAAAAGAGCAGAAGTTATTGTTAAAGTAATCGGTAATGTTGAAAGAATTTTAAAGGTTAAGTTTTAATGGATAATGGATGTAACACTATAGAAAATACAAGCAGAGTTTATTTTAATGGGAGCAAATGGAGTAGTTGTTACAGAACAGGCTAAAGTAAATGTTCCTGCAAGAGTTAGAATGACAGAATTGTATTTCTATGCTCAGTGTAATAATGGCATTCCAAGTTGTAATTGTAATCTTTCCGAGGATTGGGTTGGTTATGCGACCTTCGGAGGTGACGGATTTGGTTCGTTTGCACCATTATCTCAGCTTACAGTAACAGAGGTTAAAGCTATTGGTCGTGAATTAGGGCTTCCATCAGAATTAGTTGATAAGACACCTACTGATGGTCTTTGTGGAAAGACTGATGAAAATAACCTTGGATTTACTTATGCTGAATTAGATGCATATATCAGAGATGGAATTGAGCCAAATGAGGAAGTGAAAGCTAAGATTGATTCAATGCATGAGAAAAATCTGTTTAAATTACAGCCAATGCCAAGTTTTGTGTATCAGGCGTAAATGAAATACTATATATAGTGTTTATAGAAAATACAGACACTATATATAGTAACATTTTTACCAAGAAACATAGATTTCCTTCGGGATGAAAAGAGGTAAAGTTTTTGAAAATCGTACAAAATAAATTACATTATGATTTTAGAATAAAAATCGGAAGTGACTATATAACTGTTGCAAGGCTTCAGCCGTGGTTATTTAGTAAACATAATCATAAATACAATCTGTATTTTTATTATTATGGAGCTGAATATGAAGAAGGAACGTATGCTTGTTGTCATAGAAATGGAAATGAAAAGATGATGGTATATGAACAAGAAAATGAACTTCATAAAGAATTTCTTGAAAGAGTGAGAAGAATAGTTTCAAAGAAACTGTATACCATAGGAAGTTCAATCTTGGAAGAAATAAAGTATATTGAAGATTAGGAGAATAATATGGCAGGATTTGTATCAAAACAACCAAATGGATTATATTGTAGATTTTCGACCGTCACGGATTGTCCTACGGCATGGAATATGACAAGAGAAGATTATATCAATATGAAAATGCAGGAAGCAAAAGAAGACGCTGAAGATGTATTAGATAATTATTTAAAGCCGTTTGATATGGTGGTTGACAGATATTATCCAGACAATATGACAAAAGAGGAATTTGATGAGTTCCTTGAAGAGACTGGATATGGCAAGAAATCTGAATAAAGCAGAGAATAATATAACAGGAGGTGCAAATAAATGCAGAATATTAGTATTAAAGGAGTTTGCGATTGTGTAGACTTAGACAGAAATATCAAATTAACAAATGGTGCAATTGTAGTACAGAAAGAAAATGACAATGTAATAGGTGTTTATTTAGTGATTTCGTTCAGAGACAATAAAAACAAATATGGTGGCGACAGTACATCAACATATTGCAGTTTAATAAATCTTGACAATGGACAATTAGCTTTTGAAGAAAGATGTAGTCGTGCGACAACAGAGAGACGTGTTCTTAGACATCTAACAAGGGCAGGTTTCAGTTATCCTTATGATCCAAATTCTCATGAGCAGGATAGTAAGTTTTACAATATGAGAGTTCAGGTTTATAACAATGGGAATTACAAAATGAATCTTGAACTTGGTGATGAATATATTATGTATGGTAGATAGGAGGTAAATCATATGAAGAAGAAAATTTTAGCAGTTGTATTAGTGCTGACATTGTGTCTTGGAATGACTGGTTGTGCATCATGGGACAGAATGGTAACAGATATGAAAAGTGATGTAAATGGTGGTATGCAGAGAACAATTACTGTATATACAGCAGATGGTAAAGAACTTGCAACATATAAAGGTAAGATTGATATTGATACAAATGATGGAGGATATGTCAAATTTGATTTCAATGGCAAGAGATATATCTATTATAACTGCTTTGTAGAAAGCATTGCTGATATTGATTGATATTTTGAGATAGTAAGGAGATTAATATATGATATATAAACATGGCAAAATAACAATGCCACGAATGGATTTATTTCAGAGTAATGCATTTAGATTGAAAAATGGAGCAATTTACGAATCTATTGAATTAGCATATATTTCAGAAGATGGTCTTGTAGAAAAAGAAATTACTAACTATGAGTATGATACAGAATCAAGAATTGTATATCTTCCAGATTATGAGAAAGAAAATGTATCTGTTAATCGAAGAGTTCTTGTTAGATACGAAGTAGAAGCAGATTGTGTAAGATATTCAGATAGTTTTACAGATGGTAATTTTGTATCATTTCAGATTGCTAAAGATAGAACACAGTAAACAGAAGTTTCTTTGGAAGTTAGGAGGTGGCAGATGAGAAAAAATTATGAATTAGAACTATATAAATTACTAATCAATCCAGAAGAAGACGATATTGACATCTCATACGTAGATGAATTTGGATGGGTTAGTAATACAGAGTTTTATGTTTGGATTAATCTTAATTGGTTTAATGAATTTGTCAAACGATTGAATGACATTTTTGGCTATTCGCTTTTTGATGAAGGTGGAATTGAAGCAAGAATTTGTAGTGATTGTGTATGTATCGACTTAGAAGAAGTTATTTCTGGATATGGTGTTGATCTTGAAGAAGTATTTCCAAGAAGTAAATACACACATTAAGAGAATAATACATTGAAAGGAGCATGAGATTTGCTGCAGCATTAAATCTGGATTTGCTCTGAGTAAGAAATGTTAGAGATTAACAAAATATATAACGAAGATTGCCTTAAAAGTATGAAAAAGATTGATGATAAGTCGATTGATGCGATTATTACGGATCTTCCTTATGGACAAACTTCACGAAATAAATGGGATTCAGTTATTCCATTTAAACCATTATGGGAACAGTATGAAAGAATCATTAAAGATAATGGTGCAATTATTCTATTTGCGAATGGTATGTTTACTGCAGATTTAATGCAAAGTAATCGTAAGCTTTGGAAATATAATCTGATTTGGGAGAAAACACAACCAACAGGATTTCTAAATGCTAAGAAAATGCCATTATGTTCACACGAAGATATTTGTATTTTCTATAAGAAACTTCCAACATATAATCCACAAAAAACAACTGGACATCCAAGAAAAGTTAGCAAAGCAGAACATAAGACTAATTGTAAAGAGACTACTGATTATGGAGAACATGGTCTTACTACTTATGATAGTACAGAAAGATATCCTAAGTCGGTATGGACATTTGCAAAGGATATTCAAAAGTCGGCACTTCATCCGACACAAAAGCCTGTAGCACTGATTGAAGAGTTGATCAAAACCTACACCAATCCAGGAGATTTAATTCTTGATTCATGTGCAGGAAGTTGTACAACTGCAGTTGCAGCTTTGAATGCAGGTAGAAATTATATATGTTTCGAGAAAGATAAGGATATTTTTGAGGTTGGGAGTAGGAGAGCGAGAGAATACATAAATGAGTAACTGTGGTAATAATGACTGCCAATGGCACAAATATTGCGAAGGCGGTTTGATGTGGTATGACGAAGATATTACAGAATGTCGTCATTGGATTAAGCCAAAGCCTACCAAGATGAAAAGCATTAAAGTGGCTGAATCAGATTATGATAAGGCAGTTAAGGTATTAAAAAGAAATAAGATAGAGTTCAAATGATACATCGAAAGAAATCTTTCATGTGAAGATTGGAGGTAAAACAATGGGTAAAATTAGTAAACAAACATTTATTGTAGAAGTTGCAACTGATAAAGCTTCTTTTGAAGATTGGTTAGCAGAGAAGTGTTCAGAAATTTATAATATGGCAATTGATGATTTTATAGAAGCCATTGACGAAGAGGATAGAGACGAATGCTTAGTTGATGATATGAGAAGAATCGAAGAATTAGCAGAAAATGTTAAAGGAAGTAGAGAATAATTTAGTGAGGCGAACGAAATATGGCAAGTAATAAAATCAAAATTATAACAAATGAATCTGGTGATTGGGAGATTGTTCGATACGAAGACTTCGAAGAATCAGGACATCGTTTGGACATATGGGATTATAAGAAATTATTAGAATTTCTCGGTTATGAAGTTGATGTAGAAGAAATTTCAGATGAGGAAATGGAGAGAATTTCATAAAGTAATGAATCTCGCATTTCACAGGAGGGTAAGTATTGAAGATTAATGATAGAGAAAATATTAATGAAATCATACTTCGTCATAAAGGAAAAGATGTTAAATTTGAATGTTTTATCAAACCATTTCCTTATGCAGAAAGATTAGACTTAGAAAAGAGAAATGGTGCTGAAATTGTCTTTGACGATTTGATAGAAGTAGATGCATTGATTGACATGCTAAAAAGATTTAAACGGGAATCACGAAAAACAAGATGTCAAAAACAAATTGTAACATTCCAATGCCAAAAGTAGCTGTTATTGGTGCTCCTGGTATCATTGCAAAAATTAAATTATGTGGTGGTGCTTTTACAATTAATGTAGACGAAACAATGCAGTGGAAGAAACCAACTGATGAACAGATTAAGAATCTGCATGATATGTTATGTATTGATATGGAAGTGTTAGGAGAATGATTATATGAAAGTAACGATTGATTTAGAAAATTTAGAGTCTCTTGTACAGAATACAATGGAGACTAATATTGAAAACATTGTAAAAGAGCAGATTGAGGGAACTGTTAGAAAGGTTGCTGATAATCTTGCTAAGAAGATTATTGAAGAAAAGGTATCTGAGAATTTTCAGCGTTTTGTTGATGAATACATAGCAAATACCAAAATCAAAGTTGGTGGAGATTATTGGGGTGATACAGAAGAAAAGGAATATACAGTAGAACAGTATATTAAGAAGGAATTAAAAGATAGACTTGATTCTAAAAAGCTTAGAGCTAAGAAGAAAGGACACACAAGTTCATATAATGATGATTTTGAAAATGTGTCATTTGAGGAATATATCAATCGCCAGTTTGATTTTGATGAAATGATTAAGAAGGATTTAGATAAATTTATGGATGATATTCGCAAGCAGGTAAATAAAACCATGAAAGAAACTTTTAATAATTCTACCAAGAGTATGTTATCAAATACAGTTCTTAATATTCTTGGTGCAAATGAAACCTATAGACAGATAGAGAATAATATTAAGTGTATTGCAGACAAGCAGGTATAGGCTATGGAAGAAGAAATCTACGAAAACAATTATAAAGACTGCGATTACTGTGAAACGACATACTATGAAAGCGACACTGGATATCGTGAATATGGTTGCAGTTTTATAACTGGTGATGAGAATGATTATCCATGTTTGGGTGGTGAATTAGGTTTTGGCTGCCCATTGTCATTCAAATATAGAATTGAGAAAAATTGAACTTCAAAAAGTGCCTAAAATAAGGGCTTTTAAAAATGAATTTGATTGAAATTTTGGTTTCCTATGGAGGTGTTAAATTGAGATATGGAAATGAATCAGATACAAATGAAACATATTGTTATGTAAGGATAGAACCATTATTAAATATATATTATGATACTCGTGCTATATTAAGTATAAAAAATGATCCTTATACTGTAGAAAACCTTTTTGGCGTTCATGAAATATTTAAAAATAGTCATGGAGATTTACAAATTAAAAGTTCATATTTGGAGATTATTGGTTGTTCTCAATGGACAAATAAGAAAAATAAGGTGCGTTATTTATATAATGGTGGTTTTGTAACAGGTGGTATTATTCGTGAATGGAGTAAAAAACAAATAGAACATAAAATAAATAAAGTTGAGGAATATAAAAAGATTCAAAGTGAAATTGATGAATTAAAGAAAAAACAACATTCATTATTTACTAAGTAACAGAGAATATAACAATGTAATTACAAAACAAAGGAAAGGAAAAACGTTCACATGTGAGTAAAGCTGCGCAGCTACTATTGGTGAACAAATTTGAGTAGTACAAATAGAAGTAATGCAAGAGATGAACATATTGCAGATTATTATGTCACTCCTATTAGTGATATTGAATTATTTTTAAAATCATTTCAAAAAGTTGTTCCGTTAAATTGGAACAATTCTATTATCGTTGATCCAACTTCAGGAGGTAATCCCAAAACAGACAAAGATGCATATCACCCTATGAGCTATCCAACAGCCATTAAGAATATTTATGAGGATTGTGAAATACATACATATGATTTACGAGAAGATAGCTTTGCTGAAAATAAGTGTGATTATTTAAAGGAAAAGTTACCTTACAAACCTAATATCATTATTACAAATCCACCGTTTGCCATTGCAACGGATATTATAGAAAAAGCGTTACAGGATGTAGACGATGATGGATATGTGATTATGTTACTTCGACTTAATTTCTTTGGTAGTCAATCAAGAGAATGGTTCTTTAAAAAATATATGCCTGAATGGGCTTTTGTACATCATATCAGAATTGGTTTTACAGATAAGAAAGATAAAGATGGATATACGATTTTTGATAAAGATGGAGTACCTAAACGTGGTAGTACAGATTCTATTGAATATATGCACGCTGTTTGGCACAAGAGTAATCTAAAACCTGAGTATACAAAACTTGTATTGATTTAGGAGGGTGTATATGAAATACAAAGTTAATATAGAAGAATTATTAAGTAGAATTGTAGAGGTAGAAGCTGATAATGAAGAAGATGCAGAGAATAAAGTAAGAGCAATGTACAACAATGAAGAAATTGTGCTTAATGCTGATGATTTATCGAGCGTTGAGCTATTTGTACAGTAAATTGAAAAAGGCAAGTAAAACCACGTTTCATTTCAGGAGGTGAACTATGGGTAAATCATTAGAATTTGTAAAAGAACGAATTGCATCAGGTCAGTGCAATGGTATGGAAAATAATAAATATGAATCCATGATTGAGCAGGATATACGAGAGTTATTTACGGTTGTTACTTGCACAAAAAATGGAACAATTTTAGCAGATATTCCTTATCTTAAGGGCGACAAACCTTATTTTAATGTAATTATTAAGCGTGATCCAGATGCAGATTTTGAATATTTCACAATGCAGCGTTGTAATTGTGATGGAACGTTTGTATTCTTTCAAGATTTAATGGATGAGTGCATAGATAAAATGATTCATCTTAAAACATGTAATGTAAATAAAGAGATTCCAAAAGATTTAACTGGACATTCTATCATCTATACTGTTGGAGATTTTGTATTGGCAGAAGAGTTTGGAGATGAATTTGCAACAAAAGAAAAACCTTGGATGAAGAGTAGATTCACTGCTATGTTGCCAATTAAGTTTGATGTAATAAGGAATGGAGAATAATGTATTTTGATTTAAACGTTGGAGAGTGGAAGTTTAAAAATGATTATGAAGATATTTATTTTCTGCTTCATTGTTTATACAATGCAAAAACTGAGTTATACGACAGAACTCTTACTGATATGAGAAGTAGGTATGATCCGACTGAAGCATTTATTGATGATTGGAATGATGGCTGGAGTAGAAGTAGATCGAATTGGTATTCCAAGAAATTATACGATAAATGTGTGAAGTGCATTGAGTTAAAAACAAAAAGTCGTTTTATACATAGATATTGGAAAGAATGTGTTTGGAAGTTTCAAAGTCTTTCTGCACAAGGATGGATAGATTTATATCAGCAGTTAATTAAAGAAAATAAATATGACAGTTGGATATTGGAATATATAAAAGTTGGAGAATAACAATATGAGAGCATATGAATTACGACAATATGACGTGATTTCTTATTACCCTCCGCAACCACACAAAAAGAAATATCAAATTGGAGAACATATTTCTATTAACGAATTAGCCGAAGCAATGTTTGGTTCGCCTGCTTTAAGGTTAGATAGAGATAAAAATGAGGACAAGATGCTTCGAGTTATAGAAATAGAATATGTGAAATTTCCGTGGTGGAAGTTTTGGAAGAAAAGAAAATACGTTGAAGAATATCATTTAGAAGTTATGTAGGTAGGTGAGAAATATGAACAAGAGGCAGAAAAAGAAGTTATTCAAGCAGACGCTTATTAAGGTTAGAAAACTGCATCCACAGAAGGGTGATGTAATTTGTTTTCAGCCTAATATTGATTATGTTGATTTGGAAATTATGTGTGATTTTTTGAGGGTATATGAAGATAATAAGATTTTTGGAGAAGCTAACCTTTCTATTGTTCCGTCAGATATTAAACATATATATGGTGGAAAAGAATTGGCACAAGTCTTTGTTGACAAGTTACAGAGTGTTGTAGATCAGATGGAGGAATAAGAACATGAGTAAATATAAGGTAAGTAATTATATTGCGAAAAAGTGGGAAGATATTTCAAAAGAGACTCCAATGTATAAAGCTTATGAATTAGGTATAGCACAGGGAATGGCTTGGAGTTATGAAAATTTAAAATCTGCAACAGATAAGGAAACAGCAGATAAAATATGGCGTAATTATTTAGATGGAACAAATGAATTATGCACCATTTTTAGAACAATTGTTAATTTATCAAATGATGATACCAATTCAAAAATTGAAAAATTAATGGAGAGACTATCTGAGACTAAGAAACCAGAAAAGATTATGTCTGATGATGATAGAGATATGATTGAGGAGTTTCTTGAATATCTACAACGTAAAAATGAAAATAAAAAGTCTAATTAAAGAAGCATTTCCTTTGAATTTTTGAACAACAAAGAGAGAATAAATAGATAGAAAGAGGTGATTATTATAAAAGTTATTCAGAACAATTTTAATCAAAATTATTTGAATAAAAAAGTAGAAGAAAAACCTAAAATCGTACATACATTTTGTGAACATTGTGACTCAGAATTAGAAATATCCAAAGAAGATACCCATATTGGATGGCTTGGTGCAACATTTGTTAAGTGTCCTTGTTGTGGACAAGAAACAATGGTTGATGAATTAGATGGAATCACATTAACAAAAGACAATATTGATTATCCTATACATTTCAATAGAACTAACAAGGATTTGAGAAATGTTGTTGAAGTGAAAAAAGATGAAGTAATCAAAGAAATTCAGAGAGGTATTGATTATTTTAGAGTAAATAAAAATGAGTCCTATTGGTATACATGTCGTGGAGACTTATTCTTAATTGTATTCAGGTATGAAGGTGATGAGGAATACTATATATTGGTTACAAGAGACTTTTATGAAACAGACATTCCATTTGAAAAGGAGGATTATAATGACTGATTTTGAGACATGGTTACACGATTTTGGATACGACCATATTCTTCGTATGCTGGAAATTCGTAGACCAGGACAATACACTCCTTACGAGATAGATAAGAAATTTGCGGATGAATCACTATATATAGATAACCATTTTAGACATATTCAGATTAAAGAAGCTATTGAGCTTCCTGATAAAGATATTCTGATTGGATTTAGAGAAATATATGATAGTGAAAGTTTTGAAAAAGATTGGGATGAGTCAGTTATCTATTATAAAAAACTGAGTGAGATTGAACTTTCGTATTTCCCTTGTGACGATAATATTGAGAATTGGGAGTGAGAAGATGAATTATTACATTAGCGATTTGCATCTCTTTCATAAAAATGTAACAGGAGAAGGATCTAATTTTGATAATAGACCTTTTGCCACGCTAGACGAGATGCATAGAACGATTAAAGAAAATTGGAATAACACAGTTACTAATGCGGATCATGTTTATATTTTGGGTGATTTGGCGTGGAAAGAAAATGAGGAAGCAATATCATTTATAAGTACATTAAGAGGTAATAAGCATTTAATTCTTGGAAATCATTGTAAAGCTACAGATCAACGTTATAGACAGTTATTCGTAGAAATATGCAATTATAAAGAAAATAAAGATAGAGTAAACGACAAAGAATACCATCTTGTAATGTGCCATTATCCCATCGCATTTTGGAATCATCAACATCATTACAGAAGAGATGGAGAAGAACATAATGTTTGGGCTGTTCAGTTGTATGGTCATGTGCATAATTCTTGTGAAGAAATAATTTTTCAAGATTTTATAAAGAATTTAAATGATAAGTACAATATTAAATGTATTGCAAAAAATGTTGGTGCAATGATGCCATATATGAATTATACGCCAAGAACGTTAGAAGAAATCATTAAGAGTGGAGAATAAATATTTATGAAACTATTAGAAAAATATAGTTGTATTTTTTGCAAATATAGAAAACTTAACAAGAATCATGATTATGCTTGTATGGACAGTTGGGAGAAAGATGAATCTGGTTGTCCAATTGGCAAATGTAATTCATTATCAAATATATACTATGGTAATATCGCTAAACTTTTTCCATTCAAGCAAATTGATTATTGGCGTACTGAGAGAGCATATAAAAAAGAAGAAAAATATAATGAAACAATGGATAAGAAATATGGAGATTGTTGTATAGAAACAGATGATTGGAAATTCATTTGGGGAATAACAAGCTGGGATGATTTATCTGGTCACGAAGCCAATATGTATACCATGAATGATATAGATATTACATATGACAAGCAGAAAAAAGAATATATGCTTGGAATTGAAACGGCATATATGTTTGAAACATATACTTCAGCGTGTAATTATCTAAGAACATGTTTGGATGCATTTTCAAAATATATGGACGCTAATGGATTAGATAAGAATAAGCAGTATAGTTTATTCATGAGCAATCCTTGTACAAATATGGTAGCTGATTCGATTGAAGAATTATATACCAATTTTAAAATTTTTGTTGATGGATTTTGCAATCAGAATAACACGGAAAATAAAAAGAATGGAGAATAAATATGTGTAACCGTTGTAATTATGACTCACCTGACAATCAAATATATATAGATCCATTAACAAATGAACATTACTTAGACATTGAAACTTCTGAATGGGATGAGTATGATGGTGGATTTATTCATCAGAGAGAATATATTGCGTATTGTCCTTATTGTGGCAGGAGGTTAGGAGGAAAGAAAAATGGTAAAGAAACAGAAACGAGTTGAGTTATTCGAGAATGAAGATGTTGTATTAGAGCAACGTGAAAACAGATATTACTTGTCTTTGTATGATAAGGAAGGAAAATTTCAGAGAGAAGTAACTATTGATGTCAAAGATGATTATAAAGTTGGACTTTGTAATGGTAAGTAAGGGAGATTACTATGGCAGTATTTAAAAATTTTAAAGATGATGAGTTAATCGTAAGCTGTAAGTGTGGATGTGATGAAGGTATTCATTTTAAGATTCATGATTATGAAGATGGAGATTATGCCTTCTTAACATATACAAACGGTAATTTTTATACTCAGCAAAGACCATTCTTTGAAAAGTTGAAGAAAATTTGGGCAATTATCTGTAATAAGGATTTCTATTATTCTGATATTGTGCTTACAAAGGAAGATTTTAAAGAGTTTAAGGAATGGATTAATAGAAAGTAGAGTAACAAGAATTTCAGGATTCTTTTGATTGTAAAGAGAGAATATTAAAGCAGTAATAAAAATCAATGATTTTTTATAAATTAGGAAAGATAAAAGAGGTGAACGATTAATGTCTTTAGTATATAAAAATAACATATACAATTATGATGGTGAATACGAAATGAGTTCATTAAATAAATTTGCACAAGCAGAAAGAAGATTGTCTGCAAAGAAACAGGCGTTAGATGATATGAAGAATGAATATGATCTTATTGAGCAACAGGCATTTCGCACTTATAAAGAGAACATTCAGTATATGCTGCTTGACCAACCTTCTACGATTAAAACGTGTAAAAAATGGTTAAATATGTTATCAAAGAATCAGGATGCAGATGGTAACAAGCTTGATAAGAGAAAGAAGTATAAAGAAAAAGAAATGTATGATTGGTATATTGATTATATTAAAAAGCTTCTTGATATTGAGTATATGAATGATGTTAAATTCATTGACTATAATTTTGGTCAAGGTACTAATATTAGATTTGAATATAAAGAGCATAATTGGTGTTTAGAAATTCCTCATATTCAAGCTATCAAATTAGATGCATATAAGAATTATGGTGGCAGTGCATTTAAACTTGCATTAGTACACAATGATACAGAATATAGTTGTAATTGGTCGGAGTTTGGCTCTACATATGAGGAAGATGAATTAAGAGATATTATGACACAAGGTATTGAGAAATATTGTAATTAGTTGGGTAACTTCACAGGAAAGCAACATATCATTGGATTATAGAGGTAATATATGAAACGAGAAAATTTAGAAAAAGCAACAAAAATTAATCAAGAAATCAAGAGACTTGAACAGGAAATTGAGTTTCTTGACGATGCAAATATGAGAAGAACACATTCAATAGTTAAGGCGTTGATGCCAAAGAAGTATACATATAAAGGTTATTTTTGTTCAGAAAGGGACATTGACTGTGTTGACTCATGTATATATTTGGATCATAAAGAATGTGTAGCTCTTGCAGATTTTAAACGAAATGAAATTGAAGAATTGCAGAAGCAATATGAATTATTGGATTCTGAATAAAAGAGAATAATACATTGGAGGTGGAAACATGTATCAGAATTGTTGTAAGAAATGTGGAAGTATTTCACTACATACAGAAGTAAAAGGCAATAACATAGGACTTTATTGTGATGATTGCGGTGCTTTTCAGAAATGGCTTGGAAAAGATGAATTGAGAGCCTTTGAATATGCGAATAAATCAAGAGGTTTGAGGGCAACTGCAAAAGTATATGACGATGTATTTGCCAATAATGAAGTAAGTGAAAGACTTAACAGGTTTATAGATGGTATTGATAAAGCTATTGATAGCGTATACGACAATCCAACGGCAGAACACGACAGACTTATCTATAATAACGCATATGCTTTTGCTTTAGAAAAATGTAAAGTAGGTATCCAGAATATCATTGAAGGTAGAGAATTTAATGATTTAGGAGAGTCACAGTAAACCAATCTTTCATTGGAAAATTTTTAATTATATCTAAGCCATTCGGCTATGGGAATCCCAACAAATAAGAGAATATTACAGTGTAACTAATAAAAATATTACATATAAAGGAGATTTTAAATGAAAAACACAAATTGGAAAGTGCCAGTAATTATTGGCGTAGGAGTATTAGCGGTTATTTTGATGATTGTATTTGGTGTACAGAGTTCGCAGAATAAAGCTATTGCACTTGAGGAGCAGGTAAATACAGCATCATCAGATATTAAAGTACAGGAAAAGCGAAGAGTTGACCTTGTATATAACCTTGCTGATTGCGTAAAACAGTATGACAAACATGAAGCTGATACATTGACAGCAGTTGCAGATGGTCGTGGATCAACAGGAGATATTGAGAATGTAACAACAGCTATTACAGCAGTTGCAGAAGCATATCCTGAGCTGAAGTCCAATGAGAACTATAAGACTCTTATGAATGAGTTATCTATGACAGAGAATATGATTGCAGAGTATCGCAGCAATTACAATAAGCAGATTAAGGAATATAAGAGATATGTAAGAAAGTTCCCTACAAGGCAGTTCCTTGGATTGCTTGGATATGAAGTGCAGGAATATGAGTACCTGGATTACAATGCGCCAGTTGATGCTCCACAGGATTTGTTTAAAGAGGATTAGTTTATGAGATATGATAGAAAAGGTTTTGATTTTGGCGATTTTGAAATAACAAAACGTGAAATCTTGGTCAGTATTTCTATCATTGCAGTTATGATTCTGTTTGGTATTCTGATTTCTTCCAAGATTTCAGAACACCAAATGGATAAAAATGAAATTTATAACAAGGCTGTTAAGATAGAAAGTCAAGAAATGTTCCAATACGGAATGGATACAAATGTTGGTAATGCGTTTGTATATGGTGATTTAAAAGCGGTAGATACAGTTACATATCCTGAAATTGGTGGAGAATATATGTATGTAGAGAAAGTCAAAGAGAGATATACAATGCATACAAGAACTGTTACTCATACCGATGGTAAAGGACATTCGTATACTACAACAGAAACATATTGGACTTGGGATAAAGTTGGAAGTGAAAATATTAAGTGCAAAGAAATATCATTTTGTGGAGTGAATTTCGCAAGTAATAAGATTGATTTACCTGGTACTGATTATATTGACACAATTAAGGAGTCAAGTCATGTAAGATATAAATATTATGGTGTTGGCACTGAATATAAAGGAACAATTTTTACAGATTTGAGAGATAAAACCATTTCTGATAACACATCATTTTATAATAATTCGACTATTGATGAGACGATAGAAAGGCTAGAATCTGATTTTCCAATTATTATTTTCTGGATCTTTTGGGTTATTTTAATTGGTGGAATGGTATTTGGGTTCTACTATTTGGATAACAGGTGGTTAGATTAGCAAGAAATTTTTCTTTCTTTTGAACAGATTGGAGGTGCGAATATGTATCAAAAATTAAAAGGTAATGAAAATTTTTCAGATAAATACGCAACGTGGATTATAGCATATTGTTTAGATACAGATTCATTTTTTGCAACAAATAAAAGACATTTCTTTTGGGAATATAATGACGAATTCCAATGCGAAAACGATGCGGTTAATTATTTCAGAAACCATTTGGACGAATTTAGAGATGCTAGGAAAGAAATATTGAGTCATTGTGGTGGATGGAGCATTGATAAGGATTTGTTTTTAGAAAATACGAAAGAAAGGTTTTCAAATGCAGATAGGAGAATAACGACATGAAAGCATATTTAGTAGAACGACCTGCAAGAGATTGGTGTCAAGATTACGCAATGGTAATTATTGCAGAAGATGAACGACATGCTAAAAGAAAAGCAAGGGTAAGTTCAGATGATTTTAAGAAGTGTCAAGAGATTACCATTACAGAAATTGATATGAATGAAGAACAGTGTGTTTTAACAGCAAACACAGGTGCATAGGAGAATAATATGGCAGATAGACAGACCAAAACTATACAGTGGACAATAAATCTTCCAATGGATTTTCCTTCGAATTGGGATGATGACATGATTGAATTTCATCTTAATGAATCAAGTTGGTGTTGTAGCAATCTTATTAGTGAACTTAAAAAGTATGATGAGAAAAATGGCTGTATTTGTGGAATATGTGAAGCAAAAGTAGCTGAGAAGATTGGAGGTGTGAAATGAAAAAGTATTATAGAGAAGCAATCGCATTTCTTTTGGTATGGTTCTGTAGTGGTGTAACGATGTATTCATATCAAACAGAAAATAAAATACTTGGAATTACTTTTACACTTTTAAGTTTTTTATATTGGTTCATTATGGATAAAGATGAATAGGAGAATAAGTACATGGGACAGTTAATTGATAAAACGGTATTACGAAAAGAATTATCTAAGCTGCCATCTGAAATGGGATTTGTAAGGAAGTCTGATGTAATGCAGATTCTTGGCAGTCAGAACTGTGCTTACAATATAGATAAAGTCGTGAAAGAATTAGAAGAAACACATAAGCGATTCTGTAATTCAGTAGTTTGTGGTGGAAAGGGTAATTCATATTTATGCGAAGATTGTGAGGAATACATTTTAGTAAGCCATTATATAAAAGCAGTTAAGGATGGTGGAACATGTCAATAGGTGATGGAAGAAAAACATATTCCGACAGTACATTAAAATCTATGACAAAAGATGAGCTGATTGATATTATTCGTTGCTTAGAAAGTAATCTTAGAAATGCTCGTGAGACAAATAATATTCAGTATGAGAATTGTAAGAGATTGTTGAGTGGAAATGAGACAATTCAAGATAAGTATAAGAAGAAATTCGATGAACAGACGGAAGCTTGGATTAAAGCAGGATTGACATTATTAGAATCAGAAAAAGAAGAATTGATGAGAATGTCGCAGTTAAGAGAATAAGTAATTGTAAACAATAATTTTTATATCATAGGAGGAAATAAATATGATGAACAATTTTTTAAATGGTATGTTTGGCAAGGTAGGAAGTGGAATGTGTAGACTTTCTATGAATGGTGGAATTGCAGTTAAGACAAATGGTGGTTATAAGACATATAACATCAAGACTGGCAAGCTCACAAACTGTAGTAACTTTGTATTTGATATCGGAGAGGAATTCTTCTTTATTATTCCAACTAATAAGGTAGAGAAGGGTGATATCATTCTTGTAAATGGCAAACCAAGATGCGTTATTGAAGCTGATAAGACAAAGATCACAGTAATCAATTATGAGGACTCAACAATCGAAACTGTACTTCCTGAAAGACATGTATTTATGGGTAATACATATTTTTATGGCAAGATTGTTTCAATGTTTGGTAGTGACATTATCAAGGGTAAAAAAGGCACAAACAATATCTTTAAATATATGATGCTTTCTCAGATGATGAAGGGTGACAATGGCTCTACTGGCATGATGAATGGAAATGGTGGAATAAGTTCTATGTTACCACTTATGATGATGGGTGGAAATATGGGTGATATGTTTGACGGAATGTTCGACTTTGATATGAGTAGCAATGATGACGATGATACAGAAGTAGATGAAGAGGAGGAAGCATAATATGGGATGTGGTTCATGGACAAGAGATAGTTATGTAAGTTATTCAACAACAAAGGGTATGAGTGTTTCAACGGATGGTATGATTAGAGGTTCTTATTCTAATCAGGATATGTTTAAGGCAAGAAATATTGATTCTGCACTTGATCCTAAGAATGTTATTAGAGAGTGCTGTGATACAGAGGAGCATCCAAACACAATTCCTGTCATTCTTGCTTTAGATGTTACTGGGAGCATGGGAGAGACTGCTGTTGAGGTAGCAAAGAAGTTGAATGTAATTATGACTAAGTTATATGAAAAGGTTACAGATGTTGACTTCCTTATCATGGGTATTGGTGATTTAACTTGTGATAGCTGTCCAATCCAGGCTTCACAGTTTGAGTCTGATATTCGTATTGCTGAACAGCTTGACAAGATTTATTTCGAGTTTGGCGGTGGTGGAAACAGTTATGAATCCTACACAGCAGCATGGTATTTCGGCTCTCGTCACACAAAGCTTGATTGCTTAACCCGTGGAAGAAAAGGAATTATTATTACAATGGGTGATGAGCAGTTAAATCCATATCTTCCATTAAAAGGTTATAGAAGTGGCTTAATTGAAGCAACAGGTGATAATCTTCAGGCAGATGTGGAGACAAAAGATTTATATAATGAAGCTTCTCAGAAGTTTAACATCTATCATTTAGATGTTGTTCATCGTCATAGATGGGATGAAGAAGAAATTGAGAAGTCTTATAAGAAGTATCTTGATGATACACACTTTAGAAGAGTAACTATGGATAGTATTACAAATGAGATTGTAGATATTATTGTTAGTGAAGCAGAGAATAATGTAACAGATACAGTTACTACACCTTCTAACTCAGAAGGAATTACTTGGTAGGATAGGAGATTTAAGAGATGAAAGACATTAAGATTGTTGTGGGATCGAATTGGGGAGACGAAGGAAAAGGATTAATGACAGATTATTTCTCACAGAAACCTAATAGTATTGTTGTTTGTTCAAATGGTGGTGCTCAGAGAGGACATACCGTAACAACGCCTGATGGAATCAGACATGTCTTTCATCATTTTGGATCTGGAACATTCAATCATGCAAGTACATATTTATCTGAGGATTTTATTGTTAATCCAATTATTTTTAAGCAGGAATATGATGAATTGATGAAATTAGGATATATTCCGAATGTTTATATCAATCAAAACTGTATGTTGACTACACCTTTTGATATGATGGCAAATCAGATTATAGAAGAAGATCGTGGGGAAAATAAACATGGTAGTTGTGGCTTGGGAATTTTTGAAACTATCAAAAGATATAAAGCTGGCATAACTAATGTAGATAGTCATATCAGGGAATATTACTTAGAACAATTTGAAAGAGAGAATATTATATTAACAGATGAATGGTCAAGAATATTCTTTGATAATGGTATATTTGAACACTTTTTAGATGATTGGGATTTTATGAATAATCACTCATTGGTTATATCAGATAATTATTTCTTAAATCAGTTTGACAATATTGTATTTGAAGCTGCACAAGGTTTATTGCTTGACCAGAACAACACAGAATATTTTCCACATCTAACACCGTCTAATACAGGTATTAAAAATCCCAAGAGAATAATTGAAAATGTTGAATGGAATGATGAGATAAATGTTGAAACTTGTTATGTATCTCGTACTTATTTAACAAGACATGGTGCTGGCAAATTTCCATCTGAATGTAATAAGAGATTTATCAACGAATATATGTTTGACAAAACAAATGTACCAAATCCATTCCAGGATACATTGAGATACGGAACACTTGATTTGGGAGAATTATATAGTAGATGTTCTGATGATGTAGAGAATTTTGGAGACGAAAAATCAATCGTCATTACACATTGTAATGAATATGATTGGGATAATGATAAATTGATTAAGTTATTCAAGGATTGGAACATTTATTACTCAGATGGCGAAACACATAATGATGTGAACTGAGAGTAAGAAAGATTCGATTCTTTAGGAAGTTTTAACAGATAGGAGTGATATAAACGAGAGTATATAAAGATAAACAGTATCTCATTTTTGATTATGAAGATGGGCGTACTGTAAAATATGATTTCGCAACAAAGACTGCTATTGGAATTAAAGGTAAACCAGTAAAAAATCTATGTAGTCAGTTGAGTGGTTTTAACTTGAATGAATTGTTTGATTGTTGTGATGATCAAAAATATGCAAAATTTTTACGATTTGTAAAAAGAGAAGAATCTGGCTATCATCCAATATATAATATAGGAACAATTCTGAATCGTGTACCACTGTATTCAAATTATGAACAGTTGTTCTCAGCAGGAATAGACGAAATTTTAGATAGTAGGAACAAATTCAGGTATACGATTAATCAAATCCCCAAGGCATTAATTAAATTATGTAAAAACAGAAAAGTAAAATTATCGAATAGTATTCTTGAATATTATAAGAAGAATCCTGATGCTTATTTAATTGCATATAAGTTGGAATATATGAGTTTGACAGATGAAGATATTTACAAAATTTGGTCAGCAGATAATTATGATTATGATAATAACACATATGAACGACATTATTGGTCTTATTTTAATAAATTGATTGAAGAGTATGGATATACTGCAAAACCACTTTTATTATATATTGATCAGTTAAAAACATTTGAAGCGTTAGAAGATATTAGATTTTTGATTAAAGAATTATATGACTATGCAAATATGATGAAAACTATTAGTCCTAAATTTGACAAATACCCAAGACATTTTCTTACAACTCATAAAATTGCTTGTAGGAATTACAACAGAATGAAGAAAGAGTTTCCAGAAGAGTTATTTAAAAAGAGAATAAATAAACAGTATGAATGTTCTTTTGGTGATTACATATTCATTTATCCAGAATCTACACAAGATATAAAGGACGAGGCGACTATGCAAAACAACTGTGTTGCTTCATACATAGATAAGGTTATTGACGGTGAATGCCACATTCTTTTCTTGAGAAAGAAGAATAAACCAGATGAGAGCTTGGTGACGATTGAAGTAAGAAATAATCATATTGTACAAGCTAGACGAAGATTTAATGATGACGTAACGGCAGAAGATCAGAAAGCTATTGATGCATTTAACAAAAAGTTTGCGAATAAGGAGGATAAAGCAGCATGATTAAAGGTGATCGAATTAAATTAGTTCGTAAGATGGGTGTTTTTGACAACATTGGTGAGATTTGTGAAGTGACTGATATTCAGGAAGGTGGAGTAATCTGCTTTAAGTTCGGTGGTTGCCATCTTGGTTGTATGTCATATGACGAGTGTGAGAAGTATTTTGAGAAAGTTAAGATACCTGTAAAGAGAACTTGGAGTGAGTGGAGTGATTACCACATTTTACATCTAACAGATTTACTTGGTATTCCTAGAAACTTGAGCTGGCAGTACAGATATAATGGAAAGAAAATTCAAGTTAGAAGTGGTGCATTTAAAGTAGAAACTACGTGTTATAAAGATGATACTTTTGACCTTAGTAAAGGATTGAACTTAGCCAAGAAAAGATTGATTGTAAAATATCTTGATAACCAAGTTAAGTCGATTGCAAAAGCGATGTAAAAGGAGAAGATAACAGAATGAACAGTAGCATTTTTGTTCCTAAAACGATAAATGTTGGATATCAAAATCGTTCAGGAACTTACACAGGAAAGCTTGCCTACGTCATTTACTATGACGAAAAAGGCAAGCTGCGAAAAGAAGCATCATGGAATAGTTGGCGTGATGATAAAATTCCGAATGATGAATTTGAGAATGTTCCAATGGAAGGATTTGTACTTAATAAAAAAGCTGGCGATTACTCTACAGGATGGGATCACAGACATGCTTATTGTAGAGTATATGATCCAAGAGGATTTGAGTTTGAAATTACCATTGAAAATTTATTATACATTCTCGAAAATGCGAATTGTATCAAGGGTAAGGGACTTGAAGGAGAATTTATATATGGATGGGATGGTAAGGATTTGGTTCTTATGCCAGTTGAGTCACCTGACTATAAGCAAATTAGTGAGTTTAATAAAATTATTCATAACAATGAAACCATTAAAGCAAAAGATTTAATTATCGGTGCTACATATCTTACAAAAGATAATGAGAACTGGATTTATATGGGTAAATTTGAAGCTTTTGACTATTGGGAAGGAACAAATAAAGGTAAACATTTTTGGTTTTGGCATAATGGTATTTTTGAACATTATAAATCTTTACCAAAGAATAAACTTATCAAATGTATTGATAACAAATGCAGTGAAAAATATGCAAATATCTACAATAATTTAGAAAGAAACTGTGAGTATTCTCCATACGACAGTTCAAAAAATGAATATAAATATTTCACCTTTGATGAATTTAAGGAAACGCCAAACACAGACTATTGGAGAAGAGGGAATTTTATAAGCGAATATTACAATGGTTGTAAATATGAGTTTGATGTTCAGCCAATAGAAAAAGGTAAAGATCTATTTATTGTTCGTCAAAAGGAGAACATATCAAATAATACTTATTGGGGTTCTTATACAGAATATGTTGAAGTAACCGATATTTTTCCGACTACATCTAAAATGGTTAAATCAAACCGTTATCCATATAAAGACATAGAAGAAAAGCATATGATTCCAGTTACGTTAGAAAAGATTTTTGAAGTGATGAAGCCGATGTATATTCAAAAATATTTAGCAAATGGTAGAGAATATAAAAAGGAGTACGAAATTAAATGAGTAAAAACGATGACAGAATTTTAGAATTAAAGAAACAGATTGAGACAAAGAAGAAATCAATTTCTGAGAAGAAAATCAGATTTATTCCTGAAACAAATTGTGTTCTTGATATGGATGGAATGACAATTAATCTTAATGTGTGTTCAGATGATGCATTATTATTACTTTTAATTAGATTGAATTCATATTTAATGTCTGCAAAGGATCTTAATATGGCTGATTTTGAAATTTCAGGATACAGTGTGACAGCATGGATTAAAGATATTAAGAGTAAGTTAGAGGTATCTGGTCTAAAGAAAGAAGAGTCTGATTTGAAGAAAATGGAGAGCAAGTTGGACAAGTTGCTTTCTGATGATAAGAAAACAGAGCTGGAAATTGATGAGATTGCTGCTTTATTGAAGTAAAAGAGAGAATAATACAATAGGTGGTATATTTCATAAAATCGCATACTATATATAGTGGCTAGATAAATTTAAACTACTATATATAGTAATAAAAAGGACAAGAAATATCGGTTTCATGTGGAGGTGAAGTATTGGGGCGATTATGGAAAGAAGTAGAAAATAAACTGAATAATAGTGGGCGAAAGTGGGGAGAAACCGACTATATGCCATATAGATGTGCTGAACTATTTTGCGAAAAATGCGGTAAGAGTATAGGTGTACAAGATATTGTATGCACTGATTTACGAACACTTATGTACTGTAATGATTGCGTTAAACCATATATACGACAAGTACCATATAATTTGGCAGACGATAAAGAAATAGTTTGTGATAATGGATTAACAGTAGAAATTAAATATAAGGACAATTATTATCATGAACTAACTTGTAATAAGATTTGTTATTTTAATAAAAAGGGAAGATATATAAAAATTAAAGGAAAAACTTATTACTTGAATATTAATCAAGAATAAGCACAAAAATTATTAATTTTCCTTGGGAGGTGACAAGTATTTAATACTGACGAATTGGTTATAGAAAAAATACAGAGTTATGAATTATGGGCAGATGTCCCTCACTATGAAAAGCTAGATGTTGTACATTGCGTATTATGTTTAATTCTTAATCCTTATGATTCGATAAGAGAATATTTAAAAAGAAGGAAAGAGCATAACAAACGATATAAAGAATTTTGGTCTAATGCAGATAAAGTAATTTTCAATAATGATAGAAGTATGTACAGAGTTGCGATGATGACAAAATCAGTAGATGAATAAATATGTAGGAGTGTGAAAAATGGACATTAAATATATAGGTGGAGCATATGAAGTTGTGATATCAGACTTACAGTATACAATTGGTTGCGACAATGTAATGAAATGTAAACAATACTTCTTGGATATGATGTCAAAAGAATTTGATAAAGTCGTAAATGAAAAACTTGGTGATTACGGTTTCTATAAGGAGAATAAGTAAATGAGTGATATTTGTAAAGATAGAGAGGCTTTAAGACCTAAATATGAACAGTTTATTCAGACTGAGAGAGGTAAAGAGTGGAAACATTTTTGGCAGAGTCAAACAGGTTCAGAAAGAAGTGGAGATTTTGGAGATTATTTGTATGACTTTTATCCAGAAATGTTGCAGTAAGGAGAAAAATAAATGGCGAAAAAGAAAGGTTTTGGCGTAAGCCCAATTACCAATACGATCTATTATGGAACTCAGGATACAGAGAAACATATGTGGATTGGACAGAAAACAGATGTTACAGATGATGTAATAGCTGCTGTGTATGAGTGGTTTATAGGCAATATGGAAGATTCTGAAGGAGAAAAAGAAGAATATCAGATTACATATCCTAGTACAGAGTTTGAGTTGGTTATGAGAAGAAAGAAAACAGAGAATATATAGTTGGAGGTGAAGAAATAAATGACCTTACAGGAAAATGTAAATAAGTCACTAATGTTATCAAAGGTGGAACAGATGCATGATTTTAGAGGTTGGAGTCATAAACTTCCTGCTTTTCACTTTGATAAAGAATGGGATGTAAAAATTATTCCACCATTTGCAGGTGCGATTATCAGATTTGTAATTGATTATAATGGAAAGCATGTGTCAGTATATTTTGATGCATATTCAGAACTTGGATGGATGTATAATAATGATGAGCAGCCAATTCCGTATTTCGAATATTATGATGGCGTAGATACTCACAGATATTATCTTGATGAGTCAGAACAGATGATGAATGACATTAGAAATTTCTTAAATAATTAGTCTTAGCGATTCAGCTAACAATTCTCAATAAAAATAAAAATCGAATAGAGAATAAACATATAGGAGAATCTTATGTGGATTAACAGAACAAAATATGAAGTCGAAAAACTGAAATATAGACAGAGAATATCTTATTTAGAGAATCTTATCTGTTCATGTGAGTCACATGATTATGTTGAAATAGCTCATGAAATTATTGACGAACATAGTACAGTAAAACACATTTTCAGATGCAAGAAATGTGGGAAATTACATGATGAATTAAGTTGATTGTAAATCACTGTTTCATGTGAATTTTGAGGAGGTGAGAAAGTGGCAGATTTTAGATTTAATGAAGACTTTGCAAATAATTGGAAGTCAGGTCAGATAGTTACTTGTGAAGAAAAAGAGGATGATTACTTAGTTGATAAGGTGGCACTGATTGAAAAGGACGAACTTTTAAAACATGGTGAATTTATCACAATGAATGTTGAGATATTAGGACATATGCAATCAAATGGTGTAGATGATTTATTCATGTATGATAGAGATTTTCAACCAGGAGACACAGTACAACATTTCAAAGGTGGTTTCTATAAGATTATTGCTATTGGGATTAATACAGAAACAGAAGAAAAGATGGTTGTGTATCAGAGCTTAAAGGATCAGAGAGTATGGATTAGACCATATGAAATGTTTATCAGCAAAGTGGATAGAGAGAAATATCCAAACGCTTATCAGCCATATAGACTTATCAAAGTAAGAATTACTGTATAAATAGAGAATATAAGTGGTGGAAAATGAAGAATTTAGATACACAGCTATGTAAAGCAAAGAGCATTAGTAGTGGTCAATGGGTTTGTGGATATTATGTAAAAGGTTTAGATATGTATGGTAAAGAAATTCATATAATATTTGAACCAGCAACACTATTCTATTCTCATGGTGAAACCGATGGTTTTGAAGAAATAGATCCAAAGACATTATGTAGATGTACTGGCAGCCATGATAAGAATGGTAAGTTAATCTTTGAAAACGACATTCTAAACGGAGAATTATATAATGTAGTTTCTTATGGAAATGGTGAAAATGAATTTCTCGGAATGAATGTTGGTTGGTATGTTCAGAGAGATAACTTCGAATCATGGTGTGAATTAAATGATTTAGAAACGTATGAAGTAACAGGAAATATCTTAGAGAATATCTAATCAGTCTTGAACAAATCAGTTTAAAAATTCCAAAAATAAAATGTCACGAATAATATATAAAATCCGTGACAAACAAGAGAATAAATAAGTGAGGTGATATGTATAGAAGTAATTGAAACAAATCTAATCATTGATGAAAATAATTTCATTCGAGATCATCAATCAAGAGTAGTCGAAGCAGACAGTTGGGACGAATATTGTAAAGCACATAAGAATTATGATGGTAAAGCAGTTTTCTTCAAATCAAAAGTTATGAAAGGTAACAGCATCCAATCTAATTGTATAATTGCAAATCTGAAATATGATGAAATGCATTTGTCTTGTAATATCACAAAATTAAAAGATAATGGAGAAGAAATCTTTACAGATAAAAGATTAGCATATCGAATAGTTGATCCGACTTAATCAAGTCAAAAATTCCAAAAATCAAAACTGAACAGAGAATATTTGAATGGGTGGAAGAACAGCATACCCTTGGGTTTGTACGCTCAAAAATCACTGATTATACATAGATGTTTACATAAATTAACTTCTGTGTTCCAGTCGTAAGACTGTTCAAATATAGTTATCAAAAAATTTTATTACATATTATAAGGAGGACATTTTTTAAATGGCAGAGACAAAGAAAAAAGGAAGATTATTTGATTTACCTGAGACAAAGGGTGCATTCCAGTTAAAGGGAGTTGTATCTGGTATGGAAAAGGATACAGCATTTAAGGAGATTAAGACCAAGAGTGGCAAGCCTATGAGAATGCTTAACTTTGGTACAAGCTACCTTGATGGAGAGACATTATATGTTAATCTTCAGGGAATGGAGCAGGAGAATGTTTATTTCTCTAAGAGAGCTGAGAAGAAGGGCGAAAAGGCTGATACTGTAAAAGTACCTTGGGCTGATAGATTTTCTTATAACCGTGAAGGCTACCGTATGATTGGTAAGAATATTGGTGTAAAGAAGAAGGTTGATTCTGAGGGCAAGACAGTTAATGACAAGAAGGTTCTTACAGATTTTGATGCTTGCAAGGAAGTTAAGGAGAATCTGAAGGACGGTGCAAGTGTATTTGTTCGTGGAAATCTTGATTATAGCAGCTTTACAGATGACAAGGGTAATAAGAGAACATCTACAAAGCTTGTTCCAAATCAGATTTCACTTTGTTCAGAGGTCAACTTTGATGATGAGAAGTTTGAGAAGCAGAACGATTTTAACCAGGTAATTATTTTCATGGGTATCGAGCAGGAAAAGGATGATAACGATAAGCCAACAGGTAGATTTATTGTCCTTGCAAAGATTGTTACATACAGCAATATTGAGGATGTTCAGTTTATCATTGAGGATAAGGCTCTCGCTAATAAGTTTAATAAGTCACTTAAACCTTACAATGCAATTAAGGTAAGTGGACATATGGTTTCTTCTACTCAGACAGAGACAGTTACAACAGATGATGATGACAATTGGGGTGAAGAGGACAGTATGGATAAAGTATCTGCACCTACAAAGAGAGAGTTTATTATCACAGGAGCAAAGGGTTCTTCAATTGATAAGGAACTTTACACAGAGGAGAATGTAACAGAGGCTATTGCAAAGATTAAGAATGCAAATAAGGCAGAGGAGAGTTTTGGTTCTGACTCTAATGACGATTGGGGAAGTGCTGATGGTCTTGACGGATCAGACGAGGACGAGGCTTGGGATTAATCATTTAGCAACTAGAGAATAACTAAGCGGAACGTCAGAAATGACGTTCCAATAAATCAGATATTACAGAATTATGGAGGAATTAAAATTGAAGACAAGAGCAGCAAACAAAATTCAGACAAAATTAGTTACATTATTATATGGTGCAACATTCAGTGGAAAAACAACACTTGGTTTACAGCTTGCGGATTTTAAGAGAAATGATGGAAAGCCATTTAGAGTTGCAGTCGTAGATGCAGAGGGTGGCGGTGTAGATGATGCAGTAGATGAGTTAGAAGATAGAGGCATTGATACAAGAAATATTCATATCTTCTATACACAGAGTCTCCAGGAGCTTACTACAATTCTTGATAAAATTAAGAATCATGACACATTTTATGAGTTTGATGAGGATGGTAATGAGACAGACGAGCCTATCGTAGACGCTGATGGAGAAGAGTTTTTCCCAGATGCAATCCTTATTGATGGTACAACAATTTTTCGTTTAACAAGCGAACAGGGACTATTAGAGTTATCTAAAAAGAGAAATACAATCAAGGCAGATAAGGATGGTCTAGTTGGTGCTGAGAGATTTGTTAAGATTCAGGGAGCAGATCTTGAGTTTAAAGATTATAAGAAACTGAATTATTCTGGACAGAATCTTGTACTTGATTTAATGGCAATCGGTATTAATGTAGTCCTTACCGCAAGAGAGAAGGATGAGACAGTACAGAAGATGGATAAAAATGGTCAGCAGGTATCAGTTTCTACAGGAAGAAAAGTACATGATAGTTTCAAGGGACTTGATTATAATGTAAAGACTATTCTTCACATGTATCAGGATTCAGAAACAGGTCAGATTTGTGCAGAAGTTGTTAAGGATAGAACTAGAGTGCATAAAGCTGGTGATATTCTTGAAGATCCAACTCTTCTTGATTGGCAGACAGTTATTGATAAGAATGTTGATAAGAAGGAATTTGTCTTAAAGAACGACTTAGATAAGGCTGTGGAGACAGAGCAAGAGATGTATGAAAAAGAAGCTATGGAACTTCATAAGTCATTAAAGGGTGATTCAACAACTACAAGTGAAACTACTTCAGACGATGTAAACATTGAAGCCATCAAGAAAGAGATTATTGCTAAGAGAAATGCACTTCCACCTACAGAGAAGAAAGCAATGAAGGAAAAGCTTGAAGCAGCAGGACTTCCTACAGCATACAAGAATGTAACTGATGTTGAGACTCTTAATAAAGTATTAGCAATGTTTGATTAAATTTGGCTTATGTAAAGGTAGGATTATGGCAAGATACACAGGTAACAATAAAAATGGTGTTAAAAGAAAATGTGGTTGTTGCGGAGAAAACCTTTATATAAACAAGAATAATATTGACGATGCAATCTACTATGATAAAAAAACATATCATAGTAGTTGCTTTATCAATATATGTCAGAAGCGTATTGCTAATAAAAGGGCAGACGTATCAGCAAAATGGACTTGGGTATATGACCACATTGATTCTATAAAAAAAGATACATATTCGCATCTCGCAGTAGCGATAGAACAAAACGAGATATTTGAGTTTATTAAAGAAGCATATGATTTGACAATTATCCCTACTACCGTATGGCAGAAATTGGGTAACATTTACAATGGAACTTTTAAAGGGATGTCAGTAGGTATTCCACCTTCAGACTTACTTGATATGTGGCAAAGAAAAATAGATATGCTTAATGGTATTGCAAAGAAGAATGAAGTAAAAGGTATTCATATGCAGCCAGAACAACGACTTTCATATGATTTATCCATTCTGATTAATAAATATGACAGTTATTTAAGGTGGAAAGAAAAACAGAAAATACTAGAAGCCGAGAAAGAAACAGAAAAATCACAGAATATTGTCAGTCAATCAATTGGTTATACTAATGTGTCCAAAGATAGTAAAGTTGATACAGATGATATTTCAGACTTGGTGGATGATATTTTTGGATAGGAGATAATATTGGATAATGAACATGAATTAAAAGATTGTAACGTGCAAGCAGAAATTCTATTTGTTGGTTCTATAGCAAAGGATTTAGACTTGATTGTAAATTACAGTACATTTATGAGAAGTAAGTATGACTTCTCTGATCCTGCGACAAAATTCTTTTATGATAATCTTGAAACTTATTTTCTTACATTTTCACAAACATTAGATGAAACAAAAATGAATGTGTTTATGAGTCAGAATGAAGAACGACTTAAATTATATAAACAGTATAAAGGTTGGAAAACACTTCAAAGGTTTATGACATTGGCAGATGAAAATGATGTGAAAAATTATTTTGATACTGTTAAGAAATATTCATTAGTAAGAGAGTATGGAAGAAATGGGTTTCCAGTTGAGAAGATATTATCTCATAGGAACTTTGATAAAATGTCACCAAATGACATTTATAGAATTATCCGTACAAAAGCAGATAAGATAAATACAGTAATTAATGCTGGTGAAGAAGCTGTTGAGCTTACTGATAAAAACTCATCTCAAATCGACAAATATCTTGAAAAGCCAAATTTCGGCTTACCTTTCCCTTGGTATATGTATAACGAATTTTTTCTTGGTCTTAGAGAGACAAAAGTTCTCTTTGAAGGCTTCCTTTCTAATGAGGGTAAAACAAGAAAACTTGTACTTTTAGCAGCTTATGTGGCACTTGTACAAAATGAGAACTTTTTTCTTATGAGCAACGAGATGGATGAAGAAGATCTTCGTAGTTGTCTTATTACGACTGTTATTAATAATAAAGAGTTTCAAGAACTGCATGGCGTACATATTACAAAGCCTGAGAAAGAGATTGTATTAGGTGTTTATCATGATAAAAATGGTGACATTATCAGAAGAAAAATTGACGATAATGGTGTTTATCTTGAAAGCAATGAGGATTATATAAAGAGAATAAAAGATACGTCAGAGGAATATTGGAATGTAAAAAAAGTTACAGATTGGATTGATAGTAGTGATCATAAGGGCAAAGTTATGTTTAAAGATGTTGGAGATGATTATAGCCCTGAGAGAATTGAATTTGAATTGCGTAAGGCAAAGATGGTTCAGAATATTAAATATTATGGTTATGACACGTTAAAAGGTTATAACACTGATGATTGGTCACAGATTAAACAGTTTGCAACTAAATTGAAAGAATTAACAAAAGAACTTCGTATGAGTGGATATGCAGTATTCCAGTTAAGTGATGATACGGTGTTTACTGATATTTTTAGTTTGAGTAGTAATAACATTGCCAATGCAAAGCAGATAAAACATGTAGCTGATATTCTGAATATTGGTAAAAAGTTAAATAAGGAAGAATACCATAAATATCAAGTTGTTTTAGAATGTGATTCTTGGGGTGAGCCAGTGACGGAAGATTTGGATTTAAGTAAACAATATTTTTGTATCAAACCAGATAAAAACAGAGCAGGTAGTAAGGACAAGATTATGTTATTTGAGATTGATTTGAACTTAAATATTTGGAGAAATATAGGTTATATCATTAAAAAACCAAAAAATAGTGACTAATTGGAGGGTGGCAGCTTGGATGTAAAAGAGTTGAAGAATTATATATATGAAAATAATTATTGTGAACAGATATTAGAATCCGTTGGTTGCCACCATATCAAATATCATTCAGTTGGAGCATATTGGACTGCTGGTAATCCTGATGGAGATAATAAAGGAGCAATTATTTTATACAATAATGAGTCCCTTATCTGCTTGAATAAAACTCGACAAATGATAAAGGGTAACAGACAAACAGATATTATTGATCTTGTGTGTTATGTCAAAGACCTTACATTTCCAGAGGGATTAAAGGAAATATGCTCAGAAATAGGAATGTCTTATTATCACGATTTTGAAGAGGATATTCCAGATAGTTTTAAAATACTGAAAATGTTAGAAGATATGGATTCTAATATATCAGAAGAAAAAGAAAAACCATTACAACCTATTTCGGAGAAAATACTTTCGTATTATAAGCCTTATGTAAATGATTTATTCTACGAAGACCATATAGATTATGAAACACAAAGAGAGTTTGAGATAGGTTTTGATGAAGAAACAAACCGATACACAATTCCTATTCGTTCTGAATTAGGAGATTTAGTCGGTGTAAAAGCAAGATATTTTGATAGAAAAGTACCTGATGGAATGAATAAATATATTTATTTAGAACCATGTGCAAAATCAAAAATTATATATGGATTGTATAAAACTCTTCCTTATATAAAAAGAACAGGAAGGATTTATGTTGGTGAATCTGAAAAATTTGTTGAACAAGCATGGAGTTATGGTTATCAAAACACTGGTGGTACAGGTGGGAAGGAACTTTCACAATATCAAATTGATATGCTAGTTAGACTTGGTGTTGATATAGTTTTATGTTTGGACAAAGATGTAAAAAAAGAAGAATTAGAGGAATTAGCAGAAAGATTTCCTGATGGTGTTCCACTTTATTATATGTTTGATGAAGATAATATTCTTGATGAAAAAGAATCCCCAACAGACGATCCTATTAAATGGAAGCACTTGGTAGAGAATAATATATACAGATTAAGATAGGAAGGTGTGTATTTGAAGTACAGATTATATGAAAATAGCGACAATAACACTTCCAATGTATTAGAGGAAGTTTTGAGAAATAGAGGAATTGATGATTATGAGAAATATCTCAACTTAGATGGAAGTGTTTTAATTCCATACGAAAATTTGAATAACATACATGAAGCAGTAGAGTTGTTTATGAAACATTTTAATAACAAGGGTAAAATTGAAATACTTGTCGATGAAGATCCAGACGGTTTTTGTTCAGCAGCTATGATGTATTCTTATATTAAGAAAATGAATGCTGATTATCCAGTTAATTACATATTACACGCAAGAGCAAAGGCACATGGACTAGATGATGACATTGTGATATCTGATGATACAAAATTATTGATTATCCCTGATGCTGGTACAAATGACACAGAACAGTGTAGAGAGCTTTCAGAAAAGGGTATTGATATACTTATTCTTGATCACCATGAGTCAGAAGAAGAAAATTCATATGCATTGATTGTAAATAATCAAATGAGTGACAATTATTTCAATAAGGATTTTTGTGGAGCAGGTGTTGTATATAAGTTTTTACAAGCATTAGATACTGAGACATGGAATGAGTTTGCAGATGACTATTTAGATTTATGTGCATTAGCAAATATTAGCGATGTTATGGATATGCGTTCATTTGAGACAAGATATATTACAAATCTTGGATTACTCAATATTACAAATAAATGTATTCAGGCACTTATTAAAGCACAAGATTACAGTATAAATGGTAAGGTTAATATTCACAATATCCAATGGTATATAACACCTATTTTAAACGGAATGATTCGTATCGGTTCAAGTGATGAAAAGGAATTGTTATTTAGAGCTTTTATTGAAAAAGATGAGTTCTTTGAATATAAAAAAAGAGCCACAAAGGATAAACCAGCAGAAACAATTCAGGAAAGCATTTATGATAGAGTTGCTAGACTTTGTAAAAATGCAAAATCACGACAAGATAAAATGAAAGAAAAAGGCGTAAAAGCCATTTCAGAAGTTGTAGATAATCTTCCAATTGACGATAAAGTCATTATAGTTGATGTGTCTGACCTACTTGATGGAAGATTAACTGGTGTTGTAGCAATTAAAATTGCAGAACAATATAATAAACCTTGTATTCTGCTAAAGAAACATTTTGATAAAAAGACAAAAACAACTGTATTTGGCGGTAGTGCAAGAAATATTGATAATAGTCCAATTGATAGTTTTAAAGATATTGTTAATTCAACAGGGTTCGTTAATGGTAAAGGTCATGCAAATGCTTTTGGTATTGTAAATTTACCAATTGATGATAAAGAAAAAGCAATTAATATGATGAACAGTATTCTTAGAAATACTGAATATGATTCTACATATCGTGTAGATTTTATCTTAGACATTAATCATGTCACAATCCCTTTAATTATTAAGTTATCACAGTTTGAAGATATTATTTGTCAAGGAATTGATGAACCTATGCTTGCAATAGAGAATATATCATTGACAATAGATTGTTTTAAAGTATTTGGCAAGAACGAAGATACTATCAGCTTTATGGTGAATGATATTAAATACATTCAGTTCAAATGTAAAGAAGGTAATCAGTTATATGATTTTCTTCAAAACGCATGGGATGATAACGATAGTATTACATTTAATATTGTCGGAAAACCTTCAATAAACGAATATAACGGTATTAGAACACCACAGATTATTATCGAAGATGTAGCTGTTATTAGTACAAATAGTAACGATGAAGACGATGATTGGTAGGAGGTGAGTTATGTATAGTTCATTACATAACCATACATATTATTCATTACTTGATGGATATGGTAGCCCAAAAGAAATGTTGGACAGAGCAAAAGAAATAGGGTTAAAGGCATTTGCTATAACAGAACACGGAAATGTATATTCCCATATTTATTTTGATCTTATTAAAAAAGACTATCCAGATATTAAAATGATATATGGATGTGAGTTATATGAATGTGAAGATATTACTGTTAAGGATAAAGACAATAAATATTTTCATTTGATTTGTTTGATAAGAAATGAACAGGGTAGAAAAGACTTAAACAAGGTTATTACAAAAAGTAACTTTGAAGGGTTTTATTTTAAGCCACGATGCACAGTGGAAGATATTAAACCTTATGCTGAGAATTTTGTTATTTCTTCTGCTTGTTTAGCAAGTAAATTAGCGAGAGAGTCAGATTTTGAAAAGTGCATTGAATATGTCAATGAGTATAAAGAAGCCTTTCCATATTTCTTCCTTGAGATGCAGTCACATTCTCATCAGGATCAGTGCTTGTATAACCAGAAAATCTTAGAACTTTCAAAAAGAACAAATACCCCATTTATTATTACAACAGATAGTCATGCACCTAAAAAAGAAGATTTGTATTATCAGGACAAGCTTATTCAGATTGGTAGAAAAAGTAGCAACAACGACAAAAATGCTATCGAAAATAGTGAGGTATATGAAGGTTGCTATATGCAATCTGAAGATGAAATCCATGAAATTATGGATAGTCAGATTGGATATGAAAATGTATGTCTTGGATTGGAGAACACTAATAAGGTAGCAGATTTAATTGAAAATGTGGATATGCCATTTCAGAAACCACAGTTACCTACATTCCCATTACCTGATGGATATAGAGATAACAATGAATTCTTATGGCATTTAGTTAAACAAGGTTGGAAAGATAGAGGATATGATAATCTCAGTGAAGATGAACAGCAAGTAAGAAGAACTAGGTTGAACTACGAGATGGGTATTATTCATTCAATGGGGTTCGATGGTTATTTCTTGTTTGTATGGGACTTTATCAAGGCTGCTGAGAAACTTGGAATTGAAGTTGGTAAAGGAAGAGGAAGTGCAGCAGGTTCTTTAGTTTGTTATTGTTGTCATATTACAGATATTGATCCAATTAAATATGGACTCATTTTTGAGAGATTCTTAAATCCTGAACGAGTAGGACTTCCTGATATTGATACAGATGTTGGTAATAGAGATGCAATTATTGATTACCTTGTAGACAAATATGGAGAAGAAAGAGTATGCCAGATTATTAACTACTCTTATATTACTCCAACGGTAGCAATTACTGATGTTGGTAAGATACTTGGATTTCCATATAATCAGATGCAAAAACTTTCACAGAAATTTACATTCGATAAATGGGATGACTGTATGAAAGCAAATCCAAACTTACTCGCAGACAATCCGCAATATGCTGACTTGTTCGATATTGCAAAGCATTTAAGTGGTCGTGTTAAAACAGTTTCTATTCATGCTGGTGGTGTTGGAATCGTTGATACAACAATTAATGATTATATGCCAATGAAGATAGGAACTAAGGGTGAGCATGTAATTCAGGTTGATAAACATTATGTAGAAGATATTGGAATTGTAAAGTTTGACCTTCTTGGAGTTGCAACACTTAATCTTGTGAAGGAAATTAAGGATGATTTACATTTAGATCCTTGGGATTATGATATTAATAATCCAGAGTTTGAGAATGATAGACCTACATATGAGTTATTAGCAAGTGGTAAGACCAATGGTGTGTTCCAGGTTGAATCGGCAGGAATGAAAGATTTGCTTATTCGATTAAAACCAAAGCTTGAACAACTAGACTTTGAGGTTATATCTGTCATCTTGGCATTATATAGACCTGATAGTATGGGAGCACTTGATGAGTATGTTGAAATGGCAACAGGTGGAAGTAGACCACCATCAATTCATCCAGATATGGACGAAATTTTAAAAGACACAAATTACTGTATGATTTATCAGGAACAGCTTCTTGATATTGTTAAGAAGTTTGGTGGAAGAACATATGGTGGTGCTGACTTATTCCGTAAAGCAATCGGAAAAAAGATAGTTGAATTAGTACAGAAAGAGTCAGAAATTCTTCGTGGTGAAATTGTAGCAAACGGATATTCTAAAGAAATTGCTGATAAAATTGCGAATGAATTATCACAAAAAGGCGGTTATCTATTCAATAAGTCGCATTCATACAGTTATGCAGTTCTTTGTTTCGAGACAGCTTGGTTCAAAGCTCATTACCCAACTTACTTTTTCAAAGCATTGTTCAATCAGAATAAAGATAAAGCAGGTGCAATTAATAAGTATATTCTTGATGCAAGGTATTTTAATGTGGATATTATGCCACCGAATATCAATCATTCTGGAATGAATTTCACAGTTGATAAAGATAAGGTTCTTTTTGGATTATCTGCTATTGGTGGAATTGGTGAATCACTTTCTAAGCAAATTATCGAAGAAAGAGAGAATAATGGTATATACAAATCGTTTGATGATTTGATTCAGAGACTTTCTTTAGGTAAGGCATCTGTTATTGCACTGATAAAATCTGGTGCAATTCCTTGTAAAAATAAGCGTGAAAAACTTATATCATATCTTAAATCAGAGTATCAACCATTAAAATTCTCAGAAGTTCAATCATTGCCTACCTATAAGAAACTCGAATCAGATTGGAACATTAACTTAAAGAAGTACGTGATTTCTTCATCTGGAAAACGAATTGTATATGATAAGGAAGCACTACTTACTGAATATAACAAATTAAAAAAGATACAGTTTGAAGAAAATCAGAAGGTAAGATTCCAAAAGTACATAGATGATAACAAAAAATATCTTGAAGACGAACAGTTTTGGGAATTCCAAACATTACAGGTATTTATCAATGATAATCCATTTGATGCAGCTTATACATTCTTGACACCATTTGAGGATGTACCTGATGGTGAAAAATGTACTTTAGTTGGAATTATAGCAAAAGTTCAAAAGAAAAAAGATAAGAATGGTAAGCAGTTCGCATATATAAACATCTATTCAAGTTTTGGACTTGTTGAAGGAATTGTATGGCATAGCCAATTAAAAGAATATGAAGATTTAGTAAAAAAAGGACAGCAAGTAGCAATTCTTTGTAAGAAAGATAGTGAAGAAAAGGTAATTGTAGAAAAATTAAAGCCATATAGCAAATGGCTTGAATATGTGAGAAAGAAAGGAGTATCAGTCTAAATTGGATGAAGATGAGATTTATAAATTCACAGCAATAATTACATATGAGCAATACTACTCGGATGATTCAACATGGGGCGTGTTTGGGTTTTCAACGAAAGATGATATTCCATTCTTTACAAAACCTACAAAAACATTCGATCCGTTTGGTGATAATAATTCTGCAAATGATATTGATGATAAAAAGATGAGTAAGTTGGCAGGAAAGATGCAACATTTAGTTGTGGGTGGAGAATATGTAGTTAAGGCGAGATACAAAAAGGATAAAAAATATGGCGATCAATATACACCGATTGCCATATATGCCATTATTCCACAAAGCAGAGAAACGCAGCTATTATTTTTGAAGTCAATGATTCCTGAATGGATGGCTGATAATTTAATAAATGCATATCCAAATGTAGTTAATGATGTAGCGAATGGTACATTAAAAACTATTGATTACAGTCTTGTGAAAGGTGTTAGAGAAATTACTTGGAATAAAATCAAGGAAAAAATCATCAATAACTATCTCATTTCTGACATTATCTCAATGCTAAAACCAATTGGTGTCACTTATGCAATGATTAAAAAATTGCTTTCAGAAGAACCAAATCCAGTTTTATTAAAGCAAGAGTTAGAAAAAAATCCATACATCATGACAAAAATTGATGGAATTGGGTTTCGTAAATGTGATGATTTAGCACTGAAGTTAAAACCTGAACTAATTGATTCTACACAAAGACTTGTAGCTTTTATCCAATACTATTTCAAAGATCTAGGAGAAAGTAAAGGTCATACATGGTGTTCTGAAAAGATTTTAAGAGCAGCCATAAGTAATAACATATACGAGTGTTGTAATAAGGTTGATTGGTTATTAGAAAATAATGACTTTCTTCATATTGATAATGGTCGAATTGGTCTGAAATATTATTACGATATTGAGATGCAGATTTATCATTTGATTCTGAATAAATCTCAAATTGAAACAACAATCAATATTTCTGATGAAGCGATTGATAAAGCAATTAAACATGCGGAAGAAGAACAAGGATTTGATTATGTAGTAGAGCAGCTAGACACGATTCATAAGAGTTTACATAGAACTGTTAGTTTGATAACTGGAAAAGCAGGAACTGGTAAAACGTCAATAATGCGAGCAATTGTTAAGGCTTATATGGAGAATAATTATATGATGACAGCTTCAGCACTTTCAGCAATGGCAGCTCAAAGAATTACAGAAGCAACAGAATTTCCTGCAATGACTATTCATAGAACACTTGGATGCCAAGGTTTAAATGATTTTACATACAATAAAGACAATCATTTGATTACAGATGTTGCATTTCTCGATGAGGGAAGTATGGTTAATGCCAGTTTATTTTTACATTGGCTTGAGGCAATTGGAGATAATACAAGAATTATTATTTCAGGAGATCATAAACAGTTACCACCTATCGGATTTGGTAATGTGTTTTCAGATTTAATTGAAATGTTTGATGATTCAGTTGTGAGCAAGTTAGTAAAACCTATGAGACAGGCAGAAAAATCAGGTATTCTTGTTGATGCAAATAAGATTCGTGAGAATATAAATCCTATATCTGAGAAGTTACAGCCACGAATTATTCATGGCGAGTTACAGGATATGTATTATATGTTCCGTACAAATCGACAGTCATTATTTAATATTGCTGTTAAGACATTTATTAAATCTGTTGAATCAGATGGAATCGACAATGTGGTTATTGCAGTACCTCGTAGAAAAGATTGTTTGAATAGCACCAATGAAATTAATAAGGTTATTCAAAATGAATTACTTGGTGATGTTTTAGAGAGTATTGAAGGTTTTGATACAACTTTCAAACTTGGTGCAAAAGTCATGCAAACAGTTAATGATTATGACAAAAATGTATTTAATGGTGAGATTGGTTATGTGACAAAAATCAGTGAAAGATATGATGGTAAGAAAAAAGAAGAATATTGTGAAGTAACTTACACTGATATTTTTGGAAAAGACAAAATCATTGAATACACAAAGAAAGAGTTAGCTGCTTTGGATCTTGCTTATGCTATGACAGTACATAAATTACAGGGAGCTGGTCGAAAGACAGTAATTGGTATTATTGACAATACACATCATCAGCTTCTTGATAACTGTATGCTTTATACATTGCTTACGAGAGCAAAAAAGAGATGTTTATTATTAGCTGAACCAGAAGCATTTTTACAATGTATTAGAACAAGTCACAATAATAGAAACACTTGGATGATGTTAGAAACAGAGAATAATACAGTAGAAGAGTAATTTGGATTTCTGGAATGCCCATAAATAGGGCGTTTCAGAGACTCAAAAAGCCAATGAAAGACGGATTTCTTTTGCATACAATATATAGTGTGTATACAACATAAAAACATACTATATGTTGTATATTGGAACAATAAAAATAACAAAATAGGAGAATTTAATTTATGGGTTCAACAAGAGACAATACATATACAAACACAAATAATAGAACATTTTATCTGTCTGACGATGTAGATAATGAATCTATTGGTAAATTAATATGGGATATCTTATATCAGATTCGAGAAGACGATAAAACAGATGAAAAAGAGAAAGATTATAAACGTGAGCCAATTAAATTATACATCAACTCGTATGGTGGATCTGTTTATGATATGTGGGGATTAATTGATATTATACTCAATAGCAAAACTCCAATATATACATATTGTACAGGATATGCAATGAGTGCAGCTTTTAAGATTTTCTTAGCAGGACATAAAAGATTTTGCTACAAACATTCAACATTTATGTATCATCAGATGAGTTGTTGGAGAAGTGGTAAATATCAGGACTTAGTTGAAGATAGAGAAGAGATGGATTGGTTGAATAAAAAGAATGAAGAATATGTAATCGACAGAACAAATCTCACACAAGATGATATTAAGGAAATTCGTGAAAAGAAGAAAGATTTCTATATCCATTCTGATAAAGCAGTCAAGTATGGAATTGTCGATGAAGTTTTATAGAGAACAGAGAATAATGCAGTAACAATAAACGACAGTTTCTTTGGAAGATTGGAGGTAAAAAATGGATACAATTGTTGTAAACTTGTTTGGTGAACCATCAGCAGGTAAAAGTACCTGTGCAATGGATATTACAGCACAATTAAAAAGACACGGTATCAATGCTGAATATGTTTCAGAGTTTGCCAAGGATAAGGTATATGAAAATAATGATGAGATATTTAAGCATCAGGAATACATTTTTGGTAAACAATCATTCAAAATGGGACGTGTGAAAGATAAGGTACAAGTTATGATTGTTGACTCTCCTTTAATATTAAGTGCTGTATATAACACTGACAAAGTGTTGGGAGAAGACTTTAATAAGACTGTACTGAATGTGTTTAATTCATACAATAATAGAAATTATCTACTCACAAGATATCACTCTTATGAGAACGAAGGAAGATTTCAGAAGGAAGACGAAGCAAAAGAAGTGAGAAAAGAAATTATTGATAAGTTAAATCAGTACAATATTAAATATGAAGAGATTGCTTCTACAGAATCAAATTGTGAATACATAGTAGAAGAAATTATGGAGGAAATTAGAAATGAACAGTAAAGGGCATTTATTTATTAGTTTGGGAAAATCAGCAATCAGAGTAATTGGTGGAATTGTAACATTAGTGAATGGTTCGATTATTCCATTAGCAGTAGGAATTATTGTTGCTGAAGTTGGTGGAGTGTTAGAAGAATTGGTTGATGAGAGATAACAGGAATCCATTATTTCATACGGAGATTAGAAGGGATTATTTTTAGAAGAAAGGTAGGAAGTTGAATTTTATGAGATTTAGACCCATTTGTAAACACACTATACAACATAGTAGTAATGAGCAAAACAATAATCTTGACACCTTGCTTACAGATCTCAGAGATATTCAGAATAAGATTGAGTTTACAGAACAAAAAATCAAAGAAATCGAAACGCCACCATATATTGAGTATGATGAAAAAGAAAGGTTTCTATATGCACTTGACACAGTGATAGATAGACGATTTAGACCTCAAGATTTATTTAATCAAGACATAGATAAACTAAAGCAATTTGCATTATATCTGTTAGCTGCCTGTAATTGTGGTGAAGAATATAAAAAATTACAAAACACTTTGAATAGGCTGAAAAGACAAGAAACAGATATCAAAGAAAGCTTACATATCAGATAATTAAGAAAATGAGGTGATAACTTATATATTTCTAAAGATAACCCAGATACAAGAATTGAGGTGATATTTTGCAAAACAATTATGTGGAAGAGTTAAAGAATGGTAAGCAGATTAGAATAAAATATAGTAAGTTGGTACATGATTGGATTGATGACAATAGCGGTTGGATGGAAGAACTATGGTGTTATGACAACAAGCTTGACTTATTCAAATGTTATTATCCAACATCAACGTATGAGGAAGATTTTTATACGGTTCATACAGAGGAACAAACAAAAAGCTTTATGGAAGAGGCTGTCAGAGATTTTGATAATAAATACGAAGATGTTGATGTGTCAGATATTATTATAGAAAACTCCAATGTGCCTGTCGGCACACTTACCATTAGAGAAGCTGCTATTGAGAAATTAAAAACAATGACAGACGATGAAATCAAGAGAAGAATATTATTATAAAAATCTATCACAATTTTCTATATAATAATTTTCGTTACATTTCTTAGAGCAATTCGCTCATCATTTCACAAATAAAAATAGAATAAATAATCAGGAGGTGACTCTTATAGAATGGTATGTTTATTATCATGATATCAACAGACGAAAGATAATTAAGTGGAATATCTTTGAACATAGTACATTTAGAGATAAAGTAGAGGATATGTTAAAAGAGAATCTAACTAAGGAAGAATTTTCTGCTCAATTAAAGAAAGAATTAATGTATTACATGTGGAGTAAATCAGAGTATGAATTGATTTTGCACCCGTGGATTGGAGATGCTAATGATGTCAAGATTGACATTTATGACCAGGTGACAATGAATTGGGGTAGTTTTGTTGATTATGTCTGGAGGTTTAGAAAGGAGAAATAACAATTGAAAACAGTTTTTAATTGGTTCGGTGATGATTGGAAGAGAGTAAAGAATCATTGTAGAACCACGGATAATAAAGATTTTACAGAGAACGAAGCAACAGATACTTTTAAAAAGAAGTTGCTTATATCTGAACATTCGCCAATTAGATTACTTGAATTTGATTGGTCATGGAAAAGTATTTATTATTGGCTGAGTACAGAATGGTCAAGACATAAATTTGAAAAATTTATTAGTTCTCAAAGAGATGATAGATTGGTTGATGATACTCCACGAGGAAAGAAACCACAAGATGCATTGGTAAATTTTGATGGATATGCTAATGAACAAAACTGTATTGATGGATGGAGAAAAAGATTGTGTGGAAACGCCACACCAGAAGCCGTTGAATTGGCAGAAGATTTCAAAATTGAATTACATAAAACACATCCATTGGAATCTAATGTATTAGTACCTAATTGTATATATCGTGCAGGTTGTCCTGAATTTCATTGTTGCGGTAAAATTACTGAGTTTATAAAGTGGGCAAAGGATAACAATAAGGAAATTAATTGGCTTAATATTCAAAATAGATATGATTTATACAATGAATGGTTTTATGAAGTACACAAGTAAATGTTCATTTCATAGGGGGTGATTAATATTAGAAATCCAAATAGATTATATGATTTTTACAACGAAGTAACCCGATTACACATGACATATATGCCTGATTGGAGAGCAGGTCAGTTTTGGATAAACTTTTTAGGTTGGGTACAGAATGAAAAGAAATGTGATCCGTTCTTCCCAGAAGAAAAAGAAATGCTTACATATTTAAAAGAATATTGTGGAGAAAAGGAGAATGTAGATGAATAAGTTAGAAAGAATAAAACAACTTATTAAAGAGTTGAATAATGCTTCATATGCTTATTATAATCAAGTTTCAATTATGCCTGATTATGAGTGGGATAAAATGTATGATGAGTTAATAAATCTCGAAAAAGAGACTGGTATTGTATTATCTAACAGTCCGACACATAATGTTGGTTATTCAGTTGCAGACGAATTAAAAGAAGTAGAGCACAATCATCCAATGCTCTCACTTGATAAAACAAAATCAATAGATGAGTTAATTGAATTTATTGGAAATAAGGATTGTTTCTTATCTGTTAAAGCTGATGGCTTAACCACATCTCTTCATTATATTAATGGTAAGTTAATCGGTGCAGAAACTAGAGGCAATGGAGTGAGAGGTATTGAATGCCTTCAGAATGTATTAACAATGAAAAACGTACCAAAGGAAATTCCATATAAGGATGAACTTATTATTGATGGCGAAACAATTATTGGATGGGACACCTTCAGAGAGATTAATGATAAACTTTCAGAAGATAAGAAGTATAAACATCCGAGAAATCTTGTGTCTGGTTCGTTACAATTACTTGATAGCAAAGAAGCTGCAAACAGAAATATGAGATTTGTTGCTTGGAGAGTTATTAAGGGATTTGAACATAAAATGCCAAGTAAAGATTTGTTTAATGCTAAAGATATTGGATTTGAGATTATACCGATATTAAAATCACCTAGAATTAATCAGAACGAAGAGTTGACAATTTTATTAAATCATATAAGAGAATCAGCCGATTCACATAATATCCCTTATGATGGAGCTGTTATGGCGGTTGATGATTATAAAATTGCTGATTCAATGGGGCGTACAGATAAATTCTTCCGACATTCAATGGCATATAAATACGAGGATGAATTATTTGAAACAGTGCTTACAGATATTGAATGGAATACTTCAAAGACGGGTTTGATTAATCCTGTGGCAATCTTCGAGCCAGTTGACTTAAATGGAGCAATTACTACAAGAGCAACGCTTCACAACATTACATATATTAAAGATATGATGCTTGGCATAGGAGATAGAATTAGAGTCTACCGTTCAAATATGGTTATTCCTAAAGTACATGATAGCATTGATAAGAGTGGTAATTTTAATATTCCAGATAAATGTCCTATATGTGGTCACCCTACAAGAATTGCTAAAGAGAATGATTCAGAAGTTCTCATGTGTGAAAACCCAGACTGTAATGGTAAACTTTTGGGTAAATTGGTTCATGCAGCAAGTCGAAATGCGTTGGATATCGAGAATCTTTCAGAATCTACAATAGAGAAATTCATCAATCTTGGTTGGTTAAATTCAATTCAGGACATGTATCACTTATCAGACCACGAAAATGAAATGAAAACTTTGGATGGATTTGGTAAGAAATCTGTTGAAAAACTTCTTAACTCTATTGAAGAGTCACGTAAGACAAGTCTTGAGCGTTTTCTTTATAGTCTATCAATTCCGTTGCTAGGCAAGTCAGCAAGTAAAATGATTACAGAAGCAGTTGATTATGATTTTGATACGTTTATTGATGAAATGACGATTAAAGGCGCAGAATACTTTAGATATTTGCCTGGTGTTGGGGATGTATTAATAAGTTCACTTAATGCTTATTGGAAGAATCATTACTCAGATATACTTCAATTAGCGAATGAGTTTATATTTGAAAAATCTAATATAGTTTTAGATGAAATCCCAAAAACATTACAAGGTAAAACATTTGTGGTAACTGGTTCAGTTAATCATTACAAGAATCGTGATGAATTAAAAGCCGATATAGTTGCTCATGGTGGTACAGTCGTAGGATCTGTAAGTTCTAAAACGTCTTATCTTATTAACAATGATATCAACTCAACAAGTTCTAAAAATCAGAAAGCAAAATCGCTTAATATTCCAATTATAACAGAAGAAGAGTTTATGAAAATGCTCTAGTATAAAGGAGAATATATATATGGAGGTGATAATTTGAGACGAATATCAGCAATATGCATAATAACATCGTGGATAATATTATTAGTATTGCCATTTATTTCAATTCGGGCAACGCCTGGTCAAAGCGATGACTGTAATGATTTAAAAATTTATAATGATCTTATTTTATTAAATCGACTAGAATTAATAGAACCAGATATTATTCAAACGGTTGGTTATGTTGTTCACGAAAACAATTCCAATCCAAGCAAGAAGACGGAACAGATTGAAGAAGAAAGACTTAAAGAAAAAACTTATTGGTGTAATTGGGGTGAATTTTCTCTTAATGAAAAAGAGTTTAAGCTTCTATGTAGAACTACTTATTGCGAAGGTGGTAATCAAAGTTCTAATACTCAAACATTAATTGCTTTGACAATTCTTAATCGTGTCAAGTCAGACATATTCCCAAACAATATCTACGATGTAATTTATCAAGAGGATCAATATTCTGTAACTAAATGGAGCGATTTTGACCAATATGAATGGACAGCACTTACTGAAAGTGCAGTAATTAATGCTTTAAACGAAAATAATTATCCACGTAATTTATATTATTTTCGCACTAAACATTTTCATTATTTTGGTGTTAGTTATATACAAGCAGATGATTTATATTTTTCAACTGAGAATTAAAAAGGAGGATAATTTAAATGGATACAGGAATTAATTATAACGCTATCACAATAGATGATTGTATAGACAATTATGAAAAGAAAAATAAAACAACTATTATTAACGATGGAAAAATAACGGGATTTGAGGATAAAGAATGTTAGTATTGATGGGGAAAACGGCTTCAGGCAAGACTGAATTGTTAAATCATTTAGTTGGTCGGTATCATTTCAAGCCGATTGTAATTTACACGACACGACCAATAAGAGAAGGGGAAATTCCTGATGTTACATATCATTATATTTCCGAAGAAGAATTTATAGAAAAAATAAATAAAGGCTTCTTTGCAGAATGGAAGATATATAAAACAGTTGAGGGAAACTGGTATTATGGATCTGCTGCGTCAGATTATAAAAATGCAAATATATTCGATATAGTGATATTGACACCAGATGGGATTCGACAAATTCAGGAAAATGGGTTGAAAAATATACGGATATTTTATATTAAATGTCCAAAACATATAAGACGGAAAAGACTAAAAAATAGAGGGGACAAACTTTTAGAAATTAAAAGAAGGATGAGAGCCGATGATAAGGACTTTAAAATAATTTCTTTTCCATATTATTCAATAAAAAATAAGGGTTATATAGATAAAGCATTAAATAAGATTTTAACAGAATATTTTATTGGGAGAAATAATATTTATGGCGAAAAATAGAATAATATATTTGGCAGGAAAATGTAATGGACTCTCAATAACGGAACAGAATTTATGGAGGGTGCATATTAAAAATATCTTTGAATGTAATTATGATGATGTAATCGTAATAAATCCAAATGATTATTTTAATTATTTCCAAAAGCTACATAAAACAAATAAACAGGTTAAAGAATATTATATGTCTTTAATTGATAAGAGCGATTTAGTAATAGTCAATCTGAATAATTCAGATAGCAGTGTAGGTACTGGGCAAGAACTTGAACATGCACGAATGATGAATATCCCTATTGTCGGATTTGGAACGGAACATGTATATCCTTGGGAGGCAGAGGTGGATTGTCAAGTAGTTTTTGATAACATCGAGGAATGCATAGATTATGTAAATAATTATTATTTAAACTTAAGATGAAATGAAAGGGGAGATTAAAATTAATATTATAACAACACACAGTTTAGCACACGAATTACTAAATAAACCAGATGATTACTTAACAGTGAGTGTTGATAATAGAGAATATATAATTAAAGGGATTAAACCTATTAAGACTCATGCAAATTGTGATGATAGCTTCACGCACAGATCATTAATTTGCGAAGAATTTAGTGGAAACATAATTAGATGAAAGGTTGATTTCTTATGAAATCGAGAAAGGAGATAAAATTTGTACAATGTAATAAAAAAGGATGGCACTATTGAACCTTACGATGAACAGAAGATTATGGATGCATGTAATAAAGCTGCTAGACGTGCCATGTATGAACTATCAGACAATGATTACACACAGATTTTGAATGATGTATTAGTAAAAATAGATGAGAGTTATGACGAAGATACGGATATTGAAATTTACGACATGCATAACATTGTAGAATCTGTTTTGGAAGAAGATTTTCCAACAGTTGCAAAAATGTATAAAGAATATAGAAACTACAAAAAAGACTTTGTACACATGATGGACAAGGTATACGAACGTAGTCAGTCTATTAGATATATTGGAGATAAAAGTAACGCTAATACAGACTCAGCATTGGTAGCAACAAAAAGAAGTCTTATTTATAATGAATTAAGTGGAGAATTATATAAGAAGTTCTTTTTAACTCACGATGAGAAACAAGCTGCAAAAGATGGATATATCTATATTCATGATAGAAGTGCAAGACTCGATACATTTAATTGTGATTTGTTTAGAGTAGGCGAAGTTATGAAGGGCGGTTTTGAAATGGGTAATATTTGGTATAATGAACCAAATTATCTTGATACTGCTTTTGATGTAATGGGAGATATCATTCTTTCTACTGCCGCACAACAATATGGAGGATTTACAGTTCCAGAAGTAGATAAAATTCTTGAACCATATGCAGAAAAATCATATAAAAAATATTATCAGGAATATATGGGTATTGCAGATGATATAAAAGCGTTAGCGATGCCACAAGAAAAAGCTTGTAAATATGCAATAAATAAGGTTCAGCGTGACTTTGAACAAGGGTGGCAGGGCATTGAAATGAAGTTAAATTCTGTTGGCTCAAGCCGAGGGGACTATCCTTTTGTCACAATGACAATTGGTTTAGCCACATCTACTCTTGGTAAAATGGCTGCTATTTCTCTTCTTAATGTTCATTCAGAAGGACAGGGTAAGAAAGGGTTTAAACGTCCTGTATTATTTCCTAAGATTGTATTTTTGTATGACAAAAATCTTCATGGAGATGGTTCAGCTAAATATCCAAGTGCAGACGTATTTAATGCTGGTCTTGATTGTAGCAGTAAGACAATGTATCCAGATTGGTTATCATTAACAGGTGATGGATATGTTGCAGAAATGTATAAGAAATATGGGAAAGTGGTATCTCCAATGGGCTGCCGAGCTTTCTTATCGCCATGGTATGAAAAAGGTGGTATGCATCCAATAGACGAAAATGATAAACCGATATTTGAAGGGCGTTTTAATCTTGGTGTTGTTTCTCTTCATCTTCCTATGATTCTTGCAAAGGCTCGTAGGGAGTCTAAAGATTTCTATGAAGTCCTTGATTACTATCTTGAATTAATCCGTGGATTGCACAAAAGAACATATGATTATATTGGTGAATTAAGGGCAAGCGTAAATCCAGTTGCCTTTTGTGAAGGTGGTTTACTTGGTGGTAATTTAAAGCCAACAGATAAGATTAAAACAATTCTTCCACCAATGACTATGAGTTACGGTATTACTGCATTAAATGAATTGCAAAGACTATATAATGGTAAATCTATTCGTGAAGACGGGCAGTTTGCATTAGAAGTTATGCAATATATCAACGATTATACAAATCGAATTAAAGAGGAAGACCATATTTTATATGCAATTTACGGCACTCCTGCCGAATCGTTGTGTGGTCTTCAGATTGAACAGTTTCGCAAGATTTATGGAATCATTGAGAATGTATCTGACAAGCCTTATGTAAGTAATTCGTTCCATTGCCATGTGTCAGAACAGATGTCACCTATTGAAAAACAGGATAAAGAAGGACGTTTCTGGAATTTATTTAATGGTGGAAAGATTCAATATTGCAGATACAATCTAGGATATAACAAAGAAGCAATTAAAACACTTATTCTTCGAGCAATGGATAAAGGCTTTTATGAGGGTGTGAATCTTGCAATGTGTTACTGTGAAGATTGTGGATATCAGCAAGTAGAAATGGATATATGTCCTAAATGTGGTAGCAAGATGATTACTAAAATTGACAGGATGAACGGATATTTGGGATTTACAAGAGTACATGGTGAGACAAGATATAACGAAGCTAAAAATGCAGAAATTGCAGATAGAGTTTCGATGTAAGGAGCGTGATTCATATCAATTATCATAATATTACACATGATGATATGAACAATGGAGATGGTCTGAGAGTCGTTTTATGGCTCTCAGGCTGTTCTCACCATTGTTATAATTGCCAAAATCCTCAAACATGGAATCTTGATAGTGGTATTCTATTTGATGAATCGGCAAAGCAAGAAATATTCACAGAGCTGTCCAAAGATTATATATCGGGCATTACCTTCAGTGGTGGAGATCCGCTACATGAAAATAATCTCGATAAAGTCCTAAATTTAACTCAACAAATCCGTACTTCTTTTTCTGAGAAAACTATCTGGTTATATACAGGGTATACATGGGAACAGATTATGAATTATAAAACAGAATTTTCTAATCCAAATTTTATGAAAGTTCCTAATAGTGAAATACTTCACGACTATCATATGTTTCAAAGAAAAGAAATCATTAAGTTGGCAGATGTGCTTGTTGACGGAGAATATATAGATGAGCAGAAAGATATAACGCTTAAGTGGAGGGGTTCAAAAAACCAAAGATGTATTGATGTTCAGCAATCTCTCGCTCAGAACAAAGTAGTTTTATATTGTGATTAAAGAAAGAGGGTGATAAACACGTCATACTTAATAGATAAATTTAAAGGAATATATCGTCTTAAAGCACCTTATGATTTTAAAACAAAAGATTATAATCGTAAACTTAATGGCACATTGGAGGATATTGATGTTTATATTGATTGCTCATATGGAATAAAAATATATCATTATGGAAGAGACATTTTACAGGCATATATCCCATCAATCGGTACAGGAAGAAATATTATCAAGACAATTTATGCTAATTATATCAATCCTGGCAACTGTACAAGAGAGGTAAAAAGATATCCAATGGAACGAAATGGCGAAGAAACCTATATAGAAAAAGAGAATATTTTTATTACAGATTCTGACATCTATAAATCCGATCTTTCGTTAAGTTCTAATATAATATTTGGATTAGAAGAAACAGACTCAGAAGTTCTATTCAAGTTTAAATATGTTGATTCTGACAAAGTAATTCCATTACTAAAACCAAAGACAAGTGGATCGAATATTAGTCCATTCAGTTCAAAGAATTTACCTAAAAATAAGGACTATATAATACCAGATGATGAATTAACCCTTTATAAAGAAATCATCGCTCAAATTCCGTCAGAAGGCATTTTAGCTATAACACATACTACAAACAAATTCGTCAAAACATTGGCAACAAAGAAAAACACAATAGAAAATATTAAAGCGGATATGAAGATTAAAGGACTTAAAGGAAAAGAATATATTCACTCAATAGGTCAATGGAACAATTATATAAAATATCTTAAGGAGGAATTAAAATTATGAAGTATTTTATAAAAACAGACAAGATTTCAAACTTGCACGAAATTAGTAGAAAGGTAGCAAGACTTGATGTTGAAGCAGATGTTAAACAGGGTAGATTTACAGTTGATATCAACAGTATACTTGGCACATATAGTCTTAATTGGGCGGTTGGAGTAACTCTTGAGTTTGTAAGAGAAGGCGAAGATAATGATAAATTAATATCATTTATATCTTCTTTGCCAGATACAATTTGCTCCAGATTAAAAGATGAATTAGGTGACGAAAATGACTAAATGCGAAAAATGCAAGAAAGCAAAATTCATATTAGATGAAAAACCTGAAAAAATAGAATGTACTGTTACTGGTAAAAAATTCATATATGGACAGCGAGTAAATTGTCCAGATGATCAAGAAGATAGAAAGTAGGTTAAATATGCGAAGAAAGATTAAAATTAAATATTTTAGCAAGGATATAGACAAATTGTCGTTCGTTGGTGGAAGAGATAAATCTGACTGGATAGATTTACGTTCAGCCGAAGATATAGAGCTAAAGAAAGGCGAGTTCCATTTAATCCCATTAGGAATTGGAATGAAACTGCCGAAAGGTTATGAAGCAAACATTGTACCACGCAGCAGTACATATAAAAACTTTAAGATACTTCAGACCAATTGTTTTGCGGTAATTGACAATTCTTATTCTGGCAATGAGGATCAGTGGATGATGCCCGTCGTTGCTATGGAAGATACAGTAATTCATAAGAATGATCGTATCTGCCAATTCCGTATTAATAAGATTCAGCCAACAATTAAATTAGAAGAAGTTGAAAATCTTGATGATACATCAAGAGGAGGAATCGGAAGTTCGGGAACAAAATAAAATACTATATAGAAAGAGTGATTGTTATAGAAAATAAAATTTTGTTATCAATAAAAGAAGCTTCAAGCTTATTTGGCATTGGACAACATAGATTGCGAGCAATAATTTCTGAAGATTATGGTTGTAAATATCATTTAATGATGGGGCGAACAATCAAAATAAAAAGAAAAGCATTTGAGGTTTTTTTGAACGAGGCTGAACAGATATAATAGACAGGGTGTTTTGAGTGTGCTATAATTTTTTTGTACGCATTCGAGGCACCTTTTTAAATGGAGGCTAAGAATATGGCAAATAAGACAACAAAAAACAAGCCTGCGAGAAAAACACTAAGACCTAACGAATATTACAATCCTAAAACAAAGAGGTATGAATACCACTATAAGGATTGTCTTGGGAAAGAAAGAGTTATTAGTTCATATAGGCTTGAAATGACAGACCAATTACCTAAAGGTAAAAAGTCAACAAAGAGTTTGCGTGAAAAGGAGGCAGAAATTAACGCATATCTCAAAAACAGCATTGATATTAATGGAACAAAACTTACTCTGTTAGAGGTTGTAGACAGATATCTCAATTCTTTATATAACAGAAAGAAATTAACACATAATACCAAAGTTGGTTATAATGTTACGGTAAATACGCTGAAACAATATAAACTGGGTTATATGGAGATTGGAAAAATTAGACCAGAACATTGTGAAGAGTGGCTTGCTGATATGAAGAAAAAGTATAGAGGTTCATCTATCCAGACACAAATTAGTCTTATTAAAAGAACTTTTGAATATGCTTTAGATTATGATTATGTAGCAAAGAATCCATTCAGACGCATTACAACAGACAAGAGTGACAGTAAGAAGATGGAAGCCCTTTCTGTAGAAGATATGAACAGGTTTCTTGATTTTTGTTTAAAAGACACTCATAGTTCACATTGCTATGATATGTTATATATATTGTTTTGGAGTGGATTAAGAGCATCAGAATTATGCGGACTTACTCTTGACAATATTGATATGGACAATCGAATGATAACCGTTAATAAACAATTACAATGCATCAATCACACTCATGTTGTACTGCCTACAAAAACAACGAATGGTGTAAGAACCATCCCTATGACAGATGGTGTGTATGAAAGTTTCCAGCGTATTATTGAGAATCGCTATTTAAAAGGCGATATAGAACCTGTATGTTATGATGAACAAGGAAATGTATATGAAGGATTTGTATTTCTTGCAACAAGAAGCAGAAGAACTATTACAAGAAGTCATGTAGAGGAATATCTACAAAATTGTATTAAAAGATTTAATAATGCGAATCCAGAAAATCCTATTCGTAAATTTGAACCTCATATTTGCAGACATACATTTGCTACGAATATGCAATATTTACCACCAAAGACATTACAGTATATATTGGGGCATGGTAATATATCTACAACGATGGATAATTATGTGGATGTTAAGCCAGGAGTTGAACAGCTTGCACAAATCAATGCGATAGCAAAACAACTAAATGCTAATTAGTATGAATTTTAGTATACTAAATATTTACTAATTATGATGTATAATGGAATGTAACGAAACATAATGAAATGTAACAAATTGAGATTTAGTAAATGCGAGAATAAACGATAAGTAGGCGAAAACGCCCTATTTAAAGGAGAAAAATAAGAATGATAGCAATTATAGATTATGATGCCGGAAATATAAAGAGCGTTGAGAAAGCGCTTGAGTATCTTGGACAGGAGACGGTTGTCACGAATGACAGCAAGCTGATTAAGAGTGCAGACAAAGTTGTGCTTCCGGGTGTCGGATCGTTTGGTGATGCTATGGAGAGACTGAATAAGTATGGATTGACAGATACGATACGCGAGGTTGCTGATATGGGAAAGCCTTTTCTGGGAATATGCCTGGGATTGCAGCTGTTATTTGACAGCAGCGAGGAATCACCGGGAGTCGAAGGTCTTGGGATATTGCCGGGAAAGATAATCAGGTTCCCGGAAGACAAAGGCTTCAAGATACCGCAGATAGGATGGAATTCACTGGATATTAAGCCGGGTGCAAGGCTGTTTAAGGGCGTGCCGGATCAGCCATATGTGTATTTTGTACATTCGTATTACCTGAAGGCGGATGATGAGAATATTGTGGCTGCGACAAGCGAGTATGCGGCACATGTGCACGCATCGATTGAGAAAGATAATATTTTTGCATGTCAGTTTCATCCGGAAAAAAGTGGTGAGATTGGATTAAAGATACTTGAGAATTTTGCGAATCTGTAGGAGTTGTCATATGTATACCAAAAGAATAATACCATGCCTGGACTGTAATAACGGAAGGGTAGTTAAAGGAACTAATTTTGTTAATCTGAGAGATGCCGGAGATCCGGTTGAAGTGGCGGCGGCATATGATAAAGCCGGTGCGGATGAACTTGTATTTCTTGATATAACGGCAACGTCTGACGGAAGAAATACGACAGTTGACCTTGTAAGGAGAGTTGCAGCCAAGGTTTTTATACCTTTTACGGTAGGAGGCGGAATCAGGAGCATTGAAGATTTTAAAGTACTCCTAAGGGAAGGCGCGGATAAAATATCGATAAATTCGGCGGCAATAGACAGACCGGAGCTGATAAGTGAGGCAGCATTAAAGTTTGGAAGCCAGTGTGTTGTGGTTGCGATAGATGCGAAACACAGAACAGATGGCGATGGCTGGGAAGTGTATAAGGCCGGAGGCCGGATCAATACAGGACTTGATGCTGTGGAGTGGGCGAAGAAAGCATATGAGCTTGGCGCCGGAGAAATACTTCTTACAAGTATGGATGGAGACGGGACAAAGGCAGGATATGATATAGAGCTTACGAGGACAATTGCGGACAGTGTGGGAATTCCGGTAATTGCATCCGGCGGAGCAGGAACGATGGAGCATTTTTATGATGCTTTTGCTAAAGGACATGCAGAAGCAGCACTTGCGGCATCACTTTTTCACTATAAGGAATTAGAGATAACGGATTTAAAGAAATATCTTAAAGATAAAGGTATTTCAGTGAGGATTTGATAATGGCAGCGATAAATAACGATTGGCTTAAAGCAATGTCGGAAGAATTTCATAAGCCGTATTACAGAGATTTATTTTATTTTGTTAAAGATGAATATTCCAAGGAGGTTATATACCCACCGGCAGATGATATTTTTAATGCATTCCATTTTACACCGCTTAACAAGGTAAAGGTTCTGCTGCTTGGACAGGATCCCTATCATAATGTGAATCAGGCGCACGGACTCAGTTTTTCGGTTCCGCCGGATCAGAAAGAGATACCGCCATCATTGCAGAATATCTATAAAGAACTGCATGATGATCTGGGATGCTATATACCGAATAACGGATACCTCAAACATTGGGCGGACCAGGGTGTATTGTTGCTCAATACCGTGCTTACCGTAAGAGCACATCAGGCCAATTCACATCAGGGCAGAGGCTGGGAACAGTTCACTGACGCGGTCATTCAGGCGGTCAACGCGCAGGACAGACCGATTGTGTATCTGTTGTGGGGTGCGCCGGCAGGTAAGAAGGCGGCTATGCTCACGAATCCGAAGCACCTTGTGCTCAAGGCACCGCACCCGAGCCCGCTTTCGGCGTACAGAGGCTTCTTTGGATGCAGGCATTTCAGTAAATGCAACGAATTTCTTAAGGCCAATGGGGTTGAACCGATTGACTGGCAGATACCGAATATTTAACAGAATATGTTTTTTGGAAGCAGGGTGAAAATTCATCCTGCTTTTTTGAGACCAAAGGGGTGTAAATGCGTACATAATAGGTGAAAGCGCTTTTGAATCAGGCAAGGGAGGTGAACAGCGTGAATGATTCAGAGATTATAGAGCTTTATTTTCAGAGAGATGAGCAGGCTATTAAGGAAACGGATTCAAGATACGGAGGACTTTGTCACCATATTGCATATAATATTTTAAACAACAAAGAAGATGCGGAGGAATGTGTCAGTGATGCTTATGTCGGTGTGTGGAATGCGATACCACCGGCGAGACCGGACAATTTTATGGCTTTTATAAGCAGGATAACCAGAAATTTATCGTTAAAAAAACTGGAATTTATCACCCGCGATAAGCGTTCAAGAGATATGTCGGTCTCGCTCGAAGAGCTTGAAGCGGTCCTTCCGGATGAAAGATGTGTGAAAGATATTACCGGGGAAGAGCTTGGAAACGCCATAAGCAGGTTTTTACGCGGACAGAAGGCGGAAGCCAGAAATGTTTTTATCCGGAAATACTATTTTTTTGACTCCGTTAAGGAAATTGCGGCAAGATACTCATTTACTGAAAGCAAAGTGAAAAATATGTTGTTGCATACCCGTAAGAAGTTAAGAGATTATCTGGTAAAGGAGGATATCTGGATATGAAAATAGTAAACGCAATAGGAAATATTGACGATAAGCTGATTGAATCAGCGGAAAAAAGCAGCCGGAAACCGCGGCGTTTGTGGGTAAAGTGGTGCAGTGCGGCTGCTGCGGCAGTTGTGTTGGTGCTTGCCGGTATTCTGATAGCGCCGCATCTGACACATAATAACAATAGCGGTGGCGAACGCGTATACAAATACCATGTCAACGGAGCTGAGAGCAATATTGTGTGGCCGTGGAAATACCTTACCGATGGTGAAAAATATCGTACCATAAGTCTGGACAACACGACATATAATATAAGAAATTGTCGCATAATCGGTGATGAATTTCTGGGAGAAACAATCGGCGATGCAGTGGCGTCCGGAACGGATGATACAACAGGTAAGAAATATACGGCAACATTTAAGGTACGAAAGATTAAAGGAATTGCGCCTGAATATATGGTGGCGGCCGGAAATGACAAAGATTTCTATGTATATATGGTGAGTGACTTCAAGGATCCGGCTACCGTCGGTGAACTGTTAGAAAACTATAACCTTAGACAGAATATGCGTTTGGACAATTTTACGGAATGTTACGGATATGATGAAAAAGGCAATTACAGCATAGAGAATGATTCATATATTTGGGATGTATTAACGGGATATTCGGACGCAAAACTGTGTTCAGATGATGCATTTAACAGGGATGGCATTGAGTATCTGACATTCTGCGTGAGTTCAGACGCACTTGGCGTGTATAAGAAAGTGATTTATATATCTGAAAGCGGGTATCTTGAAACCAATATTCTGGATTACGGTTACACATATTATATCGGGGAAAAAACAGCGCGTGAAATTATTGATTATGCCAGAAAGAACGGCAGAAAAGCAGAAAAAGTCGTATACGAGGCATCAATAGATGGTACGCTGACTGAAATAGGCGACGGATATGTTCTTATAGATGACAGCATTCTTTGCGAAGATGCCGGAAAAGGCAGAGTGTACAAGGTTTACACTGATGACATAAGGATGAGAAGATGTATTGAACTCGGAAATATCCAAACCGGAGATATAGTGTCCGCAAAGTACGATGGCGATATTTCCGAAAATAATGAAGTGAGCGGGGCATACTCGATATATACCGGAGAGCTTGTCAGCGGCGGACTTATAATACCGGAGTAACTAATAATACAATATTAAAGGGATGTAAAAGCTTATGGCTTTTACATCCCTTTTGTTTTATATGTTTTTCATTGCTGTTGCAAGCATGAGTTTAATTCTGTTAAGCTGGTTGACTTCGCTTGCACCGGAATCATAATCGACGGCGATGATGTTGGCATCAGGGAATGCCTGACGGATTTCCTTGATGACACCCTTACCAACGATGTGGTTAGGCAGACAGCCGAACGGCTGACAGCATACGATATTCTTGGTGCCGCTGTTAATCAACTCTACCATTTCGCTTGTGAGCAGCCAGCCTTCACCGGTCTGGTTACCGCTTGATACATAAGGAACGGAAAGTTTCTGCAAATCCGAGATATGCATCGGTGCGTGGAAACGCTTGCTCTGTGCGAGAAGTCTGCCGGAACGCTTTCTTAAGCCCTCAAGGAGTGTGATGACAGTTTTATTGATCATCAATGACTTACGGCTTGCTCCAAGATGCTCTGTCTTAAAGTAAGCATTCTGCGCACAGTACAGGAAAAATCCCATAAAATCAGGTACAACGGCTTCGCAGCCTTCCTTTTCCAGAAGTTCGACAATATTGTTATTAGCGGTAGGATGGAATTTGACAAGTATCTCACCGACAACGCCGACACGCGGTTTGGTTATGTCAAGAAGTGGGAGATTATCAAATTCATCTATTACCTGTTTAACAACTTTATTGAATTTGCGGACCGACAAATGCGGGTCATCAAAACTCTTCGCACATAAGTCGCGCATTTTATCTGCCAGTGCGTTGGCTGAACCCGGAACCTTTTCGTAAGGCCTTGTCCTGTAGAGGACGTTCATGATTACATCACCATATTGTAAAGCCATCATGGCTTTCTTGAGAAGAGTATAATTATATTTCAGTCCCGAATTATGTTCAATACCCTGAGCACTGAGTGAAATTACAGGGATGTGTTCAAGACCGGCTTTTATAAGAGCTCTTCTGATAAAACCGATGTAGTTGCTTGCACGGCATCCGCCTCCGGTCTGTGTGATTACGACCGCAGTACGGTTCAGATCATATTTGCCGGAAAGGAGAGCTTCCATAATCTGACCGGTAATTATGATTGAAGGATAGCATGCATCGTTATTAACGAATCTGAGTCCGGTGTCAACAGCCGATTTGTCCATGTTCTGCAGCATTACAAAACGGTACCCGCATGAATTGAGTGCTGGTTGTAAAATATTAAAGTGCATTGGTGAGAGCTGAGGACAAAGTATTGTATATTTATCATCCTGCATTTCCTTGGTGTATTCAACACGCTGATATGCGGCCGGTTGGATTTTGCGTACATATTTGTTATGTTCGCGTACCTTAAGTGCAGCGATAAGCGAACGGATTCGGATTCTTGCCGCACCGAGGTTATTGACCTCATCAATCTTAAGGACTGTATATATTTTGCTTCCGGATGAGAGAATGTCATTAACACAGTCCGTTGTCACGGCATCAAGTCCGCATCCGAAGGAGTTAAGCTGGATCATATCGATGTCATCCCGTGTCTTTACGTAACTTGCGGCTGCGTAGAGACGGGAGTGGTAAGTCCACTGATCCATTACAATTATAGGACGTTCAACCTTGCCGAGATGACAGATGGAATCCTCTGAAAGTACGGCAATGCCGTAGGAGTTGATAAGTTCCGGTATTCCGTGGTTGATCTCCGGGTCAATGTGGTAAGGACGGCCTGCAAGGACAATGCCACGGCGTCCTGTTTCTTCAAGATATTTAAGGATTCTTTCACCCTCTGCGCGGATCTGCATACGGCAGGAAATCATTTCGTCCCAGCCTGCTTTACATGCGGCTGCGGTTTCGGATGCCGGAATGCCGAATTCCTTCTCAAATACCTTGCAAAGCTCTTTGCTTGCAACTTCTTCATTGGCAAATGAGATGAACGGATTCATGAATCTGACATCATTATCCTTGAGTTCTTCCATATTGTTTTTGATGTTTTCACCATATGAGGTGACAATAGGACAGTTGAAATGATTATTGGTGGTCTCATCTTCACATCTCTCATATGGGATACATGGCATAAATATGAACTTGATGCCCTGATGTATCAGCCAAGATACATGTCCGTGGACAAGCTTGGCCGGATAACATTCCGATTCACTTGGAATGGATTCAATGCCGAGTTCATATATCTGTCTGCTTGATTTAGGTGAAAGCACAACCCTGAAACCAAGCTTTGTGAAAAATGTATGCCAGAACGGGTAGTTCTCATACATATTAAGGGCTCTTGCAAGACCTACGGTTCCGCGCGGAGCCTTATCAGGGTCAAGCGATTTGTATGAGAAAAGAAGCTTGTTCTTAAATTCATACATATTAGGAAGGTGGTCCTTGTTACGTTCCTTTCCGAGACCGCGTTCACAACGGTTTCCGGAGATGAACTGGCGGCCGCCGTTGAATTTATTAATTGTGAGAAGACAGTGGTTATTACATCCCTGACATCTTGTCATGCTTGTTTCATATTTAAGTGCCATTATCTGTTCAAGACCAAGCATGGAGCTTTCCTGGCCTTCATAACGCTCGCGTGCGATGAGTGCCGCACCGAAAGCACCCATAATTCCTGCAATATCAGGTCTAATGGCTTCGACTCCGGCTATTTTCTCAAAACTTCTGAGTACGGCATTGTTATAGAAAGTACCGCCCTGGACTACGATATTTTTGCCAAGCTCTCTTGCATCTGAAAGCTTGATAACCTTGTAAAGAGCGTTCTTGATTACGGAATATGCAAGTCCGGCAGAGATGTCGGCGACGGTTGCGCCTTCCTTCTGTGCCTGCTTAACCTTGGAGTTCATAAATACGGTGCATCTGGTTCCGAGGTCTATAGGATGCTCCGCAAAAAGAGCGGCTTTGGCAAAATCCTGAACCGAATAGTTGAGGGATTTGGCAAATGTCTCGATGAACGAACCACAGCCTGAAGAACATGCTTCATTAAGCTGTACGCCGTCAACCGTGTGATCCTTAATCTTAATGCATTTCATGTCCTGACCGCCGATATCAAGTATGCAGTCTACTTCCGGGTCGAAGAAGGCAGCGGCGTAATAATGCGAAACCGTCTCAACCTCGCCTTCATCAAGCATGAGTGCGGATTTGATAAGCGCTTCACCATATCCGGTAGAGCAGGAGCGGACAATATGTACATCCTCGGGAAGCTTATTATATATGTCGGTAATTGCCCTGATGGATGTGGCAAGAGGGCTTCCGTTATTGTTATCGTAGAACGAGTAAAGAAGAGTTCCGTCCTCGGCAACGAGGGCAACCTTGGTTGTTGTTGAACCGGCATCGATACCCATATAGCAGTTGCCCTTGTATGTGGCAAGATCACCTTTTTTAACGGTTGCTTTGTCATGACGTGCAATGAAATCGTCATATGCTTTCTTATCAGCAAAAAGTGGTTCCATACGTTCAACTTCAAAATCCATCTTAATGTTGGACGAGAGTCTTTCAATAAGTGCGTCAATGTCTGCTTCGGCATCTTCTTTGTAAGCCAGTGCTGAACCGATTGCAGCAAAGAGGTGCGAGTTATCCGGAGCAATTATGTACTCATCGGTAAGATGAAGTGTCCTGATAAATGCTTCTTTGAGTTCGGAAAGAAAGTGCAGTGGGCCGCCTAAGAATGCGACATGTCCGCGTATCGGCTTACCGCATGCAAGACCGCTTATGGTCTGGTTGACAACAGCCTGAAAAATAGAGGCGGATAAATCCTCTTTCGTGGCACCTTCATTAATGAGCGGCTGGATATCGGTCTTGGCGAACACACCGCATCTGGCTGCGATAGGGTATATTGCTTTATAATTCTTGGCATACTCATTAAGACCGGCAGCATCAGTCTGAAGCAGTGACGCCATCTGGTCAATGAATGAGCCTGTACCGCCGGCACAGATTCCGTTCATTCTCTGATCGATACCGCCTGTAAAATATATAATCTTGGCATCCTCACCACCGAGCTCGATTGCAACATCGGTCTGCGGTGCATAGTGACGCAGCGCAGTTGATACGGAAACAACCTCCTGGTTAAATGGAATTTCAAGATGGTTGGCGAGTGTAAGTCCGCCGGAACCGGTAATCACGGGATGTACCGAAATAGGACCCGTTATTTCGCGGGCCTTTCTTAAGAGATTTGCTAAAGTATCCTGAATATTGGCATAATGTCTCTCATAATCGGAAAAAATTATGTCATCATTATCATTCATCAATGCAACCTTTACGGTTGTGGAACCGATATCGATTCCAAGTTTGTATAAATTACTCATATTGTGCGGCGTAAAGTGCCGTACCTCCTTATAAAAATCAATTAAATTTAACAATTTCTTAACAAATCTTTATTATATATGAAAGAACTTCTTTTTTCAACTGTGATGATGTAAAAAAAATATTAAAAAAAACTAAAGTAAACGGAATTCTTGACAAAGCATTATGGGTAAAATATAATTAGTTGAATGAAAAATTTGAAACGGAAGGAAGTGGACATATGGAAAGCGGACCTGATAATTATCACAGTTGTACCTTGGGAAAATACTATTTTCATATGGCTGCGGACTGTATGCGTTAGACGGGCTTTCAGAAATCCAACCGTAGCCATAAGGAGGAACTATGGTTAAGATTTTTAAGACTGCCGAAAGCGGAGTCCTTCAGATTGAGAATTTTGAACCCGGATGCTGGGTGGCTATGACGAACCCGACAGCCGAGGAACTGCATGAGGTTGCGACCAGATATGATATCGATGCTACTGATATGAGGGCACCTCTTGATGAAGAAGAACGTTCAAGAATTGATGTCGAGGATAATTATACACTTATCCTTGTTGATATACCTACTATTGAGGAGAGAAATGAGAAGGACTGGTATGGTACAATACCATTATCGATTGTGTTATGCAATGACACAATAATTACTGTCTGTCTTGAAGATACTCCGGTTCTCACGGCCTTTATGGACGGAAGAGTCAGGAATTTCTATACACATATGAAGACGAGATTTATTTTTCAGATACTTTACCGGAATGCGACGCTGTATCTGAATTACCTCAGAATTATTGACAGACGAAGCGACAGCATAGAACAGAAGCTTCATGAAGCTACGCGTAATAAGGAACTTATCGAACTTCTCGAATTGGAGAAATCCCTTGTGTTCTTCACAACATCGCTTAAGGCGAATGAGATAGTTCTTGAGAAACTGCTTAAGTTCAGTGCCATCAAGAAATACCCGGAGGACGAGGACCTTATAGAAGATGTAATTGTAGAGAATAAGCAGGCTATTGAGATGGCCAATATATACAGTGGAATTCTTAACGGAACGATGGATACTTTCGCATCGGTTATATCCAATAACCAGAACAGTGTTATGAAGTTTCTTACCACGATAACAATTGTGCTTTCAATCCCTACCATGATTGCCAGCTTTTACGGAATGAATGTCAAGTCGTTTTCAATGCCGTTTGCTGACAGCGAATGGGGATTCCCGATTGTAATAGGAATATCACTTATTATATCGTTGATAATAGCATTTATCTTCCGTAAAAAAGACTTGTTTTAGAAAGCAGGAGATGACATAATATGAATTTTATATATAAACTGGAACATAAATTCGGCAGGTTTGCCATACGTAATCTTTCACTTATACTGATTCTGTGTTATGTGGCGGGATATATTATCGAATTTGCGGCACCGGCATTTATGGGGTATCTCACACTTAATCCATACGCAATCGTACACGGACAGGTGTGGAGAATTGTAAGCTGGATCCTTATTCCGCCGGGAGAGAATAATATATTCTTTGCGATAATCATGCTGGTGTTCTATTATTCAATAGGAACGTCGCTTGAGAGGACATGGGGAACATTCCAGTATAATCTTTATCTGTTTGCCGGTATGTTTTTTACATTAATCGGAAGCTTTCTTATGATGGGATTCTGCTATTTGTTCAGACCGGAACTTTTGAACGGAATATACAGTGAATACACTGTTTTTGAGTCACTTTCATATGTGTTCAGCACATATTATGTCAATATGTCGATATTTCTGGCATATGCTGCGACATTCCCAGATAATCAGGTGCTGTTGATGTTTATTATACCGATCAAGGTTAAATGGCTGGGTGTTGTATATGGTGCCTTCCTTGTGTATGAGATGATTTCCGGCATGTTAATGAATGGGAACGTTGGATTTGTATATCCTTTTGTGATAGGTTCTTCGATGCTCAATTTTATTGTATTTTTCTTCACAACGCGCAATTATATCCGGATGAACCGCTCACAGCGGAAGATGCACCGCGATTTTGCCAGAAAGCAGAGAACTGATAAGGCGGCACGGAATGCAGGAATCACCAAGCACCGTTGTGCGGTCTGCGGAAGAACGGAGAAGGACGGAGATGACCTTGTATTCAGGTTCTGCTCCAAGTGTGCAGGCAATTATGAATATTGCCAGGACCATCTGTACACGCACATTCACAAGACTAACTAAGCAGAATAGGAATATTTATACCCGCTATGCCGGCTGACACGGTGTGGCGGGATTTTTTTCACGCAATTGTCACATTAAATACACAAATAAAACATTTTTTGGACTAATTTTAACCATAAATTTTTCATATAATATTTTGTAAATTGGCTGAATGTAAGGAGGAATCAGTTGTGATTGAAGTTAAGAATCTGGTCAAGAAATATGGCAGTCATACAGCCGTTGACAATCTGTCGTTTACACTTGAACCGGGAAGAATTTACGGTTTTCTGGGACCGAACGGTGCCGGTAAATCCACTACAATGAATATAATAACGGGATATCTTGGTGCGACAAGCGGTGATGTCATAATAGACGGACATAATGTGCTTGACGAACCGGAGGAAGCCAAGAAATGCATAGGATACCTGCCGGAGATACCGCCGCTTTATACGGATATGACTGTTAACGAATATCTGCATTTTGCCGCGAAGCTTAAGAAACTTCCGAAAGATAAATCAGAGGATTTCATCGAACAGGCGAAGGAGATGGCTCATGTCAAGGATGTGGAGGGCAGGCTTATAAAGAATCTGTCCAAAGGTTACAGACAGAGAGTCGGACTTGCATATGCGGTCCTTGGTTTTCCGGATATAATAATACTTGATGAGCCGACAGTAGGTCTTGACCCGAAGCAGATTATCGAGATAAGGGACCTTATTAAAGAACTTGCGAAGAATCATACGGTCATTTTAAGTTCGCATATTCTTTCGGAAGTCAGTGAAGTATGTGATTATGTATTGATAATATCCCATGGACGTCTGGTTGCCAGCGATACGATAGATAATCTGTATAAATATATGGGTGAGACATGTGAACTTGAGATTCTGGCCAAAGCTGACGAAGGAAGCTTCAGAAATGCCATTGCAGAGGTGCCGGGAATAAATGAAACGGAATGTAAGACAGAAGATGATTTTGTCAAGGCAACGATTGATTATGACGGCAAGGATGATACACTTGAAGCTGTTTTCTATGCACTGGCACAGAGCCGCATACCGGTTTATGAAATGCATAAAATAACCAAGTCGCTTGAGGAACTCTTCATTGAGCTTACAGCCGACACAAAGGAGGCCGAATAATGGGTGCAATATTTTCAAAAGAAATTAAATCCTTCTTTAATTCTATGTTGGGATATGTTTTCTGCGCGGTAATGATTATCCTGATAGGAATATATTTTTACATATATAATCTTTCATATGGATATCCGAGGTTCTCATATTCACTTATGAGTGCGCTTTCGATAATGATGTTTGCAACGCCGCTTTTGACAATGCGTTCTTTTGCCGAGGAAAGAAAGAGCCGCACCGACCAGATGCTTCTTACGACACCGGTCAGGATATGGCAGATTGTGCTTGGCAAATTCCTGGCATATGCGGTTATATATGCAATACCGTTGCTTGTGTCATGTCTGTGCCCGCTTATCATTAATCTTAAGGGAAGCACATCATATCTTAAGGTTGACTATCTCACAATATTTACGGCGTTCTTCTTTGGACTTGTGTACATCAGTATTGGTGTGTTCATATCATCACTTACGGAGAGCCAGATCATAGCGGCAGTCGGTTCGTTTGCGGCTGTATTCCTGCTGGTGTTCTGGAGCGGACTTACCGGATACATACCGAACACGGTAATGGCAGCACACATCGGTCTTATGGTTCTGCTTGTACTTGTGTTCCTTATAATATATGCTTTGACAAAGAACTGGATAATTGCCGGAGCAATCGGCGGCGCAGGATTTATAGCATTACTGGCTGTTCGCCTTGCAAAGTCATCCTTACTCAGTACATGGCTCAATGCAGTTACCGATAAAATGGATTTATCCAAACCTATATCGAACATTGCGTATTACAATCTGTTTGATATAAGCGGAATAGTAATGTATATTTCCATTATTTTTGTCTTCCTTATGCTGACTGTTTCAAGTCTTAATAAGAGAAGATGGAGCTAGGAGGTCAGCCATGAAGAGAGAAAAACATAATTTAATCGGAACAAAGGCTTTTAGAAAAGGTTCTTATTCCACGGTGATTATGGTAGTAATAATTGCTATTGTAATAGCGGCCAACGTGATGTTTTCAAAGCTTCCGACGGCTGCCAGAAATATTGATGTCAGCAGTAACAATCTGTATTCAATAGGTGATACCACACATTCGGTTCTTGACGGATTGAAAAATGATGTTGAGATAGTTGTAATTAAAGATAAAGAAAGTACGGATAAGAGAATTTCAACATTACTTGCTAAATATGCCGATTATTCGGACCATATCAAGGTTACATATAAGGATCCGGTCCTTTATCCTTCGGTTCTTACCACATATGATACAGAGGAAAACAATATCGTTATCAAATGCGATGCCACAGATAAGACCACAAAAGTTGCATTCAGTGACATAATCGTTACATCAACCTCTTACTACGGAAGTACGTATGAGACTTCTTTTGACGGAGAGGGCCAGCTTACCAAAGCAATCGATTATGTATCCAATGAAAACAACAAGCTTATATATACAATAAGCGGACACGGTGAGAGCGATCTCGGGAAAAATATATCGGGACTTATATCCAAATCGAATTTCAATGTGAAATCCGTTAACCTTCTCGTAGATAACGGAATCCCGGATGATTGTGATATGCTTATATGCAACCAGCCGACGAAGGATCTTGCCGATGATGAGCTTAAGCTTCTCAGAGAGTATATGGAAAACGGCGGCAAAATGACAGTTGTATTAGCTGATACTACGACCAAAACACCGAATTTTGACGCGCTTATGGCAGATTACGGAATTTCAAAGGTAAACGGATATATCGCCGATACCGAGAGATATTACGGACAGAATGTATATCAGATTTTCCCTAATTACAGCTCGGGCGACATAACCGGCAAATTCGGTCCGGAAGAATATACACTTTTATTTGGTTCGCTTGGATTGAAAGTTGAGAAAACAGACGGAGTTACGGTTGATGAATTTCTTACAACATCCAATAAAGGCGCAGCCGTTGTTGGTGAGAATGATTATACCGAAGGCAAATATACACTTGCCGCAGCCGCAACAAAAGACGAATCAAGATTTACTGTTTTTGGCTCGGCTTCGATCATTGATGATAAATTTACGTCATATTACACGAATCTTATGGACCTGCAGGTGTTCATGAATTCGATAACAGCTAATTTTGATGATGTCAGCAACATATCGATAGACAGCATAAGCCTTCAGACAACATATAACACGATAGCCAACGGAAGCGGAATCGGTGCCATATTTATAGGTATAATTCCGGTAGCGCTTCTTATCCTCGGATTCTTAAGATGGTTTGGCAGAAGAAAGCTTTAGAGGTGGTGCAGAATGAATAAACAGATTAAAATAATAATAATTCTTGCATCAATCCTTGTAGTGCTCGTTGCCGGAAATATCATTATTAAGAAAGTAACGAAGTTCAACTCTGAAAAAAGCCAGAAAGAAAGTGAAGCGGAATCGTTGGCTGCTGCAATTAAGGTTAATGATTACGATGAACTTTCAGCAATAAGCTTCGGGGATTTTACTTTTACATGTAAGGACGGTACGTGGAATTATGACGGAGACAGTGAATTTCCGCTGGACTCATCAATTATTAAGAAAATAGCCGATGAATTTGCAGGACTTTTGGCAAGCCGGGAAATCAGTAATGCGGATTCGATAGAAAGCTACGGGCTTAAGGATCCGGCATATACCGTGAAAATCACATCCACGGACGGTGGCAGACAGACTATTTATATAGGTAAAAGTTATGACAGCGAATACTATGTGAAGGATGCAGAAAATGATACGGTATATACATGCAGCATTTCCTGTATGGATGACATCAAGGCGGATGAGATAGTGCATTTTGCCAGGATAGACAGTGTCAATACAGTCTGGGACAGCAAATATTACAGTTTCAGCCTTGCAAGTAAGGACGGCAGCAGCCTTGTACTTAATAAGGACAGAAGCGTGGATGTATATTCGGAAGATGAGACAGATGAGAATGGTGATAAAGTTCCAAATATTGTGTGGAATGCATCCGTAAACGGAGGCGAAGCATATGAAGTCACGGATACGACAGATTTATCATCTGTGCGTAATGCACTTGACATAACATATGACGGATGTCTTGAATATAAATCGGATGATAAAACGCTTGCCGCATATGGTCTGGATGACCCGACGTGCACTATTAAGATAGGGTACACAGATGAGAATGATAAAGATTCCGCCATTACATTAACAATAGGAACACTTGATTCGGATAATAAAACATACAGCATCAAGTCAGACAAATCAGATGCAATATACTATATTACAAGCAGCAAAGCAGACGCAATCAAGAACTGTTTTTCGTATGATTTTAAATCCGATGAGACAGAAACAGATGCGGATACGGCAGCAGAATAAAAAGTACTTGCATTTTATTTGAGAGTATGATATTATTTTACAGTCAATGATGATTTTACTAGGAGTGAGCTTTTCGGAGCTCACTCTTTTGTATGGAAAACAAATGCCATAGAAAGGATGTGACAGTGTGGCAAAACGTGACGATTACGAAGCCATGGCAGAGAAGCTTATTATGCCGATAATCGAATCCAACGGATACGAGCTTGTGGATATTGAGTATGTCAAAGAAGGTCAGAATAATTACCTCAGGGCATATATTGATAAGCCAGGCGGAATTACCGTGGATGATTGTGAAGTGGTAAGCAGAGCATTCAGCGACAAGCTGGATGAGAAGGATTTTATTGCAGAGTCCTATATATTGGAGGTAAGCTCCCCGGGACTTGGCAGACCGTTCAGGAAAGACAAGGATTTCGAACGCAATATCGGTGAAGAAGTTGAACTTAAGTTATATAAGCCGGTTGAGCATAAGAAGGATTATGTCGGACTTCTGAACGCATATGATAAGGACACGGTCACTATCGGACTGGAAGATGGCAGTGAGAAGGTTTTTGAGAGGCGTGATATCGCCGTTATAAGACAGACTGTATATTTTTAGATAATTAGGAGGATAAATGAAAAAATGAACAGTGAATTAATGGAAGCACTCAGTGCTCTGGAAAAAGAAAAGAAAATCAGCAAAGACACCTTAATTGAGGCAATAGAAAATTCACTTCTTACGGCCTGCAAGAACCATTACGGTAAAGCGGACAATTTTATTGTCAAAGTTAATCCGGATACAGGAGATTTCTCAGTGGTTGCGGCTAAAGAAGTTGTTGAGAATGTAGAGGATGACGTTACGCAGATAAGTCTCGCAAAAGCAAAAGAGATTAATTCCAAATACGACATCGGAGATACCGTAAACATTGATGTCAAGTCGGCAGAACTCGGAAGAATCGCAATCCAGATTGCCAAGAATGTAATTCTTCAGAAAATCCGCGAGGAAGAGCGCAGGGTTCTTTATGATGATTATTACAGCAAAGAAAAAGATGTTATGACCGGTGTGGTACAAAGATATGCCGGACGTAATCTTATAATTAATCTCGGAAGAGCGGATGCCGTTCTTAATGAGAGTGAAATGGTCAAGGGCGAGCATTACAAACCTAACGACAGAATTAAGGTATACGTTGTAGAAGTTAAGGATGATAAGAAAGGACCACGTATCCTTGTTTCAAGAACACATCCGGAACTGGTTAAGAGACTTTTTGAAGAAGAAGTTACAGAAGTGCGTGATGGCACAGTTGAGATTAAGAATGTTGCAAGAGAAGCCGGCTCAAGAACCAAGATGTCAGTCTGGTCCAAGGATCCTAACGTTGATGCGGTAGGTGCATGTGTCGGAGTTAACGGAGCCAGAGTTAATGCAGTAGTAGATGAACTCGGCGGAGAGAAAATAGATATTATCAACTGGAGCGAGAATCCGGCCAATCTTATTGAAAATGCCCTCAGCCCGGCGAAGGTTGTATCGGTAGTTGCTGATGATGAAGAGAAAACAGCGCAGGTTATAGTACCGGATTACCAGCTTTCACTTGCAATCGGACGTGAAGGACAGAACGCAAGACTTGCAGCCAAACTTACAGGATTTAAGATCGATATCAAGAGTGAAACACAGGCCAAAGAGCTTGGATTACTTGATATGTATTATCCGGAAGCTGAATATGATGAGGAATATTCAGATGAATATCCGGATGAGCAGTAAAAGGTAATATTATGGCAGCAGAAAGAAAAATACCGCTCAGACAGTGTGTGGGATGCGGTGAAGATAAAGAAAAAAAAGCAATGCTGCGTGTTATAAAGACAAGTGAAGGTGAAATACTTCTTGATGATACAGGCAAGAAAAACGGCAGAGGCGCATATATCTGTAAGACAATGCAATGTCTTGAAAAAGCAGTTAAGAATAAAGGCCTTGAGCGTTCGTTAAAAGTCCGTATCCCGCAGGAAGTATATGATGAGCTTAAGAAGGAGATGGCTGATTATGAAAAATGATAACGTTCTTTCCATGCTCGGACTTGCCAAACGTGGCGGAAATATTGTCAGCGGCGAATTCTCGGTAGAGAATGCGATAAGGGACGGAAGTGCGTACCTTGTTGTGATAGCGAAAGATGCCTCTGACAAGACCAAAAAGAAATTCAGTGATAAGTGCAGTTTCTATAATGTCCCGATAGCATTCTATGCTGACAAGGAGACACTCGGAAAGAGTATCGGATGTGAAATCCGTACATCGGCAGCGGTTACGGACGAGGGACTGGCGAAGTCGCTTATCGGCAAATTAGATTTATAAATTCCGGTTAATCGGAATGTGAATCCTTAAATATCAAGGAGGTTAGTTTTAACTAAATGAGAGTTTACGAATTATCAAAAGAAATAAATGTGCCCAACAAAGAACTTGTAGAGTACCTTTCAAAGAGCAACAGCGATATTAAAACACATTCAAGTTCTGTGTCTGATGCGGAAGCTGAAAGTGCAAGAAAGTATTTTGCAAAAGGCCGTAATACATCAGAGACCAAAGAACAGGCGCCTAAAACAGAGACACCTAAAACAGAGACACCTAAGACAGAGCCACCTAAGACAGAAACGGCAGCCGGAGCGGACGCATCTAAAGATGCAGCACCGAAGAAAAAGATTTTTGCTTCATATAATCCGCAGAACAGCGGACGCAAGGAAGTAAGAGACCAGAGAAGAACAGGCGACAGAAGGGATGGAAGACCTGGCGACAGAAGGGACAACAAAGTGCGCCCGGACGGAAGACCGGTAGAGAGAATCCGCCCAAGAGACAACGCTAAGCCGGGAGAACGTCCAAGCGACAGAGTGCGCCCGGATGGAACAATGGTAGACAGAAAGCCGAGACCGGATGCCAGACCGGCGGAGAGACGTCAGGATGGAAGACCTGATGACAACAGACGTCAGGATGGAAGACCTGATGACAACAGACGTCAGGACGGAAGACCTGGAGACAACAGACGTCAGGATGGAAGACCTGGAGATAACAGACGCCAGGATGGAAGGCCGGGAGACAACAGACGCCAGGATGGAAGACCTGGAGATAACAGACGCCAGGATGGAAGACCTGGAGACAACAGACGTCAGGACGGAAGACCTGGAGATAACAGACGTCAGGATGGAAGACCTGGAGATAACAGACGCCAGGATGGAAGATCTGGAGATAACAGACGTCAGGACGGAAGATTTGCAGACAGACGCCAGGATGGAAGAAACCAGGACAGAAATGCAGCACCGGATAACAGAAGAACCGGTGGCAATGACAGAAATAATTTCCGCAAGGATGACAGAAACAGCGGATTTGACGGCGGAGAAGCTATCAAGGAAAGAGAAGCTAAAGAGCAGAGAAACCGTGACAGGGAAAACCGTAAGAGAGATAACAGCAGCTACGATAAGACTGAGAGAATGGAGAACACCAAGGCTCTCGAGAAGAATATGAATAAAGTTAAACAGCAGCAGAAAAAGGCGGAAGAGGAGACAATCAGAACCCTTACGCTTCCGGATACGCTTACTGTTAAAGAACTTGCTGATATGATGAAGATAGCACCTGCAGCACTTGTTAAGAAACTTTTCCTGCAGGGAACGGTTGTGACGATCAATCAGGAAATCGATTTCGATACAGCTGAAGAAATTGCATTGGAATACAACTGTATCTGTGAACATGAGGTTAAAGTCGATGTTATCGAGGAACTTCTTAAGGAAGAGGAAGACGATCCGTCAACTCTTGTTCCGAGACCGCCTGTTGTCTGCGTTATGGGACACGTTGATCATGGTAAAACATCGCTTCTTGATGCCATCCGTTCGACACATGTAACATCAAGAGAGGCTGGAGGTATCACACAGCACATCGGTGCTTATACGGTAGAGGCACACGGACAGCAGATAACATTCCTTGATACACCGGGACACGAGGCATTTACGGCCATGAGAATGCGTGGTGCCAAGTCAACAGATATCGCCATTCTTGTAGTTGCAGCCGATGATGGTGTAATGCCACAGACTGTCGAAGCTATTAACCATGCAAAGGCAGCCGGAATTGAAATAGTAGTTGCAATCAACAAAATTGATAAGCCTAGTGCCAATATAGAAAGAGTAAAGCAGGAACTTGTGGAATACGAACTTATACCCGAAGACTGGGGCGGTTCCACTATTTTCTGTCCGGTATCGGCACATACTGGAGAAGGTATCGACAATCTCCTTGATATGCTTTTGCTTACGGCAGAAATTCTTGAACTTAAAGCTAATCCTAACAGAAGAGCCAGAGGACTTGTTCTTGAGGGAAGACTTGATAAAGGTAAAGGACCTGTTGCAACAATGCTTGTACAGAAGGGAACACTTCATGTCGGTGACCATATTGCGGTTGGTTCATGCCATGGCAAGATAAGAGCAATGGTTGACGATAAGGGAAAAAGAATACAGCAGGCGGGTCCGTCAATTCCGGTAGAGATACTCGGTCTTAATGATGTGCCTAATGCCGGTGATGTATTTGTATCTCCGGAGACAGAGAAGGAAGCAAGAAGCTTTGCCGAGACATTTATCAGGGAAGGAAGAGAAAAACTTCTCGAAGAGACGAAGTCCAAAATGTCGCTTGATGATCTGTTCTCGCAGATTCAGGCAGGTAATCTTAAGGAACTTCATATTATTGTTAAGGCCGATGTACAGGGTTCGGTTGAAGCAGTAAAGCAGAGCCTTATGAAATTATCCAATGATGAAGTTGTCGTCAAAGTTATTCATGCGGGTGTTGGCGCGATTAATGAATCAGATGTTATACTTGCATCAGCATCGAATGCAATTATAATCGGATTTAACGTCCGTCCTGATAATCAGGCTAAAGCAGTTGCCGATGCGGAGAATGTTGACCTGAGATTATACAGAGTAATTTATCAGGCTATAGAGGATGTCGAAGCTGCCATGAAGGGAATGCTTGATCCTAAGTATGAGGAGAAAGTAATCGGACACGCAGAAGTACGCCAGACATACAAAGCATCAGATGTAGGAACAATTGCCGGTTCTTATGTACTTGACGGAGTTCTTACAAGAGGATGTTCCGTAAGACTTATGAGAGGCGATGACATGATTTATGATGGACCTCTCGCCTCACTTAAGAGATTCAAGGATGACGCCAAGGAAGTCAAAGAAGGATATGAATGCGGATGTGTTCTTGAAAAATTCAATGACATCATGGAAGGCGATATACTTGAAGCTTATACTATGGTTGAAATACCGCGTTAGGAGGTTAAGCCATGCGTAAAAACAGCATCAAACTTACCAGAATAAATAATGAAGTCATGCGCGAATTAAGCAATATAATCCGCGCCGAAATAAAGGATCCGAGAATTAATCCGATGACTTCCGTGGTTGCCACGGAAGTTTCACCGGACCTTAAGATATGCAAGGCATATATAAGTGTTCTCGGAGATGAACAGTCACAGAAAGATACAATTACCGGTTTGAGAAGTGCGGAAGGATATATAAGGAATCTTCTTGCCAAGACCGTTAATCTCAGAAATACACCTCAGATTATTTTTGTGCTTGACCAGTCAATAGAATACGGTGTTAATATGTCCAGACTTATTGATGAGGTAAGTGCCAAAGATGAGGGCAGGGAGGAATAATGGTATCTGTTGAAGAAGAGATTTTAAGTGCTGCAAGCATAGGAATTACAGGGCATATAAGGCCTGACGGGGACTGTGTCGGCTCGACTCTTGGTCTTTACAATTATATCAGGGAGAATATGCCGGACAAGACTGTTGATATATATCTTGATCCGATTGAAAAAAACTTTAAGTTCCTGTCGGGTGCTTCGGATATAAGGCATTCGGCAAATAAAAATATCAAATACGATGTTTTTATCATACTGGACTGCGGCGACCTCGGACGTGTTGCGGAATTTACACTTGACTATATACGCAATGCTTCTAAGACGATATGTATCGATCATCATATGTCCACAAAAGGTATTGCTGATGTCAACCATATATGTCCGCAGATAAGCTCTGCAAGCGAAGTGCTTTTTGAATTGCTCGATGAAAATCATATTTCAAAAAATACGGCAGAATGTCTGTATACGGGCATGGTTCATGATACAGGTGTTTTTAAATACCAGTCGACGACAAGCAGGACAATGCAGATTGCAGGCAAGCTTATGGACAAAGGAATTGATTTCACAAGTATTATTGATGATACGTTTTTTAGAAAAAGCTATAAGCAGAATCTCCTGCTCGGAAAAGCATTGCTTGATTCGGAGAGACTTTTAGACGGCAGGCTTATATATTCTTATGTATCAGCGGATACATTGAAGGAATATGATGTTATCGGCCGCGATACGGGAGGAATTATTGATGAACTCAGATTTACTGAGGGAGTCGAAGTTGCTGTATTTATGTACGAACTTCCGGACGGAAAGATAAAGACAAGCCTGCGCTCCGTGCATGATGTTGATGTCAACAGCATTGCGGGAGAATTTGGCGGCGGCGGACATATAAGAGCTGCCGGATTCACAACGACACTGGATAAGAATGCGATTATTACCAAACTGGAGGAGCTCGTAAGAGCAGGACTTTGATAATGTATAACGGCATAATCAATATTTACAAAGAGAAAGGGTACACGTCACATGATGTTGTAGCCAGGTTAAGAGGAATATTGAAACAGAAGAAAATCGGACACACAGGAACACTTGACCCTGATGCAACGGGCGTACTTCCTGTGTGCCTTGGCAATGGAACCAGATTATGTGATATGTTAACGGACAGAACCAAGGAATATAAAGTTACAATGCTCTTGGGAGTTACCACTGATACTGAAGATATATCCGGTACGGTATTGACAGAGAAAGAAGTCACGGCGGATGCCGGTGCGATAACTGATGCGATCATGTCTTTTGTGGGAAGCTATGATCAGATTCCACCCATGTATTCGGCAATTAAAGTTAACGGACATAAACTTTATGAACTTGCGAGAAAAGGTGTTGAAGTAGAGCGTAAGCCACGCAATGTTATCATAAATTATATTAAAATAGACACCGTAGGAACCGCAGAGTGTGCATTTACTGTCGGATGCAGCAAGGGAACTTATATCCGATCGCTTTGCAGGGACATAGGCACAAAACTGGGCTGCGGGGCATGCATGAAAGACCTTGTAAGAACCCGTTCGGGAATATGCCTTGCAGAGGATGCGCTCACGCTGGATGAAGTTGAACAGAGGAAGAACGCCGGAACATTGGAAAAGTGCATTAAACCTGTTGATTTTTTCTTCATGGATTATCCTGCAGCAGTGATTCCTGAAACATACTGGAAATACGTTAAAAACGGCAATATGTTCAAAGCGGATGAATGCAGTGCCGGCCGTCTTGAAACAGATGATGTATATAAGGTGAGAATATATTTTGACCGTAAGGAAAGAGAACCGCTTTTTACGGCTTTGTATGAGTATGACAGACATACCGGCATTTACAGACCGTATAAAATGTTTCTGAACGGAGAGTGAATTAATGATTTGCATTGAAAACAAAGATTTTGTACTTGATGAGCACACGGTTGTGACGCTGGGCAAATTTGACGGAATACACAAAGGACACAGAAAACTCATTCATAAAGCGCTGGAGATTTCCCACAAGACGGGAATGAAAAGCGCAGTTTTTACCTTCAAGGTAACAGAGGAAAATAAATTCCCGTATATGGAAAGCGAGAAAATAACCACACCGGGTGAAAGAAAAGCTATTCTTGAGGAACTCGGAGTCGATATTCTGGTTGAGTACCCTTTTGATACAGAAGTTGCGGACACAGAACCTGTTGATTTTCTTACAGATGTCCTGAAAAACAAAATGAAAGCCGCATATATTGTAGTTGGTGAAGACTGGACATTTGGCAAGGGCGGACGAGGAAATGCGCAGACATTAAGGTCAAACTGTGACAAACTCGGGTTTGAACCGGTAATTCTCAAAAAAGAGACATATGATGGCCGGAAAATCGGCAGCAGCTGGGTCCGCGAAGAAATTGCGGCAGGACATATGGAAACGGTTAACATTCTTCTGGATTACCCGTACAGCATAACGGGAGTTGTCGTACACGGCAACAGAATAGGACGCACAATAGGATTTCCGACAGCAAATATATTGCCGGGTGATGATAAAATTCTTCCGCCGTTCGGCGTATATGCGTCCAAAACATTAATAGATGGCAAAGAATATTACGGAATCAGTAATATTGGTGTCAAACCGACAATCTCCGATAACAATGCGGTCAATGTCGAAACCAACCTTATCGGATATGACGGCGATCTCTACGGCAGAAGCATTAAAGTGGAACTGATACATTTCCGGCGGCCTGAAATGAAATTTGAATCGGTCGAAGCACTTAAGAACCAGCTTGTAAGGGATATAGAATTTTCAAAAACATATTTTATGATATAAAGAGCGAAAGAAAATCTTGATTTATATCCGATAATATGTTAATATCGTAAAGTATTAATGCTTAACCGATACTCAGATACAGGACACTCCGACCTGGTTCTTAGTATGCGGTGATTATAATTAAGGAGGAATATCACAGATGATATCTAAAGAAAAAAAGACTCAGATTATCGCCGAGTACGGCAGAAAAGAAGGAGATACAGGTTCACCAGAAGTACAGGTAGCCCTTCTTACAGAGAGAATCAAGGAGCTCACAGAACATCTTAAAGTTAACCAGAAAGACCATCATTCAAGAAGAGGTCTTCTTAAAATGGTTGGTAAGAGAAGAGCATTACTTGAGTACCTCAAGAAGAATGATGTTGAAGGATATCGTGAATTGATTGCCCGTCTGGGAATCAGAAAATAGTTTATGGTATGGGCGGAGTTTTCCGCCCATTTTTACCGTGCAAAAGACGGATGGCAGGATGTGCGAGACCACTGACAAATGTACAGACAGCTGTGGATTTGTCAGTTGTTTCGATGTCTTGCCGCCGCACTATAACAAATATGCCGCAAAGGCAGAACAGGAGATACTATGTATAAAAGTTTTAGTATGGAACTTGCCGGAAGAACACTTACGGTAGACATCGACAGAGTTGCAAAGCAGGCTAACGGCGCTGCATTTATGCACTATGGCGATACTGTTGTACTTTCAACCGCAACAGCATCGGAGAAACCAAGGGACGGAATCGATTTCTTCCCACTCAGCGTTGAATATGAAGAAAAATTATATGCCGTAGGTAAAATACCGGGAGGATTTAATAAGAGAGAGGGAAAAGCTTCAGAGAATGCCATTCTTACATCGCGTGTTATCGACAGACCTATGAGACCTCTTTTCCCTAAGGATTACCGTAATGATGTAACACTCAACAACCTTGTTATGTCAGTTGATCCGGAGTGCAGCCCTGAACTTACGGCAATGCTTGGCTCAGCTATCGCAGTTGCTATATCAGATATCCCGTTTGACGGACCTTGCGCAACAACACAGGTAGGACTTATTGACGGAGAATTCGTAATCAATCCTAACGGTGCACAGACAGCTGTTTCTGATCTCAAGCTTACTGTTGCATCAACAAGAGAGAAAGTTATCATGATTGAAGCAGGTGCCAATGAAGTACCTGAAGCCAAGATGATCGAAGCAATATACAAGGCTCATGAAGTTAACCAGCAGGTTATCGCTTTTATTGACAAGATTGTCGCTGAATGCGGTAAACCGAAGCATGAATATACAAGCTGTGCAATTCCTGAAGGCTTGTTTGATGCGATTAAAGAAATTGTACCTCCTGCAGAGATGGAAGAGGTAATGTTTGCTCCTGAAAAGCAGGTTCGTGAAGAGAGAATCCGTAACCTTAAGGATTATCTTGCAGAGAATTTTGCAGAGAAGGAAGAATGGCTTCCGCTTATTGATGAAGCTGTATATCAGTATGAGAAGAAAACAGTTCGTAAGATGATTCTTAAAGATCACAGAAGACCTGACGGACGTGAGATTACACAGATACGTCCGCTTGCGGCTGAAGTAGATATAATTCCAAGAGTCCATGGTTCGGCAATGTTTACACGTGGACAGACACAGATCTGCAACGTATGTACTCTTGCACCTCTTTCAGATGCGCAGAAAATTGACGGACTTAATGAGCAGGAAACATCCAAGAGATATATGCACCATTATAATTTCCCGGCTTATTCGGTTGGAGAGACCAAGGTTTCAAGAGGACCCGGACGTCGTGAAATCGGACATGGCGCACTTGCTGAGAGAGCTCTTTTGCCTGTGCTTCCGTCAGAAGAGGAGTTCCCATATGCAATAAGAACCGTATCGGAGACATTTGAATCCAACGGTTCAACATCAATGGCTTCTACATGTGCATCATGCATGTCACTTATGGCAGCAGGTGTACCTATTAAGAAGATGGTTGCCGGTATTTCATGCGGACTTGTAACAGGTGAGACGGATGATGATTATGTTCTTCTCACGGATATCCAGGGTCTTGAAGATTTCTTCGGAGATATGGACTTTAAGGTAACAGGTACCGATGCAGGTATAACGGCAATCCAGATGGATATCAAGATTCACGGACTTACAAGGCCTATCGTAGAAGGTGCCATAGCAAGATGCCGTGAGGCAAGAATGTACATTATGGAGAACTGCATGAAGAAAGCCATTGCGGAACCTCGTAAAGAAGTTGGCGCATATGCACCTAAGATTGTACAGATTCAGATTGACCCTGCTAAGATCGGTGATGTTGTCGGACAGAGAGGTAAGACGATTAATGCCATTATCGAGGAAACGGGCGTTAAGATTGATATAACAGATGACGGAGCAGTTTCGGTATGCGGAACAGACAAGGCTGCTATGGATAAGGCAATCAAGTATATCCAGACAATCGTAACCGATTACGAGGAAGGTCTTGTACTTGAAGGTAAAGTCATAAGCATCAAGGAATTCGGCGCATTTATCGAGTTTGCACCGGGCAAAGAAGGAATGGTTCACATTTCCAAGATTTGCAAGGAAAGAATAGATCATGTTGAAGATGTCCTTACACTTGGCGATAAGGTTAAGTGCGTATGTCTTGGCAAAGACAAGATGGGAAGATACAGCTTCAGCATCAAAGACGTTAAAGAAGACTAATGGAGGTGTCGTATGTCAGGACATTCAAAATTTGCCAACATCAAACATAAAAAAGAGAAAAATGATGCAGCAAAAGGTAAGGTTTTTACCAGATTAGGTAAGGAGCTTATGGTTGCGGTTAAAGAGGGCGGTCCGGATCCTAACAATAACAGTAAGTTAAGAGATGTTATAGCAAAGGCTAAATCAAACAATATGCCTAATGATACGATCGACAGAAGTATCAAAAAGGCTGCCGGAGATGCCAATGCAGCAAATTTCACTGCAATCACATATGAAGGATACGGTCCTAACGGAACTGCGATCATCGTTGAGACACTTACTGATAATAAGAACAGAACAGCGTCTAACGTAAGAAATGCATTCACAAAGGGCAATGGAAATGTAGGTACGCCGGGATGTGTATCATTTATGTTTGACAAGAAAGGTCAGATCCTTATCAACAAGGAAGATTGTAAGATGGATGCCGATGAGCTTATGATGCTTGCACTTGATGCGGGTGCAGAAGACGTCAATGACGAGGATGAGGATGAAATTGAAATCATCACAGCTCCGGATGACTGTGGCGCCGTAAGAGAAGCTCTTGAAGCAGCAGGACTTGAGCTTGCACAGGCTGAAGTTACAATGATTCCGCAGACATGGGTTGAACTTACTTCGGAGAACGATATTAAGCAGATGAACAGAATTCTGGATTTGCTTGATGATGATGACGATGTTCAGGCTGTATATCACAACTGGGATATGCCTGATGATGACGAAGAGGATTAAATCATATTGAATTATGAGAATCGAAGAATTTAAAATGGAACGGGAGAATCTCGTAAAACCGGGAGATACCGTTAAGATAACAGAGGGAGTGCTTCCGTCAAGCTGGTATTATACCATAGTCCCGGCGGTGGCAATGTCCCGCAATTACAAATTCGCCGAACGCATCAAGTCTGCTGAGGGTAAAGTTCTTGAAATAGAGACGACCGAACGTGGTAATTATGTTAAGGTGGAATTTGATGAAGAATCGGTTTGAATAAAATAATACATCCTGATTTAACTGGGGCATGGAAAACGGTATGTTTTTTAGTGCCCCTTTATAAATAAGGAGTAAATCCCGTCCGCGTGGATACGGGTACGTTGATTGAGATATTCATGAGAGTGTCCGCAATATGCCGTGTTATTTCATCAATCCGGCAGTTTATGCTGCCAAACGGCATAATTCCCGGCTCCGTACATAAATCACAACCGCATCCGGTTATTCGGACATCCGGCATTGCAAGGGCGTTTGATGCCCCGAGTGCAAGCATATCGTTGGAACAGAATATGGCATCCGGTATTTTGCCCTGTTCTTTTAGCGATTTGATATAGTTATAAGAATCTGCGGTTCCGCCGGGGCACAGATGCATATATTCGACTGACGGTTCGATTCCAGCACCTGCGCAGGCAAGTTTGAAACCGTCAAGCATCTCAAGACAGAATTCCGACATTGACGAGAAGAGAAAAGCCGGAAAAACAGCACCTGATTTAAGCGTATTACTGACAAGTGTCATAAAAGTATCTTTGATGTCGCAGATGATATTGATGACGCCTGGCGTGTCTTTATATGAATTTATCATTATGACCGAAGGCAATGAGCCGCTTTTGAATCCGGCCAATGTATCCGCGGCAGAAGAGGGAAGGCATGTGTTATCACAGACAATAGCATAAACATGCTTTGAACACATGAAATCGACAGCAGGCTTAAGATCATTCTGGCTGCCGTCGGACACCCACAGATACGGTGTTATGTTACGATTGTTCAAAACACTTACAAGGGTATTTATCATATTGAAACCATTACGTTGAACAGAGCCGGAATATATAATCCCGACACTTTGTGATGACTGGCGCTTCTGCCGGCTGTATCCGGTAAGACGGATGGCGTCCATAACCTTCCGGCGTGTGGATTCGCTTACCTTTGGACTGTTGTTGAGTACACGGGATACGGTTGCAATTGATACACCCGTCATATCAGAAATATCATAAATATTCATTTGCGGCCTCCTTTATGCCGCTATTATATAATAAATACAAAAAATGCTCAAGAAAAATCATAAACAGGTATAATTTTTTGACGGACAAGTTCCGATACATAAGATAAAGCTGTAATTATGTCTTTTTGGAGGATAATATGAAATTCAGAAAATTCCTTAGAAATCATTGGAAGGCAGTAGCTGCTGTTTTCGCAATAATAGTTGCGACAACAATAGGAGTGGTTATGGTAAGGGCCGCAACGGTTATTTTATCCGTTGATACGCCAGCCATTAATTTTAAATCAGATTCAGAGGCGGTTACTGTAAATGCTACGGTCAGTATTTTGAATGCTTCGGCGACGAACGGTACTTTTACGTGGGGTTCAGCCGATAATCTCGTGGCAAGTGTCAGCAATATCGAGGGCGTAGGAACGGTTAAGGCTGTTGCAGCAGGCAAGACCAAGCTTACGGTAGGATATCTGCTGGATGAAGATTATGTATATAAAGAGATACCGGTGATGGTGCCGCTTACGGTGGCTTATGATTCTGTTGCGGGAATCATGCAGCCGGGTAATGACGGCAATGTTACATGTAACGCTGCCACATCCAAATACGTTGAATGGTCGTCATCCAACAGTAATATTGCCACGGTAACAGGTAATGGCAATGCAGCCACAATTAAGGCTATAAGTGGTGGCACGGCTACAATCACTGCTGCGATACCTGCGGACGGACTTCAATATTCATTTAATGTAACGGTTGGAGTTACCATTGCTGAAGATACCGTTGAAGTTGGCCAGGGACAGAGTGTTGCACTTACCACTAACAGTAATTCAGTTTCGGATGTATATTGGTGGTCTGCGGATGAGAATGTTGCTACTGTAAGCAACGGAGTTGTGTACGGTGTGTACGCAGGATCTACTACGGTATATGCCAGCTGCCTTGATCATAATCCCAATAATAATGCCGGCGATTCGGTAACGGTAAAAGTACCGTATGTTGTCAATACACCGGAGACGACAGTTCTCGTCGGTGACAAGATTGCGATTTCAACAACAGCCAATCCATCAGAGGTTAATTATGCATCAAGCAATAATAATATAGTTTCGTATGACTCCAAGACAGGAATGTTTACGGCAAACAGCACCGGAACGGCAGATGTGACGGTGACATGGAACGGGCATGTTGAGACAATAACAATTACCGTTATTGACGGATTTTCACTTTCCAATACATCAATGTCCCTTAATATCGGAACAAAGGGAAGCGTTACAGCCATGGTTTCGAACACTGAGCAGCCGGTTCACTGGAAATTATCGGACAGTGACATGGCGTTGCTTGAAATTTCGGAAGACGGTCTTACAGCAACGGTAACAGCACTTAAGACCGGAGACAACGGATATGTAACACTTATAGCAACGCAGGAGATTGACGGTATTGTCAAGACTGCAGAATGTAAAGTTTATATACTTAATCCTGTAAATAATCTCACACTTATGTACAATGGTAAAGAGATTAAGGACATGATTTCCCTCCAGAAAGGGGCGGAATTATATATTACGGCGTATCTTAACTTCGGAGAGACGGTTGTTCCGGATAATACCAAGCTCAGCTGGGTATCCTCCGATCCGTCAATCATATCGGTTGTACCATATACCAATGAAGGCCAGCAGCAGCTTGGACTTGTAACTGGTCTTAACGGCGGCAAGGCTACGATAACTGTAGTTTCGGAAGACGGATTATATATCGCAACGGCGGATTTTTATGTAACTGAAGGAGTAACAAGCATAACTCTTGATAACACAAGCGTTACGGCACAGATGGCATTGCAGAAGTTCCAGCTTACAGCCACAGTTCTTCCGGCATCGGCCGGCGTTGATACATCCGTAACATGGGCATCCTTGGATCCTTCGGTCGTTACGGTTGACCAGAATGGTCTTGTAACATTTGTAGGACCTGGTGAGACATATGTAAGTGTAACTTCCAATGCGGACAATTCCAAAGTGGCATATTGTAAATTCCATATAACGCAGCAGGTTGAAGGAATTAAGATGGATTACGACAGGCTTACGCTTAATGTAGGCGAGCAGTCGAGACTTACAGCTTTGATTACTCCGGATAATGCAACCAATAAGAATGTTAAATGGTCATCATCCAATGAAGCGGTTGTGACCGTTGATTCAACAGGTATGCTCACTGCTGTGGGAAGCGGCAGTGCCACAATAATCGTCCAGACAGAGGATGGCGGATATATTGATATGACTAATGTTACGGTTCTTCAGCCTGTTACATCTATCAATCTTTCCGAAACTGAATTATCGGTCAAGAAAGGAACGGTACTCTGGCTCAGTGCGGAGGTACTTCCTGATACGGCTGACAATAAGAAGGTAACATGGAGTTCATCTGATACATCGCTTGCAACGGTTGACCAGACCGGTAAAGTTACCACACTTGCTGTAGGTACGGTAACGATTTCATGTGTAAGTGAAGATAACGGAACGGTTGCATACTGCATTATAGAGATAACGGAACCGGTAACGGGACTCACACTTAATACATATTATCAGGAAATGGTAACCGGAACAAAGTTTGTAATAGTTCCTACGGTACTTCCTAATGATGCACCTGATAAATCGGTAACATTTATGTCAAGTGACCCGACGATAGCGACTGTTGATGAGAACGGTGTTGTATCGGCACTTGTCGGAGGCGAATGTCAGATAGTCGTTACGACTAACGAGAGCGGACTCAAGGCTACATGTACAATTAAAGTTAAAGAGTATGTAGAGAGCATTAAGATTTCAGGTAACCCGAAGAATCTTAACGTGAATAATTCAGTAAATCTTAAAGTGACAGTTGGTAAAGAGACTGCTTCCAATAAAGCGGTTGTATGGCGAAGCAGCAATACGTCGATTGCGACCGTGGATCAGAGCGGTAAGGTTACAGGCGTTAAGCCGGGTAATGTTGTTATAACTGCGACAGCGGCTGATGGTGGCGGAGTAAGCGATTCGGTTGTAATAAGAGTCATTAATCCTGTTACATCGATATCATTAAGCAAGTCAAAGATTACTGTATATGTAGGAGATACATATAACTTACAGGCAACAATAACACCGCCTAATGCATCTATCAAGAATCTTGTCTGGACATCGGATGACGAGAGCGTGGCAAAGGTATATTCCGACGGTGATGTAGTGGGTGTAACTCCAGGAAGAACTGTGGTACATGCTACATCGACAGATGGCAATGAAGTTGTTGCCAACTGTACGGTTATTGTTAAGGAAATAATAAAGGCATCTTCGATTTCGGTTAATTCATCGGAAATCACGATGTTAAAGGGCAAGACAAGACAGCTTACTGCAAGGTTATATCCGACCAATACAAATGAACATGTTAAATGGGTATCCTCAGATACATCTATTGTGACGGTTGATGCAAATGGCAATATCATTACGGTTGGGGCCGGAACATGTGAAGTTACGGCATACAGTTCATCCGGAACCGTTCAGGATACATGTATAATACATTCAATGGCAATGCATTATACGGATATCAGGATAGAACAATATGATACATTTAACCTGTATGTGGATGGTGCTCCGTCAACAGTATCGTGGAGAACATCGAATCCAAGAATTGCTACAATAGACGGTAACGGACTGGTAACAGGACGTATGCCGGGTGAATGTGTGATAAGCGGAACGGTCGATGGTAAGACAGTTACATGTTATGTCAAAGTAATGGCTGTGGATCCGGGCAAGTTCATTAACAGGAAAAAATAATATAAGAATAACGAAAGGCATTGCGGCTGATTGACCACAATGCCTTTTTCGATTCCGAGAACAAAAACGAAGCACCAAAGAATTAACTTTGGTGCTTCCAGCTTTTAAATATGAGGGGGGAGATAGAAAGTTATACTTCACTATCCACTTATTAATCTAGTATACGAATGTGACGGCTGTGTGAAAAAACGAAAAAAGATTTAACATTTTTGTAACAATTTCATCCTGAGTGTATTTCGTAACAAAAACTTAATATTTGCATTTGTTGATTTTGAATGATGAATGTGGTATAGTGTGAGTGTATGCAAAATAAGGAGAGGTTACTATGAGAGATGATTTTGATTTAGAAGAGGAACTTGCCAAATCAATAGCAAGTATTGTGGATGAAGAGACAGCTGATGCACATGCATATGTTAATAAGAACACATCTGAAACAGATGATATACCGGATGAAGAAGAGAAGATATATGATGATCCGGATGATGATTCAGATGATGATTCCGATAAGCCGGATAAGAAGAAGATCATTATTATCGTAGCATCTGTTGTAGCAGCGGTTCTTATAATAGGAATAACGGCATTTCTTGTGGTCAGGGCTGCTTTTAATAAGAGCAAAGATAATTACGGATATTATAATGAACTTGGATATAAGGCCTATGATGATAAAGATTACGATACCGCTATATCTGATTTTGAGAAAGCACTTACCTATGATGAAGGCAAGGGCGACAGTGATACCAATATCAATATGATGCTTTACCTGTTTGAATGTTATAAGAATACTTCCCAGGATGATAAGGCAGAAGAGATATTGCTTGATGTGATTGACCGTGACAGTGATAACAAGAATGCATATTATAATCTGATGTCAGTTTATCTGAATGGTAAAGATTATACCAAGCTCGGCGACCTGTATGAAAAGGCAGCTGCCACTGAAGATGATGATATTATTGCATTGTTTAAGAAATATGTGCCTCAGGATCCAGTGGCGACACCGGATGAAGGCAGTTACAGCGACGATCAGAAGGTATTCCTTTCAGCTGATAACGGATGTAAGATATATTACACAATAGACGGCTCAGATCCTAAGGACAATGCACAGGTTTTTTCTAACAGAATAGAACTTAAAGAGGGCCAGACCACTGTTAAATTCTATGCGGTTAACGATTACGGAATTAAGAGCGATGTTATAACCAAGACCTATAATATACAGTATTCAGGACCGGCGACACCTGAAATAACACCGTCAGACACGACAATTTCACAGTCGTCCAAAGTAATGGTTACGGTTACCGGAATTGCGTCAGGCAGTAAGGCATATTATACACTTGACGGAACGGCACCTACTACAGACAGCACAGAGTACAGCAAGCCTTTTGAACTTCCGGCAGGAACTACGGTTGTTACCGTGATGGTTGTTGACGGACATGGAAAGAGCACCATGGCATCCAAGACATATAAGGTAACGTATGAATCCAAATATACTCAGACAGAGGCAGAGGATTTCATATGGAGTGCATTGATAGACAAGAAAATTGTCAATAAGAAACATATTGACAAAGATGATAATGAATGTTCAATGGATTATTATTCATTAAAGACAGTCGATGATAAACAGATATATATGTTCTATTACAACATTGGACATGATGCACAGGATTATTGGTACGGTGCTGATGCCAATACCGGAGATGTATATAAGGTAACAGGCTCAAAGGGAAGTTATAAACTTTCATCAGTTAAATAATACAATCATAGCGTGGGACTTTTATCGGTTTCGCGCTATTTTTTTACAATTTTCCAGTATATTTGTATTGCATTACTTGATTCTATTGTATAAAATGGTAATTAGATAAATATAGGAGGTGCTTTATGTACAAGATACTTAAGGCTGAGTTTCTGGCCAGCAATATTTTCCTTATGGAAATAGAAGCTCCGCGTGTGGCTAAATCATGCGAGCCGGGCCAGTTTATTATTGCTAAGATTGACGAGAATGGTGAGCGTATTCCACTTACGATTTCAGACTATGACAGAGAAAGAGGAATGGTTCAGATAGTTGTTCAGGTTATCGGAGCATCCACTAAGAAGATGTCAGAGCTTAAGACAGGAGATTATCTTGAAGATTTCGTAGGACCGCTTGGATGTCCTTCCGATCTTGTTACAGACGATATTGAAGATGTTAAGAAGAAAAAGATTCTTTTTGTTGCGGGCGGTCTTGGAACTGCTCCGGTTTATCCACAGGTTAAATGGCTCCATGAACACGGTATTGCCGCTGATGTTATTGTCGGTGCCAAGACAAAGGATCTTGTTATTCTTGAGAAGGAGATGCAGGAAGTTGCCGGCAATCTCTATATAACAACAGATGACGGAAGTTACGGCAGAGGCGGAATGGTTACGGATACGATTAAATATCTCGTAAACGATCTTGGTAAAGAGTATGACCACTGTGTAGCTATAGGACCGATGATCATGATGAAGTTTGTATGCCTTCTTACCAAAGAACTCGGAATACATACGGTTGTCAGTGTCAACCCTATCATGGTTGACGGAACCGGTATGTGTGGAGCGTGCCGTGTGCAGGTTGGTAATGAAGTTAAGTTCGCGTGTGTTGACGGACCTGAATTTGACGGACATCTTGTTGATTTCGATCAGGCTATGAAGAGACAGCAGATGTATAAGACACAGGAGGGTCGCGCAATGCTGGCACTTACAGAGGGTGCAACTCACAAGAACGGCGGATGCGGCTGCGGAGGTGACAAATAATGGATGTTATGAAGAGAGTGCCTGTAAGAGAACAGGATCCGAAAGTAAGAGCAACCAATTTTGAAGAGGTTTGCCTTGGATATAATGAGAAAGAGGCTATGGAAGAGGCTTCCAGATGTCTTAACTGTAAGAATGCAATGTGTATGAAGGGATGTCCGGTATCTATCAATATTCCGGCATTTATACATGAAGTTAAGGAAGGTAATTTTGCTGAGGCTTATAAGATTATCAGCCAGTCATCAGCTCTTCCGGCTGTGTGCGGACGTGTATGTCCACAGGAATCACAGTGTGAAGGCAAATGTATCAGAGGAATCAAGGGTGAGCCTGTATCAATAGGTAAGCTTGAGAGATTTGTTGCTGACTGGGCAAGAGAGAACGGAATCACACCGGAACCGGCCAAAGAGAAAAAGAACAAGAAGGTTGCGGTAATCGGTTCAGGCCCGTCAGGACTTACATGTGCAGGAGACCTTGCCAAACTTGGTTATGATGTTACTATTTTTGAAGCATTACACAAGGCCGGCGGAGTTCTTGTATACGGAATTCCTGAGTTCCGTCTTCCGAAGGACAAGGTAGTTCAGGCAGAAGTTGAGAACGTTAAGAAGCTTGGCGTTAAAATAGAGACGAATGTTGTTGTAGGTAAGGCTGTCAAGATTGATGACCTTAAAGAAGAGGGCTTTGAAGCCGTATTTATCGGTTCGGGTGCAGGTCTTCCTAGATTTATGGGAATACCGGGAGAAAATGCCAACGGAGTATTTTCAGCTAACGAGTATCTCACAAGAAATAACCTCATGAAGGCTTTTGAGGATGGTTATGATACCCCGATTGCAGCAGGAACAAAGGTTGCTGTTGTCGGCGGCGGTAACGTTGCGATGGATGCTGCGAGAACGGCATTGAGACTCGGAGCTGAGGTTCATATCATTTACAGAAGAAGTGAGGAAGAACTTCCTGCCAGAGTTGAAGAGGTACATCACGCTAAGGAAGAAGGAATTATTTTTGATCTTCTTACCAATCCTACAGAGATTCTTGTCGATGACAAGGGCTGGGTTAAGGGAATTAAGTGCGTGAGAATGGAACTTGGCGAGCCTGATGCATCAGGCAGAAGAAGCCCTGTGGAAATTCCGGGTTCTGAATTTGAAATGGATCTTGACACAGTTATTATGTCACTCGGAACATCACCGAACCCGCTTATATCATCGACAACTAAGGGTCTTGAGATCAATAAGCGTAAGTGTATCGTTGCTGATGAGACAACCGGACAGACATCCAAGATTGGTGTATTTGCCGGTGGCGATGCCGTAACGGGAGCTGCTACGGTTATTCTTGCAATGGGAGCCGGAAAAGCTGCAGCAAAAGGTATTGATGAGTACTTAAGCGCTAAGAATTAATCAGCGCATTATTATCCGGCGTGCCGTAAGGCATGCCGGAATGAATTATATTATTGGTTGAGTGAGGATTACACAATTGATTTTGCTTGAGATGGAGATAGATGCAGCCACTATTCAGGTCAACGTATATCTGCTTATAGTTCTTGTCGGACTTATATTAGTGATTGTAGGCTATTCATTATGGATGGGAAAGAGGAATACCCAGAAGTTAATTGACGAACATATTAATATTGATCCGATATCAGGGTACGGTAATTTTGCAAGGTTTGTTGATGATGCCGAAATAATGCTTAAATATAAGGACGTTAATTATGTTGTCGGTGTGATAGACATAAGTAATTTTAAAGCGATTAATGATTATTATGGACGTAACCAGGGTGATAGAGTACTTAAATCTGTAGCAGACAGGATTCATGACATTATTATGCCGGATGGCATTTTTACAAGAATGTTTGCGGACAGATTTGTTTTTATGATTAATTTTCTTGATATTAACAGTCTTAAATACATTATTGAGACATATCTGGAAGATATTGAATTTGAAATCGAGGAACTTAGAGAAGTTATTAAAATAAATTGCAACTGTGGTATGTATATCATCGAGGATTATGGAGAAGATGTCAATATGATGATTGACAAGGCAGCAATAGCAAGTAAGCTTTCCAAGAAATCCATATCCAAGATGGTAACCATTCTGGATAATAATATCAATTATGATATTGCCAGAAAACAGAAACTTACATATAAGATGAGCAAGGCGCTGAACAATCATGAATTTGTTCCTTATATCCAGCCTAAGGTGAGTTTCAGGGACGGACATATTGTCGGTGGAGAGGCGCTTGTGCGTTGGATGTCACCGGAGGACGGAATGATCGCACCGAATGATTTTATCCCACTTTTTGAGCAGAACGGATTCGTCAATAAGGTCGATTTCTATATGCTTGAGCGTATCTGTGCCATGATCAAAAAGCGCAGCGAATGGGGCAGATATACTGTACCTATTTCGGTAAACCAGTCAAGAATGCATGTGTATGACACGGTTTATATTAATAAGCTTATCAATACTTTTGATAAATACGGCATCAATAAGAATAATATCGTATTCGAGTTGACGGAGAGTGCTTTCACGGAGAATACGGATGATATGATTGATTTAATAAGACGAATGTCAAAGCTTGGGTACAATATATCGATGGATGATTTCGGCTGTGGATATTCTTCACTTAACATGCTGAATCTGCTCCCGATTAGTGAACTTAAGCTGGACAAGCAGTTTCTGGATGACGAATCCGAGAAGAGCAGATATATTATTAAATCAATTGTAAACCTGGCGCACGGACTTGGCATAAAGATAGTGTGTGAGGGTGTAGAGACTGCAGAACAGGTCGAGTTTCTTACCAATATCGGATGCGATATTGCACAGGGTTATTATTATGCCAAACCTATGCCGATGAACGAGTTCGAGAAATTACTGGATGGAGATGTGTGTCTGCTGCGATGAAAATTTCAATTATCTGTGTTGGTAAAATCAAAGAGAAATTCTATTCACAGGCTGTGGATGAATATATGAAAAGGCTTACAAGATACTGTAAGCCTTTTGTTGTTGAACTGCCTGACGAAAAGACCCCGGAGGGCTGTTCGCAGACTGTGTGTGACCAGATTAAGGCCAAAGAGGGCGAGCGTATACTCGGTGCGCTTAAAGGTGACGAATATGTAATTTCACTTGCAATAGAAGGTAAAAAATTAAATTCCGAGCAGCTGGCAGGAATGATAGATAAACTGGGTATCGGCGGTACAAGCCATATAGCTTTTATAATCGGAGGTTCGCTTGGACTTGACCCGCGTGTATTAAAGCAAAGCGATATGCTGCTCAGCTTTTCTGACATGACTTTTCCGCACCAGCTTATGAGGGTCATACTGCTTGAACAGGTGTACAGAAGTTACAGGATAATAAACGGAGAACCATATCATAAGTGAAGATGAAATTTGCGCAATATTATTGTATTATGGGGTCAAAAGGTTGACCATATGTACAAATACACTGTATATAATATTGAAGAAACGCACATAATGTAATAAAAATATATTGAAGGAATGTATTTTTGGCGATATAATATGCTTATACAGGTGGAGGTACTTATGTATTTTAAAAGACAAGCATACAATAAATTATTGGAATGGAAAAGGTTATATTCAGAAAAATATGCCGTATTGCTTGAGGGCGCAAGGCGGGTTGGCAAGTCGACCATTGCGGAGAACTTTGCAAAAAATGAATATAGATCTTATATTTTGATTGATTTTTCCAAAACAACAAGTAATATTCTGGATTGTTTTGATGACATAGGAAATTTAAATATTTTTTTCCTGCGGCTGCAGGCAGAAACCGGAATCACATTATATGAACACGATTCCCTCATTATTTTTGACGAAGTACAGTTGTTCCCAAAAGCCAGACAGGCAATAAAGCATCTTGTACATGACGGCAGGTACAGTTATCTGGAAACAGGCTCTTTAATTTCGATAAAGAAAAATGTAAAGGATATTCTGATTCCGTCAGAGGAAATGAAGATCGAAGTATACCCCATGAATTATGAAGAATTCTGTGATGCCACAGGTGGTAATTATGAGTTGTTGCATCAGATTTATGATAGAGGGGTAGCCATTGGACAGACAACTAATCGAAAATTAATGAGAGATTTGAGAATCTATATGGCGGTAGGCGGGATGCCTCAGGCAGTAGAAGCTTATATAAGTGGGAAAAACTTTTCAGAAATAGATATGGTAAAAAGGCAGATCATATCTCTGTATGAGGAAGACTTTAAGAAAATTGATGCGTCCGGAAGAATATCGGCATTATATCATGCGATTCCGGCACAGTTGGCAAAGGATGCGAGAAAATATCGGATTACCACAGCAATCGGAAAAAGAAATAACACGAAAGCAGAAGAATTATTATACGAGCTGATAGATTCAAAAACGGTTCTGCCATGCTATAATTCTACCAATCCAAGAGTCAGCCTGACGGACACGAAAGATTTTGACAGTTATAAATTATATCTTTCAGATACAGGATTGTTCGTTACACTAATGTTTATTGATCGGCCGGTGACGGAAAACGATATTTATGCGAAGCTGCTTTCCGATAAATTACCTGCAAATCTGGGGTATCTTTATGAAAATCTGGTCGCTCAAATGATGGTAGCATCCGGAAGAGAATTGTACTATCATACTTGGGAAAAAAAGGGAAGTACACATTATTATGAGGTGGATTTTCTAATCTCGGAAGGAAGCAAAATAAATGCATTTGAAATTAAATCTTCCGGCTCAGGAAAACACGAATCCATAAGAGAATTTTGCACTAAATTTTCTCAGAATATTAATAGGGCATATTTAATATCACAGAAAGATGTAGGAAAAGACGGAAATCTATTGTTGAAACCTTTTTATTTATTACCTTTTCTGGTAAAATGAGATAAACAAATTTCTTATCTTTATGGATATGTATAATAATAGTAGCAAAATAGCAATTAGCGGTTTATGTAATAAATGCTCAAAATATAGTACGATGATTGTGGAGGTGATATGCAATGATTTTTTCACAAAAACTACAATTAATTCGTAAGAATAAAGGTTTGACCCAGGAAGAATGAATGAGGCGGGTCCAACGCGACTGGATTCTCATATAGCAATGGTTCTTATACATATCATGATACATACGTTGGTGGGGAACAGTTTGCCGGCGAAGAAGCCATATGGTATGAAGGTAAATCACAGTATGCAATGAACTACATTGGAAGAGTTTTGAATCAGAAATTCAGTGGTGACTTTTTAAAGGAAGCTCTTCGCAAAGCCGATAAAAAAATGCCCTTCAGAAGACCGGAGTATTATCAATCAGGACAATATACCTATAAGTGTAATGTAGTTGGAGATTTTTCCTGGTTTCAAGGTTATGAAGAAATTTTTTGTGAGAATGTCAAGGTATATGAATGTTATTTTCACGGTGGAATAATGAAATGATTCCTGTAATAGAGGACATACAATGGTGTGAAAATATATAATTATTAACGGCTTAGTAAAGGTGTGGTGGGAAAAATGAAGAAAGAAATAGAAGTTAAATTTGATGATGTGGAATGGCTGTATTCCCCCAATTGGGAATATTTTGATTATGGAAATTGTAAACGTCATTTGCAGGTTATCATGCCATATAGTAGGAAGGGCCTTAAAAAGAAATACCCAGTCATTTTTTATGTAACCGGCGCAGCATGGCACAAACAAGAGATGTATAACGATATTCCAAAACTCGCAGAGTTAGCGAAAAAAGGGGCTGCAATTATATCAATTGAGGTTCGGGAATCTGATATTGCAATTTTTCCGGCGCAGGTAGAGGATATTAAAAATGCAATGGAGTGCGTTATGAGGAAAATATCAGAATTTGATCTTCCATTTGATATGAATGAAGCTTATCTTATGGGACATTCTTCAGGTGGCCATTTAGCTATGATGGCGGTGTTATATAATGCTGGTGGAATGATTAAAATTCCGAATGTAAAAGGAGTAATTTTAGAGAGCGCATCCTCTGATATTTTGATTTGTTCCAATGCGCCATTGCCAGCTTGGATGTCAGTTCGGCCATCAGCAGTCCTTCTTGGTGTTGATAGTATTGATGGAAATGAAGAAATAGCGTATAAAGCATCATGTACATCTTTAATTAGTGAAGACATAATATTGCCACCGGTATTGATGTTTCATTGTATAAATGATCCTGTTGTTTCTGTTGAAAATAGCAGAACATTATATAGAAAATTGGATGAGAAAAATCATAGCGTGGAGTACTATGAGATAAAGGATTGGGAAGAACACGGAGGAAATATATATTTTTCAGAAACCGTTTTATCCATTATTCAAGATTTTATAAAAAAGACTAAGTAAAAGGTTGATATGGAAGAGCTGTTAAATGGAGAAGTGTTATGGAAATAAAGAAAGCTGAAATCAAGGATTTAGATCGTAGTCAAAATGAAAATGGAAATGTTTACAGAAGTGGGTTCAGTATCTTTTTTACAAGATGATGCTGAAAAAAAGATATATGAAAAATATAAAGAATTATATCAGAATGGGAAAGGTTGTCATTATTTAATATATGAAAAAGATAAAGTTATTGCGTGTGGAGGCGCTGTGATAAAAGAGGATGTTCCGTTTTGTTTTTTCAAGACTCCGATGTATGGCTACATAATTGATGTATATTGTGTCCCGGAAAAGAGGAGAAACGGTTATGCATCAAAGATAATGGATGAACTGATTAAATGGCTGAAAGATAATGGAGTACACAATATTAAACTGAAGCCATCATCGGCAGGACGGCATTTATACGAAAAATTAGGATTTGGTGATTCCGGGGAAATGGAAGTATGGCTGTAATAGCGGTACAATGGTGTAAAAATATACAAAATAGTTTAGCATATGAAAATTTTGGATGAAGATTTAAAATCGTGTAAGAGCAAAACGGATGAAGGAGAACAGTTGGTGTGGTTATCGTTGGAAGAAATTTCATCAAAAAATATCAAACCAACCTTTATTAAGGAGAACATAAGTAATATCATTAGTGAGAGAAAAATAATGCATATTATTGAAGAACGGGATAGGTAGATTTTAAACTGGCGAATATGGAGGTTTTAGAATGATAACGGATACATTTGATAATTTATCGGAAGAAATAATTAAGGTTGGCCGTAGCGAGAATGCGGTTAAGGTAGATGCCTGTATTCTCACTTTTTCTCATGTTATTTTAAAATATGTGCTGGAAAATTTTGAGTGCTATAAAATCGGAGATTTATTTTCTTCTAATGGTGTAAATCATGTTTATGGGTTCGAGTATGAGAACAGGCATTTTGCCGTATATATGTCTTATGTTGGGGCACCTGCGTGTGTGGCAGACATAGAAGATACAATGTCCATTATTGATACAGATAAATATGTTGTTTTTGGTGGGGCGGGATGCTTGAATAAGGAGATTGCACGTGGAAAGGTTATGGTGCCTACTGAGGCCTATCGTGATGAAGGGACTTCATATCATTATGCACCTGCTTCAGATTATATTAAAATTCAAAATGCAGACGTAGTAGCAAAGTTTATGGAAAAAGTTGGTTTGCCGTATGTGAATGGGAAAACATGGACAACGGATGCAGTGCATAGAGAAACAAGGGGAAATTTTGAAAAACACAAAGCGGATGGCTGCATTTCTGTTGAAATGGAGTGTGCAGCTATTCAGGCTATGTGCGATTATAGAGAGCTTAATGCCTACTTCTTTTTTACTTGTGGTGATTTACTAGACGCACCTAAGTGGGATGAAAGGATAAAGAAAAACCAAGTTAAGCATACACAGCATGATTCGGGACATTTCGATATAGCTCTTGAATTGGCTCGTTATATTGTCGAATAGGGACATTGACAGATTCCTGCTTGTCCGTGTAATATCACCCAATCTTGCGCATGGAGTAGAATATATGAAATTGAAGATAGCATTTTTGCAATTAATTCCCGGTGCAAACATAGAAGATAACCTTGAAAAGGGAATAAAAGCGTGCCGGAAAGCCAAGGCGGAGGGCGCGGATATAGCGTTGTTTCCCGAAATGTGGAGCAGCGGGTATGTTTTTCCTCATAACAGAGAGTGGCTGGAGCAAAACTCTGTTTCATTGGAAAGTGAGTATGTAAAGCATTTTTCGGAGCTCGCCGCCGAACTGGATATGGCGATAGCGGTAACATTATTAGAAAAACATGAGCCAAAGCCCAGAAACACAGTTTGTCTGTTTGACAGACACGGAAAGCTGGTATATCGTTATTCAAAGGTACATATTATCCGACAGAGAAAGCTTTGCAAAAACATTTTAATGATGACGGAACATGTAGATAACTTTGGATTTGCAGGGATGATTGAAAAACAGAATACATGTTTTACATAGATGCGGTTAAATGCTATTATAATGATAAAGAAGGCGCTACCGATAGACGGTTAGCCTGATATATTGTTAGTTACAAAAATAACCGCCAAAGTTTACCAGACTGATAATATCAAGATATCCACCGGACCAGGAACTTGGAAAAAGGATATCTTTAGGGCGACCACATTTGTACCAATACTCAGTGAGAAGGTCTAAATTTTTTTGAGACAGAATCGTATACCTGTCAATTCTGCCTTTGGTTTCACGAACATGAATTGTCATGTTGGTACGGGAAATGTCATCATAATGGAGATGAACGACCTCCGATACACGTAATCCGGAAGAATACATAGTTGCAATAATCGCTTTATGTTTCAGATTCGGAGTGGCGTCAATGATTGCATTTATTTCATCGCGGGATAGAACAGCAGGAAGATTTCGCTCTCTTTTCATAGCCGGAACAGTGTCATCATCCCAGACAATCTTCAGCACCTTTTTATATAAGAACTTGATTGCAGACCGATAGTGATTGTGAGTTTCAGGAGACCTTCCTTCCAGACGTTTGG